>Ga0335073_10004247_pt1 | contig 20050 bp, 21 predicted proteins | sample Lox_Sample_22_FD_207093 | JGI IMG/M metagenome (GOLD analysis project Ga0335073, IMG submission 207093) | Soil microbial communities from Loxahatchee National Wildlife Refuge, Florida, United States - Lox_Sample_2.2 | ecosystem: Environmental > Terrestrial > Soil > Wetlands | place: USA...
GGCGGCACTAGAGGACGGCGCCGACCTGGCAGCGCTCGCGCAGGCGCGCACCACGGAAGAGTGCGACGCGTCGGCGGTGGACATACTGCCGCCGGTGGCCGCGCCGCGGCAGCTGTGGGCGGTCGGGCTGAACTATGCCGAGCATGTCGCCGAGATCAACGGTGCCCAGCTATCCGAGCCGTTCATCTTTCCGAAGGCGACCTCGGCCATCATCGCCGACGGCGCGCCCATCACGATCCCGCTCCGCTATCCGGACACCATCGACTACGAGGGCGAGATGGCGATCGTGATCGGCCGCCACGCACGGAATGTCGACGCGCAGAGCGCCTGGTCCTACGTTGCGGGCCTCACCATCTGCAACGACGTCTCGGCACGGCAGGTCCAGAAGGGCGGCCCTGGCGTGCGTGCGAACATCAGCATGGCCAAGAGCTTCGATACCTTCGCGCCCCTGGGCCCCGCCATCGCCGTTCGCGAGACCGTTGCGAACCCGGACGATCTTGCCCTGCGCACGTACGTCAGTGGCGATCTCCGGCAGTCGGCCCGCACCAGCCAGATGATCTTCTCCGTGGCCGAGCTGCTGGTGTTTCTCACCGAGCGAGTGACGCTTTATCCGGGGGACGTCGTGTCAACGGGGACGCCCGAGGGGGTCGGCGACATCAGCGGGCGGTTCCTGCAGGACGGGGATACGGTCCGGATCGAGCTCGAGGAGGTGGGCTCCCTCAGCAACCCCGTGGTGCGCAGCGACAGCGCCGGCTGACGGCCGGGCCCAGCAGTTCCTGCTCCCCCCGTGGCAGGCACCCCCGATTCTCGCGTGCGCTTCACGATGAGCTGACCGAGTTGATACCACTACCGACCGTTACGGGCATTGAAATCGTGCATGGTTTGCTATATGTTCTCGGCCATGACCAAACGCGGACTCCGCTGAACGCCGGCCGACGCAGGCGATGTGCGGTGAGTAGGTTTCGGGGTGACCTGGGGGCGCTGCGTGGGTCGCTGGCAGCCGTGGTGACGCCGTTCACGGCCGAGGGCGAGCTTGATACCGCGGCGCTGACGGAGCTCGCCGCGTGGCAGCGGGCGGCGGGATCACACGGCATCTCGGTGGGCGGGTCGACGGCGGAGCCGGGGAGCCAGACCGCGGACGAGCGGGCTGCGGCGATGGCGGCGGTGGCGGACGTCACCGCAGATGAGGTGCCGTTTGTTCCTGCGGTCGGCAGCGCCAGGCAGGAGGAGACGCTGGAGCTGACCGGGGTAGCGTGGGACCTGGGCGCAGACGCGGCCCTGGTGATCACCCCTTATTACGCACGGCCAACGCAGCAGGGCCTGTTCGAGTGGTACCTGCGCGTAGCCGCGGAGTTTCCGGATCTGCCGATCGTGATATACAACGTGCCCTCGCGGACAGCCGTGGACATCTCACCGGAGACGGTCCTGCGTGTAAGGCTGGCGTGTGACAACGTGGTGGGGATCAAGGAGACGACCAGGGATTTTGAGCATTTCTCCCGGGTACTGCATCTGTGCGGGCGCGACTTCCTGGTGTGGTCGGGGATAGAACTGCTGGCGCTGCCGCTGCTGGCGCTGGGCGGGGCCGGGTTTGTCAGCGCCCTGGCGAACCTGGCGCCGCGCTCGCTGGCGCAGATGTACAACCTGTGGCAGGCCGGAGATCATGAGGCTGCGCTGAAACTGCACTATCAGCTCCACCCATTGGCAGATCTGCTGTTCGTGGAGACCAACCCGGCACCGGTGAAGTGGGCGCTGCAGCAGCTCGGAAGGCTGCCCTCGGCGCGAGTCCGTCCGCCCCTGGCGGCGCTGAGCGACGCAGGCCAGGTTGAGGTGAACGACCTGCTGGCGCAAGCGGCCGACGTGCTGGACGCCGAGGGGCTGCTGACGACGTCTGTGACAGGCGGGCCCGCGTCGCCCGTGATCGCATCCCAACCGTAGATCAAGGAGGCCACAGCCCAGATGAGCAACATCGACCGGATCAGCTTCGGCCCGCAGATGGTGGACTGGGAAACCAGGGTGGACTTCCCCAAGCTGCGGGCCGACCGGCTGGCCAGGACGCAGCGGGCCATGGCCGAATCAGGCGTCGACTACCTGCTGCTGTCCCGGCTGGAGAACGCCCGTTACACCACCGCGATCAAGCGGATCTACTGGCCGACGATCCGGCTGGGCGCGGGCCCCGTCGTCGCGCTGCCGCAGGAAGGCGCTCCGGTCATCTGGATCACCGACCCCGTTTACGCCGCGCAGACCCTCACCTGGGTGCCGCCGGACCGGTTCCGCGACGGCCCCGAGATGGAACTGACCGGCGACGTCGAGCAGCTCGTCGGTGAAATGCTGGAGTACTTCCCCGACGCTCGCAGCGCCACCATCGGGGTCGACATCTGGTCCCCGGCCATGTATACCGTCCTGCCCCGGGTTTTGCCGGACGCCAAGCTCACCGACGGCCAGGCAACCATGCAGATGGCCCGTTCCCGCAAGACGCCCGAGGAAGTCGCGCTGATGAAGATGGCCTACGTCATCTCCGAGGCCGGCATGCAGGATGCGTACGAGATCCTGCGGCCAGGCGTCCGCGAGTCCGAGCTTGTCGGAGCGGCCCTGCACCGGTTCTGGGACTTCGCCTCCGAGACCGTCCAGTGCTCCGAGACCGTCAACTCGGGCCCGGGCACCTTCCCGTACCGCCGCTTCCACACCGACCGCATTGTCCAGTGGGGCGACTTCGTCAACATGGACTTCGGCGCCTGCTTCAACGGCTACTTCGGGGACTTCTGCCGCACCTTCGTCTGCGGCAACAAGCCCACGCCCAGGCAGCTCGACTGGATCAAGCGGTCCCACGAGGCCCAGATGCTCAGCCTGTCTGTGATCCGGCCGGGCGTCACCCCTGCCCAGCTCGCCGCGGAAGCCGGAAATCACGCGCACATGGGACACGGCATCGGCATCTCGGCGTTCGAGCCGCCGCACCTGCGCGCACGCGATGACTACGTCATCGAACCCGGGATGACCTTCTCGATCGTCACGCCCATGAGCCTCGGCGACCGCGAAACCGGTGGCTCCCACCTCGAGGACGAGATCGTCGTCACCGAAACCGGCTGCGACGTCTACTCCACCTATCCCTACTACGGCATCGACTACACCTGAGAGCGCCGCCAGGAAGCGCCGCTCTCAGGTGCCGGCGATCCCGGCGAACCGTTCCGGCACCGGCTCCGTGCCGAAGGCTGCGCTCAGGGTGTCGGCCGTGATCGCCGGCTTCGCGCCCCACGGGCCCAGTTCATGATCGGACTCGACCACGTGATTGCGCAGCCGGCCGGTACGCAGCGCCGGGCCGGCATCAACCTCGACCTCGACGACGTCGCCGGGCACCACCACCGACGAGCCGGTGGGCGTGCCGGTCAGGATGATGTCGCCCTCACACAGGGTCATCACGCGGGATAGGTCAGCGATGATGAGCTCGAAGCTGAACAGCAGGTCATCGGCTTGTGCATGCTGAACTCGCCGGCCGTTGACCCATGTCTGCAGCTGCAGGCGATCCGGGTCAACGTCGGCCGCGGCAAGCAGCTCGGGTCCGACCGGCGTGAAACCGTCGAGCCCCTTGGAGTGCACATTCGACCCTGGATCGGCGTACCGCAGGTCATACAGGCCGAAGTCATTCGCCGCGGTGACCCAGCCCACGTACTCCCAGGATTTCCCGGGCGGCACGTCGCGGGCGGCGGAACCGATCACGAGCGCGATTTCGCCCTCGAACGCCAGGAGCTCGCAGCCGCGTGGCCGGCGGACCGGGGCATCGTGTCCGGACAGGGTGGAGGGGGCCTTGAGAAAGTACGACGGCTGAGCCGGAATCCTGCCACGCTCGGCCGCCCTGCTGCGGTAGCTCAGGTGCACGGCGACGATCTTGGACGGCGCGAGATCCAGCATCAAGACCCCCTCTAATATATGAGACAGTATAGGAAAAGGAGCGGCGCCATGTCTGACTCGGCGTCCGGGGCCACGCCCACGGCCCGCGGCCTGGGGTACGAAGCCCCGCAGACGATCTCGCGCATGTTGTTCGCGACCTGGGCGCTGCTGAACAGCCTGGACGCGGGCCAGCGCGCAAGCGCGCTGTTCGACATGGCCGACCCGGCGCGGCTGGACTGGGACTTCATCCCCAAGCCGGACCGCAGCGGCGTCCCGATATTCCAGTTCAACCGCCATCAGCGGACGATCGCCCAGACCCTGCTCAAGGCCGGGCTCAGCATGCGCGGCTACACCCAGGCGCTCTCGGTCATGGCCACCGAGAACGTCCTGCGCGAGCGGGAGGCGACCAGCCGCGGCTTCGGCGTCATCGCAGGCGACTTCCGCGATCCCGACGCCTATTACTTCAGCTTCTTCGGCAGGCCGGGCTTTGAGGACACCTGGGGGTGGCGGGTCATCGGCCATCACCTGTCGCTGAACTACACGATCATCGGGCAGCGGTTCCTCACCGCAACCCCCTGCAACATCGGCGCCCAGCCGGTCCCGGCCGGGGTGCTGAACCCGCTGGGCTCGGACGAAGACGCCGCATTCGCGCTGCTCCGCTCGCTGCCCGGGCCTGTCAGGGAGGAGGCGATGATTCACGCCGTGGCTCCGGCAGACTTCGTCACCCGCCAGGTGCCCAGGGTCGGCGCGGTCGAGCTGCCGGACTACGAGGACCTCGGGATCACCTCGTATCGCATCAATGACGAGGACCGGCACGCGCTGCGGTTCACCCGGGCGGTGCCAGCCGGCGTGTGTGCCGACAAGATGAGCGGGGAGCAGTGGCAGGCGCTGCGCGGTTTGCTGTTCAGCCACATCGACCGGATCCCCGAAGAGCTCTCCGAGCAGTACCGGGCGCTGATCGACGAGCGGGGCCGCGGCGACGTCCACTTCGCCTGGGCCGGCGGCCTGGAGCCCGGCACCTCGCACTACTACCGCATCCACACCTCGCAGCTGCTGGTCGAGACCGTGAACGCCATCGACAGCGGAAACCACATCCACTCCGTGTTCCGCGATCTGCCGAACGACCTCGGCCATGATCTGATGCGCACGCATCCCGAGCTGGTACAGCAGCCGATTCCGCAGCTTCTCGACCGGCTCACGTCCACGCAGGCCGAGTGAGGCATTGCGCTCACGCGGACTCGATGATCGCGCACTCCCTCTCGATCTCGCCGATGTCCGGGCGCGACCGGAGAAGGCCCTGCTCCAGCGCATAGATCCCGGCCAGCTCCAGGCATCTGGCCAGGGAATTGCTCCAGCCCGCCGCGACGGCCATGCCGCTGGGCGTGGCGGGGCGCTCGGCTGACGTGCCGGCGATGGCGCGGCGCAGCGCCTGATAGAACCGGCTCACGGTCTCCGGATTCTGGCGCAGCACGTCGGTGCGCACGACCACCAGGTGGTTGACCGGGATCGTGCTGTGGCGGTCGATCCATTCGCGACCGGCCGCCTCGGCGTCCGGGATAACCGGGACGAGACCCGGTGCCGGCGCATCCCCCGCGAGCGGAGCGAGGATGGCGGCGGCCACCCGCCCGTCGCGCAGCAGGTCGGCGACCTTGCCGTCGACGCGCTCGACGTTGCGGGGCTCGCGGTACTGCTCGACGTGGCAGGGCTCGGTCGTGACCCAGGTCACGTCGGCCGCTTCGACGCCAAACTCCTCGCGCAGGATCCCTCGCACCCACATTCCGGAGGTCTGGCTGTAGGCCCGGACGCCGACGCGCTTGCCGACGAGCTCGAGCGGCGACAGCGGCGCAGATGCCGACCAACGGCTGAGCGAACGATGGTGAACGTCGCCGGACATGACGACCGGCAGCAGCGTCAGCGGTATGCCGGCCTCCCGCGCCTGAAGGTAGGTCGCGAGTGCCAGTTCGCAGATGCCGAACTCGAGGTGGCGGACCATGCGAGCGAACGCGGCGAAGACCGGAGAGATCCGAACGTAGGAGCAGTCGAGACTTCCGGGCTCCTGCGGTCCGGCTGTCGCCTCCATGAGCGCCCGGGTGTGCGGGTAGTCGCCGAGGACTACGGTGACGGGGGCCATGTGAGACATCCTGCCCGGGGCCGCGGCCGTCGGGCTAATGTGCCGGCGGCGCGCAGAGCTATGCTCAGGCCTCGCGCCAGCTGCTGACTCTCCGCTCGAGCGCGCGGATCAAGCTGGTCAGTGTCAGCGCCGTGCCCGCGAGGACGACGAGACCAAGGAAGACGCCGGCCGAGTTCAGCTGCTGGCCCGCGTTGAGGATCATGCCGCCGATGCCGTTGCTGCCCTCGAAGTACTCGCTGATGACCACGCCCACGAGCCCGGACCCAACGGCGATGCGCACGCCGGTGACGATGTAGGGAATCAGCGACGGCAGCACCAGAGAGCGCAGCACGGCGGGCTCGGAGGCTCCAAAGCTCCTTGCCATCCTCAGCAGGTTGGCGTCAATCTGCCGCGAGCCAACGATGACGTTGACCAGCAGGGGGAACACCGAGACCAGGAGCACCATGACGACCTGTGACTCGAACCCGATGCCGAACCAGGCGATCAGCAGGGGCATGCTCGCGATCAGCGGCGTCGAGTACATGACGGCGATCCAGGGGTCGAAGACCGCGCCGAGAGTGCGCCACCAGCCGATGACGATGCCGCACGCTATGCCGATCGTGATGCTGAGGGCCAGACCGACGGCATAGAGCTGCGCGCTGGCCAGAACGGCGCTTCCGAGCGTGCCGTTATCGATCATCAGCCGGGCGTTCTGGAGCACCTCCCAGGGAGAACTGCTCAGCGTCTTGTTGATGACGCCGTTCTCCGCGAGTATCTGCCACAGCGCCAGGCCGGCAAGGATCGACGCCACGCTGATGACCGTGTGCCAGCCCGGCGGGACCACCCTGCGGCGACGCCGGCGAGCCCCATTTCCGCCGGACGGTGCGGCGGCAGAGCCAACCGGCATCCCGGTGAACCCGGCCTCGTCCGCCGCGGCCTGAGTCGCCGTTTCCATCCGCAGCTCGCTCTGCGGCTGTCCGGGGACAGACCTGCGCTCGTCCACGACTGAATCCTCGCCATCTAGATCTGAATACGCCCGATCCGGGCTCCTGGGACCCGTGTCAGCAGGGAAGAAGCGGCGTGTGGCCCGCGATGCAGCGGCCATCTGCGCCGAGTGCTATGCGATATCTTCGGCCAATCCGACGCCACGTCGCTGTTGAGGCCACCTCGAAGGTCGCAATATCGTATAGCAAGCTGCGAGGGCGTGCCGTGCGTCAGTACGTCCGAGCCTAGCAACATGACACCTTATGTCTGCATATACTGGCTGCTGACCTGCTCGATCGATGGCCGCAGCCGCTCAGGTCCGATGTTACACGCTTGACATGCTCGTGTAACCATATAGGATCACCTATAAATTTTGCCACCTGATGTTCTGGAAGGCACGGCATGCCTCCTGTGCGGACCACCGGTCAGAAGTCAGCCAGCGGCCCCACGGCCGCTGGGGGCGGGCCGCCATTCCGAGCTGATCACGTTGGCAGCCTGCTGCGGCCTGCCGAGTTGCTCCGTGCTCGCAAGGAGCTCGCTGCCGGGGTGATGGGAGCCGAAGACCTGCGACGGATCGAGGACGAGGCGATTCGCCACGTGGTCCGCAGGCAGGAGGAGGCTGGGCTCCGCGCCGCAACCGACGGTGAGCTGCGCAGGGACTCGTGGCACCGGGACTTCATTTACGAGCTTGGCGGGGTGGCCAAGGCTCCCGACAATCCGATCCGGGTGGTGTTCCGCAACAAGCAGAAGCAGATCGAGTGGATGCCGCCGGCAGCACGGGTGGTCGCGCCACTGCGGCTGGACCACACCATCTTCGGCGACGCATTCACGTTCCTGCGTGACAGCGTCACCGCCGCCACGCCGAAACTCACGATCCCGTCGCCGAGCATGGTGCACTATCGCGGCGGGCGGGCCCTGATCGACGAGTCGGTCTACCCCGACCTTGACCAGTTCTGGGATGACCTGGTGGCGGCCTATGCCGAGGAAGTAGAGCGCCTTTATGACCTTGGCTGCCGCTACCTGCAGCTAGATGACACCAGCTTCGCGTACATCAATGATCCCGCGCAGCGGCGGCACCTCGCCGAGATCGGCGGCGATCCCGAGCACCAGCACGAGACCTACATCGCCAGCGTGAACCGCGTGCTGGCGGATCGCCCGGCCGACCTCGTGGTGACAACCCACATGTGCCGTGGCAACAACCAGAGCATGTGGGCGGCCGAAGGCGGCTACGAATTCGTCGCCGAGGCTCTCTTCAACGATCTGAACGTAGACGGATTCTTCTGCGAGTGGGACGACGAGCGATCAGGAGGATTCGAGCCGCTGCGTTTCGTGCCCAAGGGCAAGAAAGTCGTACTGGGACTCGTGACCTCTAAACGAGGCGAGCTCGAGCATTCCGACGATCTGAAGCGGCGTATCGACGCCGCCGCCCGCTTCATCGATATCGATCAGCTCTGCCTGTCGCCGCAGTGCGGCTTCTCGTCGGTCAAGGAGGGCAACGACCTCACCCAAGACCAGCAGTGGGCGAAGCTTCGCCTGCTGGTGGAGACCGCACTGGACGTGTGGGGCTCGCTGTGAACAACGCCCTGAAAATCGGAACTCAATGACATTGGAGGTTGGCCCAGTGCACATCACCGGAGAACTGGTGGGCAGAAGACCGCGTCGGCTGCTGGCGTCGCTCGCGCTGCTGGGGGCGGGAGCTGTTCTGGTCGCTGCGTGCGGTTCGAGCGGCGGCAGCTCATCGAGCGGCGGTTCGTCGGATGGTTCCTCGGCCCCGGTCAATGTGACGATCGCGCAAGCATCTCCGGTTCCGGATCACGAAGTCCCGACCGTCACCGAGGATGCGGGGATCTTCAAGAAGTACGGCATCAACGCGAAGGTCACGCTGCTCACCACCGGCAGTGAGCAGATGGGCGCGCTGGTATCCGGACAGATTCAGCTGCTGTCGATCCCGGCCCCGGTGCCGCAGCTCTCGGCCATCGACGACGGCCAGCCGATGGAGGAAGTTGCCCAGTTCGAGGACTCCTTCGACGCGATGCTCGTGTCGCAGGCGAAGTACCCGACGATCGCCAGCCTCAACGGCGCGACGATCGCGATCTCGACCCCCGGGGACTTTGCCTCACTGCTTTGCTCGTACGTCGAGAAGCAGTACGGCATCAAGCTGAAGGAAGTGCCGATCGGCCCGTACCCGGCTCAGCTTGCCGCCTTCGAGGCCGGCCGGGTCGACGCCATCCCCGCGCTGCAGCCGGTCCAGCTGAGCACGGTGGAGCAGAAGGTCAAGGGCATGCACATGCTCGTCGACTTCCGGAAGGTCAAGAACGTGCCCGCGATCGAGATCGTTGGCTACGGGCCGTGGCTGAAGGCGCACAAGGCCACCGCCATCAAGATGCTGGAGGCGCTCAACGCAGGGTTTAAGTACTACAAGGACCCGGCGAACGAGGCGTTCGTTGTAAGCGTGATCGAGAAGGAAACCGGCGACACACAGGCACTGGCAGAGGCGTCCTACAAGAGCGTTCTGCAGAACATGACATCGACGATCGTGCCGTCGGTCAGCGATATGCAGAACATGCTCTCGGCGCTCGCCGTGGAGAGCCCGAAGGCCGCAACGTTTGATCCGTCGAAGCTGGTGGACGCGAGCTATGCGGAGGCGGCCGTCAAGCAGTGACGATCGGCGGGCGGAGCGGCTTGCGGGCCGCTCCGCCCGTCTTCGCGGCCCTGAGAATTCGGCACCGAAGGCATGGTGGGAGCCGGCGCAGCGATGAACACAGCCATGAACACCGACGTCAAGATCGACTTCAGGGGCGTCAGTAAGGTCTTCCCGGCCAGGCGCGGACAGGCGCGTTCCGTCGAAGTGCTGCGGAACGTGGATCTTGCCGTGCACAAGAACCAGATCGTCTGCGTACTCGGTCCCTCCGGCTGCGGGAAGACCACGCTGCTCAACTGCGCCGCAGGCCTGGAGATTTACGACGGCTCGATCAGCGTCAACGGTCACGAGATGGACCAGGTCCGTCCTGAGGTCGCCGTGGTCTTCCAGTCGCCAGAGCTGCTGCCCTGGCGGAACGTCCGCAGGAATACCCAGTACGGGCTTGAAATGCGGCATTCCATCGCGAGATCGGAGTGGGCCGGGCGCGTAGAAGACGCGATCCGCATCGTCGGTCTCGATCATGCCGCTGACCGGTTCCCGCGCCAGCTTTCGGGCGGCATGCAGCAGCGCGTGAACATCGCGCGTGCACTGGCGGTCAGGCCGGAGATCCTGCTGATGGACGAGCCGTTCGGTGCGCTCGACGCGCTCACGAAGGAGCGGATGCAGGAGGAGCTGCAGCGGATCGTCGCGGAGCAGCAGCTCACGGTGATGTTCATCACCCACGACATCGGCGAGGCGATCTATCTCGGTGACAAGGTCATTGTGATGTCGGCAAATCCCGGCCAGGTGAAGCTGAGCTACGACGTCGACGTGCAGCGCCCGCGCAGCATCGAGTTCAAGCGCAGCGCCGAGTTTCAGCGGATCTACTCAACCCTCTGGAATGCGCTGAGCTGACGCCTCGCCGGCGTCCTGTGTGCGCAGCCACTGCTCGTAGTCATCGCGATACCGCGGGCCTAGCGGATACAGGCCATCCAGGCTCAGCCCTTCCGCCACCCGTGACGTGACGTACCGCTCCTGGAGTTCAAGCTCAACCGCGCCCGCGGCCACGTCGTCCGCCATGGCGGCCGGGACCACCAGCACGCCCTCCCCGTCACCGCACATGACGTCGCCCGGCATGACGAGCACCCCCGCGCAGGTCACCGGCAGCCCGGAGTCCATCGGCACGTGACGTCGCCCGAGGACGGCGGCATGCGGAGCGGCGTAGTAGACGGGAAGGCCCAGGTCGGCAATTACTGGAGTGTCACGGGCGCCGCCGTCGGTCACGACTCCCGCGCCGCCCCGCTGGCGTACGCGCAGCGCGAGGATGTCGCCGATCGTCCCCGCGCCGAGTTCCCCGCGGGCCTCGATCACCAGGACCTCACCCGGCTCGATCGTGTCTATCACGCGCTTCTGCTCGTTCATCCCGGTACCGCGGGCGGCGAAGACGTCCTCGCGCAGCGCCACATATCGCAGCGTGCGGGCGATGCCGACCATCCGGATCCCGGGCCGGCAGGGCCTCAGCCCCGTGAGGAACGCGTGGTCGACACCCAGCCGGCGCAGAACCGAGGACAGGCTTGCTGTGCTCACCTGGCCGAGCGCATCCAGGGTGTCCGCGGAGACGGCAGGCGGCCCCGCCGGGCTCCCGGTCATGCGGGCATGCCCTGCGTTGCCTCTCCGACGGCCGATGCGTCGTGGGTGTAGACGGCCTGCAGCGAGTTCAGCTTGTGCTGGCGGGCGGCCACCTCCACGGCGTCGAAGTTCCTGCTGTCGGCCAGCAGGTTCAGCAGCGCCTCGTGCTCGATCACCGACGCCCGGGCGCGGCCCGGCACGAGCGTGAAGGCTGCGCGCCTGATGACATCCAGCCTGCTCCACTCCGCTGAGATCAGGTTGAACAAATGCGAGTCGCCGCAGTGCTGGTAGATGATGAAGTGGAATTCGCGGTTAAGCCTCGTGAACCGCACTGGGTCGAAATCCTCGAGTGCCTTCAGCATGTTCTGATTGACTTCTTGCGCGGCCTTAACCGTGTCAGCCGATATGTTCCGCAGGGCCAGTGCCGTGGCATAGCCCTCGAGCCGGGCAAGTACCTGCATGGTCTGCGCGTAGGCGTCGGTGTCAAAGGTTGTGACCCTGGCGCCGACTTGGGGAACCACCTCCATCCATCCTTCGGCTTCGAGGCGCCGGATGGCCTCCCGCCATGGAATGGAGCTGATACCCGTTTCCCGGACGAGCTGGTCGATGACAACGCGGAAGCCAGGACCGTAGACGCCTTGGATGATCCGCTCTTTCAGCCATTCATAGGCTATGTCGGCCTTACTCAGTTTCCGGGTCATCTTCTTCCCAGCCTCGCGGTTGGTGCGCGCGGTCTGCGGCAGCGCAAACCATATCGTCAATCATATACGGAACGCAGAATATCCGTACGTTACACTGCCGGGCGGCGGAGAGGGCGCGTTCGGCACGGCCCGCATGCCGCAAGGCCTCGTGAGCGGTGAAAAGCCGTGTCGTGAGCCTCGCGGCCCGGCCCGGCACCCCGTCGGGCCGCCCGCCCGGGTGCGAGGCGCCGCGGGCCCGATACCACGGCCGAGTATCCAGCGACGTGAATGATCATAGATAAAACCGTATAGCATAACGACTCAGCCAATCGAGGGAGATCGACCAGGCCGAGACGGGTCTGGGCGCAGTCAGCCGATCGAGGGAGATCAAGTGACCGGAACCGAGGCCTCGGCGTCATCGGGCGACCTTGCGCTGGCCCTCGACAAGCTGCAGATCTTCGAGCTGGTGCGGCAGGAGCGGCTCTGGCGTGATCTCGGCGAATGGGACAAGCTCGCCGAGGCGTACACCGAGGACGCGGTCATCCGGACGAGCTGGTTTCACGGCAACGCCCGGGACTTCGCCGAGGGCTCCAAGGTCATGGCCGACCGCGGCCGTCACAGCAAGCACCCGATCTGGCCCGTGTATGCGCGGGTCAACGGCGACCGTGCCCTCGTGGAGAGCCGCTCGCAGATCCAGAACAGGAGCGAGATCGACGGCGTGGCCGTGGACACGGTCCAGTACGTCCGGTTCGTCTCCAGGGTCCGGCGCACACCATCGGGCTGGCGGCTGGTCACGTTCGAGGGCATCTACGAGAAGGGGACGATAGCCCCCGTCAACCCCGGCGACACCGTTCCCATCAGCTGGGATGAGGTGACGGCGGCGACGCCGCGGACCTCGTACCAGCTCCACGCGTGGGCGATATCCCGGCGCGGCTACTCCGTCCCCGATGACCTGCTCGGCGACGACGAGCCGCAGCAGCTCAGGGAGTTCTTCGCGGCCGAGGAGGCGTGGCTGCTCGCAGAAGGCTGGCCGGCGGCCGGCGCAGAGCTTAGCTGACCCGGTAGTGGCCAGCGTCGGGCTCCCGAAGCGTCAGGCCAAGCCCGGGCCGGCCCGGGTCGGGGGTTAGGGCTCCCCCGTCGGGGTCGAGGGCGCCGTCGAAGAGCAGTCGCTCGATCCGCTGGTGGTCGTGGAAGTACTCGACGTGGCGCAGGTTGGGCACGGCCACGCCGACGCGCGCGTGCAGGTTGGGCGCGCAGTGCCCGGAGACCTGAAGGTTGTGCGCCGCGGCCAGGGCCGATCCGCGCAGGAACTCGGTGACCCCACCACACCGGGTCACGTCCAGCTGCAGGCAGTCCACCGCGCCGGCGGCGACGAGGCGGGCCGAGTCAGCGAGCGACCAGCTGTATTCGCCCGCGGCGACGTCGGGCAGGACCTGGCGCCGGACCGCGGCGAGCCCGGCCAGGTCCTGGGAGGAGACCGGTTCCTCGAACCAGCTCACCCGGTATTCCTCGATACGGCCTGCCACCCGCACGGCCTGGCCGGTCGTGTAGCCGCCGTTGGCGTCCACGTAGAGCTCGGTGTCCGGACCGATGACATCGCGGGCAAGGGCCACACGCTCGAGGTCACGGTGCTCGCGGGCCCCCCAGCTTTCGCCGATCTTGATCTTCACCCGGGGAATCCGGTCCTTCTCGACCCAGGCGGTGAGCTGCTCGCGGGTCTGGCCGTCGTCGTAGCTGGTGAAGCCGCCGCTGCCGTAGACCGGCACGCTGGCGTGCGCCCGGCCGAGCAGCCCGGTCAGCGGGCAGCCCAGCAGCCGGGCCTTGAGATCCCACAGCGCGATGTCGACCGCGGAGATCGCCGTCGCTGCGATCCCCGGCCGGCCGACGTTGCGCACCGCCCTGGTCATCGCCTCGGCCGCGCCCGGCACGTCCAGCGCGCTGCGCCCGGCGACGACGCCGGCGAGCATGTCGGTGATCACGCCCTGCGCCGCCGCGGCCGCGTAGGTCCAGCCGATGCCCTGCTCTGCCCCGGCCGTGACCCGGGCGAGCACCATCGTGGTCGCATCCCAGGTCAGCGTGCCGTCCGCTTCGGGAGCGTCGGTCGGGATCACGTAGACCGCGGTCGTGATCTCCCGCACGGTCGGCCCGTCATCACGCACTTTTCGGCCCTCTCCCAGTCCGGCTCGTTTCCGGTGTGACTGCTACCTGCACGGGTCGGCGTCAAACGCGGGCCGCCGCCGGGAATGTTTGCTTCGCCGCGCTGGGGACAGGGCTGCTGGGTCCGCGCCTGGCTGGGCGCTGGCACGACGTGAACAAATATTGCTGGAGGCTTTGCTATGAGTCAGATCGTGTCTGAGGCTCTGATCGAGCGCCTGGCGGACTGGGGCGTCGACACGGTGTTCGGGCTGCCGGGCGACGGCATCAACGGGATCATGGAAGGCCTGCGCCGGCAGCAGGACCGGGTCAAGTTCGTCCTCGTTCACCACGAGGAGGCAGCAGCGTTCATGGCGACGGCGCACGCCAAGGCCACCGGCAAGCTTGGCGTGTGCCTGGCCACGTCGGGCCCGGGCGGGATTCACCTGCTGAATGGCCTTTACGACGCGAAGCTCGACCACATGCCGGTGCTGGCGATCACCGGCATGCAGGAGACGGCGCTCCTCGGCACGGGCTACCAGCAGGAGGTCAACCTCGACAAGCTGTACGAGGACGTCGCCGAGTACGACCAGATGATCTACAACCCGGCGCAGCTGCCCACCGTGGTCGACAACGCGGTGCGCACCGCCTACGCCAGGCACGGGGTTGCCCACCTCACGGTGCCCAACGACATCCAGGTGGCCGACGCCGGTGCCGACCCGTGGCAGCACGTGGCGCCGGCCCGCCCGCCGCAGACCGCGCCGGTGATGCTCAGCGCGCCGGGCAGGCCCAGCGACGATGACCTGGAACGGGTCGCCGGCCTCCTTGGTGACGGGAAGAAGATCGCGATTCTGGCCGGGGCCGGCGCCCGCCACGCCCGCGCGGAACTGCTGGCCGTGGCCGAGGCCCTGGCCGCCCCGATCGTCAAGACGCTGTCGGGCAAGGACACCGTGCCCGACGACTCGCCGTACACCACGGGCGGGATCGGGCTGCTCGGCACGCGGCCGTCCGAGGACCTCATGGGCGAGGTCGACACGCTGCTGATGGTGGGCACCAACTTCCCGTACACCAAGTACCTGCCGGAACCCGGCAAGGTGCGGGTGGCCCAGATCGAGGCCGACCCGGTCCGGGCGGGTGCCCGGATCCCCACCGAGGTGCCGGTGGTGGGCGACGCCAGGCAGGCGCTGGCGGCCCTGCTGCCGCTGCTCAAGCCGCGCTCCGACACCAAGTTCCTGGAGAAGTGCCAGAAGGAAATGGGCAAGTGGCGCAAGGATATGGGCGCGCTGCAGGACGCCGGCCGGGACCCGATCGCCCCGCAGTACCTGGTGAGCGTGCTGGATGAGCTCGCGGCCGACGACGCGGTGCTGACCTGTGATAGCGGAACGATCGCGACCTGGGCGGCCCGGCACTGGCACATCCGGGGCGGGCGTGAGTTCTTCCTGTCCGGCAACCTGGCCACGATGGCGCCGGGCCTGCCGTACGCGATCGGCATCCAGCACGCGATGCCAGGCCGGCAGGTCATCGGGTTCGTGGGCGACGGCGGGTTCGCGATGCTGATGGCGGAGTTCATCACCGCGATCAAGCACAAGCTGCCGGTGAAGATTGTGATCAACAACAACAACGCGCTCGGCCAGATCCTCTGGGAGCAGATGATTCTCGGCTACCCCGAGTACGGCGTCCGTGAGCCGGAGCCGTTCGCGGACTACGCCGCGCTCGCCACGGCCAACGGCGCGCTGGGCATCAAGGTCGAGCACGCCGGCGACGTGCGCTCGGCGGTGCAGCAGGCGCTCAGCCACAGCGGGCCCGCGCTGGTGGACGTGAACGTGAACCCGGACGAGCCGCCGCTGCCCGGCAAGGTCGAGTACGACCAGGCCAAGAAGTTCGCCCAGGCGTTCCTCAAGGGCCAGCCGCGCAAGGCCACGATCGCCACGACCCTGTTCAGGGACAAGATCGACCAGCTCAAGGCGTGAGTGTGGGTGACAGCGCAGGCAGATCCGGTGGCCATGGGGGGCAGGCTCCGGGACATCCAGTCGATCACCGACGCCCAGCTGTCGGAGCTCGACGACCAGGCGTTTCTGCTCGAGCTGCTCGAACGGCTCAAGGTCATCCTGCAGGCAGACACCGCCGCGGTGCTGCTGCTGGACTTCGGCTCCGGCCACCTGATCGCGACCGCTGCCTCGGGTCTGGAGGAGGAGGTGCGCCAGGGCGTCCGCATTCCGGTGGGCCGCGGCTTCGCCGGGCGCATCGCCGTCGAGCAGAAGCCGGTGATCCTCGACCACGTTGACCACACGACGGTGCTCAACCCCATCCTGTGGGAAAAGGGGATCCGCTCCATGATCGGCGTGCCGCTGCTGGCTGGCGGTCGGATGCTCGGCGTTTTGCACATCGGCTCGCTGACCCCGCGCCGGTTCACCGGCCAGGACGCCGAGTTGCTGCAGCTTGCCGCGGACCGGGCCGCCATGGTCGTGCAGTCGACAGAGAGCCGGGCCGACCGTATCGCGGTGACCGCGCTGCAGCGCAGCCTTATTCCGTCGGCGCTGCCGGCCGTGGCCGGGGCGGAGCTGGCGGCCCGCTACGTCCCTGGCAGCGGCATCGTGGGCGGCGACTGGTACGACGTGTTCACGCTCCCGTCCGGCGAACTCGGCCTGGTGATGGGCGATGTGGCCGGGTCCGGCCTGCCGGCCGCCGTGATCATGGGCCGGATGCGGAGCGCACTGCGCGCCTACGCCCTGGAAACCCGCGATCCCGCCGAGGTTCTGGACAAGCTTGATCGCAAGATGCAGCACTTCGAGCCCGAGGCCATGGCCACGGTCCTCTATGCCGTGGCTGACCTGGGCCTCGAGCGGATACACATCAGTCTGGCCGGGCACTTCCCCCCGATCGTTGCGCGCCCCGGGGAGGCCGCGAAGCCGGCCGATATCGCGACGGGCATGATGATCGGCCTGGCCCCCGACGCCCGGCGGCAGGCGACGACCCTGAACCTCGCGCCCGGCACCCTGCTGTGCTTCTTCACCGATGGCCTGATTGAGCGGCCGGGCGAGCTGATCGACGACGGTCTGGCGCGGCTGTGCCAGGCCGTGACGGCGGCACCGGCGGAGACCGCCTGTGCCAGGGTGATGGGAGCCGTAATAGGCCGGGAAGCGGCGCGGGATGACATCGCGCTGCTGATGCTCCGCCGCCACCCATCCGGTGACGATCATGCGTGATGCCCGGTACCCGGTCACGATGGCGGGGGACGTGCCCGTGGTGGTGGCGCCCGAGGAAATCGACATCACCAACGCCGCCGGCTTGTCGGCGACGTTGCTCGATCTGACCGCGCACGGGCACGCCGCGGTCGTGATCGACATGACCAAGACCCAGTTCTGCGATACGGCTGGGCTGCAGGTACTGGTGGGCGCGCACAGGAGAGGGCTGGCTGACGGCCACGAGCTGCGGGCGGCAATTTCGGGCGGTTCGGTGTCTCGCATCCTGGCCATCACCGGCATTGACCGTGTGATCCCGCATTTCACCAGTGTGGAAGACGCTGTGTCGGCTCCCGTCTCCGGTTTGGGGGATCACCGCCGGGGAAGTTGACGCGCGTGCACAAGCCGGAACGCCCGAAACGCCGCCGCCTGCTCCACGTGGGGATCGGTCGCCGCGTGGGTGCCTGGCTGGCGTGGTGGGTTCTGCTCATGTCGTTCTGGGTGATCCTGGGTAACTCGATCGCGTCCGACGAGCTGCTCGCGGGGGCCGGGGCTGCCGCGTTCGGCGCCTTCGTGGCCGAGTTCGCCCTTTACCAGGCGGCAACGCGGTTCCGGATGCGGATCGGATGGCTGATTCCCGCGCTGTCGCTGCCGGGCCAGGTGGCCTCGGACATGGCCATCGTGTTCGCGGCGCTGTGGCGGCGGCTGGCCCGGGGTGAGCAGCCGCCGAGCGGGTTCCGCCAGGTTCCAGTGCGGTACGGCAGCAACACCCCCGAAGGCGAGACCCGCCGCGTGCTCCTGGTTGGCGGCGCGTCGGTGGCGCCGAACTCGATCGCGGCAGGGCTCGACGCCGGGAGCGAGGTGATGGTCATCCATCAGCTTGTGATGAATCGGGGCGAGCCAGCGCCCGAAGCGGGGATACGGGAGTGAACAGCGGCTTCATCATCGCTGCCATCGCCATGCTGATCGGCACGATCCCGTGCGGGATCGTGGTGCTGCGCGGGCATCTGATGTCCGCCGTGGTGGCGTACGAGGCGATCAGCTCGATCATCGTCATGGTGCTGGCGCTGCTGGCCGAGGGCTTCGGGCGGTCCTCGGAGTTCGAGTTTCCGGTGCTGCTCGCCGTCCTGCTCCTCGGCAGCGGCCTGGTGTTCGTCCGGTTTCTGGAGCGCTGGCTGTGAGCGACGCGCGCGAAGCGAGCGGAGAAGCGAACCGGGAGGCACCGTGACCGGCCGGGACATCGTCGCCGACGTGGCGCTGGGCATCGCCGTGGCGATCGTGCTCGCCTCCTCGGTCGGCGTCCTCGTGATGCGCGACCCCGGCCAGAAGGTGCACTACGTGACCCCTGCGGCACTCGTGGCCCCCCTGTTCGTTGGGCTGGCGATCCTGGCCCAGTCGGGTCTCACCGACAACACGGCTGAAATGTGCCTGGCGCTGATCTTCCTTGGGGTCGCCGGCCCGTTCCTGAGCCACGCCACGATGCGTGCCATCCGGATCAGGGAAACGGGCGACTGGCGTCCGTGGGCGGACGAGCGGCACGCCGGGAGGCGGTCATGACAGCCGGCCATGCGCTCGCCGTGGTCACGCCGTACACGGTCCCGACGGGCCTGATGGACGTGCTGCAGGTGACGGTGCTGGTGCTGGTCGCCGCCGGTGCTACGGCCGTGGCGCTGACCCGCGTTCCGGTCCGCCAGGCGATCGTGCTCAGCGTCTACGGAATTCTGCTGGCCGTCCTGTTCCTGGTCTTCCAGGCGCCCGACGTCACGCTGTCCGAACTCACGGTCGGCGCGGTCGCCCTGCCGATCATGCTGCTGCTCACCCTGGCCAAGGTCAGCGGGCGGCAGAAATGACGCCAGGCCAGCGCCGCTGGATATTTCTGGCGGCGATCGCCGCGCTGGGCGCGTTCTATCTGTGGGGGCTTGCGGGCCTTCCGGGCTTCGGCAACTATCCCGGCCCGTACGGGAACATCATCAACCGCATCGCCGTCGCCCGTACCAATGCCACTGGTGTCGTATCGACCGTGAACTTCGAGTACCGCGGGTTCGACACGGTCGGCGAGGAGTTCATCCTGTTCGTCGCGGCGACCGGCGTCGCCGTCGTGCTGCGGCACCTGCGGGACGAGCGGGAACGCAAGCCTGGCGGCGGCAGGGACGACGCGACCGACGAGGGCCGGAGCGTGCCCGCTACCAGCGGAGCGGTCCGGATGGTGACCTTGATCATGACCGGGCCCACCGTGGTGATGGGGTGGTGGCTGGTGTCGCACGCGCAGACCAGCCCGTCCGGCGGGTTCCAGGGCGGAGTGGTCCTGGCTACCGGCTTCATGCTCATCTACCTCGCCGGGCAGTTCCTCGCGTTCGAGCGGGTGAGCCCCACCGACGTCACCGACGCCGTCGAGGCAATCGGGGCCGGCGGCTTCGTCGCCGTCGGGCTCACCGCGGTGGCAATGGGCCTGCCGTACCTCAGCAACTTCCTCAGCCTGGGCGCCGTGCCCGGCGCCGTCAGCTCATCTGGCACGATCGCGCTGATCAGCTTCTTCGTCGGCCTTGAGGTCGGCGCCGCGTTCATCCTCATCGTGAGCGAACTGCTAGACCAGACGCTCCTCATCAGGCAGGGGAGCCAGTGATGCAGTTTCTTCCGTTCGTGGTCGTGGTGTGGATCCTGGCGGTAGGCCTGTACGGCGTCGTCACCAGCCGCCACCTGGTGCACCTGATCGTGTGCCTGATCGTGGTGCAGTCGTCGACTTATGTGCTGCTGCTCGGCGTTGGCTACAAGACCGGCGCGGTCGCCCCTTACTTCTTCGACATCCCGAACCACACCCCGGCCGTGGATC
>Ga0335073_10004248_pt1 | contig 20048 bp, 16 predicted proteins | sample Lox_Sample_22_FD_207093 | JGI IMG/M metagenome (GOLD analysis project Ga0335073, IMG submission 207093) | Soil microbial communities from Loxahatchee National Wildlife Refuge, Florida, United States - Lox_Sample_2.2 | ecosystem: Environmental > Terrestrial > Soil > Wetlands | place: USA...
CATCTCGCCCGGACCAGCCAACACCCCAGGAAATCGCCGTTATCCGGCTGGCCTGGGAAGACGCCGAGCCACTCGCTGCCTAAATCCTCGAAAGTCGAGCGTGCACAGACGTGACCCGCGGACGGCTACAGGGTGTCGCTCACCGCCGCGGCGGGGTGCGCATCAGGTCGGCGAGTTCCTCCGCGGTCGGGGCGGGTACCGGAAGCCTGGAGACTCCGTCCCGGGAGGGGCGCAGGCCGTCGATGATCATGGCGAGGTAGCGGCGCCATATCCCGGGGGTGACGGAGGCCGCGTACTCGGCGGTCGCGGCGAGCATGTAGGCGATCATCTTCAGGTCGGTTTCGCTGAAGTCCCGGCGCAGGTCGCCGGATGCCTGGGCGCGCTTGACGAGCCTGGACAGAACGGGCAGCATGCGGTCGCGGGCGTAGCAGACCTGGTCCCGGTCGTAGGTGCCGAACATCATCAGCTGACGCAGTCCGTGGTCGCCGGCGAGGGCGGCGGCGGCGAAATCGATGTAGGAGATGAGGCCGTGCCAGGGGTCGGGTGCGGCGCAGGCCTTCTCCGCCACGGTGACGAGGGTGTCGATGCGGTCTCTGAACAGTTCGGATACGAGTGATTCCTTGTCCGGGAAGCGCCGGTAGACGGTGCCGATTCCAACGCCTGCGGCCTTGGCGACCTCGTCGAGGGTTGCGTCGAGTCCGCGTTCGGTGAATACCTCGGCGGCGGCGGCGAGGATGCGCTGCCTGTTACGTTCGGCGTCGCGGCGCAGCGGGCGGTCGCCCGCTGTGTCCTGTGACGTTTCCTCGGCTCGGATCGTCATGTTTTCTAGAGTACCCCTACCGGAGGCCGGTCCTCCGCTTTGTGTTATGCTCTTCCGGTAAGCGGAACCGCATCCTCCAGATTGGCGGTTGGAATGTCCGAGGCAAGCGTCCCCGTGTCAGCGGGGGAGAGCGGCGGGACGCGGCGGGACGGCTGGGGTGCTGCCGCGGCGCCCGATCCGCGCCGCTGGCTGGTCCTGATCGTGATCGGGATCGCGCAGCTTATGGTCGTGCTCGACATGACGGTGATGAACCTGGCGCTGCCGTCCGCGCAGCGGGATCTCGGGTTCACCAACGTGGACCGGCAGTGGATCGTGACCGCGTACTCCCTGTCATTCGGCAGCCTGCTGCTGTTCAGCGGCCGGGTGGCCGACCTCGTCGGCCGCAAGGTCGTTTTTCTTACCGGTCTGATCGGGTTCGCGGCCGCGTCGGCGGTCGGTGGCGCGTCGGTGAACTTCACGATGCTGGTGACGGCCCGTGCCTGCCAGGGTGTGTTCGGCGCGATGCTGGCGCCCGCCGCGCTGGCGCTTCTGACGACGACGTTCAGCGACCCGAAGGAACGGGGCAAGGCGTTCGGCGTGTACGGCGCGATCGCGGGCGCGGGCGGCGCCGTGGGGCTGCTGCTCGGCGGTGCGCTGACCGAGTACCTGTCGTGGCGGTGGTGCCTCTACATCAACCTGTTCTTCGCCGGGCTCGCGGTTGCGGGCGGGTCGCTGCTGCTGAAGCGGCAGCCGCGCCTGGCGGGCGCGAAGCTTGACGTGCCGGGCGTGATCGCGGTTTCCGGCGGCGTGTTCTGTCTGGTGTTCGGGTTCTCGAACGCGGCCATGCATTCCTGGTCCACCCCGTCGACCTGGGGCTACCTGGTGGCCGGGGCGGTGCTGCTGGTGGCGTTCGCCGTTTGGCAGGGCCGCGCCGCGCACCCGCTGCTGCCGCCGCGGGTGGTGCTCGACCGCAACCGCGGCGGCGCGTACCTGGCGATCCTGATCGTCGGGGCGGGCATGTTCGGCATTTTCCTCTTCCTCACCTACTACATGCAGGTGACGCTCGGGTACTCGCCGGTGGTGAGCGGCCTGGCCTTCCTGCCGATGGTGTTCTGCATCGCGGGTGCGGCGAACCTGTCCAACATCGTGCTGTTGCCAAGAATCGGCCCGAAACCGCTGGTGGGCGGCGCGTTTTTGCTGCTGGCGGTGGCGCAGTTCTGGCTGACGCATATCGGTCTGCGCAGCGATTACGTCGGCACGATCCTGGGCCCGCTGCTGATCACCGGCGTCGGCATGGGCTTCATGTTCTCCACGGCGATGAACACCGGCACGTACGGCGTTCCGCCGCGTGACGCCGGCGTCGCGTCGGCGACGGTCAACACGGGCCAGCAGCTCGGCGGGTCGATCGGCACCTCGCTGTTCAACTCCATCGCGGCGAGCGCGACGGCCAGCTATATCGCCAGCCACCTGGCATCCGGCGGCCGGCCGTCGAAGGCAGCGGCCGACCTGGTTCAGGCACAGGGCCTGGTCCACGGTTACACGACGGTGTTCTGGGTGTGCGCGGGGATCTTCCTCGGCGGCGCGGTGGTGGTCGGCACGCTGATGCGCCGCGGCCCCCTGCACCCGCTCGCGCACGCGGCCCCGGCCGCCTCAGCGACGGCCCAGGCCGCCTCAGCGACGGCGCCAGCCGCCGCCGAGGCCCGCTCGGCCGTCGGGGCAGAGGCCGCGGAAGAGGCCGCGGCCGGGTCCGCCGATCCGGTGCGGACGCCGGAGTAGGTCAGCGTCGGCTCGTCCTTGCCGCCTCCGGTGTCCCGGTGGCCGCGGCGGGCTGGGTGAGCTGAGCGAGCACGATCGTGAAGCGGGTCATGCCGGGTCGGCTGGTCACGAGCACGGCGCCCTGGTGCGCGGCGACGACCGCGTCGACGATGGCGAGGCCGAGACCGGTGGAGGTGGCGTCGGTGGCGTGCGACCGGGACGTGTCGGCTCTGGTGAACCGTTCGAAGAGGTCGGGCAGCAGGCCGGCGGGAATGCCGGGGCCGTTGTCCGTCACGGTGAGCGCCAGCCGGGGAGCGGCGGGCAGGATGCCGTGCGTGATCGATTCGGCGCCGCTGCCCGGTTCGCCGGCCGGGAGCGCGTCGCTGACCCGCATGGTGACGGTCGTGCCGTCCGGTGTGTGCCGTCCGGCGTTGGACAGCAGGTTGGCGACGACCTGGTGCAGCCGGTGCTCGTCGCCGAGTACTAGCACCGGGTCGTCGGGCAGTTCGAGCACCCACCGGTGACCCGGGCGGGCGACCCGGGCGCTGCTTGTGGCCTCGATGGCCAGCCGGGTCATGTCGACCGGTTCGCGGCTGAGCGGACGGCCCGCGTCGAGCCTGGCGAGCAAGAGCAGATCGTCGACGAGGACGCTCATCCTGGTGGACTCGGACAGGACCCGGTCCAGGGCGTGGGTCACCGCCTCGGGGGAGTCACCGGGGTGGCGCAGGGCCAGTTCGGCGTAGCCGCGGATGGCCGCCAGGGGAGTGCGGAGTTCGTGGCTGGCGTCGGCGGCGAACCGGCGCAGCCGGACCTCGCTGGCCGCCCGGTGCCGGAGCGCGGTCTCCACGTGGCCGAGCATGCGGTTGAACGCGATCCCCACCTGGCCGGTCTCGGTGGCCGGATCGACGTCGGGTACTCCTGTCGGGAGCGATACCGCGCCTGATTCCAGCGGCAGTTCCGCGACCTGTGACGCGGTGGTGGCCACCCGGCGCAGCGGGCGCAGCGAGAACCGGACCCAGAGGGTGCCGAACACGCCGGCCAGCAACAGCACGGCGGCGAAGACCGCGGCCTCGGCGAGCGCTACGCCGCGAAGTTCGTCGTGCAGCGTGCTCAGCGGCAGGCCGGTGATGTAAACAGAGCCGTCACCGTCGGGGTCGCGGATCGCGGTGAGCTCGAATGTGCCCTGGGCCCAGCTGAGGTAGCGGGTCTGGGTGGGGAAGCCCGGGTCGTTGCCCGCAGTGCCTGGCGGTGTCGGCGGCGCCGGCGGGATGCTGAGCAGAGTTGCCTCGTCGGCTGCCGACAGGGTGAACTCGCTGTCGCCGATGAGCGCGCACTTCCACTGGCCGTGCCAGACGACGGCGACGAACGTGCGCTCGCCCAGCCCTTCGCAGTTGGCCATCTGCTTGGGAAGCGGCGTCGGCTGTGCGGAGGGCGCGGTCGACGACGCGCCGGCGTGCGAAGGCGGGGTGTTCCCGCTGGGAGAGTTGTCGCCGTCCTTGGCCCCGTCGATCTGGTGCTCCCAGCAGTTGTAGGCCAGGCCGGTGGCGGTCTGCAGCTCGTTGTTGAGCTCGCTTGACAGAGAGTTCTGCACGGCGAGGTAGGTGACAAGCCCGACGGCCGCGCAGGCGGCAGCGAGCAGCGCCATGAGCCCGGTGATCAGCTTGCCGCGTAGTGTCCTGGGGAGCAGCGACCTGGGGGCGAGCGCGCGGCGCGCGGCCATCACCCGGCCGGCTTCAGCACGTACCCGACGCCGCGGACGGTGTGGATCAGCGGTTCCCGGCCCGCGTCGATCTTCTTGCGCAGGTAGCTGATGTAAAGCTCGACCACGTGCGCCTGGCCGCCGAAGTCGTAGTTCCACACCCGGTCCAGGATCTGTGCCTTGGACAGCACCCGGCGCGGGTTGCGCATCAGGAACCGCAGCAGCTCGAACTCGGTCGCGGTCAGGTCGATGAGTTCGCCGGCGCGGCGTACCTCGCGCGCGTCCTCGTCCATGGTCAGGTCCGCCACCGTGAGCGCCCCCTCGCTGCTCGCGGTCCGCGCCAGGTTCGCCCGGCGCAGCAGCCCGCGCAGCCTGGCCAGGACCTCCTCGAGGCTGAACGGCTTGGTGACGTAGTCGTCGCCGCCGGCGGTCAGACCGGCCACCCGGTCCTCCACCGCGTCCCTGGCGGTCAGGAACAGCACGCACACGCCAGGAAGCTCGGCGCGCAGCCGCCGCATGACCTCAACGCCGTCGAAGTCGGGCAGCATGATGTCGAGGACGACCGCGTCCGGGCGGAACTCCCGCCCGGTCTTGACCGCCTCGGCCCCGCTGCCCGCGGTCCGCACCGACCAGCCCTCGTAGCGCAGCACGCTGGACAGCAGTTCCGCGAGGCTCGGCTCGTCGTCGACCACGAGTACGCGGACCGGGGTGCCGTCCGCGTGCTGCGTGCCCGCACCGCGCCCGAGCGTTCCCGTGGCGGCCGCAGCGCCGACCGCAGCCTGCGCGGAGGCGATGCCGTTCAGCGCTTCTTCCATCGGGTCCTCAGACATGGTCTATCGCTCATTCACAGACGGTGGGCAACGGATTTGCCTATCCAGGATGACAAGACCGGGTGACCTGAGCGCCGAAAATTTGATCTGGATTCCCTCTGAGAATCCTGGCGGTCCGCGCTCAGCCACCGCGGCCTGCCGTCTCAGCCGGGTGAGCCCTTCATCCGGCCGCTAAGGCTTCGAGCGGTCCGGCGGCCAGGGTCGTCAGGACGAGGGAGCCTCATCCAGCACGCGCGCTAGCTTGGACGCGTGTCCGGCCGGCCGGGCGCCCGCCGCAAGCAGCAGGTCGGCGGCCGCCCGCTGCAGCGGCGGGTCGGCGGACGGCACCTCGACTTCGATCTCCCGCCAGATGAGCGGCTCGCCGTTCGCGGGCAGCCGTCGCGCGGTCACCGTGTCGTCGGCGACCTCCGCCCTGAGGTCGCCATCGGTTCCGGTGAGTGTCACGACCGTTCGTTCGGTGTGCAGGGAGGCGATCGGCGCGAGGGACAGGCCGCCGGCGACCTCGGCCACCCGCGCGGCGAGTTCGTCGGGGACCCGCTCGTTGTCGGGGCCAAGCTGCGCATGGATCTCCCGGCGGGCGCCGGCGTCGGCGGGCAGCTTGAGATGCCACCCCTCGTCCGTGCCGCCGGTCCGCCGCCGCAGCGTGATCTTGCTGGCGGCGAGCCGTCCGTCCGCGGTGTCGAAGTACGTGGCGGACAGGTGGTACAGGACCGGCTTGGCCTCGGTGACTCCCGCCAGCCCCGCGAAGGACGGTCGCTCGAAGCCCGGATCGACATCGAACTTCTGCTCGATCTCCAGATGCTCGCTCATCCTCGCCCCGCCATCTCTCCGGACCTGCCAGCCATGGTAGCCCCGCCCCGGGCCGGCCTCGCGTCGCTTGCCCGCGGTCGGCGGCGTGCAGGCCCGAGCGGGGACGCCGGCGTGTAGCACCGGCGACGCCGCCCGACCGGATGTCACGATAGGTATCCATTCCAATTACAGAGAGTACGAGAAGGGTAGCCATGTCCCATCACCTGGACACACCGCTGGCTGGCCAGAGCGGCCAGCTGTTCATCGACGACCTGTATGTCTTCCCCGGTGAAGGCGGCACGGTGTTCGTCATGGACGTCAACTCCGACGTCAACGGCCAGCACGCCGAACCGGGGTTCCACCCGGAGGGGCGGTACGAGTTCAAGGTGCACTTCGACGGCGCCGACTACGAGGAACTGACCTACCGCGTGTCGTTCGGCGCGGCGGACTCCGACGGCCAGCAGACCCTGGAGCTGCACGCCCTCACCGGGGAGCGGGCCCGCGAGGACGGCGAGCCCGGCGATCTCGTGCTCAAGGGCCGCACCGGCGTGACGACAGCGGCGAACGGCGCCCGGCTGTGGGCGGGGAAGATCAGCGACTCCTTCTACATCGACCTGTCGCTGCTTGCCATCGTCAACGGCGCGGTCGCCGAGGGCACCGCACCCGGCCTGGCCGCCTGGAACCCCGAGCGCGCGCAGAACAGCTTCGCCGGCACCACCGTGCGCTCGATCGTGCTGGAGGTTCCGCACTCCGATCCGCTGCTGCGCCCGGGCGCCAGGATCGGCGTGTGGTGCACCACCAAGCTCGCCACCGACGCGGGCGGCTGGCGCCAGATCAACCGGGGCGGCCACCCGATGATGTGGCCGATCTTCTGGCCCGATGACACCCGGTTCACCGACCCGGCCAACACCCGGCACCCGTCCCAGGACGCGGCGCAGGACGCGAGCCACCTGGCCGGCCAGGTGGCGGCCGTCGCGGCCGCCGCGGGCACGGTCGGCGACCCCCGGGGATACGGCGAAACCGTCGCCGGCCAGCTGTACCCCGACGTGCTGCCGTACGTCATCGGCACGCCGGCGACGTTCGGCTTCACGGTCCGCAACGGGCGGACCCTGGCCGATAACGCGCCCGAGGTGATGCTGTCCCTTGTCACCGGTACCGCCGTGCCGTCGGGACTCACCCCCGCCGTGGCCAGCCAGATGCGCGCAGGCGAGTTCCCTTACGTCGTCCCGGCCTAAAGCCAGCGGACTGGCCGTCAGCCTTCGTCTTCCGGCCACAGCCGGACGCTGCGTCCCGCCGCGTCGAGGATCAGCTGCGCGTCGATGGCGGTGCGCGACTCGGGGATGGCGAACGCCTGCCATTCGCAGACGAACTCGAGCGCCCCGGCGGGCGGCAGCGGCCACGTCCACCACCGGGAGACGAAGGAGTGCGGTCCGCCGCCGCCGGCGAACGGATACAGAATCGGCCCCGTCGGCTCGGAATCGCCGCCGGGGCCACCTGGCCTGCGGGCGCCCGCGCTCCCCGCGGCCTTGCCGCCGTCGGAAAACTGGAGGCCGAACCGGAACGAGTGCCGCGACGCGGCCAGGTCACCGGGCCCGCCCTTCAGGTGCTGCTCCGGCTGGCCGGCGCTGGGCCGGATGTGCGCGGTCAGGAAGATCTCAACCCCGGTGGAGAAGGCTGACAGTCCGGTGACCGCGACGGCGACCTGTTCGGTACGCGCGAGCACCAGGCTGTCGATCGCCGCGATGCCGGGGAATTCCGCCTCCGGCGGCTCCCATGGATGATGCCTCCGCGGAGGCGCCGGCGCAGCGGCCGGCAGGTCGTCAAAGAACCCCATGAGGTTAGCCTTGACCTCCCTGCGCGCCCCCGCAACCGAATAAAACGGTCATCCTTTTGGCCGCGCGTACGATGGCAGCGTGGAGTCTGGCGGAGTGGTCCTGGCCGGCGGGCGGTCCTCGCGGATGGGGTCGCCCAAGGCGGCCCTGGAGTGGCACGGGTCGACGCTGCTGCACCGGACGGCCGGCATCGTCGCCCGCGCCGCGGGCGGCCCCGTGGTCGTCGTCCGGGCGAGCGGCCAGGACCTTCCCGAGCTGCCCAGGGGCACGATCGTGGTCGACGACCCGCGGGAAGGCAAGGGCCCGGTGCAGGGCATCGCCGCCGGTCTCGCCGCGCTCGCGGGCCTGGCCGAGACCGCGTTCGTCACCTCCACTGACCTGCCTTTCCTGCACCCGGCCTACATCAGGCGGGTGCTGCGCGTGCTCGGCGCGCCAGACGGCCCGGACGTCGCGCTGCCGGTAGCCCGCGGCTACCAGCAGCCCCTGGCCGCGGCCTACCGCACCAGCCTCGCCGGGCTCGCCGAGCGCCTGGTCAAGGAGGACCGGCTGCGCCCCGCGTTCCTCTTCGCCGAGTGCAGCGTGGAGCGCCTCGACGATGCCGCCCTGCTCGCTGATCCGGTCCTCGCCGCCCTCGACCCGGACCTCGACTCGGTGCTGAACGTCAACACCCCCGACGACTACCAGGCGGCCCGCCTGCGGCCCGCTCCCGAGGTGACCGTCCAGCTGTTCGGCGCCCTGGTGAAGGCCGGCCGGCCGGCCGGCCCGCGCTCGGTCAGGGCGGCAACGGTCCAGGCGGCCGCGGACGCCGTGGGACTGCCGTTCGACCGGCACGTGACGGCCGCGCTCAACGGGGACCAGATCACCCGCGATCCCGCGGTGCCGCTCGCGGCCGGCGACACCGTGTTCTACATGTCGGCCGACGCGGGAGGCTGAGCGCGATGCCAGCGGGCGGATACTTCGGCCGGGCGCTCGTCGTCGATGCCACCGACGGCTCGGCGGCCACCGTGCCGCTGCCTGACAGCGTGCTGCGCGCCTACCTCGGCGGCGCGGGCCTCGGCACGTGGCTGCTGCACCGCATCGGGCCGCCTGGGGTGGAGCCGCTGGGTCCGGAGGCACCGCTCGCGTTCGTGTTCTCCCCGCTGGTCGGCACGCCGCTGACGACGAGCGCGAAGTTCGCCGTGGTGGCTAAGTCACCGCTCACCGGGCTGCTCACCGATGCGCTCGCCTCCAGCCAGTTCGCTATCGCGGGCAAGCTCACCGGGCACGACGCGATCGTGGTCACCGGCCGGGCCGCCGTCCCGTCGGTGCTGCTCATCGACGGTGACGGCGCGCGGCTGCGGGACGCACCCGACCTGACCGGGCTGACCGCGGCGGATACCGACACGAGGCTGCGCGATCAGCTTGGCCGCGGCTGGCGGGTCGCGGCGATCGGGCCGGCCGGCGAGCGCGGCGTCCGCTACGCGACGATCTCGCATGACGGCAGGCACGCAGGCCGGGGCGGCCTCGGCGCGGTCATGGGGGCCAAGAACCTCAAGGCGATCGCGGTCCGCGCCGCTACGAAGGTTGCGTCCGCCGACCCGGCGGCCGTCCTGGCTGCAGCCCGCGACCTGCGGGAACGGTCGTTCGGTCCGGCCACGGCGAAGTACCGGGAGCTTGGCACGCTCGCGAACCTGCTCGCCTTCAACGCGATCTCCGCGCTGCCGACCCGCAACTTCCAGTCCGCCACGTTCGAGGGCGCCGGCCGTCTCGGCGCGGGTTCCGGCGGGCCGGCCGCCGGCAGCGCGGAGGCGGACAGCGCGGGCACCGGCAGCGCGGGCACCGGCAGCGCGGGCACCGGCAGCGCGGAAGCCGCCGGAGCGGCTCCGGCCAACCTCGCCGAGATGCGCCGCGTCGCCCGGTCCGGCTGCGCCTCCTGCACGATCGGCTGCGAGCACATCTACCGCGTCGGCGGCGGCAAGAAGGCCAGGGTGGAGTATGAGAACGTCTTCGCCCTCGGCCCGATGTGCGGCGTCAGCGACCCGGGCGCCGTCCTCGCCGCCAGCGCCAGCTGCGACGACCTCGGCATCGACACGATCTCGGCGGGCGGCACGATCGCCTGGGCGATGGAGTGCGCGCAGCGCGGTCTCATCGACGCCCCCTGGCTCCGCTTCGGCGACGCGGACGCCCTGCTTCGCGCCCTCGACGAGATCGGCACCATGTCTACCCCGCTGGGATCTCTGCTCGCCCAGGGATCAAGGGCCGCATCCCGAACGGTAGGCGGTGACTCCGGCACGTTCGCCCCGCACGTCAAGGGCCTGGAAATGCCGGGCTACGAGCCGCGTACCCTGCACGCCATGGCCCTCGGCCTCGCCGTCAACGCGCGCGGTGCGGACCACAACCGGTCCGGCGCCTACGAGGCGGACCTGTCCGGCGACCTGGACCGGACCGACGGCGGCGACGCGCACGTGGCGGCGGCGATCGAGACCGAGGACCGCGCCGCGGTGATGGACTCGATGATCTTGTGCAAGTTCCTGCGCGGCGTCTTCACCGACCCGTTCGCCGAGTGGGCGGGCCTGCTGTCCGCCGTCACCGGCTGGGACCTGACCGCCGCGGAACTGCGGGCCACCGCCCGGCGGATCGTGCTCGCCAAGCGCGTCTACAACCTTCGCGAGGGCTGGCGGCCCGAGGACGACTGGCTGCCGGCCCGGCTGCTCGAGGAGCCGCTCACCCTCGCCTCGGGCCGCGAGGCCCGGCTGACCCCGGCCCGGCTGCGGACGATGATCGACGGTTACTACAAACAGCGCGGCCTGGATTGTGAAGGCCGCCCAGCGGCCGCGATCGCCGTTGACCTGGGGTTGGCGTAGCCGCGATCACGGGCGGATACTGCGAGTATGGCGATTACTGCCCCGGAGTCCACCGGTACCGTGACGTTCACGATCGACGGCCGTGAGGTCACCGCGCCGGAGGGCACGACGATCTGGCAGGCCGCCAAGGCGGCCGGCATTGACATCCCTGTCCTCTGCCACGACGAGCGGTTCGACCCGGTCGGCGTCTGCCGGATGTGCGTGGTCGACACCGGCACCCCCGCATTCGCCGCCGCCTGCGTGCGGGCCTGCGAGAACGGCATGACGGTCAAGACCTCCACTCCCGAAGTCGAGCGCAGCCGTGCCATGCTCACCCGGCTGCTGCTGTCCGACCAGCCGCCCCGCGAGCGTGACCCGAAGCAGACCACCACAGCGGACAACGAGCTGCTGAAGCTCGCCGACCGCTACGGCGTGTCCGCCGCCGACCACGGACCGGACGGGGCGCCCGGGCTGCCGTGCGGCTCCGGCCGCGGCGTTGACTTGTCGAGCCCGGTCATCGCGGTCGACCACGACGCCTGCATCCTGTGCGACCGGTGTGTCCGCGCCTGCGACGACATTCAGGGCAACGACGTCATCGGGCGCAGCGGCAAGGGCTTCGGCACCCACATCGCGTTCGACCTCAGCGACCCGATGGGCAGCTCGACCTGCGTGTCCTGCGGCGAGTGCGTCGCCGCCTGCCCGACCGGCGCGCTGACCAACAAGCCGATCCACGACATCCCGATCAGGCCGCGCACCGAACTCGACGCGGTCGATACCGTCTGCCCGTACTGCGGGGTCGGCTGCGCGCTCACCTACTACGTGGACCGCGACCGGGGCGCGATCGCCTACGCCGAGGGCCGCGAGCAGCCCGGCTCGCACGGGCGGCTGTGCGTGAAGGGCCGCTACGGCTGGGACTACGCCGCCTCCCCCCAGCGGCTCACCGTGCCGCTGATCCGCCGCGAGGAGTCCTACCCGAAGGGCGCGCTGTCGGAAGACGTGCGCGGCGACATGGCCGCGGGGGGCGAGGACAACGCGCACGGCCTAGACGACGCCGGCACCCCCAAGAGCCCGAAGGACAAGCGCAAGGGCGGCACGCGCGGCCGCAAGCCAGGCGGGCTCGTCGACTACGCCGAGGTGCTGCCGCACTTCCGCGAGGCCACCTGGGAAGAGGCCCTCGACCTGGTCGCCCGGCGGCTGTCCGAGATCTACCTCGCTGGCGGCCCGGCCGCGATCGCCGGGTTCGGCTCGGCGAAATGCTCCAACGAGGAGGCCTACCTCTTCCAGAAGCTCATCCGCACCGGGTTCCACACCAACAACGTCGACCACTGCACCCGGCTGTGCCACGCCTCGAGCGTCGCCGCGCTGTTCGAGGGGATCGGTTCCGGCGCGGTCTCCACCACCTACGGCGACGTGATAAACGCCGAGGTCGCGATCGTCACCGGATCCAACTCCACTGCCAACCACCCGGTCGCCTCCAGCTTCTTCAAGCAGGCGCGGCGTAACGGCACGACGGTCATCTACGTCGACCCGCGGGCCGACAAGATGGCCGACCACGCGGACATCTACTGCCAGCTCAAGCCCGGCACCGACGTCGCCTTCTACAACGGCGTCATGCACGAGGTGATCAGGCTCGGCCTGACCGACGACGCGTTCATCGCCAGCCGCACCTCCAACTACGAGGCACTGAAGGCCACCGTCGCCGACTACCCGCCGGAGCGCGCCGAGCAGATCACCGGCGTGCCCGCGGACCTGATCCGCCGAGTGGCCCGGGTCTGGGGCAGCGCCCGGTCCGGCGTCATCTTCTGGGGCATGGGCATCTCCCAGCACACCACCGGCACCGACAACGCCCGCTGCCTGATCGCGATGTGCGGCATTACCGGGAACGTCGGCAAGCCGGGCGCGGGCCTGCACCCGCTGCGCGGACAGAACAACGTGCAGGGCGCCTCCGACATGGGCCTGATCCCGATGTTCTACCCGGACTACCAGAAGGCCGATGACCCCGGCGTCAAGGCCAGGTTCGAGCAGGCCTGGGGAACCACGGACCTAGACCCGGTGAAGGGCCTGACGGTCACCGAGATCATCGGCTCCGCGCTCAAGGGCGGGGTGCGCGGCATGTACATGCTCGGCGAGAACCCGTTCCTCTCCGACCCGAACATCAACAAGGTGCGCAAGGCGCTATCCAAGCTGGACTTCCTCGTCGTGCAGGACATCTTCCTCACCGAGACCGCCGAGTTCGCCGACGTCATCCTGCCGGCGTCCTCCTACCTGGAGAAGGACGGCACGTACACCAACACCGACCGGCGGGTGCAGCTTGGCCACAAGGTGCTGGAGGTCCCCGGCCAGGCGCGCGTCGACTGGGAGGTCGTGCAGGACATCGCCAACCGGGTCGGCCTCGACTGGCACTACACCTCGCCGCGGGACATTTTCGGGGAAATGGTCACGGTCATCCCCAGCTACAAGAACCTGACCTACGACAACATCGGCCCGGCCGGCAAGCTGTACCCGAACCCCGACCCGGAGCACAGCGACGGGACCGTGGTGATGTTCACCGAGAAGTTCAACACCAACGACGGTCTCGCGCACTTGGTGCCCGCCGAGTGGCTGCCCGCCAAGGAACTGCCCAGCGACGAGTTCCCGTTCGTGCTGAACACCGGCCGGATGCTCGAGCACTGGCACACGGGCTCGATGACCCGCAGGTCCTACGCGCTCGACGCGATCTCGCCGAGGGCGCTGGTGTTCATCCATGCCGCCGACGCCGCCGAGCTCGGCATCGCGGACGGGGGAATGGCGCGGGTCTCCTCAAGGCGCGGCACGATTGAGCTTGAAGCGCGGGTCTCGCACCGTGAGGCCCGCGGCAACGTCTTCATCCCCTTCCACTTCAGAGAGGCGGCGGCGAACCTGCTCACGACCGATGAGATCGACCCCGTCGGCAAGATCCCCGAGTTCAAGTTCTGCGCCGTCAAGGTCGAGCGCGCCGATGGCTGAGCCGCGCGCCCGCGTCCCAGGCGTCGAGGCGCGGGCCGGTAAGTTCCCGGGACCGTCGCTCATCCCGGCCCTCAACGCCATCCAGGAGCGGGTCGGCTGGCTGCCCCGCGAGGAGCTTGTCTCGCTCTCGCACGACGTGCACCGGCCGCTGTACGAGATCGAGGGACTGATCTCGTTCTACCCGCACTTCCGCACCGAACCGCCCGCGCCAGTCGAGGTGCGCGCCTGCCACGACCTGTCCTGCTGGCTGCGCGGCGGCGAGCAGAAGATCGCCGCGCTCCGCGACCGCTACGGCGCGGACGCCGACGTCACGGTGGTCGAGGGCTCCTGCCTTGGCCGGTGCGACCTCGCGCCCGCCTGCACGGTCAACGAGGAACCCCGTCCGATGGACGATGCGGGCGCCGCCGTCGAGGCGGCCCGCGCGGCGGCGAGCCAGGCCGGCCGCAACGGCCACAATGGCGATGGTTCGGCGACCGGACACGGCCAGGTCGCCGCCGCGTCCGCCGCCTCCGCCGCGGCCCTCATGCCCTGGCCCAACGACCCCTACCCGGCCGCTGCCGACCGCTACACCCTGGTCAGGGAGGTGCTGGCCGGCCGCCGCGACACGGCCGACGTCATCGCCGCCCTCAAGGACTCCGGCCTGCGCGGCATGGGCGGCGCGGGCTTCCCGGCAGGCCGCAAGTGGGACATGGTCGCCGCCCAGGAAGGCGCACCCAAGTACGTGATCTGCAACGCGGACGAGTCCGAACCGGGCACGTTCAAAGACAGGCAGATCCTCGCCACCCAGCCGCACCTGGTTCTTGAGGGCATGCTGCTCGGCATGCTCGCCGTCGGCGCGGAACAGGCCTGGGTGTTCATCAGGCACGAGTACGGCCCGGAGGAGCAGGTCATCCGGGCCGAGATCGAGCACCTGAGGGAAACCGGCCTCATCGGCCCGGAGGTGGCCGGCCCCGGCCGGCGGCTTAACATCGAGGTGTTCACCTCCCCGGGCGGCTACATACTCGGCGAGGAGTCGGCGCTGCTCGAGTGCATGGAGGGGCACCGCGGCGAGCCGCGCAACAAGCCGCCGTTTCCCGCCTCCTACGGCCTGCACGGCAAGCCGACGCTGATGAACTCGGTCGAGACGTTCGCGCACGTCCCGGTCATCGCGATGCGCGGCGCGGACTGGTGGAACGCCCAGGGGGCTCCGTCGGCCGCCGGCGCCACCCACGCGGGCCTGAAGTTCTTCGCCGTCTCCGGCCACGTCGAGCGCCCAGGCGTCTACTGCGTCCCGATGGGCATCACCGCCAGGGAACTGCTCAACCTGGCCGGCGGAGTGACCAACGGCGCGGAACTCGGCGCGATCCAGCCAGGGGGCGCGTCCTCCAACTTCATCGGCCCCGACCAGCTCGATGTCGAGCTTGACTTCGGCACGCTGCAGGCCGCCGGGTCCATGCTCGGCTCCGGCGCGCTGGTCGTCATGGCGCAGGGCACCGACCTGCTCGCCGCCGCGGTCAACGTGCTGCGCTTCTTCCGCGACGAGTCCTGCGGCAAGTGCGTCCCGTGCCGGGTCGGCTCGGCCAAGTCGCACCTCATGCTCACCGACCTCCTCGCCCGCGGCGGCGGGCCTGCCGACGTCAACGCCGACGTGCGGGAGCTGGTCGACGTCATGCGCCGCACCTCCATCTGCGGCCTCGGCCAGGTCGCACTCGGCCCGGTCGCCAGCGTCATCAAGCTCAGCGCCAGCGGAAACAACGGAGCCGGCGGGGGTCACAACGAAGGCTGAGCCCGCAGGCCGCGAGTTCTTCAGGACCCGGACGGTCGCCGAAGCCCTGGCCGGGTTCCGCCCGCCGCGCCGCACCCGAGCCGAGACCGTGCCGCTGAGCGCCGCGCTGCGCCGGGTCACCGCCGAGCCGGTCCGCGCCCCGCACCCGCTGCCCGGCTTCGCCCGCTCCACCGTTGACGGGTACGCCGTCCGCGCCGCCGACACCTACGGCGTCTCCGAGGGCCTGCCCGGCTACCTCGCCGTCACCGGCGCGGTCCGGATGGGCGCCGCGCCCGACGTGACGGTCACCCACGGCAGCGCGGTGTCGATGCCCACCGGCGGCGCGATCCCGCCCGGCGCGGACGCGGTCGTGATGATCGAGTACACCGCCGAGGCCATGCCGGGCACCATCGAGGTGGTGCGCCCCGTCGCCCCGGGCGAGGGGGTGGTGCGCGCGGACGAGGACGCGGCGGAAGGCCAGGAGATCATCCCGAACGGGCGTGTGCTCCGCCCCCAGGACCTCGCCATGCTCGCGGCGGCGGGCGTGACCTCCGTGCGGGTGCACGCCAGGCCCGTCGTCACTATCTTCTCCACCGGAGACGAAGTGGTCCCGCCCGGTACCCAGGTGCTCGAGCCAGGCCAGGTGCGCGACGCCACCGCCTCAGCCCTGGCCGCCCTCGTCACGGACGCGGGGGGCGAGCCCGCCGGCGGCGGCATCGTCAGCGACGACCCGGGCGTGCTGGAGAAAGCGCTCCGTGCGGCGCTGCCAGGCAGCGACGTCATCGTGATCTCCGCGGGCTCCTCGGTCGGCACCCGCGACGAGACCGCGAACGCGGTCGCCGCGCTCGGCCCGCCCGGCATCTGGTGCCACGGCCTCGCGATCAAGCCGGGCAAGCCCACGCTCCTCGCCGAGTGCGGCGCCGGCCCCGACGGCGCGCCCGGTATCCCCGTGATCGGCCTGCCCGGCAACCCCCGCTCCGCCCTCGTCGTCTTCCGGATGATCGGCATGCCGCTCATCCGCCTGGTCGGCGGCTGCACCGTCCCGCCGCCGGAGCCGTCCACGCGGGCGCTGCTGTCACGGAACCTCGCCTCCGCCACCGGGCGCCTCGACGTCGTCCAGGTGACACTCTGCGACGGCGTCGCCACCCCGCTGTTCGGCGCGTCGGCCCTGCTGTCCGTGCTCACCCAGGCCGACGGCTGCATCGTGATCCCCGAGGAAGCCACCGGCCTCGACGCCGGCACCGAGGTAACGGTCACCCTCTACGCCTTACCCGGACCAGCCCGGCCACGATCCGCGCCGGCTCCCGGACCGTAAGGGCCCGTACCGCGCCCGGACAGCGGAACGGCTGGGGTGGAGGAGAGTGTCGCGAGCTGCGGGCCGGGTGCGGCGGTTAGCAGCAGCCTGGCTGGCAGCTGGCGGGCTGGGTGCTGTCGGTGGCGGCCGGGGTGCAGCAGGGGGCGGGAATGGCGTCGCTGCCCATGGTGGCGGCGTCTGCCTTGACGACGTAGACCTCCCAGGGCTCGTCACCGGGGCCGGTGACCCAGACCTTGTCCTGGACGGCGTAGCAGCAGGCGGTGTCTTCCTCGGTAGCGGTCGCCAGGCCTTCGGCCCTCAGGCGTCTGGTGGCAGCGGCGACCTCGTCGGTGCTTTCGACTTCGACGCCCAGGTGGTCCATGCGGGTGGGCTCGCCGGGGGTGCCCTCGATCAGGACGAGCTTGAGCGGCGGCTCGGCGATGGCGAAGTTCGCGTAGCCGGGGCGCCGCTTGGCGGGCTCGGCGCCGAACAGCTTGGTGTAGAACGCGACAGAGCCTTCCAGGTCGGCGACGCGGAGTGCTAGCTGGACACGAGACATGACGTTCCTCCCTCGTGGGACGGCAGGGGCTGATTCAGGAGATCTCTAATCAGCACGCTGGCGTCAGTTTGGCACTCTGCTTAAAGTTGTGTCAAATTAGAGATGTGCTTAACCAGAACCTGCTGCCGGTCATCCCCGTCGACGGGGAGGAATGCTGCGCGCCGCTAGCGTGCGAGCCGCTGCCGCAGGCGGGGGCGGATGAGCTGGCGCCGCTGTTCAAGGCGCTGGCCGACCCGGCGCGGCTGCGGCTGCTGTCGCTGATCGCCTGCCACGACGGCGGGGAATCGTGCGTGTGCGACCTGCTTGAGGCGTTCGACATGACCGCTCCGTCGGTCAGCTACCACCTGAAGATCTTGCGCGAGGCCGGCCTGATCAGCTCCGAGCGGCGTGGTACCTGGGTGTACTACCGGATCAACCCGGACGTGATGGCGCGGATGTCCGCCGTGCTGGCTCCCCGGCTCGCCGCTGCGGCGGGAATCGCGGGATAGCGGTCCGGGCTGCGCCTTGTCGGCCGGTCATGCTGTGCGAAGGCGGGATAGCCAGCGTCCGGCCCCGGTGGACAGGCGGGCCTGCTGGTAGGCAGGGCTCGCCGTCAGCGTTATCCGACGCGGGCCTGGCGCATCCAGGCTTGGGCGCCCATCTGGACGGCGTCCCAGGGGGAGCCGAGCGGAGGCGTGTAGGACAGGTCGAGGTCGCTGACCTGCTCGACGTTCATGCCGTTGAAGATGGCGGCGGCGGCGATGTCGATGCGCTTGGCGACCTCGGCGTGCTTGTGGCCGAATATCTGGACCCCGAGCAGCCGGCCGGTGACGCGGTCGCCGGTGAACCGCATGGCGATCTTGTGGCTGCCGGGATAGTAGGCCTTGTGGTCGTCGGCCTGGGACGCGACGGTGACCGGGTCGTACCCGGCTGACCTTGCCTCGTGGTCGCGAAGGCCGGTGCGGGCGGCGGCGTGGTCGAAGATCTTGACGACCTGGGTGCCGAGACTGCCGGCGAATTCGCGGTGCCCGCCTGCGGCGTTCTCCCCCGCGACCCTGCCCTGCTTGTGCGCGGTGGTCCCCAGGGGAAGGTAGGTCTCGCCGAGCAGCCGGTGGTGGGTGATGACGCAGTCCCCGGCCGCGTACAAGCCGGGGATGCCGGTGCGCATGCTCCGGTCAACGGCGATCGCGCCGCGCGCACCTAGGGACGCGCCCGCCGCGGCCGCGAGGGTGGTCTCCGGGCGGACGCCCGTGACGACGAGGACGAGGTCCGCGTGCACGGTAGTCGTGACACCGTCCGGTGTGGCCGCCGCGACTCGTAGCCGGCCGGCCTCACCGGGGGCGGCGAGGCTGACCTGCCGGACCGTGGTGCCGGTGCGGACGGTCACGCCGTGGCCTTCCAACTGGGCGCGGACCAGGGCGCCGAGTGCCGGGTCGACGGTGGGCAGGACCTCGGGCAGCTGCTCGACCTGGGTGACTGACAAGCCCCTGGCGGTCAGGGCCTCGGCCATCTCCAGCCCGATGTACCCGGCGCCGACGATCACCGCGCTCGCCGGAGACTGCTCTTCCAGGGTGCGCATGACTGCGAAGGTGTCGTCCATCGAGTGGAGCAGGTGCACGCCGTCGGCCGGGCCGAGCATGTTGAGGCCGGCGACGGGCGGGCGGGCCGGCCCGGCGCCGGTGCCGACAACTAGCTCGTCGTAGGCGATCAGGTCCTCAGTCCCGTCCGGCCCGGTGACCAGGAGCTTACGGCCGGGCACGTCGATGCGGCGGGCGGTCGTGTCCAGGCGAAGGGCCATCCCGGCGTCTTCCAGGTCGGCGATGGTCCGGTGGGCAAGGCTGCGCCAGTGGGTGACCTCGCCGGAAACGTAGTAGGGGATGCCGCAGATGGAGAAGTTCGGGTAGGCGTCGGCCACCACCACGGTCACCTCGGCGTCCGGCTCTACCTCGCGGGCGCGCAGCGCGGCGCTGATCCCCGCGTCGCTGCCCCCCACCGTCACCATGTGCATGTCAGTTACCTTCCGTTGCGGACTACCCGGCGGCCCGGAGCGACATCCGGCCTGTCGCCGTCGTGCCCGGCAAGGCTCTTGTCGTCTTCGTGCGGCACGATCACTCCGGCGGCCTGGGCCGGGGTGAGCGCCGGGTAGAGGAACCTGATGACAATCACCCCGGCGATACCGCCGCCGATCTGTGCGGCGATGAAGACCGGGGCTGAGGACGGGGCGATCCCGGCGAAGCTGTTGGAAAACATCCGTCCGATGGTGATCGCGGGGTTGGCGAAGCTGGTGGATGAGGTGAACCAGTACGCGGCGCCGATGTAGGCGCCGACCGCCGCCGGGGCGGTGGCCGCCCGCCCGCTGCGGGCCAGGGCGAAGATCACCAGCAGCAGCCCGGCGGTCGCGATCACCTCCGACAGCGCGTGCGCCCCTGACGCCCGGTGCTTGACCGAGATGGACACCGCCGCCTCGGCGAACATCAGGTTCGCCGCTATCGCCCCGGTGACGCAACCGGCAACCTGGGCGGGCAGGTAGGCGGCGGCGTCCCGCCACCCCAATCCGCCCAGCGCCGCGTCGGCGAACGACACGACCGGGTTGAAGTGCGCGCCCGACACCGGTCCGAACATCAAGATGATCGCGAACAACCCGGCCGCAGTCGCCGCCGCGTTCTCCAGTAGTTCCAGGCCGGTATCGGACGGGGACAGGCGCTGTGCGGCGATGCCGGAGCCGATCACGATCGCGGCCAGGAACGCGCTGCCGAGGAACTCCGCGGCCAGACGGCGAGGCAAATCGGGGGCTGTGGTCACGGCCTCATCTTGACGGACCGGGCATAGTTCAGTCAAGATTGAGTCAATGAACGATGAGCGAATGTCTGATCTGGTGCGACGTGCAGCGGTGCACGCGGCGCTGGCCGATCCGGCGCGGCTCGCGATCACCGACGCGCTCGTCGACGGGGACGCTTCCCC
>Ga0335073_10004249_pt1 | contig 20048 bp, 18 predicted proteins | sample Lox_Sample_22_FD_207093 | JGI IMG/M metagenome (GOLD analysis project Ga0335073, IMG submission 207093) | Soil microbial communities from Loxahatchee National Wildlife Refuge, Florida, United States - Lox_Sample_2.2 | ecosystem: Environmental > Terrestrial > Soil > Wetlands | place: USA...
CCTCTATGAACGGAAAGTCGGTGAAGACGTCCCCTCCGAACACATCATGGAAGAGCAGCATGTTGTGCAGGGAAGCGGACCGGGCAAAGCATCGGCCGATCACGCCGTCACGGACTTCCAGGCCGTAGAGCACTTCACCCTGCGCCGCCTCGGCCCAGCCCAGCCCGAAACCGTCGACCACCTCGACTGGTGCAGCAATCGCGCTATCCGAGATGGCGGCCAGGCGGTCGCAGGCACGCTGGATCAACTCGGCGGCGATATCGATCTCGCGCCACCGAACCCGCAGCCGAGCCAGTGCGTCGCCTTGATCGTCGACCGCGACGCCGTCGACAACCGGAAGCTCCGCGTAGCCGTCGTATGGGCGTCTGCGCGCGTCGTCGTCGCAGCCCGACGCCCGGCCCACCGGACCCAGCGCTCCATGTGAGGCCGCCAGCGCAGGATCGAGACGCCCGGTGCCACGGAGTCGGTCGAGAAACGACGCGTCCACCATCAGGGCGTCACGGTCCCGGCGGAGCCGACGCACGATCACCGCCAGGCGCGCAGAAACCTCGGACGAGTGCAGCCGAGGAGGCGCGCCGATGCCTCCAACACGGACCACTGAGCGCCCAAACCTGTTGCCGCACAGCGCAGATATCAACCGCATAACGCACTCTTTGTGCCAGCCGAACCGTGCGTAGGGAACGGCAATCCCAGCGGCGTCGCACAGCCGCGTCACCACGTCAAGATGGTTGGCGATTCGTTCCAGTTCGGCGTGGATAACCCGAACAAGTCGCGCGGCCCGCGGCGGAGCGCCGCCGGTAAGGTGCTCGGCGGCATGGGCGAAGGCCAAAGCATGTGCGACCGAGGAGATTCCCTCCACGCGTTCTGCGACCAGGATCCCGTCGCCTACATCCAATGTCTCGAACCGTTTGGCGATCCCGCGATGTTTGTAGTGCGGCCGGATGTTCAGGTGCGGTATGTCCTCGCCCGGCGTCTCGATGAGGAATTCGATCGATTCGTACACTCCGGAGCGCACGGGTCCCAGCGGTAAAGTGAATACTCCGCCGCCGCCGACGTCGACCGGACCGTGTCGTTCGGTGGCACTCGAGTGAATGTGCCGATCCAGTGCGGCACTGTCGACATAGCCGGGCCGCGGTGAAGGTTGTCCGGGTTGGCGGGCCAACAGCAACGGATCGAGCCGCGGGTGCCCGATCGGCACCACCTCAGATAAGTCGTGCAACGCTCGCTCATACCAAAATGCCGCCGGCACATCGGGTGTCAGCGCCGGGTAGGACATCGATCCGTTGGTATCCGGTGTCAGGCGTGTGCGAAGGCAGCTGATCCAAGCACCGCCAACCACAAGGGCGTGCAACTGCGCCGTTTCGGCATCATGAGCGGCGTACAAACCCGCGAAACGATAACCGGCGGCGACGTGTGCGATCACATCCGCACGCCACCGCTCCAGCGGCAGGTCGACGACGTCGGTCGCGGTCGCGGAGGTCATCGTGCACCAGCCATGAGTTCGCTGGCGCCGTGGTTGAGCAGATTCACCAAATCCGATGGCGGCGCAATACCCAACAGCAATAAGACCAATACGCCCGCAACGACAGGGGTCACCATCCAGCGGCTGGGCTCACCCGGAATCTGGTCTTGCTTGGCGGTCGGCTCGATCGGTCTGGGGCGGAACAGGATCCGGGTGGTGGCCAGTGTCAAACCCAAGAAAGCCAGGGTGACCAGACAGACAAGTGCCGCCGTGGCGGCGTTGCGGGGGTGCGCGAATCCGCCGGAAATGATTTGGAATTCGCTGCGGAACAAACCAAATGGCGGCATCGCCGATAACGCCAGAACGGCGGTCAGGAACAGCGGACCCGACCACGGCAATAGCCTGATGCCGTCGGCCATTCGGGCCAGTTCCTTGGTGCCGAATTTGCGCACGAGCACACCCGCACCCATGAATGCGTTGCCCTTCGCCGCGGCGTGGGCAAGTACGTGCAACAGCACGCCGGATAAGGCGATCGGTGCGCCGAAGCTCATGCCTATCGCCAGGATGCCCATGTGTTCGACGCTCGAATAAGCAAGCAGGCGTTTGATATCGCGCTGTTCGAGTAGGTAGAGCGCTGCCAGTAGCAGCGAAAGTACACCGAAGACCAACAACACCATTTGTGGAAAGCGTGGACCTAATGCTGCGGCGGTGATCTGGTAGTAGCGCAAGATCGCATAGAAGCTTACCGCCAGCAGCGACCCCGATAGCAGCGCAGACACCGGGGTCGGGGCCTCGGCGTGTGCGTCGGGTAGCCAGGTGTGTACCGGGAAAAACCCGACTTTGGTGCCGTAGCCGACGACGGCAAGAACGAACGCCAACCGCACCGGAGTCTGCGGTGAGTGGCCGGCCGCGCTGATCAGTGGGTCGAAAGCCAAGTCATAGGATTGCCCCAACACTTGGGCGCCCGCGTAGTACATGAAGATGGTTGCCAGCAGGCCAATTCCGAGCCCGGATGAGGCGATCAGTACGTACTTCCATGCCGCCTCGGTGGCCCCCTCGGTGTTGTCCAACGCCACCAACAGCGCCGAAACGACGGTGGTAATTTCCACGGCAATCCACAACAGCGCAAGACCGTTGACCAGCGGTGCGCAGATCATCGACCACGCGAAGGCGTTTAGGCCGACGTAGAAGCGGGCGCTGTGGCGGGTGAACTGGGCCTTCTGCTCGGCGTTGGCGGATCTGACCGCTCGCTCTTCGTCGGCGAGGTATCCGACGGAATAGATCCCGACTGTGGCATACAGAAAGCAGGTGCCTAGCAGGAAGATTAGCGACAATGAGTCGGCGCGCAAATAGCGCAGGGCGGTGATGGTGTGACCGGCGCCGGCGGGCACTAGCGCGACGGCGAGCCCGAACGTAATGACGCCGGTGAGTGCGGTGACGATCGCGGCGACGCGATGCGGGACGCTGAGGCACAGTAGCGTGGTGCCCAGCGGCACCGCGACGAGTAGCACCATCAATATCGACATCAGCTATCCCCGCAGCCGGTCGAGCTTCTCGGTGGACAGTGATTGCGTTCGCCGGTGATGGGTGCGCATCAAGACCCCGAAAACCACCACCGCAACCAGCAGATCGAACAAGAAAGCGACCTCGAGGATCAGTGGCATGCCGGCGGCAACCACCAAGCTGGCCAGCGAGACACCGTTTTCCAGTGAGAAGAAACCGATCGCCTGGCTGACGACGTCGCGACGCACGATCATCAAGATGAACGCAACCAAAATCACGGCCACCGACAGACTGAGCGCGGCAGTGGGCAGTACCGCGGAATGGATGCCGAGCACCCCAACGGCGAAAAACCCGAACGCCGCCACCGCGATCGAGATCAATACTTCGTTTGCCACCCCCAGCGCGCCGCTGCCGGCTATTTCTTGGTTGGCCTCTCGTAATAGGCCAACCACCAAAAGCGGTACCACGATTACCTTGAGCAGTAGCGAAAGGAACGCCAGCGCATAAAGTTCGGGGACGTCGCGGCCGAATGCCACGACACCCGCCAGGACGCTTACGGCTAGCGACTGCCCGGCGTAGAGACGCACCTGGCCACGCAGCAGTGCCGCACGCAGCATCCCGAACTCCAGCAGCAGCACGATGAGTGCCACCATGTTCGCGATGCCTTCGTATACGGTCGGAACCGACTCGCTGGCCGTCGCCAATACCATCAGCCACCTCCGAGGTAGAGGGTGAACACCGCCAGAATCGATAACAGCAGTGCGGCCGAGACGAATTCGGTAATTTTGAACAGGCGCAGCTTCGCGTAGCTGTTGTCGATCACCGCTACGACGCAACCCAGCAGTGTGGCCTTGGCCAAAAGAGCAAGGATCGCCAGCCCGACAGCGACCACGTCGGTGGTAGATGCCATTCCCCACGGGGCGACGAAGACATTGAGCAAGATGACATACAGCACGAATTGCTTGGCCGCCGCTCCCCAGTGCAATAAGGCCAGGTCAGGTCCAGAATGCTCGAATGAGCGCCCGGTTTCGATCATTCCAAATTCTGTTGTGCCGGTGTGCGTTTCAACAGGTATCCGTGCGGTCTCGTACAGGATCACCAGGAACAGCGCGGCTGAGGCCAGCAGGTGCGCCGGACGCACGATTTGAGCGGGGCCGCTGCGGACGGTGGCTCCCAAAACGTAAGGCAGGTCGGTTGTCGTGATCAACGCCACCGTGAACACCACAAGCAGCACCACCGGTTCGGTGATTGCCGCGAAGGTTTTGGCCCGACTCGACGCCAGCTGCGCATAAGCATCCCCGGTTTCGGCCGCGGCGACGGCGACCAGGAAGCTGGCGAACGCCAGAATCAGGCCACCGCCCAGGATGTCACCCATGTATCCCAGTGGCAGTGCGTAACTGGTGAGTACCGGGATCAGCATCGGCACGGTGAGATAGCAGGCGAACGAAGCCATCGGTGCCAACCGAAAAAAAGGGCCCGCGCCGCGCGGTGCCAGTGTCTCCTTCCCGAAAAACTTTGCCAGGTCGAAATAGGGCTGGAGCACTCGTGGGCCGCGTCGGCCTTGGAGGCGAGCCTCGAACCAGGCGATGAAGCCACTGACGCCCGGTGCCCCACCGGCGACAGTGATCACTTGCAAACCTTGAATTACCGGCAATGGGAGCGTTGTCATCAAACAGCCGACCTGGGTCGCCACAGGTTGCCGAGGTAGCGGGCGTAGGTACCGTGCCGGCGCGTCAGCGCCGGCAGGTACCCCGCGATAGGCGGGCGCAGGACGACGTCTTTCAGGTCGTGCCAGCCCACCCACGACGGCCGTCGCCCAGGCTCGCCGCATAGCTGTACCGTGGTGTCGAATTCGTCGGCAAGAAAGATCAATTCGACGACACGCCGACGGGTCTCGGGGTCGTTGACTTCCAGTACGAGAGCGCAGCCGGCAGGTTGGATGTCCAGTCCCGTCTCTTCGCGTACCTCTCGTCGGGCGCACGAGGCCATGCTTTCGTGCGGACGAGGACGGCCGCCTGGCAGCACCCAGTCTCCACATTCGTCCCGCTGCAACAGCAGCACCGCATCACTGCGGACCACGGCTACAGCACAACGCAATTCGACCAGCGATTCGTCTGCGGAGGTCATCCGGGTGCTGCCGAACGCACTTGACGGGCAAAGAAAAGGACACAAATCACCTGCGACTCCTTCGTTCGCAGGTGCCATCAGCCTTATGGCGGTTTGGAAGCCGAGCTTCCGGGCGAGCCCCATCGCCGCTGTCAGTTAACCAACGGCGATTCGCCGGGTCAAGCCCGAGCATACTGGCTGGCCTACCACTCCCGTGCTGAGCCGGTGAAACCCCAGCTCCGGCAGATTGACGACCACCATATTGTTGTCGATCGGGGCGCCATTTTTGCCCAGGCCGTCCACCACGGTGCGGTATCCGGCGCGGCACAGGACGGACTGGTAGCGACGGTGAAAGTGCCCATGCCACAGCCGACCCGGGCGAACCGCGTCGACGACAGACCGCAATCGCGCCCGGTACAGCTCGGAACGTCTCAGCTCGACGGCCGGGAATCCGAACCGGTCGCGCGCGGCACCCGGCACGGTGATTCCAGCTGGGCAATCATGACAGAACATCGCATCCGCGTGTCCAGCGGCGGCAACATCACGTGCCTGCGAGGCCGTGAGCGACTCCTGCGGCCACCACGACAATCCGGGCTTTCGCAGGAAGCGGTCGATGGAATAGGCGCCGCCAACCGCCAGGCATCGGGTCTGGCCCCACTGCCATCGAAATCCGCGCGGCAAGTGCACGATCCGCTCGCGCAGATGCCGCAGGCCGTCTGCGTCGACGGGCCAGCTAAGCAGTCGGTCGAAGTTCTCGTGATTACCGTCGACGAAACCCAATACGATGCCGGATCGACGGAGCGCATCGTCGAGCGAATCCAAATAGTCGTCGGTGAAGTTGTAGCCGAAGTCACCGAGATGGAGCAGCACAGACGCATTGCGCTTGGCAGCGTGCTCCACGGCCGCGACGGCATACGCTGTGTCGGCGTGCCAGTCGCCCGCAATGGCGATGCGCGACGGCGGGGACAGTACCGAGTGCGCTAGCCGCTCGCCTGGGGAGGCTACGCGCGACAGAGGAGATGTTCGATTCATGGCCGGCTCCTGGGTTCACTCGCGATTGGGCGACGTGTCTCATGGGCACGCCGCGCGATCGGCATTGATCAATTCCCAGGGACCGTTGTCAACCGCCGGACTGTCCGTTGATTGCAGGATGCGGGCCCCACCGCCTATTTCGAAGTCCAGGCTACGCGGCCCCTACAAGTCGGGTCAATCAACGCCGGGCGCTGGTCTTGACCAAGGTGGAGCGGCTAGCCTGGCGGTCAGGCGATGGATCTCCGCCTGGGTGCCCACCCGAACCGCCAGCCGGCTGATGGCTCCTGCGCTACTTGGCAAGCAGTGGGCAAGGAGTCCGCTATGGCATTGGTCGTCGGATATGACCGCCACCCCGCCAGCCGAGCCGCGGTGCTATTCGCCGGTGAACTCGCCGGCGCCCTGAATGCGCCCGTTCATGTTGTCCATGTCGTCGATCTGTCCGATAGTCATTTTTCCGCCGAGCCGGTTTCCGCCACGTCTGGCAGCCCAGACGAGGCCGCCGAGAGAAGACTCACCATTGAGCGTCAGCACGTCGGAGACGCACTCGACGCGGCCGGTGTTCAGTGGACCTATCACCTTATGGAGGGCGATCCGGTTAGCGCACTCCTGAAAACGGCAGAAGAATGCGCCGCGACTTTGATTGTGGTTGGTCGCCCGCAACACGGGATCGGTGCGGCCTTGAGTCACATTGTGACGGGTACTGTGACGCGAAATCTGTTGCGCCACAGTACCATGCCGGTTGCGGTGGTTCCCGAGTTCGGGGACAGTGCGTGAGCGCGGGCGGCGTTAGCCGGGTGTACTTGGCCCGGCATGGGCGTACTGCGCTCAACGCGGACGGACGTCTACGCGGGCTTAGCGACCCCCCATTGGATGAGGTCGGTGTTGCCGAGGTTTCACGGCTCGCCAGAACGCTGGCCGCCCGCCGGCCGGTCGCGGTGGTCTGCAGCCCGCTGCAGCGGGCGGTCGCGACCGCGCAGGCAATCGGCGAAGCCGTCGGCGCACCGGTCTCAATCGATGTGCGGCTTATCGACCGCGACTACGGGCCGATGACCGGCATTCGTCGCGACGACGTCGAAAGGCGTTACGGTAGTGTCGATTCCGCACCTGGCGTGGAGAGTCGTACAGCACTCGCCGATCGGGCTCGCCGAGCGTTCTCCGAGCTGGTGGCCGAACTCGGCGTGGGGCCGGTCGTGATGGTGTCACACGACGCGTTCAACACGGCTCTGCTGGCGCAACTGGATCAATCACTGGACCACATCGGGCAGCGAACCGCGTGCTGGAATCAGCTCAGCCTGGTCGACGGAATCTGGCGTGTTGACGCCTATGACGTTGTGGCCGAATGATTCCCGGAAACGCGGTTCTTGTGGTTGAAGTACGCCATGAGAATATCCTCGGCACGGTGATACGCGAGCGAGTCCACCCACAAGCGGTGGATCGGTGGGCGCTCTCGATTCCGCGCGTGACCGCCGGGTGTGGCGACATAGCCGCCGACATCGCCGTCGGCCAGCAGCCCGAGCACAAGGTCGACATCGTCGGACTCCAGATCGGCCAGCTCTGCCCAATACGTCGCCCAGACTCCGTTGTCGATGCCACCCGGTGGTAACCAGAACATGACGTCAAACTGAGCCGGATTCCCGAGTGGGTTAGACGGCGAACTCATGCGTGCACCATCGGTGTTCTCCTGGGCATGTGCCCTGCTTGTCTGCGGCTCAGGGACTATCGGCGACATCCGCGGTTTGGGCGAGTCCCACCGCCCAGAATCCATCATGACGCGCGGGCGCCCCCTCTGCCAATCGTGCGGTACTATGGGCGGAAGGCGATGAAGCTCGCCTCAACCGCCGCTCCGGCTAATGGCTTCTACCGATGAGATGACTCACGGTGGAAGGCGGGGAGCGCAAATGGCGGCGTTTAGCAGCATCCTTGATCCCAGTGCTGGCGGCGTGACTGGTGCTGATGCACCACCCGATTGTTTTGCCGACTTGCACCTCGACGAAATCATCGCCACTGTGACCGCGGGACATGACGACAGTGATCTCGCCGGCTTCTTCTACACACCGCCGCATGACCTGGCGACGGTGCATTACCGACAGCAGATATTTCGTGATCTCGACAACGGCGAAACTTGGCGATGTATACGTAATTTCGTTGACGGCATGCGCTCGGTACGAGGCCGACTCCAGGTAGCCAGAAATGTCTGGCATCACCTGCAGCGGCAGGGCTGGTTGATCGATGCGGTCGAAACGTATTGCCAGACGGTGGCGCTGCTCCGCAGCGACCTCGCCCACATCCCATTGAGTTCGCAGGGCCTGCGCAACTTCGCCGACCACGTGACACGTTACGTCGAGAGCGAAGCGTTGCATACTTTGGTCGCCGACACCGAGGCAGTGCAGGATCGACTGCACAAAGTGCGCTATCTCGTCCACGTGCAAGGCCTCAGGGTCGATGTCGAGAAGTTTGACGAACAAACCGATTACAGCTCAGAGGTCGCCAAGAAATTCGAGCGGTTCGCCACCGAGGTCAGCAAGGACTATCACGTTTCCCTGCCGGATTTCAAAGACATGAACCACGTGGAGGAACAGATCCTCGAATGCGTCGCCAAACTTCACCCCGAGGCGTTCACGCTGCTCAACGACTTCTGCCGTCGGCACGAACACTTTATCGAACCCGTCATAGCCAGATTCGATCGCGAGATCCAGTTCTATCTGTCATATCTCGCCCTCAGTCGGCACATCACCACGGCCGGGCTAACCTTCGGCTATCCCGAGGTGACTGGCGAATCCGGTGTAATGCATGCAGAGGACGCATTTGATCTGGCGCTGGCAATCAATGCGGGGCAAGACGACCAACCCGTTGTTCCTAACGACTTTCACTTGTCGGAATCGGAGCGAGTCTTCGTCGTCACCGGCCCGAATCAGGGCGGAAAGACTACATTCGCCCGAACCGTCGGCCAATGCGCCTACCTTGCGTCGCTGGGCTGCCCAGTACCTGCCCGCAGCGCCCGACTGTCGCTGCCTGACCAGATCTACACCCACTTCGAACGTCGCGAGGACTTGTCGACGCTGCACGGAAAACTCGACGACGAATTGGTGCGCATCCACGACATCCTTTCGCGCGCCACTAATGCCAGCGTCATCATCATGAATGAGAGCTTCTCGTCGACGACCGTCAACGACTCGCTGCTGATCGGCAGCGAGGTGCTCACACGCATCGCCCAGCTGCGCTGTGTTGCCGTCTACGTCACCTTCCTGGACGAGTTGTCAACGCTTGATCCCGTTTGCGTAAGCATGGTCGGCGAAGTAGCCCAAGATGATCCGACTCAACGGAAGTTCAAGTTCAGCCGCCGGCCCGCTGACGGCATGGCCTACGCCGCCGCTCTGGCCGAGAAATACGGGCTGAGCCAACGTGGATTACGGCAGAGGATCAGCCGATGAAGGTGCGACTATTACATCCCGGACGCGACATCGACCTGGAGCCGCGGCTGCCGTGGCAATTGCAGGACCTCGTCGATCAAGATCTTGAGCTGCTGCGGCTTTACCGAGCGATGGCCGCCGGCGACGAATTCTTACTAGAGACCGCCAAAAAGGTGGTGCCGTTGTCTGTCATCGACCCCGACATCATCGTCTACCGCCAGCAGGTGTTGGCTGACTGCATAGCCAATTGCGCTGTGGTGCAACAGATGTATCATGTTGCTGTAGATGCGGTCCAAGTTCTGCGCAAGGTGTTCCTCGGGGGATTGATGTCTCGCAACCCGCAGAGCATCCTGCTGCGCTCCGTGCGGATTCTGGAACTGCTGGGCGCGAACCTCCGGCAATTGCGGGGCCTGTGCGACGCGCATGCCGACGGATTCAGCTCGCCGGGTTTTCGCCAGTTGCTCGCATCGATCCGCGAGCAGGTCTGCGACGACTACCTAGCGCAGCTCGACGCAGACCTTCGTGAGCTGCATCTCCCGCGAGGTGTCCTGCTCAGCGCTGCACTCGGAGCCGGTAACAAGGGCGTCGGCTACCTGCTGCATCAGGCGACCCGGCGGGGTTGGTGGGACAAGTTGACCGGAAACCACGCCGGAGGTTGCGGATTCGTCGTTGACGACCGCGACGAGGCCGGTGCGCAGGCTCTTACTGAACTGGCTGCGCGCGCCATCAACGACATCGCCAACACCGTCACTCAATCCGCTGACCACGTCCAGGGATTCTTCGCACGGCTGCGCACCGAGCTCGGTTTCTATCTGGGATGCGCGAACTTGCATGAGCGCCTCACCAAAATCCGCGTGCCCACCTGCTTTCCGGTTCCCACACCGATTGGCTCGCCGCAGTTCTGCTGTCGTGATCTGCGTGACGTGGGATTGTGCCTGACCGTGACCAGACCGATAGTCGGCAACGACATTGATGCCGAGGCGAAGTCGTTGATGGTGGTCACCGGTGCCAACGAAGGCGGCAAGTCGACGTTCTTACGTAGCGTGGGTGCTGCGCAGGTGATGATGCAGGCCGGCATGTTCGTTACCGCTGCAGCATTTCGTGCCGACGTCCGTGACGGCGTCTTCACGCACTTCAAACGGGAAGAAGATGCCACCCTCACACACGGAAAGCTCGACGAAGAGCTTTCGCGCATGAGTTCGATCGCCGACTTCGTGGGCCCGACCTCGATGCTGCTGTGCAACGAGTCGTTTGCCTCGACAAACGAGCGCGAAGGTTCACAGATCGCACGAGACATGTTGTGCCCCATGGTCGAATGCGGGGTAAAGGTCGTTTTCGTCACCCACCTGTTCGACCTCGCTCACAGCTTGAGCTCGCGACACGATCCTGCTGACCTATTCCTGCGCGCCGAGCGCCGGCCTGACGGCGTCCGGACTTTCCGATTGACACCTGGCCAGCCAGAACCGACCAGCTACGGCGAGGACTCGTTTCGGCGAGTCTTCGGTAGTGTCCCGCACGCCGATCTCGGCCGCCAATCAGCGCGGGCCGGCTGACATCGCGCTCTGGCAGACGTCGTTCTCGCTGCGACAGGTCCCGTAACTCGAAGGGAGACAATCCAAATCATGAGTGACGACGACAGCGCGCTACAACAAGTTGGCGGTCAGGCCGAACAAACGGTCGACTGCGGCGACAGCAATGGGGGCGGCCACGAGCACCCGCCGACGGAAATGCCGCAGCCCGACGAATCGCACAAAGAAGCGGCCCGCGAAATGATGAGAACCACTTACCAAGAGCGGCCGACGGTGGTCCTGCCCGGATCCGGCGGAACGGTTTCAGGCACGGCGATCAACGATTGGCTCGACGACGACGGCAATTCCAAATACGCCGACGATGAGGACGCCCCGGCGGCTCAGGCCGAGTCGAATGATCAGCTACACGACGACGGGCTGGACGAGGATCAGATAGCCAAAGACAAGGCGTTCAACGATCGAGCGCGTAACGATCGGGCGAACTGGGACGAGGCGGCCGCAGACGAGGAAGCCGCCGGCGAATAGCTACTAACACTAACCAGGGCGACGAGCACGACCGTGGGAGGCTTGGCCACCACTGCGGGGACGCAACATTCCAGCAGCGACGACGGTTACCGCCATCCATGCGGCCGCATACCCGAACGCCACCGCGGGCGACACGAGTGTGTAGAGCACTCCTGCTACCACCGTCGCGACCACGTCACCCATAGCCTGAACAGCGCCCAGTACGCCGAATCCGGTGCCGCGAAGACGATCTGGAAGCAGCTGGGAAATTACCGCCGACTGAGTCGGCTCGGCGAGTCCGATGCCCGCTCCAGCAAGAGCAAAACCCACCGCGACTAGGAGCGCACTGTGCGTTCCGGCCGCGAACATCGCATAGGCGATGACGTAAACGCCGGCACCCGTCGCGAAAGCTGCACGCGGCCCGGTCCGGTCGTACCACCGCCCCGCTGCCAGCGAAGCCATCGTCGCGACGACGTTATGGGCTGCGTAGATCAGGATCGCAAGCGATGCTGCCGCAGCAAATGGGCGCTGCGGTGAAATCAGAAGCTGTGTCGCACGAAGTATCAACAAAGTTGTCGCAAGGTTGCCGAACTCGAATACCGCGACGGGCAGCAGCGCCCGGAGCATACCGGCGTCGCGCAATGCCCGGAATTCGAACCGCTGCAGCGAAGTTTCGCCATCGGCATCGATGCGTCGACGGGACTCGCGGGCGGCGACGATGATCGCCACTGCGGCGAACAGCCCGGGGATGGCTGCGAGGTAGAGCGCCGGCCGCACGCCCAGCCAGGCCACCAATCCCGCAGCGAGCAATGGACCGAGTACCGCACCCAGGTTGTCGCCCGCGCGTTCGAGGCCGAATGCGCGACCACGAGCCGACGTCGGGCTCAACGACGCCAGCAGTGCATCGCGCGCCGGTGACCGCAGGCCACGAGACAACCATGCCGCGGCACGCAGTATGCCAACCTGCCAAACCGTCGTGGCCGCGCCGATCGCTCCGGTCGCCACAGCTGTCCCCAGGTATCCACCCGAGGCGGTTCGTCCTCTTCTGTCGGGGTCGTTGGCGAGTGGGCCGCCGACCAGCTTCATCACCCCGACCAAGGCGTCGCTGATTCCGTCGATGACGCCAAGTGCCGCCGCCGATGCGCCCAATGTGCTGGTCAGGAATGCCGGCAAGACTGACGTCGTGATTTCATGACCGGTGTCTGAGAAGAAGCTTGCCGCTCCTACGGCACCGACCCCGGGTGTGAGCCATGTCCCCTCGGATTCGTCGGCCACATCACGGCGGCCGTCGTCGGCGGTCATGGCTTGAACCAACCATGAGTGAGGCTCTGGTCCAACGCGACTCTCCTTGCCCTCTCGGCCAATAATGCGATGCGACTGGCGCAGTGAGCGACATCTTCGAATTGTCCAGCACACCTCCAAGTCCGCGTTAGGGCTAGGACCGGGTTCGGGTCAGGTGACACGCCCCTGCCCTGCCCGAACGACCCGACCGCCGATGTCAATCCAGCCGTTCGGGGTCCATCTAGTGTGTATCGATGATCCTTTGCCCTGGGTGATGGTCAGGTCGCGGCTGAGATATTCGCTGATGCGTATCGCCGCGGCGCCTGTGGCTTGGTCTTCGTGTACGCCTAACTCCGGTGCAAACGCGCGAGAGCGCAGCTGTCCGGCCTCGCTGTCGATCCACGCCCATATGTAGTGTGGGAAGCCGTCGGAGTAATCGCTGGGATCGGCTTCGATGACATCTTGGGGCGACATCAGTTCATGCATAACGAATTCCGGAGTCCATTCGGCGAATGCTCGGATGATGGCCAGATCCCCGGCGTGATCGACTTCGACGACGCCGGCCGGGAGTCGGATGCTGCGAACCGGTGTTCCGTGGTTGCGCAACCACCATGCCGCTCCTATGGTCGGGTGGCCCACGAACGCCGACTCGACCGCAGGGGTGAAGATGTGCGCCCCGGCGGTGGTGCTGCCGGGCTTGGGCAGATCGACGAAAATTGTTTCGCTGTAACCGAGTTGGGCAGCTATATGCTGCCGGTCGGACGGTGACACATCGGCGGCGTCAACGACGCCGAGAAGATTTCCGAATCTGCCGTTAGCGTCGGTGAATACCCGCAGCACAGTAACGTTCGTCGCCATCGGTGTTCAACTCCTTGCGTCATCGGGCGCCAAGCGCGGCGAGCAGGTAAGCAATGAGGACGACGACAAACACGTAGAGCAGGTACAAGTTGACGTCACCGGATTGGATTGGCGTTACCAGACGAGCGCAGTATTCTACGGCCGCAACGACCGGGCGATAGAGATAGCGCTGGAACAACGGCGTCACCTCAGCCTCGTAATGCACCGGCCCGGACCTGCCGGCAGGTTCATCCGATGCCCGCTGCAAGGTGACCGTCGGTTGATACAGGCGATCAAAGGTGACTCGCACCGGTGCGGCAAATGTCATGGCCGAGTACTGCATTCGTGGTTTGAACGCGACGATCCCACCGTCCCACACCGATGTGCGCCGGCTGGGCGCCTTCGGTCGTCCAGCCATGTAGATTGCGGCCGGTACGATCAACACCATCACGAGAAATGCTGTCAGGTAGGTTGGGGAGAACGCGGAAAAGTTCGTATTGGCAGGAATGATGGTCAATTTGTCGATCAGCACACGCGGCAGCAGATCTTGCGACGTGATGGTGCGGACGGCACGCCCGATCGCGGTGATCACCAGTGGCGCGCCGACACCGAGGGCCACACATGCTGCCGCCAAAATTCCCGGCCCGAGCACAGGCTGTCCGGATTCCTCGGCATCAGCAGCATCTTTGGTGCGGGGCATACCAAGGAAGGGAATGCCGAATGCGCGCACAAACGCGCAGACAGCCAAGCCTCCGGTGAGTCCCAAACAGGCGGCGGCCACGACGATCAAGATCCCGACAAGGTGACTCGGTATGCGAAAGCCCTGAAACAGCCCTTGGAAAATCAGCCATTCGGAGACGAAGCCGTTCAGTGGTGGAAGCGTCGCGATTCCGAGGGTGCCAATCATGCTGATCACCGCGGTGCGTGGCAAGCGGTGAATCAGGCCGCCGAGCCGGTCCATGTCGCGGGTACCGGTGGCGTGTTCGATAACGCCAGCCTCCAGGAACAGCAACGTCTTGTAAATCCCATGGTTGGCCACGTGATACAACGCGGCTAACAAAAGAAATGCGCCCAGCATCGGTTGGCCGTAAGAGGTGAAGGTCATCCCGGCCCCGATGGCGATCGCAATGACTCCGACATTCTCGATCGTCGAATAGGCAAGGAACTTCTTGATGTCCCGTTCGGTGAGCGCGTAGAGGATGCCGAGTACGGCGGTGAGGGCACCCAGTCCCATCGTGATCAGCCCCCACCACGCCGGGCCGGTGTTAAGCAGTTCGCAGGTGAACAGCACGATGCCGTAGACGCCGAGTTTGACCACCATTCCGGACAAGAAGCCGGAACCGTCGGCGGGGGCTACGGGGTGTGCTTCGGGCAGCCATACGTGCAGCGGCACCAGACCCGCCTTGAATCCGAACCCGGTCAGCGCCAGCAGGAATACCGTGTCACGAATCCCTGGTGAGATGTGTTGCGAGCGTGCGGCGATCACGGCGAAATCGGTACTGCCTGCGTGCGCGGCGAGAAGTAGGAACGCCGCAACGATCAAGCCGAAGCCGACTTCAGAGAGCGCAAGGAACCAGAATGCACCGGCGGCGACTCCGTCTCGGCGTTGATGGCGCAGAATCATCAGATAGCACAACAACGCCATCGATTCCCAAGCCACGAGGAACAGCACCACGGTGCCCGCCAGCAGTACGGTTAGCGAGGCCAGCAGGGCCAGATGATAGATGGCGAGGTACAGCGAGGTGCCGCGGCCCGAAGCATGGTATCGCGGTGAATAGCAGGCAATGCCGATCGCTATGCCACCCAGCACCGCCACGAACACGCCTGCCGGCGGCGTCAGTCGCAGCGTCACGGCACCGACGATGTCGTTGCCGCCCAACGTCTTCTCTACCGAGCCCTCGGGCATAAGCAACAGGCCGATCCCGCCGACGAGCGCTGCAAATCCACCCGTGCCGCCAAGGGCAGCCGAAATCCATTGGGAGGCGCGTGTTGAGATGAGTGCAGTTATCGCGGCCGCAATCCAAAACGACGCGGCGGTGCCAAGCAGAACGCATTCGATCACGTCGGTCCACCTCCATTCACAAAGGACAGTGCGGACACCTTCTCGGCCAGTCGACCGACGGCGACCAGTAGCCCCTGCAGCAGCGCTATGGGACTCGGCGGGCAGCCGGGCACGTAGACGTCGACGGGGAGCACTGCGTCGATGGCACCGTGGGCGATAGGGTCAGTGGGATATACCCCGCCGAGCGCGCAGGCACCAACGGCCATAACGAGTTTGGGCTCAGGCGTGGCATCGTAAGTCTTGCGGAGCGCCACGTCGAACGCACGCACCGCCGGCCCGGTCACCATCAGGATGTCGGCGTGACGGGGGGCCGGGGTGAAAAAGAACCCGAGCCGGTGCAGATCGTAGTGTGGTGCGGTAAGCAGCCGGATCTCCTGCTCACACGCCGCGCACGAGCCGGTGTCGACGGTGCGGATGTGCAGGCTCCGCCCGAACAGCTTGCCTACACTGCGGCGCAGATTCTCCGCAATCGGTCCGGCGTCTTCGTCGACCGTCAGGTCTAGTTCTGCTGCGGTTGACGTATTTTCCATGGGGAGCCTTCCTGTCATTTCGATTCGGTTGCTCGAACGCGTCGGATCAACGAAATAGGCGGGAGATTTCTATATAGAGCGGGATCCCGATCGTGACGTTGTAGGAAAACGTCAAGCCCAGCGATGCGGCCAGCGGCAGCGTCGGGCTGGCCTCGGGGATCGCCAGGCGCTGGACCGCGGGAACGGCAATGTAAGACGCCGCGCCGCACAGCACCGCGAAGAGCACGTAGGTTCCGGGGGCGAACGCGGTGTGGGTGAGATAGGCGTAGCCATGGGCGACGCTGATTCCCAGTGCTGCAAAAAGGTTGGGTGCCAACAGACCAAAAATGATGAAGCCGAAACCCGCCGAGCGCAGGTCCTTGAGCTTGCGGGAGGCGGTCATGCCCATCTCCAGGAGGAACAGGCACAACGCGCCCTGAAACGCTGATACGAAGAAGTTGTCGTCGTCGTGGATCACCTTCTGTCCCTGCAGACCACTGACGAAGCCGACGATGATGGAGCCGATGAGAAGAACGAGCCCTGGATTGAGCAACACCTCCCGCAGAGTGGGTGCCGAGCTGTGCTCAGTCATCCCCTGTCGGTCCGCATGTATTCGTTCCGGGCGCTCCCGCTGTTGCCGCGGGAGTTCTGGCTGGCCCTTCGCCTGTCGGTACTCATCGTGCAAGGTCTGGCCGTACGCTGGCCGTGTGGGGGTCCCGGGCCCCGCTCCGACCGGCTCCGGCGGCCTGTGGCCGGGCTCACCGGGCATGTTGCCGGCCGCGTCCATGCCTCGGCTGCGTAGTCGCGCGACCAGGTACAGCGCAACCAGGCAGCCGGGAATCTCCATGACCGCCAACATCACTGGCATGTAGGCGTTGAACGCGATGCCGAGGCTGGTCAGCACGGCCACGCAGGTAGCGAAGGTTCCGGCGGAGTCCGAACCGTAGTAGCCCGCGACTGTCGCCCGGTCGACTCTGCGCATAGCGCTCATCCACCTCAGCAGCAAGTAGGCGAGAATGCCGATCAGGAAGTTCAATACGAACCCCAGGACCAAGAAGCCCGCGATGCCGCCGATGTTGGCCGGCTTGATCTGGGCGAGTTCCACTCCCCCATGCCAGCCGATAGCCAGCAGCAGGTACATCGTCAGTCCCTGGTAGATCACCTGCGGGAATTCGAACTGGACCTTCAAAATCGGGATGAGAAACCCGAAGTAGAAGAACAGCAGCAATGGCTTGAAGAGGTTGTGGGTGAAGTTGTGCCAGAACTCATCAAGCATGGATCTCTCCTGGGATCGAAGCGTGGACAGGCGAAGTGGACAGCGTGGGTACGCATATCGCGTCACCGGCCCAACCGGAGATGGGCTGCGATCTCATTGCGTCAACCGCGACATGGGGGGTGGTTTGTTTCATCAGATTGGCCCTCGCGGTGATGCTTTCCGCAACGAGACCACCTTGATCAACGCGCTTCGGGAAGTGGCGGCCAGCTCAAACACACCGCTGGGACGCACCGCTGCGGGTGCGGCCGCTAAACAGCGGCCGCAGGCGGTGCAGGCGCCGACGTCATAGATAAGAGCGTGGTCAATGCGTTGCAGCGCGGAACTCGGGCAGATTGCCACCAGCCGGTCAGCCACTTCGGTATCCAGCTGCGATGCATCGAACACCGGCGGGCTGGGCAGCTCGCGAGTGAAGGGTTCCGGGGCACCGCGGGGGTAACGCGTCGTGACCACGCCCCGGCGCAATCCACGAAGAAACCACAGAGCCATCAGCGTGCCCTCCCGGCCGCGGTGAGCCAGAAGCTGGCCTCGATGATCGGAATGTCGGTGAAGACGTTCTGGGAGCGGGCTGCATCGCCGAAGGCACGCCAATTGCGCACGGCCGCAGGACGCAACCTGCTTCGAAGAATCCGCCCGTTCGAATCGAGATTGACCCACACCAGCGCCTCGCCGCGTGCTGATTCCGCCCAGCCGAGTCCGGATCCGGCTCGCTGCGGAATTGGCAGAGGTTGGCCACTGACTGTGGAGTCTGAAAGAGCGAGCTCGTCGATAAGCCGCAGCGACTCCTCGATTTCGGCTAAGAACACCTGGTATCGAGCCCGGACGTCGCCGCTGCTGCCGAGCGCGAGCCGCACGGGGTGGTCGCCATACGGCGGCTGTGGATGGTCGCGGCGCGTGTCGATACCACGGCCACTCGCGCGCGCCACCGGACCGACGAGGCCAAGCAAACCGGCCTGCGCCGCGGTGACGATGCCGGTGGCCTCCAGACGGTCGAGGAAGGAGTTGGTGCTGTTCAACGCGTCGGTGACACGTCGTAGATCACCGCACACCGGGCGGGTCTCGGCGCTGAGGGCTGCCAAATCTACTCCGCGCGTGACGCCCCCGATGTCGATGACGCCGAATAGATAGCGGTGTCCGAAGAATCGTGCGCCCAATCGTAGGAGTTGCTCGAGGACGATTTCGCTGCCCGCTTGGCCAACCGCAAGGCCGGTGGATTGACACAGTGCTGCGATCGCCGCGACATGGTTATAGAGCCGCTCGAATTCTGTTGCCGCGGCGCGGATTCTGCTGGCTGCTGGTGAGACCTTGAGCCCAAGCGCAGTTTCGGTGGCCGCGGCGAACGCCCAGGCGTGCGCGACCGCGGACAGACCCTCCGCGCGTTCCACGACGAATAGCGCTTGCCGCGGGTGCATTCCACGTAGTCGCCATTCAATTCCGCGGTACTTGTGCCAGGTGAACAGGTACAGGTCGACTACTTCTTCGCCGCTGGTGACCAGGCCGTAGTAGAGTGACTCCAGGCCAGCCGCTCGTACCGGTCCGTACGGAAATTCGAAGGCTGACCCGCCGACAGCGTGCGGGGCGCGGACGTCGGCGGGTTCATCGACGGGCGCTCGGCCCACGCGGGGGAAGTCGAGTTCTGCATGTGGGGGGAGCGCGATTCGGTTCAGCGGGCCACTTCCGGCGGGGCGCAGGCCGAACTGTTCGTAGATCTCACACTCCTCAACGAAGGCGGCCGGTTCGATGATCGACAGTGACGGATATTCGGTCGTAGCACAGGGTGTTTCGGTTAGCAGGTAGCAGCTTGCGTCGGCGTCGAGCGCCCACGTCAACCGCAATACCGGGTCCGCGCCAGGTTCGTGATCGGCGAACATGTCGGCCATGCGGGCGCTGGCGGTCAGCCGTTGTATGGTGTCCGGCAGCTCGCTGACCGGGACAAAGGCGCGAATAACGTTGTCGTCCTGCACTATTGGAGCTCGACCGGGTAGTGCTGCCTGCCAGACGGTGGAATCGACACTGGTCATCCCAGGGCTCCGATCGATTCGAGGATCATGGTGTGCAACCCGGCGGGTATCCATAAGCCCAGCACCAGCAGGGCGGCGATGCCGGCGACAATCGGCAGTGCCGCCAGCACTCTTTGTTCGCCGGCTACGTAGGGGCGCAGTACTTGGCTTCGTATGTCGGGCTCTCCAAGAATCATCGGCATGGTCCGACGAGCGAACGCGACGAAGGCGATGACCAAGAGCAGCAACAGGGCCAACGGAAGCCACAGACCGCCATGCGCGAAACCTGCACGAAGAATGGTCAATTCAGAGAGGAATAGGCCGAAGGGCGGTGAGCCGAGGATGGAGAATGTCGCAAGCATCAGCACGGTACCAGTGAGTGGGAGGGTGGTGAGTAAGCCGCGCACTTTTGTCGCTTCGCGGGTCCGATACCCAAGTACGACGTCGCCGCTGGTGAGGAACAGGACCGCCTTGCCGATCGCGTGGTTCAGCGTGTGCAACATGGCGCCATAGAGGCCGAGTTGGCCACCGAATCCGAGT
>Ga0335073_10004250_pt1 | contig 20045 bp, 9 predicted proteins | sample Lox_Sample_22_FD_207093 | JGI IMG/M metagenome (GOLD analysis project Ga0335073, IMG submission 207093) | Soil microbial communities from Loxahatchee National Wildlife Refuge, Florida, United States - Lox_Sample_2.2 | ecosystem: Environmental > Terrestrial > Soil > Wetlands | place: USA: Florida...
GATGATCGCGTGGCTGGCCTCGTCTATATCGAACGGTTGCCCCGAATGACCTTGTTGACACGTCCCGGAAACGAATGAGTACCGCGAAGTCGGCATCGCGCCAGTTCTCAGGAAGCGATCGCGATTGAGGTTCCTGAGCTCTGGCGCGTTTACCATGACCGATGACCGAGAAGGCCAGCCATACGGGTGCAATCAGAGATTCGTGAAGTAAAACCGCCGCGTAGGTGATCGAGAATCATGCAGGCTTTTCTTGATAGTGGCGTTCTCGTCCGGACATGAATCCGAAACCGAGGAAAATGGATCCCAGCACCAGGTGAAAAACATGGTCCCCCGTGTGCAATAGCATCGGCCCAGCTTGCCACGCTCTTCCCATGGCGGAATCGCCGATTGTTAGCCCGAGAAGCGCCAGCGTCAGATAGAAGAGCCCTGAACCGATGCAGAATAGCTTCGCTACTCTCGGAGACAGGAAACTCGCTCCGAGCGCCAGCGCACCCCATACCATGTGCATCAAATTGTGATAACGGTCTGCATGAAGCCCGCTCACGATCACCACTACACCCATCAGCACGAAAATGGCGCCGAAGGAACGCAGCACCATCTTTGAAGTTTCCATCGCAGGTTTTCTGCTCCGGTAATTCAGGACTGTGGCCACGAGGCCCGCCACATCCGTAAGGAGCAGGAAGATAATCATCCCAAGCGTGCCCAGGAAGATACCCGGAGTGAAGTGCCCCATACTGCCCGGGTGGGTGAGGCGCTGCAGCTGTCTCGGAAGCCTCGCGAACCATCCCGACGTGACAAGGAGTGCAATCGTGGAGCCGATCAGCGGGGTCCACCACCAGCGCGCTGCAATCGTGACAATCGCAGCAACGGCGATGAAGAAGACTGGTCCTGGAGGAAACGTCGGATATGCAGGATCGCCGGATAACCACTGCATCCAGATCGCAACAGCGCACCCAACCAGGCCTGCGACGGTTAACTTAGTTGCGAATGGCAAATTCGATAAATTCAATTTCATCGGTGCCCCTCCTGTAGGTGTGGAACGATGCTCATCAGAGCTGGAAGACGGCTCGCCACCACCTGTCGTTATCCGTTGTGGTTGGGGAATGGAAGCTGACCAGCGCCGTTCGCAGACTGATGCAAGTCAACGGTCGAATCGTTCGCCCGGCACTAGGAATGATCCCCGTTGCTGATTCGGTCCGCGACATGTTCCAGATGTGAGCTCCAATGTTTCCGCAGCTCATCCGCTTTGGTGCGTTGTGCAGGATTCAGAACCTGTGAGTAGATCTTGCCCGTGAGCTTTTCCTTCTCCGCAAGCAGCTTTGCCAGCGTCGCACCCTGCCGCGTGGTGATGTCCTGGATTCTGGCCTCGTCAGGTGCGCCGTTCTGGAATGTGACCGCATCCATCTCCTTCTGCTCTGAGGCGAACTCGCGAACGAGTTCCGCAATGTTAGGTCGTTCGCCTTCCCAGATGGTCTTGATTTGCGACTTCTGCGTATCGCTCAGGTCCAGTTCATGGGCGATGTAGCCCATCGGTCCGTGATCGAACCAGAAGGGACCGTGACCTCCCCGCCACGTTCTTGTTTGTGTCGATGCGGCGGTGATGCCGACGATAATCAACGCCGTGCCTAAGGTTGTCCAAACGATCTTTCGCATCATTGAAGCACCTCGCTACACTCCGATTCCAGCATCGGAGTGGCTGCGGTGCGATCAAGATTGGTTAAGCAGGGTAAAGTTTTGTAAATGCGGGGCCGCGATTCAGGCGATGGAATAGCATCGGACAGTGCGATAAATCTCCATGGATCGCGTGCTTATCATCGACGACGACATCGAACTCTGCCAGCTTCTCACGGCACGCATGAGCGACGAAGGCTTCGAGATCGAAGGCGTGCATGATGGCGCCCGCGGACTTGAGCGAGCGCTCTCGCGTGAGCATTCGCTGGTGGTGCTGGACCTGATGCTTCCGGGAATGGGCGGCCTTGATGTGTTGCGGCGCGTGCGGGAGCAATCTCCAATTCCCGTGCTCATCCTGACCGCCCGCGGCGAAGACGTCGATCGTATCCTCGGACTGGAGATCGGGGCGGACGATTATCTTCCCAAGCCCTTCAATCCCCGCGAGCTGATCGCCAGGATTCGCGCCATTTTGCGGCGGACTGTTCGCGTTGCCTCCGGAACACATCCTCTCATTGTCGGCGACCTGCGTCTTGATCCTGCCGCGCGCGAGGCGCGGATCCAAGGCCGGCTGATCTCACTCACCAGTGTTGAATTCGCGCTGCTGGAGATGCTGATGCAGCACGCCGGCCGAATCGTAACGCGAGAAGAACTCACCGATGCAGTTCTGGGCCGGAAGCTCGGACCTTTCGATCGCGTCATCGATGTACACGTGAGCAATATCCGCAAGAAGCTGGGGACGAATCACGGAGTCGAGCGGATCAAGGCAATTCGCGGCAGCGGGTATCTGTTTGTGGTGAGGGCCGGGCCGGAATGAAGCTCACCATGCAAAGCCTTTTCCTCAAAATATTCTTCTGGTTCTGGGCAACCGCGTTTGCTACCGGAATTGCGGTGGTCATCACCTTTATCCTTGGCCCGGGAGGAGTGCCTTCGAGATGGCACTCCAGCCTCACCGACACGGCGCGATCTTCAGGGATGATTGCTTTGGCAGAACTGGAACGCGGAGGAGTGCCCGCTGCTTCGTCGTACATCGAGAGCCTGGAACGCGATACCCAGTTGCGTGCCTGTCTTTTCGATTTGAATGGAAAGCCTGTAGCAGGCAGAGGCTGCGAAACATTCGCGGATATGCTCTCCCACGTAGCCACGTCCCGGTCGCCTGAATTTGCGGTCCGATATGGTCTGGTGCGCGTCGCACAGATCCTGCCGGGAAGCGGCGGCCACGACTATATTTTTGCCACCGAGCTTCCTGCCGGACCGCGCGCCGCATTCGGGATGGATAGAGCCGCAGTTCTATTACGCTTTGCAGTTGCGTTGTCTGTTTCCGGCTTCATCTGTTACCTGCTCACGCTCTATCTCACCGGACCAATTCTGCGCTTGCGCGAGGCAGCCCAGCAGTTGGCAGGAGGAATGCTCAGCACGCGAGCGGCCGCCAGCATCGAACGCCGCGGTGACGAGCTAGGCGCCCTCGGCCGGGACTTCAACACGATGGCCGCCCGCATCGAGGAACTCATCTCCCGACAGCGTCAGCTCATCTTGGATATTTCCCATGAACTGCGTTCTCCCCTGGCGAGGCTGAACGTCGCTCTCGATCTGGCCAGAGAGGGAAAAGCCGGTAAGCTCCCCTTCGATCACATGGGATCCGACCTGGTGCGCCTCAACGAGATGATCAGCCGATTGCTGACCATCGCGCGCCTCGATACGGCGGCCGTACTAGTGGAAATGACGTCTGTGAATCTGACACACCTTGTGCGCCAGATCGTCGACGATGCCGGATTCGAAGCGCAGAAGCGCAATGTCGCCGTGAACCTGGCCGCTCCGGAGCAATGTTATGCACGGGGAAACGCAGAATTGTTGCACAGCGCCATTGAGAACGTCGTGCGCAATGCAATTTGTTATACCGACGCCACGACTTCCGTCGATGTTTCGCTTGAGTCCGACGACAATTCGAATATATTGCTCATCATTCGCGATCACGGAAAGGGAGTTCCCGAGAACGATCTTGAACGTATCTTCCAGCCCTTTTATCGCGTAGCCGAGGCGCGCGATCGTGAATCGGGTGGCGCCGGTTTGGGTCTGGCGATCGCCGATCGCGTCGTCCGGATTCATGGAGGCACGATCCGAGCGGAAAATGCCCAAACCTCCGGGCTGAAGGTCGTCATCGAGATCCCCGCGGACCGCTCCAGGACCGAATGAGAACTCACGCTCAGCGGTAACTTGCGAGCTTGCGACGCAGGCGCAGCGGCGCTAACTTGCTGTCTTTGTCTTGAAACAGTCCACCTTCATCGTGGATTCTCGCATTCCCACGCATACTGCTGAGCTCTGAAGGTTGTTATTCCATTCGCATTTCGCCAACTCTGCAGCGTTTACAAATCTTAACCAGAGTTTGCAATTCTTAAACGCGCATGCGCACAGGTCGTATTGAAATCAAACTATTGTGACAATCTCGGCCCAACTCCAAATAGGAAGGCGTAAGGGAAACCTGATCTTCGACCTTCTCCGCAACACCAGGTACGCGTTGCGCGGACTGGGCAGAGCACCTGCTTTTTCCTTCTTCGCAATCCTGACCCTCGCGCTGGGAATCGGTGCAACCACAACGGTATTCACAGTTGTGAATACCATCCTTCTGCATCCGCTCCCCGCGCCTGACCCTTCGCATCTCGTCTCCCTCTATACGACGGAAGCCCAAGGCCAGAAGCAGTCCGGGAGTCTTCTGCCGACGTCCTATTTGAACCTCAGGGACTATCAGGACAGAAACAACGTCTTCAGCAGTGTCGGCGGCTTTTCTCCGCCCCTGGTGCTTACCCTGACTGAAAACGCCGGATCCGAGCGACTGTTTGGGCAACTTGTCACATCGGGTTACTTTGAGGCTCTCAATCTCCAACCGGTGAAGGGCCGATTCTTTCTGCCCGGAGAAATCCGCACGCCCGGCAGTGCGCCCGTCGCTGTCCTCAGTTTTAGCGCATGGAAGATTCGCTTCCACCAAGATACGAACATCGTTGGCCGAACCATCGAAATCAACGAGTCCCCATTCACCATCATCGGGGTCGCTCCGGAGGGATTTCTCGGAGTCAGCGCCATCTTCGGACCTGATGTATGGCTGCCTGCGACCATGGCGGCGCAGGTCTTGCCGCTTCCCATGCAGAACATCTTGCGCGACCGTGACAAACCATTCTTTCAAGCGGTCGCAAGGCTGAAACCCGGTATCGATCGCAGCCGAGCCGAGGCCAATCTGCAAACTATCGCGTCCAGTCTGCAGCAGGAATTCCCGGAAGCCAATACCGGCCACACCATTTCCGTCCAGCCGATAACGACGGCCTTATTCTCCAGCACAGGCGGCGAAGCCGGCGCAAAGTTCGTCAGCGCGGTCCTGCTCGCCATTGTGGGATTGGTGCTGCTCATCGCTTGTTCGAACGTTGCCAATCTGCTCATGGCCCGCGCGGTAAAACGACAGCAGGAGATCGCCGTGCGTCTTGCCATCGGCGCCAGCCGCGGCCACTTGTTTCGCCAACTGATCACCGAGAGTCTTGTGCTTGCCATCGTCGGCGGGGCCGTGGGGATCTGGGTCGGTTATGAAGGCAGCCGTCTCCTCTGGTCTTTTCGCCCGGCGGATGTTGCTCGCAACCTGGCGGATCCCAAGCTCGACAGCACCGTCTTCCTGTTTGCTTTGCTGCTGTCGATTGTTACCGCTTTTATCTTCGGTGTCGTGCCATCGCTGCGGGCATCTAAAACAGACCTGGTCAACAACCTGAAAGAAGAATCTCACCTCGTCGCTCCCTCCGCGGGCAGCGCCCGTTTGCAGAAGATCCTTCTCAGTGGCCAGGTTGCGCTGTCGCTGGTATCCCTTGTCGCCGCTTCTCTCTTTCTCCGCGCCGTTCAACATGCTTACACCATCGATCCCGGCTTCGACGAGAAGCACCTCGCAGTTTTCATGATGAACCCGGAACAGGTCGGATACGATGCCGCTCAGTTGCAGGCCTTTCATCGCGACGTTAAGGATCGCGTCTCGGCGCTCCCCGGCATCGCGGCAGCGACCTGGGCTTCCAACATGCCCTTCTGGTCAAGTGCCTCACGCGGCGTGTCGATTGAAGGCCAGGAGCAGAAGCGAAAATCCAAGGTCCTCAACAGCGTCACCAATACCGTCGACGTGGATTACTTCAAGGTCATGCACATCTCTCTCCTCGATGGCCGAGACTTCACCGACGGAGATCGGGAAGGCTCCCTCTCGGTCGTCATCATCAACCAGGATCTTGCCCGGCGCTATTGGCCCGGTGGTGATGCCGTCGGAAAACGTCTCCGCTTCGTGGGCGATTCAGTCACGCGCCAAGTCATCGGAGTCGTCAAGAACAGCAATTACACCACCTTGGGCGAAGCTCCGCAGCCATGCATTTATCTGCCTTTGCGCCAGAACCCCGGAGCGACCGCAACGCTCTACGTGCGCACGGTTCGCGATCCCGGATCAGTGCTCGCAGAAGTCCAGCGCGAGGTTAAATCTCTTGCTCCCAGGGTGGAAATCAGCGATATCCGAACCGGGGCGAGATTCATGGACCAGATCCTCTGGAGCGCGCGCATCGTGGTCAGCATGCTTGGCGTCTTCGGATTGCTCGCTCTCATTCTGGCCAGCGTGGGACTGTACGGCCTCCTGGCATACCTGGTGCGCGGGCGACAGCGGGAACTTGGAGTGCGTATGGCTCTTGGCGCCTCGCGATCTGCCATTCTGCTCCTAGTTTTACGACAAGGCATGGTCCTCGTATGCGCTGGGGTCACGATCGGCTTGGCGCTCTCTCTGATGATCAGCCGCGCGTTCGCGAGAATGCTGTTTGGCGTCAGTCCTGCCGATCCGTTGTGTTTGGCCGGCGCTGCTTCGGCGCTGATCCTGGTGGCTGCCCTGGCATGCTATCTGCCCGCACTCGCCGCTAGCAGAATGGATCCCATGGGCGCACTGAGAAAGGGATGATTTCACACTCGGTGTGACCCGACTATGCCGGACCCATCTTAAGAATTCCCAGGAGGGCCCGCCCATATTGAAGGGCAAGCTATCAACGAAAGAATTTCTCCTTATCGAGTCCCGATTTGTACCGAAAGGAAGCAGATCAAATCATTTGTTCGTCCAGAACGGAACCGGTCAGTCCGGATTTCGGATCCGCCACCCCTGTTAGGGGGCCCATCCTGACGACACCAAAAAATAGATTCCGGACCTCAATTGGTAACTCCAAGCCGGGGCACTCATTCAGCCCTCTATCGGGTGGAAAGCTGGGCGCTGCCTGCTGTGTTCGTGGGTACAAGGTGCTGATCGGGATGATAGTTACAAAGTTGGCTTCGAATAGATCCGGCTGGCGATGATAGTCGCCTGGGGAGCATTGGATCCAAAATTCCTGGTCTCAATGAGCAGCTCGAATGGCTGAAGTTCTCCGTTTGTCGCGCGAGCTTTATTCAGCACAGGCAGCATAGCGTCGCGGTTGAAAAGAATATCCGTAGCCGCTTGCGTTCCTGCCATCGTCAGCCCCTCGATGATGAGAACCCAGCCTGTGTCGTTCAGGTTCCGAGCCAATGCGACTACGGCATAGGTGCGGTGCGAGGGTGCCGTGGCGTCGTTCTGATAAACCGGCAGTTCTCCTTGCAGCGGATGGCGATTGACGATTACCGACTCGTTTGGCCGAGGCTGATATTCAAATTCGAAATTCAAATTCTTCTGGAAGAGCTCAACCCATGGATTCGAAAACGATGATCCAATCAGGATCGCGTTGGAATCCTTCAGATCTTCCATATGGAGTTCGCGTGCGTAGCGAACGGTGAAGCGCCCAGGCGTGGCTTCCGGCAGCCGCGAAAATTTCAGGACCGTATCCAGGTCGGCCATGCTCGTATAACGCTGCTCATCGAGGTCCGCCATGTTCTGCGCATCGATATTGTAGGGTGTCTTGATGGAGACGTAGTCGCGGCTGATGTACTCGGACAGATTCACAGAGTGGTGGGTGAGGTTTTGGATCATGACGATGCCGTCGTCCGCAGGTACCAGCAGCGTCTCGTGTGACTTGTCAAAGAGTTGCGCCCATAACGGATGAGAAGTATCCGCTGAAACTGAGGCGCCGCGATGGAAGAATGTCGACACAAGGACGCCACAAATAAGCACCGCCACGGCGACCGCAACGAATCCGAAAGTCCAATATCGCGGGCGCTCAGCCGCGATATGCGGCTTAAGGGGTAAAGGCACTTTCGGCGTAATAGTCGGCGCTTCGGGAGCCTCCTCTTCATGTGGGGTCAGGGAATCAGGCAGCCTGTTTGGCTCGAAATGGGGAACGTATTTTCCCCGCGGAATGCTCAATCGCAGCTCTTCCTGCTTTCCCTCCGCCTCGAAATAGTGGTCCAGGCGCTGGCGCAGGTGCCGAGCGTAGCTTCTGACAATGTTGTCTTCGGAGGGGTTGTATCCCGAGCGCCTGCCAAAGACATGCACCCCAATCTGGTGCTCACTGATCTCGTCGGTCTTACCGCTCAGAGCTCGATCGCATACATACAGCAGGAAGTTCGAAAGCAGGGTAGAACGCGCGAAGCTTGAACTGGCGGCGATTCGACGCGCCAGTTGCCACCTCTGGTCGTCAGCGAGATGCAGGTTCTCCCACTGCGGCTCATGTGGGAGCTCGGGAACAAGCACGGTTGTCTTGTCTGAGGTATCGAGGTCTAGCGAGCAGGGGGTTTGCTGATCCATCACCTTCACATATGCAAGAGCGTAGCAAGTTTTCTTTAACAGTCCGTCAACACTTTGGGCAATCCTCGGCTCCCGCAGTGCGATATCGTCTCCACGATAATCCTTTTGCAAACAATTGAAAACACGCCGCAATTCACGGTGTACGGCAGGTGTAAACACCGGGTAAACCCCTTGTCCTTCCTCAAGTGAAACGACAAGAATGGCGCGGAGCTTTACTTTGGAGGCAACAGGAACGCCCAATGTTACGAAACAATAAATACAGCGCATCGCGCCAGTGTTCAACAGCCACGTCTCTACAAAAAAATGTACTGGCTTGGATTTGTGTCCTGTTACTTGTAACTGTATTTGCAAACAAGACGGCGGTAGCGCAGCTGGATACCGGCGGGATCACGGGTACGGTCACCGACCCGGCGGGCGCTGTGGTGCCCGACACGAAAATCACGCTGACAAATGAAGGCACCGGAGTTGCCACGCTTACCACCTCGACGTCAACGGGCACGTACTCCTTGAACGCGATAAGGCCGGGAAGCTATACCCTGCAGGCCGAGGCGCCGGGGTTTCAGCGATTCATCGATAAGGGCGTCGAAGTGCATGTCCAGCAAACCTTGACGGTCGATGTTCAATTTGCCACCGGCACAGTCAACCAACAGGTCACCGTCACAGCCTCGGCTCCGCTTCTTCAGGCAGAAAACGCGGCGGTGGGCCAGACCATAACCACCCAAACCGTCAATGATTTGCCCCTCCAGACCCGGGATTGGGCTTCTCTGGCGCAGCTATCCGCTGGAGTTGCTACCGCGCCGGTGGGCAATCCTAGCAGCGACTCCGGAGCAACGAGCAGCGCCTACTTCTCGGTGGACGGTGTCAACCTCTGGCAGAATGACTTCCGGCTCAACGGCATTAACGACAATATCGAGGTCTACGGCGGCTCTTCCGTGGGCAGCAACGCTGCCATAACCCCTCCGCCCGACGCCATCCAGGAATTCAAGCTGCAAAACGGCGACTTTAACGCCGAGTTCGGACACTCCACCGGCGCGGTCATCAATGCCGCTATCAAATCCGGCACCAACCAGCTTCACGGAGATGTGTGGGAATACCTACGCAACGACGTTTTCAACGCGAATCAGTTCTTTAACAGTGCGTCCCATGCGCCAACGCCCGAGTATCGCCAGAATCTGTTTGGCGTGACAATTGGCGGACCGGTCTACATCCCGAAGGTTTACGACGGTCGGAACAAGACTTTTTTCTTCTTTGACTATCAGGGCGGTCGCTATATTACACCGTCCACCTACACCAGCACCGTTCCTACCACGGCGATGGTGTCGAGTGGCTTTACGAACCTGCAGGATCTCATCTCCTTCAACAGCGGAACTTCGACGGACGCGCTGGGCAGAAAATTCAGACACGGCACGATTCTCGATCCAGCCACCACCCGCCTCGTAGCGGCTGGAGCCCTCGATCCGTTCTCCGGCCTTCGCAACAATAGCAGCAGCGCGGTGTATGTTCGCGATCCCTTCTACACAGGAGGGAGCATCATCGGCATGACAGACTTCACGGGCTCGACACAGTACCTCAACACCCTTCCCGTCGGCCGCATTGATCCAAATGCGGTGAACCTGCTCGGAGTCTATCCCGCGCAGAATCAACCCGGATTCGCAAACAATTATGTGACGCTTGTGAAGCAGCCGCAGAATACCGATTCGTACGACATCAGGATTGATGAAAACTTCAACGCAAATAATGTCCTGTTTGGGGTCTTTGACCGAAGCCTGATTTCCAGAGACGTTCCGTCGAGCTTGCCTGGCGTGGCTGTAGGCGAGACCGGGGGCCGGAACGACAGCTTCCCCGCCTACGCATGGGCGGTAGGCTACACTCACGTTTTTACGCCCACCCTGAGCAATGACATGCACGTCGGAATGGTCCACTCCGATAAGTTGCAAAAATCCATCTACGGAAATGTCTTCGGTATTCCCGCCCAATACGGGATCGGCGGCATACCGCAGGTTGCTAACAACGGAGGTCTGCCTCCGATCACGATCAATGGCCTCACCCACATTGGCGTGGGCAATTACACCCCAACCCTTCAATACGTCTGGAGTATCGAAGGATCCGACAGCGTGACCAAGGTTTTCCGCAACCATACATTCAAGGCTGGTCTCCAGATCGACGACCTCGAAGGGGACATTTCTCAACCGCCCCAAGGTAGAGGCGATCTGAATTACAACGGACAGTACTCCGACATCCCCAACGTCAACAACAATCTGAACGGCGTCGCCGACCTCCTTCTGACTCCGATGCCGTCCACCGTTGGAGGCGTCGACTATGTCGGCGGTATGAGCAGTTTCTCAGGATCGAATATCGCCGCCACCGACGACCATCGTTGGTATTGGGGCGCGTACTTCCAGGATGACTGGAAAGTTACTCCGGATCTAACCCTGAACCTCGGACTTCGCTGGGATTACTTCACTCCGTACGCCGAGGTCAACGGACGGCAGGCGAATTTCATCCCGGCCGGAGGTAATGGGAACACAGGAACCTATTACATTTCAAAGAAGGGATGTCAGGTATCAAGGTCTGCGTCCTTCGACGCCCTGCTGGCAAGCAGCAATATTTCACTTGACTGTGTTTCCGGCCTCACCCTTGGAAACGCTCAAAAGACTAACTTCTCTCCGAGGGTGGGCTTCGCATATCGTGTCAAGCCATCCCTCGTTGTCCGCGGCGGATACGGTATCGCTTTTGGGGCCTTGGGAAATCTCGGCTACGGTGGCACACTGGGCACGAATTATCCCTTCGTTTACACTTCCACATTTCCCAGCCCCGACTCCCAGCATCCTCTGCTGCTGTCTAATGGTCAACCAGCCACCATGGAAAATGCCTTCACGACAATCAATCTGGAAGATCCGACAATCAACAGCGGCCAGGGCCTGAATCTTTATGGACGTCAATACGACTTTCAAACTCCTTACATTCAAACCTTCAACCTGACGGTACAGGATCAATTCACACAGCACGATTCCGTACAAGTCGGATATGTCGGTACAGTTGGCCGGCATCTGGATAATCTGGGGTATAACAACTCTCCAACCGAAATTTTGCCGCCGGGAGTTAATCCTCAGAATTACGTTCCGTTTCCTAACTTCGCTCGAAATGCGACCTATGAGACTACCAACGCAAAGAGCAGCTACAATTCACTGCAGGCGACTTATCAGCACGATCTGAGTTTGGGACTTTCTTTACTTGCCAATTACACCTACAGCAGGTGCCTGAGCAATCAACATACCCAGGCTTCGCAAAATCAACAGTTCCGGGCGGAGTGGCTTCCCGGTTTCGGAATTAATGCCGACTATGGCCTCTGCGACACGGATGCTTCCAACCTCGTCCATCTGTCGGGGACGTATGAGCTGCCTTTCGGTCGCGGTCGCACCTTCATGTCCAACTCAAACCGAGCAATGGATGCAGTCATCGGTGGCTGGGTGGTTAACTTCATCTATAGCCACCAGAGCGGCCAGCCGGTCACCATCGGTTGCCCAGTCGCAACAACCGCGAACGGCGTCTTCGGCTGCTTCGCCAATAAAGTTGCAGGCCAGGATCCATACGCGGGCCCACACAACTACAAGCAATGGCTAAACCCGGCCGCCTTTGGTCAACCGCCGGTAGCTACTGAGATCAGCCAGACGGACTTCGCCGCTCTTGGTGGCGCTCCGCAGCAAGCACGAGGGCCGGGGTTCAACAACCTGGATTCATCCATCTTCAAGAACTTCGGTTTCACAGACACCATTCGACTGCAGTTTCGAGCGGAAGCGTTCAACACAACGAACACTCCACAGTTCGGACAGCCAGGAAATCTGAATACCTTCAATAACCCGACGGGCGGCTTCAGCTCGATCACAACAATAAGAGGCAACCCTCGTACTTTGCAGCTGGCACTGAAGCTGTTCTACTAATCAGGCCGATCGCTGAAAACATTGCTCCGATGAGCGGCTGTCAAGAAGCTACTCATCGGAGTGTTTTCTGGTCGAGATCTTGCGTCGGGTCTTCACATCATGACGGAGTGGAATGCTTCCGAGTATGCTCGTCTCTCTGCTCTGCAGGCGGCGATGGCGGAGGAAGTTCTTTCTCTCATCGATCTTCGCGGCACGGAAAGCGTTCTCGACATCGGATGCGGAAACGGCAAGATCAGTGCCGAGATTGCTGCCCGTGTCCCGCAGGGACGAGTTGTCGGAGTCGATGCATCAGCGAAGATGATTGCCTTCGCTGCTGAGCACGCTGCAGCCTCTTCAAACGTCGAGTTCGCTGTTGCCGATGCCCGGCACCTGATCTTCAAGCAGGAATTCGACCTGGTCGTCTCATTCAACGCGCTGCATTGGATTCCGGAGCAGGGCCTTGCCCTTGAGTCGATCCGCGCTGCAATGAAGCCCGATGGCCTCGCGCAGCTGCGCCTTGTGCCCAAGGACAAGCGGAAGAGTCTAGAGGACGTGATCGACGAGACACGTCTATCTCGGCGGTGGGAGCGCTACTTCGGCGGCTTTCGCGATCCCTATCTTCATCTCACTCAAGAGGAGTACTCCGCGCTCGCGGAGCAGCACCAATTCAGGGTTCTGCGCGTGCACACCTCCGACGTGAGTTGGGATTTTCAATCCCGCATCTCGTTTGTCAGCTTTGGCTTGGTCACCTTCATCGAGTGGACTCAGCATCTTCCTGAGGCCGCGCGCCTCGACTTTATCAACGATGTGCTCGACCGTTACCAGGAAGTCGCTTGCACTCAGGCGGGCGAAGAGAATTTCTTCCGCTTCTACCAGATGGACATCACTCTGTCGCCCGCGTAGCGCATGCTTTGTCAGTGCCTCACTTCACTGCTCAAAATACTGAACGACAGGGTGAGCATTGGACGAATCAATTTCGAGTCCCAAGACCTCGGCATCGCTCGTCACCCACAGCGCAAAGGTTTCGCCGGACGGAGAGGTCAGAATCAGAGTTCCACGGCCGGTATTCTGCGAACTCGATACGCTGTAGGTACCGGCAAGTGACTGGCCCGCAGCCAAACCGGCGCTTCGGCTGATGTCCTCTGTGCCGCTCATCGCTATCTTGCCGTCGAAGCCGCTGACACCGGAGGTGAGGGTAGCCGTCGACACCAGTGGCTCGCCCGACCCGAGTAGATAGGTGCCCAGAATGTCAGCATTGGAGAACGGCGGCTGGGTTGACTGAGGATTGAGTTCGCCCATCCCCACTTCAGTAGAGGAGGCATCCATCATGAAGGCGTGGTCTGGGCCAATGATGTAGACATACCACACTCTGGAGTGACCGTTTGAGTCATCCAGGTTTAGTGTTCCGGGACCATTGACTCCAACAGCATAGGCGCCAGTCAGCACGTTGCCCGTAGTAACAGTGCCGCCCGTGTTCTGATCAAAGTGAACGAACGGCTCCGAAACGCCATCGAACCAAATCCGCCCCATAATGACTTGTGAAGTATTGGCCTCTTCTCCGCTCAGGCTGAATATAGTTGGACCGCTCAAAACCGATGTCAGGAAAGGCGCTCCGGACTGCAGTTCCGCCGGCCCGCCGAAGAGAGGATTGCTCGGGCTTAGCTGATCCGTAGAGATAAACAGCAGCTTCGTCGTCGATATCACGTAGAACGCGAAGCGGAAGGCGCCCCCGGCGAAGCCTGGAATGCTCAGATTCGCAGTGCCGCGGCCCGTGCTGTCGACCCGGTAAATGCCCTTGAACGACGCGAACGTCGGTGACAGTGTGCCACCATCGTTTACATCCATGCTTCCGCCAAGAATATTACCCGTGCCGTCAAAATCGAATATCCCCAGTGCGCCAATACGCATGTTCAAGCTATCTGTCCCTGCGAGCTTTAGAACATAGGCGCCCTTAAGTTCTGAGCGATCGAACGCCGAAGGATCCTGTTTGTCGAACTCTCCCGATCCACGAATTCCTGAAGCATCGAATTCGATGAATCTCGCTTTTGTGCCCGCCACATTAAGAGCGAACCGGAACACCTGTGTGCCCATTGCGCTTGACAGAGTGAGTACGCCGCGATTGTCACCGCTCACTAGGTAAGTTCCCGTGAACGGCACACTGGTCGCCGGACCAGCCGTATTGTTGACGTCTTCCAGGCCAGCAGTGATATTCCCGGCGCCATCGGCGGTGAAAGATCCTGCTGCCTGATAAACCCCGTTGGTGTCAAAGCCCGTAAATTGGAAGGCATACTCACCGTCCAACTTCGAGTCCAGATTGGCGACGATTTTGACCGTTGCTGAAGCCGATTCCGCTACGTCGATCTGCGAAGAGGCCTTGACGATCACCGTGGACGGCGACGGTACAGAAGCGGGTGCCTTATACAAGCCATTCGCGCTGATGGTGCCGCACCCTGATCCTGAGCACCCCGCCCCGCTGACGCTCCAGTCAACAGTAGTGTTGGTGCTTCCGGTAACCTTGGTGGCGAACTGTTGTTGACCGCCTATAGCTACCGTGGCACTTGTCGGTGAAATAGTCACGACAACCGGTGCAATCACGGTCACTGTAGCCGATCCGGTCTTCGTGCTGTCAGCGTCCGACGTTGCGGTCACCTTTACCTGTGCCGGCTTCGGAATCGTTGCAGGGGCGGTGTAGAGTCCCAATGAGGTGATGCTCCCGCAGCTGCTTCCACTGCAGCCGGAGCCCGAAACGCTCCACGTCACTCCCGTGTTTTGCGACCCGTTAACAGTCGCGGTGAACTGTTGATGACCGCCGCTTACCACCTGAATCGTGGCAGGCGTGACCCCAACTGCAACTGGAGGAATAACTGTGACCGTGGCGTTAGCCGACTTGCTCTTGTCGGCCGCCGAAGTCGCCGTGACCGTCACATCAGCCGGATTCGGCACTGCGCTTGGGGCCGTGTACCGGCCAGCCGCCGAAATCGTGCCGCACGTGGCACCGGTGCAGCCCGCACCGCTGATGGTCCACGTCACGCTGGTATTCGTCGACCCAGTCACCGTTGCGGTGAACTGCTCACTCCCTCCATTCGCCGCAACGTCGGCGCTGGTTGGTGAAATCTTCACCGCTACTGGCGCGACGACCGTCACAGTTGCCGTGGCAAACTTCGTTGAGTCAACTACCGAAGCAACCTTTACAGTAACCCGGGCTGGGGTCGGGATCGTGCTCGGAGCCGTGTACATGCCGGTGGAAGAGACAACTCCGCACGCCGAGCCGCTGCACCCGGTCCCGCTTACACTCCAGGTAACACTGTTGTTGCTGGTGCCGTTCACCGTGGCGAGGAACTGCTGACGCCCGCTTGTCGGAACCGTCGCCGAAGTGGGCGAAATGGTTACGGCAATTGGTGGAACGACTGTTACCGCGGCAGTCGCGGATTTAGTGGGGTCCACTACCGACGTTGCTGTTACAGAAACCAGCGCCGGATTCGGAACACCAGCGGGTGCTGTGTAGAGACCGCCCGTCGTTATCGTGCCGCATGCTGCACCACTGCAGCCACCGCCGGTGACGCTCCAGGTCACGGCAGTATTCGAGTTTCCCGTTACGGTCGCAACAAATTGCTGAGTCGCTCCGGTCGCCACCTGTGGAGTGGTTGGGGAGACGCTCACGGAGACTGCCTGGATTATTGTCACTGTCGCCGTGTTGAATTTTGTCGAATCGGCGGCTGACGTTACGGTCACCGTGACCTTCGCTGGATTCGGCACTTTTGCTGGAGCGGTATAGAACCCGCTGGACGTGATCTTGCCGCACGTTGCTCCTGTGCAACCGCTGCCGCTCACACTCCAGGTCACGGCAGTGTTGCTGGTGCCGCTCACCGTTACGAGGAACTGCAGGCTGGCACTGATTCCAACGTTTGCTGTTGCCGGTGAAATTGTCACTGCGACTGGCGGCATAATCGTGACCGACGCTGTTCCGGACCTGGTGGAATCGGCCACCGAAGTAGCTGTGACCACAACCAGTGCAGGATTGGGCACTGCGGCCGGCGCGGTGTACAGACCGCCGCTGGTAATCGTGCCGCAAGCCGCTCCGCTGCAACTGCCGCTTACGCTCCAGGTGACAGCCGTGTTGGTCGCATTCTTCACCGTGGCTGTGAACTGCTGCTTGGCTCCCGTAATTACTTGGGCAGTCGCCGGTGAGACCGTGACAGAGACCGGCGGAACAATCGTGACCGTCGCAGTGCTTGTTTTTGTGGGATCGGCAACTGACTTTGATGCCACGAGCACCTGGGGAGGACTAGGTACTGTTGAAGGGGCAGTGTAGAGACCATCGGAAGACACGGTTCCGCAGGTGGCGCCACTGCAACCGCTGCCGGCGACGTTCCACGTCACGTCGGTGTTGCTCGTATTTGTTACGGTTGCGGTGAACTGCTTCTGGGTTCCGGCTGTGACTGTGGCTGACTTTGGAGAGATGTTTATATCAACGGGCAATGCTACGGTCACTGCTGCGGACCCTGACTTCGTCGTATCGGCAACCGAGGTTGCCTTTACCGTCACCAGTGCAGGGCTAGGCACCGACGCCGGAGGCGTATAGAATCCCGAAGGCGTGATCGTGCCGCAAGTCGTTCCGCTGCACCCGGAACCGGTAACGCTCCAGGTCACTCCGGAGTTCGTCGCATTTGCCACTGTCGCGGTGAATTGTTGACCGCCGCCCAAAGGAACCGTCGCCGTTGCTGGCGATACCGTCACTGATACAGGCAGGCTTATCGACACCGAGGCTGTGCTGGATTTGGTGGGGTCCGCTGTTGAAGTCGCCGTAACAAAGACCTGCGCCGGCGTGGGAACGATGGCCGGAGCAGTGTAGAGGCCACCGGAAGTAATACTTCCGCAGCTGGCTCCGCTGCACCCGGTGCCTGCGATGCTCCAGTTCACACCCGTGTTTGTCGTGTTGGTAACCGTCGCCGTGAACTGCTGCTGGCCTCCTGTAAGGACCTTTGCAGTCGTTGGCGCGATCGACACCGCGACTGCCGGAATGATTGTAAGTATCGCCGTGCTGGTCTTTGTCGGATCGGCAACCGACTTTGCCGCCACAAAGACCTGGGGAGGGCTGGGTACGGATGCCGGAGCAGTGTAAAGGCCTGCGCTGGTGATTGTCCCGCAGCCTGCGCCGCTGCACCCATTGCCGGCAACGTTCCACGTCACCGCGGTATTCGTCGTATTCGCAACTTCCGCGGTGAACTGTTGCTGCATCCCCACGTTGAGCGTGGCTGATGTGGGCGAGACGTTGATGTCAACCGGCAAAGCCACCGTCACTACGGCAGATCCTGACTTCGACGGGTCAGCGATAGAAGTGGCTGTGGCGGTAACCTGCGCCGGAGTAGGCAGGGTGGCAGGCGCGGTATAGACCCCAGACGAAGTGATCGTCCCGCATCCGGATCCTGCGCAGGATGCGCCGGAAAGGTGCCAGTTGACGCCTGTTATCGTCGTACCGCTGACGAAGGCAACAAATTGCTGCTGCTGGCCTACAAGAACATTAGCCGCAGTCGGAGAGACAGTAACCTTAACGTCAGAAGAAGATCCAACGATCGCGGCAGCGCTGGCTGTCACCGATAGATCGGCGAGCGACGTTGCCGTTACAGTCACAACATTGGGACTGGGTGCCGTTGCAGGCGCCAGATAAAGTCCCGTGTTCGAAATCTGACCGCACGCGATGCCGCTACAGTTCACGCCAGTCAGACTCCAGACAACTACGCTGTTCGTCATTCCGCTTACTACCGCACTGAACTGCGCCTGTCCTCCAGGTTGCACTTGCACGGTAGAGGGAGAAATCGAAATCGACGCAGTTGCGAAAGCAACCGCAGGGCAGACGAGTGCTGTAACGATGACCAGCGCGATCTTCAATTGGCATCTCATGTTTTTGCCCGCCTTGAATTTTGCTGCCAGTCGTCTGGACTAAGACTGGGCGATGATTCAGTACCGCTCCCGCTCCACAAGGGACTCCCCGTTTGTCCCACCTGTCGGCGTGCAGGACAGGTAAGCGAACCGGAACATCAGGATGGAAACCTATCCCGGCTCTTCAAACTCTTTGGGACAGCAATTGCAACACCTTCGGAGGGCGCATCGCAATGATGCAATTGGCTTAGTCACCGTAATTGAAAGGGCGCCCCGGGAAGAGGCAGGCGGGAGCCGCAGAACAGCGACTCCCTGGCATGGAATTGGACTAAAACCGGCAGCCGATTGCCGCCGTCAGCCCACGGCAAGCAAGGCGCAATCGATCAATGTTGACCACTGCCGCAGCCGCACAATCCCTGCCCGCTGCCCAGTTGCTGAATGAATGAGCATTGGGCCTGCAGCGACGACGAAAGCGTTGCACTCAGCGGCGAGGTTGAAAATGGAACTTCCGCGCTGGTCAACGGTCCCGACTTCGACTGGGGCAGGTGCGTAGCCCACGCGACTACGGTGCCTGCGGGCGTCATTGAGGCTGCGTTGCATCCGCCGCTGTTCAGTTGCTTGGCAGAGACCAGCATCACCGTTCCCGCCGTAGATTGCACACCCGTCAGGGGATTGCTCAGGAGGTCTTTCTTAAGTGACAGCGTCAGCAGTCCATCCTGGGAGACAAGGCAGCCGCAGCATTCGCTCATTTGTTGATCCTGATCGAAGACGTACACCATCGCGCATAAATCCTGCCCGGTTGTACCTGGATTAGTGATGCGGATTGTTGAATCGGTCCCCGACGTGGCGTCGTAATAGGACACCGTCGACAGTGGTTGCACTGTGAGCGTATCTGACGTCTGTATTCCGTTGATCGAGGCCTCCACTCCCGTAGTGCCAACCTGCAACCCGGTCACGACCCCTCCCGCTGTGATCGATGCGATCGTAGGAGTGTCGATGTTCCAGCTCGCCTGCTGAGTTACATCCTGTGTGCTTCCATCGCTAAAGGTGCCGGTTATGGTGAGCTGGAGGCTGCTACCAAGTGGGACGGTGGGACCAGCCGGTGCGAGCTGTAACGATGTCAGTACCGGGGCGGAGACACTGAGGCTTTTGACCGCGGTGATGTTGCCGGAAGCAGCCGTCACACCGCCGGCGCCGATTGACAAGCCGGCTACGAGACCAGCCCCATGCATACTGAGCACTTGCGGAGACGAACTGGCCCAGTTAACGGAGTTTGTCAGGTCCTGGGTGGTGCCGTCGGTGAGTGTGCCAACCGCACTCAGTTGCAGTGTGTCACCGAGTGGAATGCTCTCACTCGCCGCTGAAATGTTGATTCCTACCAGCGCCGCCGTTCCAACACTCAGGTTGGTACTGCCCGTAATACTGGAGGAAGTTGCTGATACGCCGGCAGATCCGATGCCCTTAGCTTGGACCGCTCCTCCGCTGCCGACGGAAACTACTCCCGGGGCGGAACTGGTCCACGTTGCGGACCCCGTAAGGTCCTTCGTGCTGCCATCCGTGTAGGTTCCGGTCGCGGTCAGCTGCTCGCCGGTTCCGAGCGGTAATGAAGAATGGCTTGCGGCCACAGCGATTGAGACCAGAGCTGCCGACCCGACACTCAGGTTTGCGTTGCCAGTGATGCCGGAGGAGGATGCTGAAATTCCCGCAGATCCGATGCCCTTAGCTTGGACCGCGCCCCCGCTGCTGACGGAGATCACTCCGGGAGCTGAGCTGGTCCAGGTCGCCGAACCTGTCAGGTCTTTCGTGGAGTTGTCTGTGTAGGTGCCTGTTGCCGTCAACTGGCTCTTGCCGCCAAGCGGCAATGATGCATTGCTGGC
>Ga0335073_10004251_pt1 | contig 20043 bp, 21 predicted proteins | sample Lox_Sample_22_FD_207093 | JGI IMG/M metagenome (GOLD analysis project Ga0335073, IMG submission 207093) | Soil microbial communities from Loxahatchee National Wildlife Refuge, Florida, United States - Lox_Sample_2.2 | ecosystem: Environmental > Terrestrial > Soil > Wetlands | place: USA...
ACGCCCGGCAAGGAATACAAGATAACGGTGCTACTGCGGCGCGGCGTCCCCGATGGGCAGCTACGCGGCCAGTTGGCGATCAAGACGGACGATCCAAAACAGAACAGTATCGAAGTTCCGTTCTACGCAATCGTCGGCGCGTTCAAGGGGTAGCTTTCGTATTCCTCTCCCTGACCTGACCAGGGGAGATCGTGACCGCAGGTTGATACTTAGTTATCGCCGAAATCGGATTTCTGAAAATCCAGTGGGGCGGGCGTCCGTGCCCGCCCCACTGAGATGTGCGCCTGGCGCGCCTCTATTCTGCAGCCAACATTCGGTGGCGCGAGCCGCTACTTGCCGTGGCAGCGTTTGTATTTCTTGCCTGAGCCACAGGGGCAGGGATCGTTGCGGCCTACTTTGTCGGGTTCGCGCTTGGCGGGTTCCTGGGCCTGCGGTTCAGTCTCGCCGCCGTGGCTCATCATCACACGCTGCGGCTTGGGCTGCTGCTGGATTTGCTCGACGTCCTCCTCGCGCCGCACCTGCACCGAATAAATTTTCTCCACGACGTCGCGCTGCATCGTCGCCATCAGCGACTCGAACATCGTGAAGCCTTCTTTCTGATACTCCGTGAGCGGATTCTGCTGGGCGTAGCCGCGCAGCCCGATGCCTTCCTTCAGATGGTCCATCGCGAGCAGATGGTCTTTCCAGAGCGCGTCGAGCGTCTGCAACATCACGATCTTCTCGATCTGACGCATCACCGGATCGGTGAACTCGATTTCGCGCGTATCGTAGAGCTTGTGCACGCGATCGATCGCGATCTCGATGAGATCGTCGCCCGAGTTTACCGGCGCGCCCTCGGGACCGTCATTGACAGTGAAGGCCGGACGGAACTTGAACTGCTGGAAGAACGCGTCGTCGATCGCCTTCCAGTCCCATTCCCTGGGATCGATTTCGGGGCTGCAGTGCGCGGCGACGATGTCCTCGACGAGGCCGTCGCACAGGTCGAGCACCTCGTCCTTGAGCGTCACGCCGCCCAGCAGATCGCGCCGGCGGTGATAGACCACCTCGCGCTGCTTGTTCATCACGTCATCGTATTCGAGCAGATGTTTTCTAATGTCGAAGTTGTGCGCCTCGACTTTCTTCTGCGCGTTTTCGATCGCGCGCGAGATCCAGCGATGCTCGATCGGCTCGTTGTCTTCCATGCCGATGCGGCCCATCAGGCCTTTCAGGCGATCGGCGCCGAAGATGCGCAGCAGGTCGTCTTCGAGCGACATGTAGAAGCGCGACGATCCCGGGTCGCCCTGGCGGCCCGAACGTCCGCGTAACTGATTGTCAATCCGGCGCGATTCGTGACGCTCGGTGCCGAGGATGTGCAGGCCGCCCGCCTCGAGCACCTTCTCGCGCTCGGCCTTGCACTGCTCGCGATACTTGGCGAGCGCGGCCCGGAAGTTGGGATCCTCGGGATCGCGAGTGCCAACCTCTGCCGCTGCCATTGCCTCAGGATTGCCGCCGAGCACGATATCGGTGCCGCGGCCGGCCATGTTGGTCGAAATTGTCACGGCGCCAAAGCGTCCTGCCTGGGAGACGATTTCCGCTTCGCGCTCGTGATTCTTGGCGTTCAGCACATGATGCTTGATGCTGGTTTTCTTGAGCTTGTCGGCGACGCGCTCGGATTTCTCGATCGATACGGTGCCGACCAGGACGGGCTGGCCGCGCTCGTTGCAGTCCCTGATTTCCTCGATCACGGCGTCGAACTTTTCATCTTCGGTCTTGTAAACCACGTCGTGATTGTCGACGCGAATCATCGGCATGTTGGTCGGGATCACGACCACGTCGAGATTGTAAATCTGCTTGAACTCGACCGACTCGGTATCAGCCGTGCCGGTCATGCCGGACAGCTTTTTATACATGCGGAAGTAGTTCTGGAACGTGATCGTCGCGAGCGTCTGGTTCTCCGACTCGATCTTGACGTTCTCTTTGGCCTCGACCGCCTGGTGAAGTCCGTCGCTCCAGCGCCGCCCCGGCATCAGGCGCCCGGTGAATTCATCGACGATGGTGACCTCGCCGTCTTTGACGACGTAATCCACGTCGCGCTTGAAGAGCGTGTGCGCGCGGAGCGCCTGGTTGCAGTGATGCAGCAGCAGGATGTTGCGCGGGTCGTAGAGATTTTCGACGCCGAGCAGTTGTTCGACGCGCGTCACGCCCTCTTCATTGAGACTGACGGTCTTCATCTTCTCGTCAATCGCATAATGTTCCTCGGCCTTAAGCCGCGGGATGACGCGATCGACGACGTAATAAGTATCGGTGGATTCCTCGGAGGCGCCCGAGATGATGAGCGGCGTGCGCGCCTCGTCGATCAGGATCGAATCGACTTCGTCAACGATCGCGAAGTTGTGCTCGCGCTGCACGTACTCCTCGAGGTTGTACTTCATGTTGTCGCGCAGATAGTCGAAGCCGAACTCGTTGTTCTGCCCGTATGTGATGTCCGCGCCGTAGGCGACCTTGCGCTGCTGATCGGTCAGGCCGTGAACGATAACGCCGACGCTCAGCCCGAGGAAATTGTAAACGCGCCCCATCCATTCGGAGTCGCGCCGCGCCAGGTAGTCGTTGACGGTCACGACGTGCACCCCGCGTCCCGCGAGCGCGTTCAGCACCGCAGGCAGCGTCGCGACGAGAGTCTTGCCCTCGCCGGTCTTCATCTCGGCGATCTTGCCGGAGTGCAAGACCATCCCGCCGATTAGCTGAACATCGAAGTGGCGCTGACCGAGAGTGCGCTTGGCGGCCTCGCGCACGACGGCGAAAATTCGCGGCAGCGCGTCCTGCAAGGCTTCCTCGCGCTGCTCGCGATCCTCGATCGGGCTGATCTTTTCCTTCCATTCGGCGATCTGCGCACGCAGCTCGTCGTCGGAAAGTTTCGAGATCTCCTCTTCGAGGCCGTTGATCTCGGTGACGTAATATCGGAGGCGTTTAACCTCGCGGTCGTTCTTGGAGCCGAAGATCTTCTTCGCTACGTCGGTAAAAGCTGATGCCATGTCAAATCAGGTTTCGTCCACCCGCCGCGGCGGATGACGCATCTATAAGTTTGATTTCCAACCTTCTCATCTTAGCGTGAATCGATCGCTGGCGAGAGAGGGCTTCTAGCGTTCGATTCTAACCGCCGAATCGACCTGCGGTCCAAGGAAGCGGCGGCCGACGCGGGAAAATCGGTCCGGGGTTTCGGTGACGAAGAAGCTCTGCCGTCCCGCGTGGCCCGGGCGGCGCATCAACTTGAGCGCTTTCAGCCGCGCGCGAACTTCCGCTGCGGTCGCCGTCGCGGAATCGACGATTCGCACCTTCGGCCCGAGCACTTGCGCGAACATCGCGGTGAGCAGCGGATAGTGCGTGCATCCGAGCAGCAACGTGTCGATGCCGCTTTGCTTGAGGCTCTCGAGGTAGTGCTCGACGGTAAGCTGCGCGACCTGGTTGTCGGTCCATCCTTCTTCGGCGAGCGGCACCAGGAGGGGACACGCGCGCGTATAAATCTCGGCCGAGGGCTTGAGGTCCTGGATCGCGCGCGTGTACGCGCCCGAGGCGATCGTCGCCTCAGTGCCGATAACGCCGATCTTGCCGCTGCGCGAGGCTTTTACCGCCGCCCTCGCACCGGGTTCGATGACTCCGACGACGGGTACGATGGTCTGGCTCGCGATCGTTTCGAGCGCGACGGCGCTCGACGTGTTGCATGCAATCACGAGCATCTTGATTCCCTTGGCGAGCAGGAACTCGGTGTTCTCTTTCGAGTAGCGCCGAATCACTTCAGCGGTCTTCGTGCCGTAGGGCAGGCGCGCCGTGTCGCCGAGATAGATGAAATCCTCGCCGGGGAGCGCATCGACGAGCGCCTTCAAAACGGTGAGGCCGCCGATTCCGGAATCGAATACGCCGATCGCGCGCTCGCTCGCATGCTGCGCCGACGATACGCGTCCATTGGACGCTGGATTTGCGCGGCCGTTTTGTTTTGCGCGTCGTGCGCCGTCGCCCTGGCGCGGCGTCATTGCGAGTTTGCCTCCGCGCCGCGCGCGAGCTGTTCGCCAAGCACCGACGGCCTTGCGGGAGCAGTGCCGAATACTCGCTGGTGAACGCTCGCGGGTTCCATGCAGAGATAGGCGGGCACTTCAGCGCCAGCAGCTTTGAACTTGTCGGCCAGTGCGCGATAAAGACGCAGCCTGAGCGGAGTGAAAGCGCGCAGGCGACCATCGGGCGCAAGCACATCCTCGCCGCACAACATCGGATCGCTCGGATGCCGCCGGCGAGCCGCCGCGCGCAGGCTCGGCGTCATCCGCAGTCCGCCCATGCTCACGAACGAGATGCGCGCCGGGGGAATTGTGTCGAGGAGTTCATCGATCAGAGTCGAATAGTCGCGCTCCGCGGCCTCGTACGCGATTATCGGATCGAAATGAAACGCGACGCGGTAGCCGGCGTCGAGCACGCGCCGCGCCGCCGCGATTCGCTCGCTCGGTGCGGCGGTGCGATGCTCCGAGCTGCGAAAAACCGCGTCAGGCGAAAGCGTCCACGACACCATCACGCGGCCGCGCGGGTCGATCGTTAACAGGTTGTCGATCTCAGCGGTCTTGGATTTGAATTCGAGCGTCAGGCGCGGCCGCGCCGCGAAGAATTCGATCAAGTCGCGGCTGATCGCCGTGATCGAATCAAATGCGAGCGAGTCGGCCAGCTCCCCCGTGCCGACGCGGAAGCTGCGCGCGGGCGACGCGTACAGCATGCGATCGAGCTCGTCGAACGCGTCACTGTAATTGCTGAAAAGCTGGAAGGCCGGATTGTCGGCGACGTACTCTTGCAGAAAGCAGTAGCTGCAATCCATCGGACAGTTCGAGGCGAGCGTCAGGACCAGGTAGCCGCAGCAGGCAAACTTCGACGAGCCGGCAGGGCAGGCCATCAGGAACGGGCTGCGCCGCCGCATGATCAGCATCCGGCGCTTGGCGGCGCCGAACGGATCGCGATCGGACGCGCGGGGCAGGGCGGCAGCGCGCGCGTCCTCGACATAACGAATCGGCGTCGCATCGCCGCAAGCCGCGGCGACGCGCTCGGCGAGCGCCGAGCCGCGCGACTCCAGGTCGATCATGATTTCGTCGAGATCAAACTTCATTTGCCGCCCAGTTTGTCGAGGATACGCCCAAGCGCGGGCCGGGACGCGTCGAGCACCGCGAGCATCCGCTCCAGTTCCGCCATCGTTCGGAATTTCAAGGCGACGGCTAGCTCATCAGAGCTGAGCGCCTTGGGCAAGACCACCGACACGCCGCGAGGCAGTTTAAGGGCGGCGACTGCAGCGGCAAGATCGTCGGAGGTTTGGCGCAGCATAGGGAATCGGACGGCATTGAGCTTATCGACAAAAGCGCGGGCGCGCCCCGGCGCGGAGCCGGCGTTTTCTATGATCCGCCGCAACGAATCGCGCGCGAGGATTTCGGCCGGCGTGGTCTGCTCACGCACCGATATCTCGTCCAGTTCTTCGATCGTCACGACCAGTTGGCCGGTGCGAAGCTTGAGCGTGCGCGCGGTCTCGAGAATCGCGTCTCGCGACGCGTCGTCGAGCGCCAACCAGCGCTTTAGATGAGTCTCGGGCAGGCGACGGTCCTTGGCGAGCTCCAGGATTTCTTCATTGGTCGACATGAGCAACTCGATCCGCGTCGTTTTGCGAGACAACCACGCGTATCTCGCGGAGCGCGCTTCGCAAATTGTCGTCGGGCTGCGAGCCCCACGTCTGGGATGCTTGTGATGCGATCCGGTCGTAGAACTCCGCGAGACCGATGCGTCCCCGATGGCGCAGTCCGTTCCCATAGATGCGGCATTTCTCGACGAGCACGTCGCCGGCTGCGATTCGCTTCTCGATTGGAAGCCGTTCACAGGCGAGCAGTTTCATCAAGGCCAGGATTCTGAATCTGTCGATAGCCGACATCAGCGAGAGTTGATCGTGATGACCAGCGCGGCGTGTAACGAGGGGTTCATCGAGCAGACCGATTTCGTGGTCGATAAGAATTCGCAACCACAGGTCGTAATCTTCGGCGGCGTTCATCGAATCGTCGAATCCATCGAACCGACGAAACAACTTCGCAGATATGATGACCGCGGATGGGCTGATGAGACAGGTCCGCAGCGACCGAATGAAAATGTCGCCGGCCTGTTTCACGTGCCGCGCGCCGGGATTCACCCGGCGGCCGCCGCGGATCCAGATCTCCTGGCATTGTGCGATCTGATAGGCAGGATTGCGCCGCATGAAGTCGAGCTGGCGCGCGAGCTTGGTCGGCACCCACAGATCGTCCGAGTCGAGAAACGCGATCCACGACGCTCGCGCGAGCTCGACGCCGCGATTGCGCGCCGCGGCAGGCCCTCGATGCTCAGTATGCGTCGCAATCAACCGAGGGTCGCGTTTAGTCAGCTCGCCGAGCAGGCGCGAGGTTCCATCAGTCGAGCCGTCGTCGACTATAATCAACTCGAAGTCAACGTCGGGTTGCGCGAGCACCGAAGCGATCGCCTCGCGCAGCATCGCGTGCCGATTGTAAGTCGGGATAATGACGCTGACTTGCGGAGTCGCCGTGCTCATCGCGAGGCCGCGCGGCCGGAGCGGCGCGGCGAATCTGCCAGCGCGAGAATTTCCGCGCGCAGCTCCTCGATCCCCTCACCGTCGAAAGCCGAGCAGAGAATCGGCTTGAACTTGAGCGGCGCGAAACTGCGAATCACCGCCGCGCGTGCCGAGCGCCGAATCTTGTCGGATTTGGTCGCCGCGATTATTAGCCTCTGCCCATGCTCCGCAGCCATAGCGGCGATATCGAGCTCCTGCTCGCCGGGACCGCGCCGCGAATCCACCAGCAACATGATCGCCGCGAGGTTGGTGCGCCCGGTGAGATACTCCTGCATCATGTGGGCGATTTTGGCCGCCTCGTCATGCGGCATCTTGGCATATCCGTAGCCCGGTAGATCGCAGAGCGCGAGCGCTTCGCCGATCGTGAAAAAGTTGAGCAGGCGCGTGCGGCCGGGCGTTTTCGAGGTGCGCGCAAGATGCTTCTCGCCTGCGAGCGCGTTGAGCAGCGAACTCTTGCCGACGTTGGAGCGGCCCGCGATCGCGACTTCGACGCGATCCCATCGCGGGCATCCGTTTAGCGAGGGCGCCGAGAGCGCAAATTCGGCGTTGAGTTTCGTCATGGAGTCTCGAATTCGATCCGAGGCGGCGCCGCAGCGCTCGACCAGGTTTTCGATTCCAGCTTCGCGAGCTGCGCCGTGAGCGCGCCGCGGAATTCGCGCAGCCGCATCCCGCGATGCCGATCGCTATACGGCGCAAGGAATTTGAGCGCGGCGCGCAGATGCAGAATCGCGCTTTGCACTTCATTTTGCGTCAGCTTGTGATTGGCGACCGCGGCGCGCAACAGGCCGAGATAAAAATCCCAGTCGCTGGTGTCGTCTTCGAGCAGATTCATCGCCTCTTCCATTTCCTCGTGGGCCTCGAAGAACTCGCCACTGTTGAAGAGCTCGACACCGCGGCGAAAATGCTCATCAACCTCGGCCATCGCGGGGCGCTCAGAATTCTTCGTCGCCCTTGTCGGATTGGTTGGCGGTCTGAATATGCAGTGCCTGCTTGAGACCCTCGAGCTGCGCGACGAAGACCTGGCTGATCACGTCTTTGATGACGCCATCGGGAACCGGGAGCTGCTGCGAGAACTTGGTTGTCTCGTTAAGCGTGATGAGCGTGGACGAGCCCTCGTCATCGAGCGAGTAGTGGGCGTCAGTGTTGAGCATGGGACTGTCGATGGTGTGATAAGAGATCCGATGTTGCGCGGGATCGTAATCGAATTGCAATCGAGCGGTAATGACCTGGTCGGCGGGACCGTTGAGATCCATATCGACGATCTTGGTGTTGCCGCTCTGGGAAACGACGCGCACCGCCTTGATCTGGCTTGAATGCAGATTCTGCACGTCGGACATCGCGCTATATACGGCGTCGATCGGCGCGGGTACACGAGCCTGGATGTTCGCCGTCCATATGTCACCGTTGTGGGTGATGTCCTGCGAGACAATGCCGGCCGCGCGCGCGCGATGGGCCACGTAGTAGCGCCATCCCGCCAAGGAGATCACTGCGAGCACGACGACGGCGCCAACGATCCTGAGAAAAATTTTCATAATCGGTATTTCTCGGATTACTTGCTGAAAGTTCCGATTAGCTCGGCCTTCCCGATGACATGCGCTTGCATCGCAGCTTGAACCGCTCGGAGGCTCGCGCCCTTGGGCAGATTGATCGTGGAGTTAAGCGCGTAGAGTTCGAAATGGTAGTGATGAACTTTGCCCGGCGGCGGACACGGTCCCATGTAGCCGATCTTCGCGGCGGAGTTCATCCCCTGCTCACCCCCTCCCACTAGTTCGTCCGTATGAGGCACGGCAGCGGGCATCGACGAAGCCGCCGCTGGAATGTCGAATGCGATCCAGTGTGTAAAAGTTCCATGCGGTGCGTCGGGATCTTGAACGATCAGCGCGAACGATTTGGTTCCCGCAGGGGTTCCGCTCCATGTGAGAGACGGAGAGGTGTTTGCGCCGCTGCAACTGTTATCGGTGGGAATAGCACTGCCTGAGGTAAACGCAGTGCTAGTTAAAGTGAATCCCGCTTCAGCGTGTGCGCGAGGCGCGGTTACGATGAAGTATGAGAGAGCCAATAATAGGCTGACGGATATAAGTAGATTTGTTTTGCGATTCATCCTCGTATCTCCGTATCTCTGACTTGTGAAACTATCAACTCCCGATAAGCAAGCGGTCGCTACTTGACCGCCGTGTGCAATTATTTCCTAATTAGAACGATAGCACTGCACGAAAAATTTCGGCGTCACGGCAATAGGCACCTCTTGACGCGAATGACCATTTTTGAGAAGTGTCATGGTGTTAAAAGCGAGCGATAAGTAGCGACGAGCGGCGGAACGAGGGAGGACTGCGAGCGTCGCCCGTCTGGTTTTGGCCGAATAACAGAGCCAAGAACTGGAGAAAAAATGGCTACCGAGAGCAAATACAACCTGCCGCGAGTGATGACGGTGAAGGAGCTGTCTGAATACCTCAGGGTGCATCCCTCCACCATATATAAACTTCTGCGGCGGGGAGAACTGCCGGGATTCCGGATTGGAACCGACTGGCGGTTTAACGCCGAGGTGATCGACCGATGGTGCCTTGAGCGAAACATGAAGGGCCCAAGCGGCGAACCTTCCGATCAGAACTAAATCTCCCGCGAGACCGGATCCACGAAGTGTCGCGAACCACCAGGTTCGTGGCCTGATGCGTTGCGGAAAAGGGCGTGCGTATAGGCGCGCCCTTGACCTTGTGCCCTGTTCTGCCTCAGCATACCGTTCGTTCAATGGTGCCCAAGGCAAGGAAGCAGGCGGCTCGCACTCCTGCGCCGCCGACGCGTCGGCGCGGCACGCTCGATCTGGTGTTGATCGACGCCGCGATGGATTTATTTGCGTCTTATGGCTACCGCGGCACCTCGCTCGCCCGAATCGCGCGGGCGGCGGGCGTGACCAAGGGCGCGCTGTACTGGCATTTCTCCGATAAGGAGGATTTCTTCCTTGCCGTTTTGGACCGCGTGATGAGCGAATGGGGCGAGGTCTTCGCCGCGCCCGCGCCCGCCAGCGATCTGCCAGGCTATCGCGAGCAATTCCTGCGCGTCTTCGACCTGTGTTCGGAGGTCAATGAGAAGAATCCCTGGGTCTCGCGCCTCACGCTGATCATCGCCCTCGAATCGCACAAAATCGGTCCGCGCGTGTTGCGTACGATACGCCGCATAAATCGCCAGCAGCTCGCTAGTTGGCGCGAGCTCGTCGAGCGGGGCAAGAAGATCGGCGCGCTCGACGCGAATCTCGATTTGGATTGGGCCGCCACGCAGTGCTTCAGCGGTCTGGTCGGCCTCGAGCTGCTCTGGTACCTGCACGGACCGCGCTTCGACATCAAACGATCTTTTCGCCGCCAGGCACGTGAGTTTCTGCGGCTCTGGAGCGCGGAAAAATGAAAGCGGGTTTGATCTACGAGATCGAATCGATCAAGCCGCACACTCCCGATCACGAATACCGAATCTTCTGGGAGACGATGGCCCAGATCGAGCTCGCCGACAGTCTCGGCTACGACTCGGTCTGGACGGTTGAGCATCACTTCCTGAACGAGTTTTCGTACTGCTCGGCGCCCGAGGTTTTTCTCGCCTGCGTCAGCCAGCGCACGCGTCAGATTCGCATCGGTCACGGCGTCGTCGTGCTGCCGTTCAATCATCCGGTGCGCGTGGCAGAGCGGATCGCCGTGCTCGATATCATGTCGAACGGGCGCGTCGAGCTCGGCACGGGTCGCGCTACCACGATGAATGAGCTGCTGGGCTTTCATGTCGCGCCCGCGGACACTCGCCCGCGATGGGCCGAGGCGATCGAGATGATCCCGCGGATGTGGCGCGAGGATCCGTTTGGCTATCGCGGCAACTACTGGATGGTCGATCCGCCACAGTCGGTGATTCCGAAGCCGATCCAGAAACCGCATCCCCCGCTGTGGGTCGCCGCGACCAATCCCGATACGTTCGCGCTCGCCGCGTCGAAAGGACTCGGCGTGCTGTGCTTCACGCTCGGCGTCGAGCTGCCCGAAGTGCAGAATCGGATTCAGATTTATCGCGACGGCATCGCGCAGGCATGCCCGGTCGGGCTCGCGATCAACAACCAGGTCTCGATGAATATCATGGGGCTCGTCGCCGACGATCCCGCCGAGGCGGAGAAGATCGCGCGCGATGCCGTCCTGTGGTACGTGCGCCGCGGCTTCGAGCTGGTCTCGTCGGTCGCGCGCGCCGCGGCGGCGGAGCAGAGCTACAAATATCTGTCGAACGCGGCACGCTACGATCCCGAGCAGATCACGGGCGACTACTTCGAGTTCCTGAAGGAGAACGATCTGGTCGCGATCGGCGGTGCCGACGAGGCCTTGCGCATCGCGCGGATCTATCGCGAGATGGGCGCGGACCAGGTGCTCTTCTTTTTCCAATACGGTGCGATCCCGCACGAGCGCATCATGCGCGCGATAGAGATCGTCGGCCGCGAAATCCTGCCCGAGATCCATTCATGGCCGACCCCCGGTGCAATCACGCCAATCCGACCACAAAGACACGAAGGGCACTAAGTAAATCCTTCGAAGCGGCGTAGCCGCTTCGCTTCGTGCCCTTAGTGCCTTCGTAGTTCATTTGTTTTCCAGACGCTTCGCTGGAAGTGCTTGACTCGGCCGCCATCTCACGATATTTAACCCTATAGTTATTTAACTCAATGGTTCAGTAAAAGCAGATGTCACCAGAACGCCTCGACCTCACCTTTGCCGCGCTCTCCGATCCCACTCGGCGCGCGATCCTGGCTCGCCTCGCACTCGGTGAGACCTCCGTTACCGAGTTGGCCGAGCCTTTCGAGATGAGCATGCCCGCCATCTCCAAGCATCTGCGCGTTCTTGAGCGCGCGGGACTCGTTGCCCGCGGCCGCGAGGCGCAGTGGCGTCCGTGCCGTCTCGAGGCCGGCCCGCTCAAAGAGGCCTCCGACTGGATCGAGGAATATCGCCGTTTCTGGGAGCAGAGTCTCGATCGCCTGGGCGACTATCTGCGTGAAATTCAAGCCAAGGAGAAGAAGCATGCCCGCAGAAAGTAGCTCAGTGATCACTGATGATCGCGTGCTTGTCATCTCGCGCGTCTTCAATGCGCCGCGCAGCCTCGTCTACAAGGCATGGACGGAGCCTGAGCGCATCGCGCAATGGTTCGGGCCGCAGGGCTTCAAGGGCGAGGTCATCAAGATGGACGCTCGGATCGGCGGCTCCTTTCGCTTTTACATGCGCTCGCCCGACGGCACCGATCATTGGGCACAGGGGGTCCATCACGAGATCGTCGAGGGCGAGCGGCTCGTCTACACCTACGCGTGGGCCGACGCGAATGGGAACGCAACGCGGCCTGAGACGCTCATCACCGTGTCCTTCGAAGACCTCGGTGGCGACCGAACCCGTCTCACGTTCAGACAGGAAGTCTTCGAATCGATGACGGCGCGCGATATGCACAACAGCGGATGGAACAGCAGTTTCGATCGCCTCGCCGAATATCTCGCGACGGCCTGAAGGAGCGACGCTCATGCGCAAGATCAATTACCTCGGCAACACGTTTGGCATCTGGAGCCGCGAGCAGAGTTGGTTCTGGTCGGTGCTTGATTTGAGCCGTCCGGCGATCGGCGCCGCGGCGAGCGAGGCCGCCGCGATCGCCGAGGCATGCGCTGCGATCGACGAAATGTCAGCGCATCGACAACTTGAAGCAGACATCGCATCCAAGCTCTCGCCCTTTGACTGGGAGGATTCGCTGGCGAACCTGGAGAGCTATCTCGCGCGCGTCTGCGATGCCCTCGCATGAAGGAGTTTGGTCATGGAAACACCGCAGGAATATTACAAGTATCACGGTCCCATGACTGCCGGCGCGGCGGGCCTAGGGTCGCTGCCGCGCGACGTCGGCAAGCTCTGCGAGATCGTGCAAGGTGTCCTGATTCATCGCGACATCGCGCCGTTTCTCTACGAGCGCAAGTTGACTGAGAGTGAATACGACGATGGCAACCTGCGCGGAATCGCGCCGATGCTCGAGAGGATCGGCGCGATCTCTGGCGATCAGCTCACAAATGCGCGTCACATCGGCCATCGCCTGCCCTGCGTGTGCAGGCATTTCACCCTGATGCTCGTCGCGATCCTGCGCGAGCAGGGCGTTCCAGCGCGGGCGCGATGCGGCTTCGGCGCGTACTTCACACCGGGCAGGTTCGAAGACCATTGGGTTGCCGAATACTGGAGCGCGGCAGGCAAGCGATGGATCCTGGTCGATGCGCAGTTGGATGCGGTCCAGCGCAAGGCCTTCAAAGTCGGCTTCAACACGCTCGACGTACCGCGCGATCAGTTCATAATCGCGGGCGACGCGTGGCAGATGTGCCGCGCCGGCAAAATCGATCCCGAATGTTTCGGCCTGACACACGTGCCGAATCTGCGCGGTCTATGGTTCATCGCCGGCGATCTTGTGCGCGACCTCGCCGCGCTCAACAAAATGGAACTCCTGCCGTGGGACGCCTGGGGCATGATGACGGGGCCTGACGGCAACCTGACTGAAGAATCAAAGACGTTTCTGGATAATGTTGCAGCACTGACCATGGGCGGCGACGCCACCTTCGCCGAGGTTCGCAAGCTTTACGAAAACGACGAACGCCTGCGCGCGCCGAATACGGTATTCAACGTTCTGCGCAACCGGCCGGAATCGATCGCAACCTGACCGTATTCCTGCGCGATCCGAATGAGGGGTGTGGCTCCCATGTTGCGCCTCTCGCTAGACTCCTTGCACGGCCTGAGCAGTGAAGCGAAGGTTTGACAAGGAGTGAACGGCGATGAGCAAGCACAAAACCGGTACGCGCGAGGAATGGCTCGCGGCGCGGCTCGATCTGCTCGCGGCTGAGAAAGAGCATACGCGGCGCGGCGACGAGCTGGCGCGGCGGTGCCAGGAGCTGCCGTGGGTAGAAATCCATAAAGCGTATCGATTCGATACCGACGAAGGCGGTGCTTCGCTTGCCGACCTCTTTCGCGGGCGCTCGCAGCTTCTCATCTATCATTTCATGTTTGGACCCGATTACACGGCAGGATGCCCGTCATGTTCAGCGATCGCCGACGGCTTCAACGGCATCGTCGCGCATCTCGCCAACCACGACGTGATGCTGTGGGCGGTGTCGCGCGCGCCGCTTGCGAAGCTGCAGGCGTACAAGCGCAGGATGGGATGGAAGTTTCCGTGGGCTTCATCGTTTGCGAGCGACTTCAACGCCGACTTCAATGTCTGGTTCTCCGAGGCGCAGCAGCGCGCGGGCGGCTTCGAATACAACTATAAACGCGCGGGCCAATTACAGATGCATGGCGAGCAGGGACCGGTTGCGCAGATGGCGGCGACGACCGGAACCGACGTTGCCACCTACTCGCGCGAGCGGCCGGGGATGAGCGCGTTCGCCGTTGACGATGGCGCCGTCTATCACTGCTACTCCACCTATGCGCGCGGACTCGACGGCCTGTGGGGGATGTATCAATGGCTCGATCGAGCACCCAAGGGCCGCAACGAAACCGCACCGTGGTGGCGCCGCCACGACGAGTACGACAAATAGTGATCGCCTTGCCCTCTACCAGTGGGAAGGTGCTGAGATAGATTACGCGGGCGTCACGCCGAGGCTCTCGAAGGCCTTCGAGATTCGCATCGCAGCGCGCGGTCGCGTGTACATCCGCTCCATGTATTCCCTGAGGCGCGGGAATCCGTCGAGCAGTTGAATCTCATTCGCCCAATCGAGGGTGTAGGCCATGATGAAGTCGGCGACGGTTGCGCTATTTCCGATGACGAATTGCCGTCCCTTCATATGCTCGTCGAGCACCGCCGCCATCGATTTGAAATCCTCGCGCGCGAGCTCGACTTCAGCGGGAATCCGCTTGTTTTCGGGATAAAGGCTCGTATGGCGCGCGATTCGCCAGAGCGGCTGCTCGAGCTCGGTGGCGGCGAAAAGAATCCATCGATTGACCTCGGCGCGCCCCGCGAGATCGCGCGGGATGAAACCTTTGTCGGCGAACTTCTCCGCAAGATACAGAACGATTGCGACCGATTCCGTCAGCACCAGGTCGCCATCGACGAGCGCCGGCAGCTTCCCAGCCGGATTCACCTTTAAGTACTCGGGACACTTATGCTCGCCGGCCAGCATGTTGACCGTGACAGCCTCGAAGGGAACGCCCAGTTCCTGTAGAGTCCATCGCACCCGAATCGATCGCGTAGGCGGGAATTCATAGAGCTTCATGATGATTCTCCGGAACAGCCTGCAAAGGCGATGAGCGATAAGTTAACTTAACCGAATGGTTAAATGAGTGTCAAGTGACTGCTTTCTGGAAGCGGTCCCTACTTCGCGGAACCTCCGGGATCCTTCGACTACGGCAGCCTCCGGTCAGGGACGACGCAAAAATCGCGCACCAGAAACATTTGAAACCTTCACAGACTTTCGGGATGACGGACTTGATCGCAACCAGCGATGTCCGGACTCGGCGGCCGCTCAGGATGACGGTCGGATGGCAGCTCACGATTTTGGACGACAGAGAGTTAGCGGAGTGATGTTCCCGGACGGTCGCCGTTCGTCGAAGCGAACCATCTTCCGAAAAGAATCCCTAAGACGCGAGCGCGGCGATGCATTCCTCGCGCGCGCTCCAGAGCCGAGCGAAATTCCACTCGGCGGGGAGCTTCGCACCGGGAAGCCATCGGCGCAGAAAGTCCCGATGCATCGCGATTTTGTAATCACCGATTTGTGGGGGCGAAATCTCCTCCTCGTGCAAGAAGGAGGCGATGGGCTCGACCGACGTCGTGACCGCGCGCGTCACATCGATTCGTTCGTCATCATAGACGATATAACAATGCGCCTCAGGGATTTCCTTGAGACGACATCTTGAGAGCACCGCACCGACTCCCGGCGTGTTTCGCTCGTTCATCAGATAGATGCCAATCATCAACTTAATTGCGACGCCTTGCTCAGATGCGAGCTGCCTGAGCAGCGCGTGCTTGCTGCTGCAGGTGCCTCGGCCTTCGCGCAGAACCGCGCTCAGGTCGGTGCGCGACGATGTTCGCCCATAGGGAAGCCGGTAAACGATCGCCGCGGCCTCACGATAGGTTCGCGCGCCCGCCTGGAGAAAGTCCGCGCTGATCTCGCCGGCTGTCTGCAAGGGAGTATCGGGCAATGCGGAATAGGTCAGCATCGTTCGCGCGCGCCTACTGAATCAGGTCTGCTACCTTCGCCAGTGCCTCGTCGAGCTTCGAGGAGTCTTTGCCGCCGGCTTGCGCCATGTCGGGGCGGCCGCCGCCGGTGCCGCCGACGATCGGCGCGATCTGCTTTACGATGTCGCCGGCCTTCGCTCGCGATGCGAGATCGGGCGTCACCGCCACCAGCAGCGCCACTTTGCCTTCGCCTAGGTCAGAGCCCAATGCGACTACCGCCGAGCCGTGCTTCTGGCGCAGCTTGTCGGCGATCTCGCGCAGCGTGCGCGCTTCGACGCCCTCGAGCTTCTGCGTGACGAGCTTCACGCCTTTCACGTCGCGGACAGTCTCGGCCGTTCCCGAGGCCGACGCGCCGCCGACCAGCTTCTGTTCGAGCGCGCGCAGCTTCTTTTCGAGTTCCTTTTCGCGGGCGAGCAGTTTCTCGAGGCGATCGACCGCGGCGGAGTCCTTGGCCCCGAGGCTCTTTGCGATCTCATCTAAAATTTTCTGCTGCGTGCGCACCGCTTCGAGCGCGCCCTGTCCGGTGACGGCCTCGATGCGCCGCACTCCAGCCGCGACGCCGGACTCCGCCTCGAGCTTGAAGAATCCGACATCGCCAGTGCGATTTACATGAGTGCCGCCGCATAGCTCGACCGAGAAATCACCCATCCGCACGACGCGCACGACGTCGCCGTACTTGTCGCCGAAGAATGCGAGTGCGCCGGCTTTGATCGCCGCGTCGTAGGGCATCTCCTCGGTTGTGACCTCGGCGTTCTCACGCACGCGCACATTGATCTCTTCTTCGATCGTCGCGAGCGCGTCGCCGCCGACCGGTCCCTGGTTATGAAAGTCGAAGCGCAGCCGCTCCGGTGAAACCGCCGAACCCGCCTGATGCACATGCGTGCCGAGCACGTCGCGCAGCGCGTAATGCAGGATGTGCGTCGCGGAATGATTCAGCATCGAAGCGTCGCGCCGCATGCGATCGATCTTGAGCGTTACGCGCTTGCCGGGCGCGAAGTCGCCGCGCTCACCGCGCAGCAATTTACCCAGATGAACGATAGAGCCTTCGGACTTGCGGGTGTCGGTGATTTCGAGGAGCGCGCCCGAATCGGTTTCGATCACGCCGCGATCGCCGACCTGGCCGCCGCCTTCGGGATAGAAGGGCGTTTCCGCGACGATGATCGCGACGGTGTCGCCATCCTTGCCGCCCGCGGCGAGAATTTCGGAATCCGCTTCGTAGCGATGGTGCCCGATGAATTTCGACGACGTTCCCGCGCTCAGGATTAAGTCAGGTGCCGCCGCTTCGTCCTTGCGCGCCGCGCGCCCGCGTTCCTTCTGCTCCTGCATCAGGCGCTCGAAGCCCGCGGTGTCGACATCGACGCCGTGATTGCGCAGCACGTCCTCCGTGAGGTCGAGCGGAAAACCATACGTGTCGTAAAGCTTGAACGCGATTTCGCCGGGCAGCGTGTGCCCATTCTTCTGCTTGAGGCGCTTCAACTCCGAATCGATAAGCTCGAGGCCGCGATCGAGCGTCTCGCCGAAGCGCGTCTCTTCCTGCGTGATCGCATCCGCGATCTTTTTCGAATCGCGGACAATCTCCGGATACGCCTCGCCCATCGCCTCGACTACACCTTCCTCGGCGATCGCAAGAAACGGTTGATGGATTCCAAGGTAGCGCCCATGGCGCGCGGCGCGCCGGATGATTCGGCGCAGCACGTATTCACGATCCGTGTTGCCCGGCGTCACGCCGTCGGCAATCAGGAAGGTCATCGTGCGCGCATGGTCGGCGATCGCGCGAAACGAAATGTCACTCTCGGGATTCTGGCCGTAGCGCGCCTCGCTTCCGAACTTGCGCGCCGCTTGTTCGATCTTCTTGATGATGACCTGGAACAGATCGATGTCGTAGTTGCCGAGCAGCTTGCCCTTCTCAATGCTCTGCATCACCGACGCGATCCGCTCGAGGCCCGAGCCGGTATCGACGTGCTTCTTGGCGAGAGGGCTGAGCTCGCCCGAAGCGCCGCGGTTGTATTGGATGAAGACCAGGTTGCCGAGCTCGATGAAGCGCGGGCATCCATCGACGTTGACCGCGCATTTGGTTCCCGGATGCGGACTTTCGTCGCACGCTGCTGCGCCGCGATCGATATGAATTTCTGAGCATGGACCGCATGGCCCGGTCTCGCCCATCTCCCAGAAGTTATCTTTCTCGCCAAAACGCAGGATTCGTCCGGGCGGAAGATCCTCGACGGTCTTCCAGACCTCTTCGGCTTCGTCGTCGTCTTTATAGACCGTGGCCCACAGCAGGTTGGGATCGACGCCCCAGACCTTGGTGATCAGCTCCCAATGCCAGTGGATGGCTTCCTTCTTGTAGTAGTCGCCGAACGACCAGTTGCCGAGCATCTCGAACATCGTGTGATGGTAGGTGTCGCGGCCGACGGCCTCGAGGTCGTTGTGCTTGCCCGAGATGCGCAGGCACTTCTGGCAATCGACGACGCGCGCGTGCGGCGGCGTGCGCACGCCGAGGAAATAATCCTTGAACGGCACCATCCCGGCGTTGGTGAAGAGCAGGGTGGGATCGCCCTTGGGCACCAGCGACGCCGACGGCACGATCTCGTGGCCGCGCTCTTTGAAGAAATCAAGAAACGACTGTCGAATTTTAGCGGTAGTCCAGCGCATGCTGTTCCAATTCTACGAAACTTGGCGAAATCAAGCATCCGCTGTATAGCGAGCCCGCCTGCATGATTCCAGCGGCAGTTATCTCACGATCGGGGCGGTGTATCCTCGATCAAGGGCCTAGTGCGCCCGCCTAAAATCATGAGCACATCGCATCCAGAGCAGGTATCGGAACCGATCGCATCCGCGCGCGCTGTCGCCGAGGGCGGCTTCAGCGAGTTCATGCTGTCGCACAAGGGCGACCTGACGCTCGCCTTTTCGTTCGTCATCTACCTCGCGAGCGGCGCGATACTCGTCTTCACGCGCTACCGTCAGTCGGCCGAGGTCGCGGTCTCGATCGCGGAGGCGGCGCTCATCGGCGGACTGTGCGATTACATCGCGCTCAAGATGATCTTCGAGCGCCGATGGTATCTGCCCAACTCGGGAGTGCTGCCGCGCAATCGGCAAAAGCTCGTTGATGGAATCGCGGCGACGATCGAGAACGAATGGCTGACCCCGCAGATGATCGGCCAGCGCCTGAGCGAGATGAATCTCGTCACCCGCCTCGGCACTTATCTCGAAGAGGTCAAGCTCGCGGACATCCTGGGGCAGGCGGGTCTAGAGCGGATCATCGAGCGTATCATCGAGTATCTCGAGTCACCTGAGCGGCGTGCGCAACTCGAGATCGCGCTGCGCAAGGCTCTTCCCAAGACCTTCACGCGCATCTATGCGCTGATGAACCGGCTCGGTGCGCAGTCGCTGCCCGCGCGAATCGCGGCCAACCTGCGCCGGCGCCTCCCCGAGCTGCAGAACGATCCGGAGCTTATCGAATCGGTCGAGGACGCAATCCACGAGTTCGGTCGTCAGCTCCACGATCCCGAGAGCTACGCGCATCAGATGGCGCGCCGGATGATCGACGAGATCGTGCGCCGCGCCGTTGATTCAAGTCGCGGTCAGATCTCGCACATGGTGCGCGAAAACCTCGCGCGGTTGTCCGATGAGCAGATCAGGTTCCAGATCGAATCAAAAACGCGCACACATCTGGACTGGATTCGCGTCAACGGCGGAATCTTCGGCGCCTTTTTCGGCCTCATCTTCGCGCTGTCGCGAATTCTGATCCATCACGGCCCGCAAATCCTCGCGCGCCTTCACCTCGCGATGTGATCGTCAATTCGTGGATAGCAATTCTTTGCAGGTGTGGACATACACGCGTTCTTTGCTCGCGGTTCGAGTCATACAAGGGCGTCCGGCCGTACGGGGTCATCGAATCAAGCCTGTTCATAGAAGCCTGGTGATTCGTGGACAGAGGCTCCGCGACGATAACTTTGGTGTTTGAAATCAGATCCCCGGTCGGAGCAAATACGAGCAACGCAATTTCGTCGCAAGCGCTTAGGTTCGCGGACGCAGCCCTGAGGGCGTCGGTCACGGTTTGGAGTTTGCTGTTGCCAGTGGAAGCTACTTTGGAGCGCATGCTTCCGGATGTGTCGACGATAATTGCAATGGACGCAGGCATCGCGTCTTTGTCGTCGCGGAAGTATTCTACCGGCAGGGTCGGACCGTTGGCCGATACGAGGAAGTCTGATTGCTTGAGGCCGTCGACCGCCTGGCCGTCGTCGTCGATC
>Ga0335073_10004252_pt1 | contig 20040 bp, 27 predicted proteins | sample Lox_Sample_22_FD_207093 | JGI IMG/M metagenome (GOLD analysis project Ga0335073, IMG submission 207093) | Soil microbial communities from Loxahatchee National Wildlife Refuge, Florida, United States - Lox_Sample_2.2 | ecosystem: Environmental > Terrestrial > Soil > Wetlands | place: USA...
TGCTATCAGAGTCTTTGGTTGGCATCGTTCGCTTCTTGTATATCGCCAACAACAGGCTTCAACAGCTCTGGTACAATCTTTGCCGCATCTCCAACGAAGAACCAGTCTCCAGCCATCATACCGCTTCCAGGAGTGTCGTTTGGATCGATATTGATTACTGCAACTCTGGCGCCTTTCGCCCTTGCTCGATCCACATATCCTGCAGCAGGATAGACTTTGGCGGAAGTACCAATGACCATGATAATGTCGATTTTGCTTGATTCGGTGATGAAATCGTCCACAGCATTGATGACTTGTTGCGGTAGCATCTCACCGAACCACACAACGCCGGGTCTCAGCAGTCCTTTCTTGCACTCTGGACAATGTGGCAGATCTCTGTAGTCCAACTCCGGCAGCTCGACATTTTCATCCGAGATATCCAGCTCCCGCGGTCCACCATTCTGCTGCTTCTCAATTTTCTGCCTCGCTTCGTTGCTCGTGATGTCCTCCTCCGTCGGAATCGCCAGCGCGGGAACAATGGGGTCCGTGAAATTGTCCTGCTCCTTGTACTTGCAGAAGTACTGGTTACACCGCAAGTCAAAAAGAGTCCCGTGAAGCAGATGCAGCTTCTCCCGCGGATGGCCAGACCGCTGGCTCAAGCCGTCCACGTTCTGGGTGAGGGTGCGGAAGTCCTTCTCTTGATTCCTCGCCAGTGCCGCGAGAGCGTAATGTGCGGCGTTTGGAGAAGCTTTCAGAGCCATGTGCCGTCTGTAGCTGTAGAACTGCCACACCAGCGCCGGGTCCACGCTGAAGGCTTCGGGAGTGGCGAGCTGGGTTGCATCGTGGGTTCGCCAGAGACCGCCTGCGCCGCGGAACGTTGGCAGGCCTGAAGCCGCAGACAGACCCGCTCCACACAAGGCCAGTATCCGCTTTGAAGATTTCAGAGCGTCGTGGAAGGAGTTGAGATCTGCTTGAGGGATATTCGGAAGGGTGTTGGTGGCCGTAGAGACCATCCTGACGAATGATCGCAGAGGAGACACGGTGGGCTATCTTTTCGGATATAGGAGTGGAATTCGATAGCACGAAGGTAGTCGAATATAGCCTCGAGGCTTGCTGATCAAATGGTGACTCGACATGTGTAACAATGTGGGAGGCAAAGTTAAAACTGCACAGTTACGGTGAGCAGCCGCAGATCAGGCAGGTCTAGCTTTGCCGGGATTAAAGCCCAAAGCTGCGCCAATCGATACAATTCCCAAGAAATCCTGCACCGACATATTAAAACGTGATTTCGTTTCCGCTTTTCCATCTCTGGTTATTTTATCCTTCTGTTCCATCAGGGATCGTGAAGACGAGGTATGCGATGGCTGTTGCGTGCTGAACGCGCTTTGCTGTCGAGACCAGCTGTGTCGAGGCCATGGCGAAGGAATTTTCAATCTTTGCATCCAAGATACGACGTTTCAACCGTATCGGCCTCGGAGCTACAATTTGGACAGCCGGTACATGAGACCCATCCGCATTTGCTCAAGCCTGGAGAGAGTATGTTCCTGTAGATCACCTTGGGATGAGTGGTACTAAAACTTGCAGTTACACCAGGTATCACGGCCCTCGAATATGCCCAGCGGCGATGGAAGCTCGCGGATTTGCTTGAGCGCAATTCCGTTGCAGTGATTGCTGGTACTGACCTCAAGTACCGATCAGGATCTGTATTTTATGAATTTCATCAGAACCCAGATTTCTTCTACTTAACTGGATTTAATGAGCCCGAGGCCGTGGCGGTGATAGGTACCGAGTCTACAATCCGCTTGTTATGCAGGTGCTTACTCGACCGTAGAGAAATATGACGACAAAGAGTCTAAATTTCATTTGTTTCTTAGACCAAAGGACGAGAAAGCCGAGCTTTGGGAGGGTGCGCGGTCCGGAAGCCAAGCGGCTTTGGATGTCTTCAACGCGGACGAAGCGCATGATATCAACCAAGTCGAAAAGCTTCTTCCAGACCTCCTTATTGGCAAAGATCATGTTTACACTGATCTGCCGAACGGTTCCAAACCAAGCACCAACTTCTCTTGCTATTTCGGTGGACTGCCGAAAACTCCATCCGACGGATTCTCAAAGCTTTTGCAGTCATGTCGCGATATTCAACCATTGAGACCGTGGCTGAATCGTCTCCGCGCCATCAAGTCTCCGGCAGAGATTCTTAATATGCGTAAAGCTGGGCAAGCTTCTGGAAGAGCTTTTACCGCCGCCATGCGAGAGTCTTATGGTCTAGAAAAGGAGCTTGGCGCCTTCCTAGATTCGATGTTTAAACTTAACGGTTGCGACGGTTCAGCATACGTTCCGGTCATCGCGGGCGGCAAAAATGCATTGAGCATCCACTACGTGCGGAACGATGACACCTTGGCACCTGACGAGTTCGTGCTCGTTGATGCTGGCGGTGAATACGGTGGCTACATTTCAGACATTACTCGAACCTGGCCCAATTCCGGCGTCTTCTCCCCCGCGCAACGAGATTTGTACGAAGTCGTACTCAAGGTTCAGCGTTCTTGCATAAGTCTGTGTCGTGAAGATGCCAACATGTCGCTGGACAAGATCCACAGAGCCGCAGAAAGTGGACTGAAAGATGGACTGAAGCAACTTGGATTCGACACTTCAGGTCCAGCTGTCGATACACTGTTTCCTCATCATGTTGGTCACTATATTGGATTGGATGTACATGATAGCCCAGGCTACTCGAGGAGGGAGATCTTGAAAGAAGGTCATTGTATTACTATTGAGCCTGGAATTTATGTCCCTGAAAACGACCGATGGCCAAAGGCATTCCAGGGCATGGGTATTCGCATTGAAGACAGTGTTTGTGTACAAAAGGACAGTCCTTTGATATTCACGACTGAGGCCGTGAAGGAGGTGAGTATCGCGCTGAACCGATCTTGATCAGATGAACACGCTAACCTACTCCAGGTTGTTGACATTGAAGCTTTACGGCATTGACGCAATTAGATCAACCATTAGACAATGCTCTACCAGACGAATTAGTTGGAATTGTACTCTACTTGTTACATCAATGATTTCCTTCTGCGTCATCTCACCCTCAGTCTTGCTAAGTCGCCCGCAGGAACTATTCTGTTTGCGAATCTCCATCCCATCCACAATACACTACTTTCTGCCCTGAAATGTACATGACACATTTTGAAATCCGCTTATTATCGCCATCGCCAAATCCTACTAATGTGGGTTTGCCAAGTTCGACTCACGAATTGGAAGGCAACATGGGACGAAATAGAACTTCAGAGTTGAGGTCGAACTGATTCCTGCAACGCTATACTCGAATACGGGAGGCATTATATGCGACGGCGGGCAGCATACCATGCGCCCCCGGGCGACTAGTTAGGTGATCAAGGCTGAATTGCTGGTCGCTCACTCTTTGCATTCTATCCAGGGCCGTGTAATCTAAAGATAGTTCTAGTTATCTATTAAGATAAGCCAAGCTCTCATAATATTACCGCAGTAACTCTATGTCCTGGGGCCTTTGCCGTCGTTTTTGGAGGGGTTTGCCGCGGATTTTTGCGGCATTTGCACCCAGGGATTCCCTGCTCAACTCACTGACGAAATCTATCCGTGTGACAAGGGTCCCAGCCCGTACCGCTGTACCAAAAGACTTGGAGTATTCCGAGCCTGCTCAGAATACTGCGGCTGAGTTATTGGCTCACGCATTACAGTCCGCGATATGACTGGACTGGGAATAGCTCAAGCGCTTGATAAGGCTGATATCTGCTACCGGCTGCAGGGTGGATCCACGCGGCACGTATCTCTGTAGCGGAAATAGTGTTGACGTAGCGGTTTGATACGGCTCCTCGTGAGAATGAATTGGACAATAACGTGACATAGGGATAGAGCCGTTTGTCCCAAATGATGGAGGACTACAACGACAAATAGAGCTTGGACTATTATTTGGCTTTCCTTTAGATGGAAAAACCGCTCGCGAAGGCGCAGGCGCATCGCTTCGTGCAGTATATGCTGTGTAGTCCTGGGTCGCGTATAGTTGAAGATAATGGCCTGATATGCGATCCTCAACTAAGACTGAAGTCACATCGTGCACAGTCGTCTGTTCTGAAGTCGCCGGTGCATGGGCAGGATGATAGTCAATAACTGGCTTCCAGGAGGACAAGGTGGCAACGTAATCCAGGTGGCCCTTCGAAAAGGAAAGGCTTGGCAACCTTTCTTCAGTTGCATCGCCATAGCTTGACTGAGAACTTGACGCCTTAGTTTCCTTGTTACCGAACTCCTGCTGCGTAATTCTTCCGCTGGCACGTCCCTTGTCACTCTGTAGGACGCCCAATTCTTTGTTCATACCTACCTTGCGTGTCTTCATGTTCGGAGCTCCCTCGCTATTTTTGATTTGATCTTGCCTAGCTAAGGCATTTTGTCGTTGCTGAGATAGCGATCTGTGTAAGGGACTAGAAATATCAGAATCGGCATTTATGGTCCCTTTTCCGTCACTTTGCTCAGAATCACTGTCAGGGCACGTGATGAGAGCGTCAAAGATCTCCATGTAGTCGCATTGACCAGCATCCGAGTCCGGAGGCTGCGTGTCATGGGCTTCTAGCGGTCGAAAGATAGGTGATCTTACTTGCTCGAACACCTGAGACCCTGTGGAACGCATGTCTGGGTGTAAATACGTCAGGAAAAAGAATCCCGAGGTCTTCCAGTCATGATTTGCAAGTTCTGATAGCCGCTCATTTGTTGCATTTTTTGGTAGGATAGAGCCTTGTTCTCCAATATGGACGAGATAATGATCGAGCAAAGAAATGAGCTGTTTTCCGGCAGGTTTGGGAGAGGGCGAAGCGTCATCACTCGGTAAAATCTTTAATATGCGGTCAGAAATGCTCAATAGCTGTAGCTAGAAGACTTACTCCTGGGTAGGTGGCTGCCACAGACAAACCTACGAGAATAATGAACAAACACTCTAGCTGTCGCTGAGACAATTTGGCAAGCTGCCGTGGTTTTAACTTTGCATCGAGCTGCTTCGTGATTTGGTGCAGCATATAAACTATCAGAACCTTTAAGCCCTCTATATGAACTTCGGCATCATCTTGCTTTCCGAAAGCATGCAGAAACGTGGCGATATACACAAACGTCCGCGACAGCTGAAGCAGCATCGGGTCAATAAGACCCGACGCTTGCTCTTTGACTGCGGCCGATCCTAGAACACCAAGAACGCTCAGAGTAGGTCTTGGGGTTGCATGGAGGATTTCGGATGCTAAGGTTGCTGTCAAGACCTCAATCGTCCACGTCAATGGGATCTCAATGCCCATATGCACGTCAACCTGGGAAAGATAGCCTAGGGCAGTAATGATCTCTGCTGAAGGGGGAGCCTTAACATTAACTGTATAGGGTAAGTAATGGTGTTTCATGAAAGCATATGCAAAATATAAGTACCTTCATCAACGGTGTACAAGTCTTCCAATGATGGTCGAAAACAATCCATCCAATTCAGACAGCGTGAAGCGTGATTCTGCCATGTAATCCGAACACATCGTTCACATGGATTACCCTCGGAGCACTGCCTTTGATGTCAATCACGTTAATCTAGCTGTTCTTTGGGGTGGTTTGTATTCACAGTCTTCTTTAATAATTGACAGCGCAGGCAAGCACCTATTTCGCGAACGGCCTTCACTTCCTGCTTTCTCGCTTCCGAGAATCTAGCCCGCTGCTGCACAGGAAGAGTCGCGGAATTGAAGCGAAAGCAAAATTGGCCTGGTAGAGGCAGCCCTTGATCTCCCTTTCTCCGTTTCCCCGCAGTCTTTCTCACCTTGCCCCGAGACGAGATCATATCCACTGGAGGGTACTGGTAGGACTAGGCTGAGAAAAAATTGACTAAACAGAGAGAATACCGAGCAAAGACATGAGACGAGAAATGAAATCGATAGAATTGACCTATCTTACCTTTAAGCGGCTTTGGAATCCGTGGCATTTGGATCAGCTGCACATGGTGACCAGTCAAGTTTCTTCGTCTCTACTAACTTGACAAGGTCTTTGACCGCGCTTCCTCTTTAAGTTAGGCGTAGGGTGGTAGGATAAGATACCCTGCGGAAGGTCGTAGATATCTCAGGTAATCCTAGGCAATAGGATAAGGCAGAGTAACGGCACTACATAGGCAACAGAACAGCAGCATTTTGTTGGTTTAGTCTACCGGGCCCAGGCTGTATATACAGTGTTGGGGCCCTTGAGAGGGTCTCCTCACGGGACCTTACAATCAAGACTAATACGTAAATGCCTAGACCTTCCTTCGTGGTGTGATTTCCATGCCGTGGCGAAGCTAAATGGAAAATGGGGGTGGTGGCTGGAGCTGATAAGTTTGAAGGGGCCAGACTTAAGAGGGCGAGGAAGAAGGAAGCGATGCGGGAACATGGTGAGAGAGGGAGAAGGCATTTTAAGAGTGAAAAGGCACCAGAATGGGAGAGGTCATCAAGGAAGGTGGGTGTCGTGGAAACCGCGGTACCACCCTCGAAAACAGTGGGAAGAGTCCCGCTAAACCCAAACAGAGGCGCCCCAGGACAGAGTTTACTAACGGAGAACATAATCTCAGGCTATTTACAATTGACACAAGAGTACCTGCAGTAGATCGGTTGATTAAACTCTCACAATCACTTGGTTACTAATAGGCCAGTAGGCTGGCTGAGCATTAACGTAATGATGGTAGCAGAGCGAGAGGGAAGGCGATATGTCGGTATCAGCGCAGATGGAAACATCTCTAAGATTAATGGCCCACGGCGCCGAAGCGTCCGTAATGACATACCCCTTATGGCTTGCAAAACTTCTAATGATGGTTTCGTAAAGCAGTTCGACAGATTTCTGCGATCGTCTCCTGAACGCCTATTCCTGTCTTTGCTGAAGACTCCAGGTACTTGACAGCCATAAACCGTTTTCTTACGACCTCCGCCTATATTATTCTTATCAGTAAGATTACCTTCTGAGCTACGAAGATATAATAGGCTAACCTCTGCTTGTGTTACAGGCTTCTGACTTATTTCAAGCAGTGTTCCAACTGTCTTGGTATCATTCTGAAGGTCGCTTTTGAATCCTAAGAGAAGGATCGGGAGACCAGGACAAAAGTGTAACACTTCCAAGATCCACTGCGCGGAAATTAACCCTAGTTTCTATTTTTTTCTTACAAACTTTACCTTTTCCTGGCAATTTACTAGGCTTTCAGGGCTGTCGATTGCAAAGCAAATGCATATCGCATGTGCGCCACTATAAGAGAGCGGGCGCAAGCGGTCGTGGTCCGCCTCGCAAGCCGTATCACAAAGCTCAAGTTCAACCCGTTTACGGTTGACCTCGTAATCTAGACAATAGCTTTCTAAGGCCGTCGGCAAATTCACCTAAGGGATTAATAAGTCATTTCTGCTAAAATCAATCATAACTTACCTCTGGGAAGTAGTCTTTTGATGCGGCTCTGCCATTTATTTAGTTGTACATCGTGGCTGCAAAATTTCGTATTACATACATGAGAAAGGAAGTTTTACCACACGCGACATCGCCCACGAAGACAACTTTACGCTTGCTCTTCACAGCATAAAGAGTTTCGAGCCTTTGCTCGATCCTGCTACTTCTCCCGACTTTTCCTTCCGCCTGGAAAAGGCGAGTCAGGAAGCAAGACTTCTTATGTTGCTCGAGAGGCTTTTCATCTTCGGCTACATTATCTACCTTTGGTGAAGTCGGCAGAGTGTTCTTCGCGCTCTTAGCCTTCGAAGGTTGTGAATCATTACTTCGAATAAGCTGGAGGGCCACTTCGCTGTTATCGTCACGCCGCCAGTCTTCTAGTTCTGTCTTCACGTCGAAGTCATTATCTTCTGCGTCGCCCTCAGGTAGTGGTGCCACCGTCGTTGTAATGATTGGCAAAGGTTCGCACATTGTTTCTCTACAGACAGGATTGTAGAGCATGGAGAGATTTTGATCCTTGGTGTTGATGCTCAACCGTCCGCGCAGAGTTGGTCAAGCTCATATTTACTTTTGCCAGCGATCGGCCCACCGAGTGAAAACGGTTAGGTTCTCGACATAGCCTCAAGCTCAGCCTCGTAGGCTAATCAGTCGATTTAGCGTCCATACATGTACAGGAAGCCGACGCAGCACGTAGTTATGGGAGTCACTAAAAGAGAAGACGAGCTAACATAGAATCCGTCATCGATAACTTTTAAACGGATCTTCGGCTATAATTATCCTTAAGTAGAGTTTGATCCTTCAGACATCAGGTAACTCAGCCGTTGCTGGACTTATGTAAACAACCTTGTATTTTTAAGGCAGATTCGGATGACCCTTCAACTTGAAACTACAATATATTTTTTGCAAGAAGAATACGTCATTCACTTCCAAACGTTCCTTGCAGCAGGATCAACCTTTGTTTCCATAGTGCTGCTTATAGGCATTGTGCTGGCATCGCTTGCTCATCAGGAACTGCGGTATTGTAGTGCGCGTGGCCCTAGCTATATGGATGCAATCTGTTCTCCGGTGAAATGCAATATTTAATACGAGATCCGAGGTCATCCAACCAGCTTGGGTTTTGGATGACCTCGGCGTTTCATCATACGTCGCGATTTCCAAGTCAAATCTACTCTTGGCATACGCTTGACGACTGGGTTAGTCGATTTTCCTATCCACATCAGCAACATCTTGCTCGGCTCGACCTCGGCTCATTTATGGTCTGCTTGAATCACGCTTGCTCGGGCTTGCTCGGCGATTTTGGGTTTCTTGTCGGATCATACCTAATTTGCAATTCTCAACACTCCTTCCATAAGTAAGTTGTCGATAAAAAACATGTATAGGCGAAACTTCATGTGTGGATATGACACTGCAATCATACCTGGGCAAATGTGTACACTGTGTAGACGCCTAGACAGCATTTTTTTTTTTATCACGTGGTAAATTTATCAAAGGTAAAATGGTTAGAAAATACATGAGTGAAGCATTCTATGTGCATGTGAAGACTCTCGCTATCAAGAAATGCGAAATCATCGGGGGTGTTTCACCATTGCGAGCTGAATATCGAGTTCTGATCAGTGAATACCAATACGGGAGTGTCTGCGACAAGGCAAGCGTAGAAAAGCGTATTAATCGAGAGGATGAGAGCTGGTTCGCTGATCTAAGAGTTCAAGCAAGGGCACCGCCAGAAGATTTGGCTACAGCTGTAAAACCTGCTTTTGGATTCTGGCTCTTTCCACTGGAAGCATTTGGACCGATGACGAAAGATGGAATGCGTCCGGATTATGAGGCCAAGCCTGACATGAGCGAGCCTCAGCCAAAGGACCTCTCAGCTCGCTGGCCTGAGCTGGTCCTCTGTGATTTTCATGAGACATCACTGGTACCTTAGGATGATTTCAGCAGCGAGCATGGACAAGAATAAGAGAGAAGGCAAATAGGAGAAGAAAATTGGACGGAGGCAAGAAACTGAATGGGCAAGTGAAGCTGAATAAAAGAGAGAATTGAAGAAGAGAAAATCTACTTGATCAAGCAACTAAAATTCCCGATGTCCTTAGTTTCGACAGTCTGCTAAAGTAACCTTCACGTAAACATCTTAGGTAGAGTAGCCAGAATTAGTCTGAGTAGTCACTCAATCCAAGGAATAGAAGACTACTTTTTCCAGATGGCTTAGCAAACCAAGTCGTGCTTGTTGAACGAAGCCTCAGGAGATTCCTCGTGGAAGCTTTGACTGGTGCTCCGTTCTACTTACATCGGGGGCAGATAGAATATCACATCCTCCTTGCGGTAACCAAGCGAGCCTCCCAGAACACCATTTGGAGCCCTTCTAAGTGCATACCAATATTTGGCAAAGCAATACTTTTGCCCGCAGTACTCAAACCACCATTTACCGGGGCAATTTTTCCAATCTCTGTCGACTGCCCATCGCGGAAGTGGACAGTACGTTTTGGTGAATCTTCGAAACCCAAGTTTACTTATTCGCTCACGCTGATGCTGAATGGGAAGCGCAGATAGCCTATCAATAAGTTCCTCCAGATGCGCTATAAATTGCGACAGGAATTTTCCAGGATAAGAATTTCCATGTTCAGGTGGATCGATTGTCATATGATCGTAAATCAACTCCATCGAAGCCCCGATTTCACTGAGAAGGTGGCTTTTTGGGTAGAAATCTAGTTTAGGTGCCGGGGAATTGAGCACTATAGCCGCTGCATCTAGGAAGACTTGTTGCACCGTCTTTCTATAATCGATGACCGGCCTTTCGCTCGTCTTTACCAGTCCCAAGAGGCCGTATATCTGGTCTTTTGGATCCCCGCTCCTGAGCGAGGTCAAATAAGATAAGATATCGCAAAGATGGAGACCTGGCTCTCCATCTAGGTTCCGAATAGACTCGGCAAGTTCCTTTCGAATCCTCTGAATGGGTCCAGTGTTGTAAGACATGGAGAATGGCCCAAGTTCTCCACGTTCGTCCTCGACCAAATCACCGCGGATAAACTCCTCCCAGGTCACTGAGTCTTCCAATCCGAAGAGTAGCAGTATTTTGCGCGAAAGGACAAGCTCTTGTATGATCCAAACGCGGCTAAAATACTCATGGCGTTTAAGTGATCCAGAATATTTAAAGCCCAACCAGCTGATTGTGAGCTTGCTCCCTCTGTAAATGTCCCCCATGAGTCTGACTTGATGGGTTTTTTCTTCGCTATTCTGCTGGTCGATGCTCAGCTGATCTATCCACAGCCAAGCCAAGCGATTTCGTTGGCTCTGGTCACAATTCTCCTGCATCTTACGGAACCTGAATAGGAATGCGAAAAGGTTTTGTCCTATTTCGAAATGCTGACCATCCACCAGGATTATTCGCTTCTGAGATTTGGTGAATTCATTCCCTCCTGCTGCATCAAAGATTTCGCTCCAAGTATATGATAGTTTATGTATGGCGGGCTTTCAGCTAGTTCGAAATTCTTCAGTTTGCATTGAATAAGTCCATCCGAAGATCTACTAGGAGAAAGCTGTATTAGTCGTATCATTCGCTTGGAGCGATCAATGGGTTGGTAGCGGTGATTATGTCTAAGCTTGGAAGGTTGAACCTCATATCCTAGGTCTACAAATGGTGAGCCCTGAGAGTGTGCAAGAGAGTGCTTTGCCGATTGTTTTTGGGACCGGATAGTACTCTTGTGAGGTAAGGGAACGCTGCGTCTGCTTGATGTATGGCGGTCATGGTTGGGGTATTGAAGTCCTTTGGCATACCCAGAAGCCGAAGGGTCCGGAGGAGATTGATTGTACTGATCTGGCTGGAAATATTGCGAATCAGGAGAATATTTGCCCTTGTAAAACGGCCGTAGAGGCGGATAGTACTGATCTGGCTGAAAATACTGCCAGTATTGGCCCGCGTAAGAATCCGGCAGAGACAAAAAGCCTGGAGGACGTGGACGATATCGCGGAGGCGAAGGGTATTGGCGAGTCCAATCGTTTGCAGAATCCCACATTGATCGATAATACTGCTGGGAATCCGTTCGAGGCAAAGTAGGCCGCCAAGTACCAGGAGACCCGAAATTGTCCCAATAACCATAATTCCAAGGATCGCGAGCCATTTTGCCTCAAATCTGAAAAGGCTGAAAGAGATGATGATAAGGCTTTCTAATGATCAATATAAGGTTAACAAGCTTGTGTGCGTTTCTCTGGGCGGGTGCGTGAGCAATAAGGTTTCGCTGTAGATGAAGTGCAACCGAGGATTTAAGCTTTTGCGTTAGATATGTATTGATTCAACTCCAAGGAGAAACTTATTTTTGAATCTGAACTCTGCGACACTACCTTTCTCGAGGCTGAAGACTCGCTCATTCCGGGAGGGTGAGGTCGCGTTAGCAGCACAAGTGGGCGTATAGTGAAAGGTACAACAAGAAACGGTGGACTTGCAAACCTCGAAAAGGCTATCGAGGAGAAATATCTCCGTTTCTGCGATCAAGACCACCCACTTCACTATATGACCATTTGGGCAGCCCGCGGTTTTGTGGCACGAACTTTACCTTCTTGCGCATTGTGCGAAGCACTCGGCATTGTCTGTACGGTACCGCAGACAGATGAGCAACGAGACCGTGCTCTCAACTACGCTCTCCGTATGCTTGAGCGTGATACACAATTATATGCCTCGCCGCTCACGATTCCATTTCGATGGCGTATCGACTGGTATCTATCAGGTCTTGCCTATAGCCACGTTCTCAACAGCCTTCAGGCACAAATCAGGTACAATCACGCTGGCTCACGGCGAGCTCCGGCTTACTCAGCCACGGCTCATGTTGCTTAACTATTCAATGCCCATGTTACAACCCTGTGTAACTCAAGGTCAAATCCGGAAAGAGTTTTGGGTGAGAGTAGATTTCACTCTATTATCTACCTCCATTTTGATTAAAGAGACATTAATTCCATTTCCCTCCTCGACGATTTGCAGTCCACTCTCTATACCGTAAGTCCATCGGCTCTTCTTTCACTCCATCACTTCTTTCGCTCAATCGCTTCTTTCACTCAATCATGGCTACGAGCCACAATGTACAGGATAGTGCCGACTCTCAGGCTGATCATTCTGATCCCCCATCATCGGCAATCTTGAGCGAGTTTCTGGATCAAGTCGTGGAGCCGCTACTCGGTTCAAGCAATTCCTCGCACGATCAATCCTCAAACCGTACCGCTGTGGAGAAAACCGGTGAGCTTTATGATCCAGTTCAATCGCCGCTGGAGATTTCGAATGGCAGGATTCAGGCTACTGAACTACTACTTGATGCCTCAAAACACCACTCCATGTCTCTCAATTTGACATGTGTAGTGGACGGTGAGGACCGGATGGCCGAGTCATCGCAAAGGCAAAGTGTCAGGAGCCATATGTATCGGTACCTGCGAGAGTCGAACTAGATTCGATTATCTTGTCCTTTTGCCCCGTAGTGGGTAGGGTAACAGGTACCGTCCTAACACAAAGTCTGCCGACTACCGTTGTCAAAATTTGGATTTGGGAGATTATCTCCATTATTCTTGCAATCCTCATTTTTTCTGGAACAATTATCTTTCTCGACAGCTACAATGGAAAGCCCCTTCCAGAGTGGCCCGCTAGTGTAACTCTCAACACCGTTCTCTCCATCTTTTCCACTGTGCTTAGAGCACTTATTATGGTAGTCCTTACAGAAGGTATCTAACACGAAGGCCAGTTCTGACCAGATACTAAACAGCCCAGGAATAAGCCAGCTAAAATGGGTTTGGTATCTTCGTCCCCATCCTCTTTCTCATCTCGGCAGATTTGACGCATCAAGCCGTGGACTTTTCGGAGCTATGAAGCGTCTTTTTATTCTCGGCCCAAGGTGAGAATGACCACTACATAACTCAACACTCGATACTCACGCTCTAGCCACTTTGTCGTTCTCGGCATCTTAATCATGGTCTTGAGCATCACTATTGGCCCCTTTACCCAACAGTCCATTCGATATCAGTATTGCCAACGATCTACGAACACCTCCATATTCCAAGCTTCAATCGCTCGTGCACAATTCCTCTCAACACCAATCACAGATACAAACGATCCCGATGTTGCATCACTATCCTTTAGAGGCGCGGTGATAGGGGGTCTTATGTTCCCCAAAAGTAGCAACATCTCTCCTGCCTTCAATTGTCCTACTGGGAACTGCACTTATCCATTCCATTCGTCGCTGGCAACGCGATTCACCTGTCAAAACGCAATCTATAATGTTACGCATGGGTGTGGAAATTCGACAGAAGGCTGCAACTCGATACTAAACCTATAAACTATCTATGGAGACGTAATCCAATTAAGTTTCGGTAGCCTCGATCAAACCGTAGAAAATGGCGTCGAATCGCTATACCCAAACGACACAGAGATTTTAGTCAACAGCTCAACGGTCATCGCGGCCATTGCTAGTCCGGATACCTGGAATGTGATGGATGTGAAAATGTTCGATTACCAGGAGGTGGGTACTATGATGAGTCGCTTTGGTCTCATTTACTACACCTATGCGCCTTGCACAGAAAGCTGGTTGGATAACAATCGCACCGGCACCCGACAGCCAAACGACTGCATCTCTTCTATGAATGCTTATAACTCAAATATCATTGAGAACGTAAATGCTCGACTGGGAGGTGATATCGCCTAGCCCAATATCGGAGCAAGCATATGCGAAATCGATTGGTGTGTTAGCAGTTTCAACTCGTCGGTCAGTTACAACGAGATCTCAGAAAACGTTACTACCAATCAGGCAATGGAAGCTTTCGACATTTTATATGCGGATAGCTTCAGTGAAGGCCACGCATTAATACTGATTACAAATCCTTGCTATATCGATGGGAAGTCATTACCACTGGACCAAATCACAAGCAACAGCACAAACGAGCCAGGATCCATCACAGTACAATTTGGTGATACAAGTTCGTCCGCAATCCTCACAGTGCGCCCGGAGTGCGTTTTCAGTATCTCTTCTGATATTGGGCAAGAAGTTTCAGGCCTTCCCTCCGGAGTACACGTATTATCCGACCCCAATGCTAATGAATCGATGCTCACAGGTATCGGAATATTACCCAGTGAAAGTAGGGGCGTGCTCAACGACACTCGAAATGCCGTCGAATTCCAGCCTGCGTGGCTGGAATCCTTCTTCAATGGCGGCAACGCAGACTTCGAGACAATTAGTGCCACAGTAGCTGGGCTTTCCAGCGCGCTGACGCAGTGGACGCGCGCCCACAGCAACAATGCAAATATCACGGGCACCGCATTCACAAACGAATCGTGCGTGTATGTATCGTGGAGATGGCTCACGCTGCCCGCAACACTTGTTATTCTCGCCTGTGCGTTTCTTTCGGTTGTTATAATACGAAGTAGGCGACTAGGAGTGGCACATAATTGGAAGTCAAGCGTGTACCCATCGATGCTCAGTGGGTTAGATGACGAGACGAAGACACGGATTCAGACTGGGCTGATAAAAGATAATGTGTTTGCGGTAACGGAGGGGATAAAGGTGTCATTGGTAGATTGGGGGAACGGATTGAAATTAAAGCAGGAGTAAAAAGTGCTAAAATATGTTGGGATTCCTATCAATCTAAGTTAATAGCGAGTAAAGACACGAAGATGGGAAAAAGTATCGAGACGGGAGAAAGCATTATAGTGGAGAAGAAACGGCCGAGTCACCTGGGCAGAAACGACTGCTGTGCTCTTACATATCTCCTTTTCCTAGCATTCTAGCACCAGTGATCTCGAAGTTTGAATGATTTATTAATCATTAAAGCTAACTAACCTTAACCTGGACGTTGTTGTTCGGCTAGAGAAGCTCTAAACCTCACTTCTCTCTAGCACGACCTTCTCAATCCGCCTCACAGCTGGAGTCGCACAACTTGCACTGACACTGGCATTTGGATAGCCCTTTGTACTCCGGCATAACAATCTCGTTGTCAATAAACATATCCTCTTCCCAGCCTAGCGTGGTGTATGAGCGCGTGCAATCGAAGAGATACGACTCGTCTTTGAAGATAGCCTCTCCGAATATGGGCTCTGTAGCGACCTTCTCCCAGGTGTCGTAGTCTTTGAACCAGATTTGAACGATTCCGTCAAAGGGAATGATCTCGAACTTCAATTCCGACATGGGGTTGTTCTTTCGTGCTTCAACCATGGGCTTCAGAAGGCTACGGGTTGCTTCAGTGCAGTGATACTGAGTGTATCTTACGACGCCGTGCTTCTTCATAGCCTCGAGAGGATTTCTTGCATGGTGATTCCTCCAATGGTCGTGGAATTCCTTCTCGGTAAGATTCGGATTTTTGAACAAGTACGAGGTGTACTTTAGAAGTTTGCCTGGAGGAGCATCGCCCGTTTTTGGCATTGTGTAGTTGGAACTTCGGAACCAGTTAATAGGAGCGATATCTTGGTGAAGGTACAATATAGCACAATCCTAAATTTCTTTACATACCGGTCTCATAGTTTCAGTGGTTTGTTCGAGACATATATAATAAGCCAGTGTCTTCGCATTTACTTTTCCGACCTGAGGCTTTGCGGACTCGCTGACCTATCACGAATTCTGACGGATAATTACTGCCAGCGTCAACTTGAAGTGCGACTAAATCTTTAGCCTTTGCATTTTCAACTAGCTGATCAACTCCGGATCGATGGCCTTTGAGTCGTACGTAGGTAGTTTTATGAGACTGTATGTCACATTAAGAGATTAGAGAGTTGGCTAAGGACCTCAGCAAGGTACTCTAACTACAGCAATTACTTTCGACAGCTCGCATTAGTCAAGGGAGCACTCCCGATCCCTCGGGGCTCACATATATCGCTTCTGTTCTACTATCCCGCTGATATTACTTAAGGTATGAGTATGTCGATGTCGTGACTAGTTCATCCACGTTAACTGCCCCGTTCTCTCCCAATAGAGAAAAAGACGCATTGTTTGCCAATACCACTTTTGCACATCGGAGCTTGTATGTTCAATTGGCGGGACATCTCGTTGACCAATGGAACAATTAAAATCTCGTGGCGCGATTGGTTCTGGCTCTCCCGGCCGTGTAGAGTCCTGCTTTGTCGCTGAAGTGGCAGTACCAGTGCCGCCTATTTCGCTATGGTAGATATTGAATACACGGTGCCTTCTTTATGCCATTGAGTCTCCCGCGACCTCGATACCATGCTCCGGTGATGAAGGGTCTCTACTCGGCTGTGCCACCGGCATTGCGCCTGCCGGTGGTACGGCGCCTTGCTGTATCGGCACTAAGTACATCATGCCCGGCGGTGGCGGAGGCATCGACGAATAAGCGCCCATTTGCTGCTGGTAGACAATGGGCTGCGCGACGGGCTGTTGTCCTATCGGATACGGCATGTACATGATTTTGTTGTCTGTCGGTGGCTCGTAAAGCGCATGGTACAATTTGTGTACGGCAATCGCGTCGAGAATGAAAATTGCGATGAGGAGAAGTCTGAGTTTTGGCCTTAGTTAGCACGCACATTGTGACATGGCTTAGAGCGAGTAAAACAAAGGGAATGAACATACGCCGCAAGTAAGGTAAAGATATTCGCCGCTAGATACTTCCCGTAGTCCGTCGGCCCGGCCATAGCATAATTGTAGAAGCCGATGGCCGCTACAGAGATGAGCGCTAAGCAGATGAGGATGTCGAGGGTAAGGTTGGCTATCGGGTGGATGCCCTTTCGGTTGATGCAGAAGGTGATGAACTCGACGACGCTCCAGAGGACGGCAACGACGACGATGATGATTGGGCGTATATCGCCTTGCATGGGATCCGTCCAGCAGACCCCCGAGGAGTAGTAACCTTCCTCAAACCCGAACTCTGAGTTGTAAGTTTTGACGGTCTGCGCGCACGCCGCGCCGTCGGCAATGAAGAGGCAGAAGGCCACTACCAGGGACAGCAGCGTGACACTACGGAGGATGTGGCGTGACACAGTCAGCGCGTAACCCGCCATGTTGTATTGCTGGTTTTGACGTTGTTAGACGTAGTGCCGAGCAGCTTAGAGGTATTTCGTGTTTTCAAGCTTCAAGGATGGTTCTAGACTTGTAGATAGTGTCATTAGGATGGAATGACAAACGAAAGAAAATTCCAAAGACAACGCCACGACATTAAATGTGTTGGGGGACGAGATTAATTAAATATAATAATAGGGAGTAGGGTCCAAGCATGGCCGTTGAAGCGACGTGGTGGCTGTGAATACGGAGACAAAGCGTGGGTGGCCTCGATAGTTGTCTTGGCTCCAAGGAATGCGGTATTTACCGTACCAGTAATAGCGAGTAGCCGCAGCAAGGCAGACGATGGAAACAGCCACGATTAAGGTTTGTTCATCGAACAAAGGACACGAGACTCAAATGCTGGCGGCTATCTTGTCTGCCTTGCTCTCGAAGTGCGGAGAGCGAGCGATGCTTGCTTGCCTACCTAAACTTATTAAGCTACTCCGCATGGAGTTAATTACCCCTAACTTACCTCCAAACCCGTCGTTGTGCCGCATTGACTGGGCGAAATCGCAACGGTCATCGTCACTGAATAATATCACACTTGAGTACTCCACTCTCGCTCTATGATCAGGAGTAGAGTAAATTCAGAGTCGTAACGTCGGTGAAGGCAACACCATTTCATTTCTGCTGAGTATTCTCACGCAAAATGAATTCTTCTCCAACTTATCCCTCAACCGTTGTCAAGCAATGGCAAATGATTGTTCAAGGCAAGAGCTACGAAGTATCTACAGACAAATCGCTGCTTGACCGGAATTTCATCAACAACGCCTACTCCAGCACAGAGATGTTCTGGATCCACGCAATGCCTCCGCAAGACCTCGAGGCACTGATTGCAAATTCTGTCATGGTCGGTCTGTATGATGTTACGCCTGCTAGAACTATGCTTGGAATGGCACGCTTGGTGACAGACCAGCTGACATTCGCTTTCATGACCGATGTCTACGTTCTCCCGGAGAGCAGAGGCTTGGGACTGGCTAGGTGGATTACTAGATGTGCAAAGGAAGTATGCATGGGGTTTCCGCATCTGTACAGGGTATTGCTTTTGGTAGATCTGAAGGTAAGTGACAATGTGGCCATTCATCTTGAACGACTATCAGCTACGCATCATATGGCTAATTTATGCAGGCACGAGGGTCAATTCAGCTGTATGAGCAAGAATTTGGGATGGAGGTTGGCTTAGGGTCAAAGAATGTTGGAGTCATGACGTGGCTACGCCCGAAGCACGAGCAGGATGTTGGAAAGGTAGAGAACTGAAGTAAAGACATTTAAGATACGAGTTATGCAGATTGAGATTAGCAATATGCAGATTAGAACCTTGCAGCAACGAACATCATAAGCTCGCTCTTAGAAAACAGTCATGTAGAGGCAATCAGCTCGTCTACCCTGAGCCGTCAAAGCAAAGCGAAAATGTAGCAAGCTGCTTCTACGGTTAAGGACCGAGTCCAATCCTCTGCCATGTACCATGTAGGTCCTCACATAGCTGAGCAAAGTTGTCGTCTTTGATCAAATCTATCACAGCACCTTCAATTATTGTCTTACGCTCCTCATTTGAAAGGCGAGCGTACGAGCCTAGGCTCTCCTTGTCGGTTCCGGAAGAATCCACATACGACATGAGACGGTCGACAATCTGATCAATGGGAGTTTCGAGAGATCGATTGCTTATGGCACATCCTGGCGTTTGGACGATGGGATTCCGTACAGTATCAGCAGTCGTAACATTTTTCAGATGTTGTTCAGTTCGCTCAGATGGTTCTTGCACTTGTGACTCCACTGGGTTTTGGTTTCTCGAAACATCCCATAGGGCTTCATAAGTGACGTTGCTTGATCCAATTTGCTGTGAACAATCGACATGAGAAATGATATTGACAGTCCTGTCTTTGCTAATTGACTTCGAACTGCCTGTCGGTGGAACTGATGGTTTATCGATGGCGTCTCTAGTAGAAGTAGCTGAAATTGAAACCATATTGGCTTTATTCGATGAACTTAGAGTAGGGAAAGCTGTATCAGGCTTGTTCAAATTATTGAGGGTTTCTTTGCGGCCCAATGTTGTTGACTTTCGCTGGAAAGGCAGTTCTCGCCGTGGAGGGACTTCCTGCAATTCATTCCGAATCTGAGAGTTTGGAGTGGTCAGAGGCCTCTGAAAGTGTACTGAGGCAGTCTCGACATGCGGAAGGATACTTTTGTCAGTGCTCGGAAGAACGAAGTTATCAGATGTCCTTTTCAAGGGCTCTGAGGCGCTGTAATGTGAGTCCTGACTTTGAAGCGCATCCCTGGGAGCATGGGTTGGAAGTGCTGGCTGACGATGTTGGGATATGATATCAGCTTGCCGACGATTGCTAGCTGGAGTTGGTGACACAGACGTTCTTGGCCCAAGATCTTCTGACCGTCGATGCTGTGGTAGCTTCGCGCTCGGTTGAGAATCTTTTGCTTCACGACTGGGAGGAATAGACTTTGGATGTGCTGAAGACGGACGACAATGTTGTGTTTGAGTGGAACACGTAGCGGGAGCAGCGGTGTTAGGTCGCTTGAGAGAGCTGGATGGTGGCCGGTGTTCGGAAGGTGGAGGGTCAGAGAAAAGGTTCTCTGATGACAGCAAATCTGAACTGAAATG
>Ga0335073_10004253_pt1 | contig 20035 bp, 21 predicted proteins | sample Lox_Sample_22_FD_207093 | JGI IMG/M metagenome (GOLD analysis project Ga0335073, IMG submission 207093) | Soil microbial communities from Loxahatchee National Wildlife Refuge, Florida, United States - Lox_Sample_2.2 | ecosystem: Environmental > Terrestrial > Soil > Wetlands | place: USA...
GTTTGACTTGGTAGCCGACGACATTGTGATCACCGAGGGTGGGGTTGCTTTCCCCTCCATAGGCAATTCTGGATGGAGTCTTCAGAACGAAATCCGCTTCTCTTGAAGGACCTGGCCAGTTCCGGATGAGCTCGATGTTTCGCGCTGTCTGGTTTGACGCGACGTAACTAACGCCTGTTTACGAATTGACTTGTTACATTGATCCTCAAAAGCAGATTATTTTCAAGTACCTGTGTAGGTTGTTCCGAAGTCGACCCCGCAAATGAATTTGTGGACAACTGACACGCTTGACGAACCGTCTGGAGAGAACGCCATATGGGACGCGATCCAAGGACGGAGACAGCGAGGAGCTTGGAAAAATATGTTCGAAGGGGAGCAGGCTCATGCACGTAGGCCAGCCGAGCCAAAGCATCCCGCCGTATGCAACCACTTTCACACGCTCAGGCTGGCGACCTGCAAGGCGTACTCCGCAAGCCCCAGCGGACAGATGGCAACGAAATTGGTAACTGGTTCCGCGGCAGGCATTCCTGTGTCTGTCTGCAAAAGGCCTCGTAAATTAAGCTGTTGGCTCGTCGGTGCTTTCAACTTCATCCATCCTCTCCGCAGGTAGCAGAAGCGATAAGATACTCCGCATTAAACGGCTAAACTAAGAGAGCAACAATCCGTCCGAAAATTCTAAACTTGTCAGAACTTATAAGCTAGCTTTCGCATTCTTACAAGGCTCATATTTCTATTACAGTCTTAAATTTTAGCTGATCTGCGCGCCCGCTTGAGTTGCGCTCTGAGAGCCAACCTACTCTACGCCTTTCTTCGAGATGGTAAACCTTACAGAATGGTTTCAGCCAAAACGACAACATAGCATCAGGCATGGACACTCGGCTTTATCCGGCCGCACTTTTCGATCGCTCACTCCGTCTTCGTATTCACAAACGCTGTCAGTAAGTTAAGAGACAGCACTCGCTTGACCTTGCACTAATTTGCTAGTATACCACTCCAATAACGGACACGACTCAAACAGACCAACGAGAGTATACAAATCAAGGGCCATACAGCGCTGGTCATGGAATGCAGATGGTAATGCGGAAGACGGTTCCGACTCGTGGTCGTGGACAAATTGACACATCCAAGCGTCCCCAAAGCGCGATGGAAGGTAGCCAAGAATCGGGTGTCCTTCAAATACACCCCCAAGCACCTCTCTCATTGCCAAATTGGCCACCTACCACCAACAGTGCAAATACGGAAGAATTCTCTCTGAAAAGGAATCCCACATCTCCGCCAGCCATTGCAGCGAAGCCTCCTGAGTATCAAACACAAGTGAATACTCAGGATACATCTCAGAGGCCAAGTCACCATCCCTCCTCATCGCCACAAGATTTTGGGCACCAGCAGATGGACGAAGAGCTGTTGGAAAGCGAAATGATCGTCGTAAATTCCGAGGTAGATGAACTCAAGATGGAGAAATCCGAGCTCCTTCGAGAGCGTCAAAGTCTCCGGCAAAAGTGGAAACTGGCTGACGAGAACCATCAGAATCTCTATGCACAATACCAAAACCTTATTATCGAAAATTCGAGATTACAAGCACTTATCAATCTCCGAGAGGAGAGGAAGAAAGAGATCATTCAGAGCGAAAGATCAAAACTACAGAAGCAAGACGAGGGATTGAAACGAAGGCAACATGCAACTGAGCAGAAACTGATAGCTGCCACCAGCGATATCAGACGCTATAAGGACGATATAGAGAAAAGGGACCGTAAAATCATGCTCTTGGAAACTAGAAACGGCCAACTAGACAAAGATGTGGTTAACCAGCAAGAAGACATACAACGCAGAAAGAGTGAATTGAAGAAAATGGACAATGAGCTCGAAGCCGAAAGGATCGAAAAGAAGCAGCTATTGGATCGCAACAAGGTGCTGACCAACATGATTCGTGACCAGGCGCAATGCATAGAAGATTTGGAGAAAGAGCTGAGCGAAGCTAAGGATTTCAGAGATCACCAAGCTCAGTCCATCAGAAAGATCCAGGAGAAGGCGTTCCAGCCACGGGATGAAGCGCAGTGGATGCAGGACACCAATGAAGAAGTTAGTGACCAGCTCAATGGCATTGGAAAGCAGTTGCAGAAATGGTGCAAGATTTACTGCTCGAAAACACCTCTTCGCCTTGAGACGATGTTGCCTGAGGACAAGGCAAGCATACAGGATCTCTTGACCCATGTCGGCAATGGGACTGACGGGACGCTCTACTCACGCTTTGACGACTCAGATGTTAACAGTCGCCTTGCAGAACTGCTGCTCATGTCTTCGCTTTCCCACACTCTATACAACACAATGTTCTGCAATCCTTTCTTCTTTGAGAATGACGACCTAGGCACACCCAGTGCGTCGAATTGTACGCAAGACGGCCCTTTAAGCACTGTATGGAGACAAATTTTAAGCAGTAAGTACTGAAAATCTCTCTTTTCAAAACACGCTCATCAAGTGAAGGTGACAGGAAAGCTGCAAACCACTGGGTAGCCCAAACACTTCAACTGCTCGACCCAAATTCAAAGGCGACGCAGTCAGTTCAAAATCTGTCAAACTCATTAAGCAACCTACGGCGGGCCGCGGCCGAGCGCTTCTCCGTGCAATTCATCACACAGTGTCCACAAGCTCTACTTGATGCTAACTCTCGCAAATCAGCCGAGGACAAGATGGCCCAACTGACTGAAATCGCACTAAAGGTGGCAGACGTCTCATACCGGCTGTGGACGCAAAGGCGAGAACTCTCATGCTTGTGGATGCATGAGCTGGAGGCGGAGTCTGCTCTGCAATTTGATTCGAGATCCCAGTTGCTTGAACATCATCCTCTGCATAATGTCCAACTAAGCCAAGACGAGAATGCACTAGATGGAAAGGCGGTGGCGATTGTCACGCAGCCGCTGGTGGTCGCCTATGGGGACTCAAAAGGGGAAAAGTACTCTGAAAGAACCGTCTTGAGAAAGGCTGTGGTGTGGATGGGCTGAATTGCATGTATCACCGACATCATCATCTTGTCCAATGATCGACCGTTGTCATTAGCCATGGCTAACTCTCAATGACCCGCGCTCCATTCGCATTCGATTTGCAGAGACGCCTGTGTCTGCTGGCGGAGCAGTGATTAGACTATGGCGCGGGCCGGAGCGGCCCAGAATCTTCCAATGAGTGCCTCAACCATCGAACGCCCTCGTATTAAGAAACATCCCGCTGCAGCACTGACATTCTGTGTGACGAATGTGGCCTCATGCCGCAAAGCGTGCTCGATTCGTTGGGAGAGGCGCACCCAAGCCCTAGAATTAAGCCCTGCAGAGTAGCTGTCCGATCACGAGCCATACTGCGGCTGCTGAGGGGCCTGCCACTTAATATTCACGCAAGGCTGCGCTATACCGCTTTTGGAAGCGCCGCGGCTTAGTTCGTATGCAGTTGACTAAATTCTGGTCAGTAAAACAACAAAACGCCTAAAGCTATCTAATACCACACATAGCGGCATCGACAAAAAGAGATTTATATGCCTGTCAGAAGAATTTGAGGCCGCCTACATCGTCGCCTAGTCTCGCTCGCTGGAAATATCGCCTCCTTAGCAACGAGCACTTCTCGCTAAGCTTCCTCTACGGCATGGCCTTCTTTCCGTAGAGTATTCCTTCTCCAGCAAAATGAATCCAACTACCCTTCAAACGGTTGACAGCCACGCTCCATGGGCTTTCATAGTCGTCATGGGAGTAACTGGAGCTGGGAAGAGCTCATTTATCAAAGCTGCCAGCGGCGACACTAGTGTTCCCATCGGAAATTCACTTGTCTCCTGTAAGTGTTGCTAACAAAAAGAAACCATTTTAAACCAAGTCGCTTACATTTCTACAAGGCACTTCCGAGCTTCGAGGCTACCCGTTCTACTTTGGCGGTTTCAATATAATGCTTGTCGACTCGCCCGGCTTCAACGATACCTACAAAACGGAGACACAAGTCCTCAAGGAGATCGCCGAATGGCTTGAGGATACTTATGAGAAGGAGACCAAACTGAGCGGTATCATCTACATCCATCCGATCAAGAATGAGCGCATGGAAGGATCGGCTATGCGCAATCTTAAGATGTTTCGAGAACTGTGCGGAACGAATCCATTGCGCAACGTGGTTTTAGTGACTTCATTCTGGGATCAGGTGGAACGAGCAGTCGGAGAGCGACGAGAAGCCGAATTAAAGGAAACTCCAGACTTTTGGGGCGCTATGATCGAGAAGGGCTCCCGAATATCTCGATTCCGGGGACGCGATTCAGCGCTCTCCATCGTTCTTGAGCTCGCAAGTCAAACACCCTTACCATTGTCAATTCAGCAGGAGATGGTCGAGCAAGGAAAGCCGCTCATCGAAACAGCAGCCGGCATAGTGGTCAACGAGGAGCTGGCTCGACTTGAGGCCTCGCACCGTAAAGAGCGTGAAGACTTGCAACGCGAGTACCAGGAGGCGCTCAAAGCGCATGACCAAGAAATGCAAGAGGTCTTGAAAAGGGAACGGCAGCGCATGGACGACAAACTCGAGAGGCTGCACCGACAGCAAGAGCTGCTGAGGGAGCAGCGCCGAGTCCAGCAGCGCCAATGGCACGAACAGTTCGAGAGCCTGAGGAGTAAGGTCGACTTGAATCGCTTTCCCAACTCAAACGGTTCACAGCTCTCGTCTCCGCCTTCGCAATTTCAAAACCCGATTGGTCCACAGGATTTGGATCTGGACTGGATCGTGTCTGTTGTGCGCGCCAACGAAGCGAAGATTACGGCTGATGAGCGTATCATTGTGGAGCTCAAGATTCTTGAGACTAAGAAGAAGAAAAATGGTCCGAGTAAGTTGCAGAAGATTGATAAGAAGAAATTGGGGCAGTTTCTTCTGCAGAGTTTGAGGATTGCGCTCCCAGTTACTACAATGGCGCTCCTTGGGTTTCCAATACATTTGCCTATCTTCTCGTCGTCTTCAGATAGCTCGAGTGGGCAGGGAACCGATGAATCAGGGACTTGAGATATCAAAATTCCCCAGAGGTATTGTGATTGGTATTCGAATCATCTCTCCTCATGATCCCACAACCCACTACATATAATTTCGTCCTCTAAATGCCTCAGAACTCCGCAGTCTCCGGCCCACCTGACACTCCGTTTGTAGGATAAACCCCATTATCTTCAGGATCTTCCTGGTCCATCGCCGCATGTGGTCCGCCATCCGTCATTCTATTCCTCCCAAACCCAAGGCGATGCCTCGCTGACTCTCCGCGCTGATCCATTTCCTCAGCAACCATCGGTCCGCCGGTCTGCCTAGCTTCCGGATCGCTGCCTCGCTCGGTTGGTGTTTTTGCCCACAGACTCTTACCCGTGCTATACAGAAACACTGCTCTGATGGAGAAGACGGTCGTCACGCCAAACACTAAGAAATTCAGCCAAATGAAGGCGGTTGTCGCCTGCGCATCCCTACACCTCTGCTCCGGATTTGATGAAGCCTGTGTGATCGAATTGTCACTTGTGTACGTGGAATCGGCGCAGCTGTGAATGTCCATCGCTGCGGCAAGCGCGATGCCACCGGACATGTAGAAGATTGCGTTCAGGGCGTCGAGACCGAAAGTAATGAGGAGGATTTCCATGTCGGTGTCCTCCGTCCAGAAGATGATAGGGAAGAAGGCGAGTTCGCAGAGCAGAGTCCACACTCCGATAAACATGGCGAAGTTGATCTCGGGTGGGTTGCCCGGGCCGTGCGGAACTTGGTTCCAGAAGGAGGTGGAGATTATTTCGCCGTCGAGCGCGATGATGATAGTGGCAAAGACGAGTTGTACGCCGCGCACCATGCAGGATATGGTTTTGGAGATCATTGTCGATAACTTGATAATTGATTGTGAAATTGAGCGACATAAACCGAGTACCGTAGAGAAATTAAAGGTTAAGTTAAAATTATTGTCAGAAATAAGGTACGTTACTTCGCGGGAGGGCCTTGTTGGAATTCATGCAGGGAGACAGATTTAACAGTGCCTTCACCCGCCGTGCTTTTCACTTTTCCAGATCTCAAATGGGTTCGTAACAAAGGCTGAAGGCCGGATACTCTCTAATTCACTGCTGACGCCACATTTTCGCCAGCCTTGCGAGGCGTCCTTAACCCTACTCTACGATAGCTGACGGACCCCTGCAAACCACAGCGAAAAGCAACCTTACCTTTTCCTTTTGCCAGACGGTACGACGGCCGCACGGAACTCCGGCCTCTACCTTCACAACCATAATAGCCGTCAGCCCAGAAACATCGCCTGCACAGTGCCGCTTACCGTCTGCCGAGCGGCGTTGCCACATGCAGGGTCGATTAGAGGTAGTCATACGGCGATGCCTTTCCATCCCCCAGTATGCCACGACTCAAGATAACTATCAATCTCCAGTGCTGCCCTTCATAGCTACCTCGACAGAGAGAAATCCATTTTCGTAGCTAGAAGACCAAATCTAGCTTGGCCAGCTAATAACGATTCATACTTAGATTTCAATCATGTAGATAAACTTAGTTCTTTCACGGCAACACCGCAATAGAAAGGTTCGAAGGTGTCGATGGCTCTCCCTTGCTCTATCGGGTTTCCTATTTCAACTACTCCTACAGTAAGATGGGCACAGTACTGTAACCTCAGGATTTCGAGACATTTGATTGTTGTTCCATCGGAATAACATGTGCGTAGGTATTCAAATGATCAAACAACACAAACACCCGATGGCAGCCATTACTTACCGCTAATCTTCCTTGTGCAACAAGACATGCGGCTTCCCTCAAACATTCCTGCACTCGCGACTCTCAATTTTCTTTCGTCTAATAACTCTTAACGTATCTCATCCTCTGGCCATCGAGTCGATGACCATTAATTCCTTGAGTACCTCTTGTGGAGTCTACAAGTAACATGGTGGACCAGAACCCATATCTCCAGTATAAACGTGACCAAAGACGTTTAGTGTACTGGATGATACACGCCTACAATAAAATCATCAAGTCTTCGCCGCTGCTAGCTCTAGACCGTACGTATTTTCGGTTTTCTACGCTGCTTCATTACCTTCTACGGATTGCCACAGATACTGATTCCTACATCATCTAGAGATAAACAATACTGGATAAATCAGAGCCTCTGATTTCATACCCGTCTCAAAACTTATTGCGAAGCATATTGACCCAATACCATCCACTATATATCACCTGATCCAGGTATGTATTTAAATCAAATCATTCAGACTGTTATGAGAAATCCTCTTCGGTCACGGCCATCTGCGCAAGACCGTCATCACCCCATTGCCTCTAAGTGAATCTAAACGTTAACTGTTTCAATCTCAACAGTCTGTAGTAGCGGCGAGAAAGGCCACCAATACAATCTTTCAATAGATTTGTATCAAGCAAGCCGGACCCGGAGATCGAAAGGAGTAACAAGTCTCACAAACGCTTCATTGACGTCCTGACTGAGGCCTTTGCGGTTCTGGGAGGTGAAGTATGGACTGCAACACAGAAGGCTCGGGATGAAGAAGATGTTGATGAAGTCATATTTGCGAACACGTTTTCCCTTCTCGGTCTTGATGGAAACAATGACGAGAAGGAGAAAGAGGTAGAGGATGCGAACGAGGAATCGGATGGACTATCGGCTGGTGTCCCGGTCAATCGTCAAAAGAAGAAAGCTACAGGCAGGTAAAAGTCGGGCAAGCGAAAGCCCAAGTCAACGCCCAAGTCAACACCCAAGGAGCCTAACCTCGACGAAGTTCCATTGGAAAGCTACCGCATCATCGAAGACGAAAGTGGACTGGTTACCGACTATCTGATGGCTATTTATTCTCTTATCCAAGAGTGGGTAGCGCTCCGGACTACCCTACAAAAGAATTAGCGTCAGGTATCATACGATGGCCTCAACACCGCTGTTGCTAGTGAGGTTTCCAATATTGCTATTGCAATGGTCAAGCAGACAGAGTCATCGATTTTTGTGGACTTTCCTGGGCACGATGACTACGCCACAGTCATAAAGACCATCACGCTTGGGGACGTCGACAGGGCCCAAGGAATGTTCCACGTGACCTTGCACCGAGTAGGCCCCGATAATGCGACCAAAAAGGTTCTGACAACAGATGTCGACATCAAGAGGCAGTTTTTGATACACACTTACAATGCTCTCCTTGATTTCCTAACTGATTTTCAAAAGACCCGTAGCGTCAAGCCCACCAAACGCGTCCTGTCTGATATCAAGAATTAGGATCCTAATCTCGATCTTCAACGAGTTACCAAAGAGTAGAGGATCAAGTGGCGCCGAGCGTACATAATCAACTGGTTATACGACCTGGTGAATGTGTTCTCTTCCATCGTTGTTCAAAGAAAGACATTGAAAGGACAACACATCGTCCTCGAGACAGTTGACTGGTCAATCCATGGGGAATGGAATCAACACCGAAGACTGTTCGGCTTGAATGAGGTGCGTATTCATCAATGACCATTTATCCTAAAACCCGGCAACACAGTATTGGAACACGAAATACTAATTCCTGTAACCGGAAGGATTTCGGAATGATTTTCATGCTGTCTCTGCTTGTAAGTTACGTTACTCGTCAAAAACTCCAAGCACGATGCACTACATCGCATAGTATAACAGGCCTTCCACAGGGGACAGTGACAGGAGGGATAGGGTATGGTGGTTGCTAGAGCGAGGGACGCTGGGCTCCACGTCCTCCTTGGGCCACCACGGCCTGAAGTCGCAATGCCACAGGCCAAGAGTATGATCGCGAGGCTTACTACATTGCTTTGTGATGGCTGCTCCGATCCTTTGGCACACTCCGTGGCGACTGTGCCGATAGATTTATGCGTGTGTGTGTGTGTGCGCGTGTGCGTGCGACTGGTTGTGCGGCAATATCCTGGATGCGTGATTGGCCATTGGCCGCGTATTCTATAGAGTAATGTCGCTGTGGCTGATACAGTGACGGTCACAGGCATGCAGCGAGGATCGCTTCCAGCGTCAACCGACCTCGACGCCATTTCAGTCTTCGCACGAGATGGTCTCGCCTCGAGAGGGAAACAAGGTCGGCCGTGATTCCACAGACGACTCAGACGTGTTCGTCCAATCGGGGATCCATTTCACCTTGATGACTCTGGTTATTGAGATACCTAATGGAGCGATGGAACAATATATCCCTTTGATGCCTCTTTAATTGTCTACTTCCAAATGCAGACTAATAGCGCGCAAATGACTTGAAGTCCGTCTCCAAGACATCAAAGAACTTTGCTCATCAAACAAATTTGTGCCAGCTTTGAAACGTTTACTGCAATCAAAATTTCAAAATTATGATTCTTGAATGTGCGAAAAAGTTCTTGGAGCAATACAGGAACTTTTGAGGGCAGATTGTTAGACTCATTTAAAGTTGATGACTTCATGTTCTACTTTGAAGCGGCATCCTGAGTAAGTAAACCTGAGTTGACCTGATCCACCCTGAGCATAAGCGGCGCGAGATCGCGTGACGAATGGAGAAGCAAAAATGTCGAGATTGGGGTGGTATAACGATACTTGAGTAGTATTATCTTCACTCAAGAGCCTGCTTAGGGCGGAATGTATATCCTTATACAACATCCAGCCATGCACGAATACTCCAAGTCCGATCCGGGCGTCTCGCAATCCGACACTTGCGTACACGTCTGGCCCGTCGCACCCTGAGGCCCCAAGTCTTTCATGCAACTCTCCTCCGTCGGCAGGCAAAACACCACCCTCTTCTCTAGTACGGTGGACCTCTTGTCCTTCTTCCAATGGATATGCGGCGGGTCCGGGAACCAAAATCCGCACTCACCGGCGCAGCAGTTGCCTCCACAGTTGTTTTCACCCGGCAGGCAGCAGATGCCGTCGACAGCTTCGGTGCCGCCGGGGCAGCATAGAGAGAGGCTGGCGTTGCCGCAGATGTCTGCGAAGTTGCTGCAGCAGGCCGTTCCGCACGCCGTGGTACCGGACTCGCAGTTCTGTCGTGGGAGGAGGTTTGAGTAAGCGTCGGCAAAGAGAATGTGGACGAGGATGGCGGAGAAGACGATAATAAGGTTCCGCATTGTGCTGGCTTTCGTTGGTGGGTATTCTATGATTCAAAAACTTTTGACTTCCTGTACGAGAGTCTGTTTGGTGAATCGTGTTTGGAGTGCTCGATCTACTAAGAATCGTCACTGTTCAGTCGAATCCATCGCCATATTTATATCCCCCAGACGCGTGCCTAAAGGAGGTTGAGGTTCAACAACAAGCTTTGTGACAAACATTTCCGACTACTCCAACACCTGATCTAGCATCAATCCAATTATATCGTGATGCGTAAAGTGCCTTTTCAGCCTTGGGAAATTTGTTGTTAAGAAAAGAAATGCACAACCAGAGGCTGAAGTGTCGTTCGATGCCCCTGATCGTCCAAAGGTCCGTCCAGCCACAACAGCCGATAGACGGAGTTCATCGAAAAGACTTTACTGGACACTTGGTATAATCGTACCACCTCGACTGAACATCAGCTCATTTACTACTAGAAACGATGTGGATGGGTACCTTCGTGTTGGGGCGTAGTTTCTCGAGTTCAGCCATGCAATTAAAACGGGCACACCAGTGAGGCAAAATAGCTGTCCTAACGAAAGTTTGCACCTATCTTGAAAATTTCATTGAATTAGAAGTTAAAATTTTCTCCAGTACTTCTGATGAAAGAAAATCTGATATTGTAGACGTTGAGTTTAAACATTATTGCGGGAGGGGCGCAAGAATCTGTCTTTGGCGGGTGTAGGCGGGATTCGCTAGGAAGGCTATTTTGCTGCCCACTGGCATTCAGGAAACTTATAACAGAGATATTTAGTGATGGTATGTTCCATAGAGAAGGGTTTCCCGTACTTCGAGTATCCCGATTTGGTTCCTCAGATTTCTGAAGTTCTTGGTGGTAGAACGATGGAAAAATATGCATACTACGTACCGCAACGATCTACCAACATGGCAGCCAGGTTCCGTTCATGGCTGGACACGAGCAACCAAAAGAACGGGAGAATACATTGAAACGTTCACCACAGGAAGGAAGAGGTCCGATCAATATCTTCGAGAGTCCACGTACGGAAGCTGTTAGGCTGAAGCTCCGTCTGCTGGGTTGTTTTATTCATTGGCCTGCTTTTTGCTTTTCCGAATCTCAAATGGACTTACTGCTAACGCCACGTTTTCCCCAATCTTGCGAGGGGTCCAGTTCGTGTCGACCTACTTGCATGAGTTGAGTCCACCAGCGAAGCTGCAGCGAAAAGCAACTACATATTCCTTTCTCTAGGCGACAATCAAAAACACTTTCTACCAAAGCCGTGCCACGAGCTGACTTATCCTGGTCGGCACGATGAGACTGTAGGGCCAGAGCGGGACGGTACCATGAAACGTAACATCCCGAGTGTGCTCGAAAAGGTCCAGATTGCGAGGCTTTACTCATTTAATCTATAGTACCTGTAGAAAACGAAGTCTTCCAAGTTTGGCGTGAAACCTGAGCTGCCGCCGCCTTAACCTGAGCAATGACTGAGCAATGACTGAGCAACCGTGAGCGAATCCTGAGAAAGGTGGCAGAGTGGAGTCTGTTTTGGCTGTCTGCGGAGCCGATTCCGTCTCTTTGGTAGCCACTTCTAGTTCCAAGACAGGCCCAAGCTTGGCGTTTTCGATCTGCGGTTTTACGAAGTAGTCTCGTTCATTCATCACCCCGACCACCAATTCAGCTTCAGAGCAGCGCCAACATAAAGGCAGCGCTCTCCTCTTCGTTTGTCACAAGTATGGCCAGTGCCCGTGGACCTGTAGTCGCTCGAAAGAAACGGCAGACCACGGCGCGAGAAAATAAAGGTTAGTCCCTCACCACTGCTCTATCGCCCCAAGTTAACTTTTAGTAGAATTACAGTCTCAAGGAGTCAGTAAAAAGGAGCCACGATGGTGTCTTAGAAGCTCAAGCGCTCAAAGGACTCAGCAACTTCAGAAGGATACCATATCTCACCACCGGCGCTCCAAAGAGGTGGAGGCATGTACACTTCCCTTCAACAATGGCACCTAGCTAATACGTATGCAGAATTATTTAAGTCCTCCAAAGACTCGAAAGCGACCTCGGGGAGTCGAAGCAATAGGATCTGATGCGCGACCTCGAAAACGCCTCCAGCGTCTGTCGCCAACCAAGCAGCCCAAAGACCGGAAGCGACCGCGAGAAGACTTCGATCCTCTTCATCAGGCTTCAGCGGAAGCTCCTCGAAAGCGAGCACGACTTAGAAGCCCCGTTGTTGATACTATAGTTGACCAGGAAGCGGCAATCAACGTTGGCGAAGAAGAGATTGATCCAATCGACTATTGGAGGCTGACAAATCGCTGGCCCAAGGAATACGCTGAACAGAGCGACGACAACATGAGTCATCTGCTTGCCAGGAAGAAGTCTTCGTCTTCTCTTCGTCGGAAGCAATCAGGACCTGCCTCTGACACGCCAAGCTCCAATACACCTAGTGACCAGAAGCCGAGGGAAGCTAAAAGTGCTCCTTACCAAGATCCGCGATACAACGTTCTGCTCTCAACCAAAGGCAGCTTTATGGATAAGTCGGATTTGGGAATCACAGAGAAAAGCAAAGAGACCTACCTGAATTTGCTTGACGCAAAACAGACGGTTCCCAGTGACTCATTGTTTCGCGATGACATATTTGAACGAACTTGTCGGAACATACAAAATAGAAACGAGACCAGGGTCATCCGGGATATCTCTCTATTGATCGTACCTTCTGCGGAAATCCTTACTACCTACGGTGCGAAGCATCTTGGCATCCTGATTGACAGTACCAACGAAGGCTGGAACAACTCCGTCCCCTTGACAGGCACTCGCCCACAGCCTGACTGCTCGGTGGGGTTCAAACGCGAGGCCTTTACGAAAGATCAGCTCAACAAGCTTTCACCCTTTATTGGAGACTTCATCGCTGGCGACCAGTCCTTCTTCATGGCCACGTACTATATGTACTTCCCGTTCCTGACGTGCGAAGTGAAGTGCGGCACCGCAGCACTTGATATCGCAGACCGACAGAATGCTCATAGCATGACCCTCGCAGTGAGAGCTATCGTGGAGCTCTTCAGACTCGTTGGCCGTGAAATGGAGCTGCACCGGGAAATTCTCGCCTTTTCGATCTCGCATGATCACAGGAGTGTCAGAATCTACGGCCATTACCCTACGATCAATGGAAAGGACACTACCTATTACCGCCACCCCATCCACGAGTTCAGCTTCCAGGCACTGGATGGCAAAGAGAAATGGACGGCATACAAGTTCACCAAGAACATCTATGATATATGGATGCCGGCCCACTTCAAACGGCTATGCTCAGTCATTGACAAGTTGCCACTAGATATCGATTTTAGTGTCCCGCAACTTCCCGAAGGCTCTGGGCTTTCACAAGACTTAGAGAGTCACCATCTCTCAGACTCCGTTGGCGATACAGGAGACACTACACCAAATACTTCATTTACCGGCCAAGGAGCGCCCAAAAGGCCAAGAAAAAGACCTGCCGCAGGATAGTAGTGCTAAGGATCAGGCGTTCATGTCTGTCTGGTTGATCCTAAAAACTCAATTGGCTACCGTACTTTCTAATGCTGCAAGCACTGAGAGTATGTCTCACTTCTTGGAAAGGAACTGCCCCCAACTTATATCCACTAGTCGACGAGCTCAAGCCATGTCGCGAATGGGTACTATCAGCCCCGCGTTTCTATCGTAACATGAGTGGATCGGAGCGCGATATGTCTTGTTCGGTATCGGAACTTCATGGCATGCATCCGAAGCTCAATGTCCATGGCAGACCGCGAACGCACACGGTCAGGCGGCTCCTCCGGTTACGACCTTCGGGCGTGCGCTCTGTGCAGCTGCGCGGTAAATACGCGGGGGCGGCAATGCCACAGATGCTGAAGAGGATTGGATCTTAAGCGATAGTTATTGGCGTTTACATGATCGCGGTTGTGGTGATGGTGGCGGTGATGATGACGATGCAGCGCTTGCTGGCATGGAGAAGGGAGAAGGTGTCATGAAAGTGGATATTTGATCAACTTCCCGACAGGACGAAAGGCCGTTATACACGTTGCAGCGGTCCGCACAAAGGGCAGAAATTTGAAATGAAACATCTTGTGCAAAGCTAAGAATTCAAGAGGGATCTAATCATGTATTTGCCGCGTGAGCCTTGAATCAGCGTGGCCTGTCCTCTTAACAGCATTTTCTCGAGCTGCTTAAAAGTTCTCACCATCCCCCAATTCCACGCCTCAAGACTCCTCACCCGCTCCTCGCCCTCGCACCCACTCGTCCCTTCGCTCTCGAAATCCATAATCAGCCTGGTCTCGAGTTGCAGCCTCAAGACCGCCTCATGCCCTTTCTCCACAACCCACGATAGTGGCCTCCGGTTACAAAAGTCCTCCGAGTACGTCCATCTTGTCGGTCTTGAGCAGCAGCTTCACGGCCACCTCATGCCCGTTCCCCGCAGCACGCGACAGCGGCGTCCGACTATCCCAGCCTTCAAGTCCGCGTCCACCTTACTGATCTCAAAGTAATAGCCATGCGACCGTCTCCGTGACATTTGTCTCGCCCTCAAATTAGAGACTTCTGTTATCTGGTCTTTAGGCTTTGTGATAGAGCCTCTCAGCGGAAAGTCAGTTCGGAAAGTTCTAGGAGACATCACTCGTTAGACAAGTTCCCTTACACTCTTTTGGAAAGGACCCCAGCAATTCAAACTTGCCCTTCTTCAGTTTAGGGTCCCTTTGTAGCGCTCCAGCAACAACATTCTTATCCCCTGCACAGCTAACACCTCGTAGACTCCACTATATTTAGTGTAGTGCGCCCTAATTTACAGTGAGACGTGTACGTCAAATTAGGGCATGGCCTACTAAATCTAGCGGGGTTCACGAGGTGTTGGCCGTGTAGGGGATACCACTACCGAACATTGCTTTTCGCTCCAATAAAACTTCAACCTCCGTACTGTTCCTTGCAATAGCAGTGAATTCTGGTGGTTCCCAGCCGACAAGATGACCACGTCCGCCTTAAGAATGCGGACGTTGTCCCGCTCGTCAACGACGATGTTTGAGATCGTGCAGCCTTTACTTTGTGGCCGTGCGGTGGCAGCCTGTACGATAACGAGAAAACTGCCACAATGGAAATTTCGAAAAGCGAGCCCCGCTATGCGCTTATATACTCTATACGATTGTACACTATCCAAATAAGTAGAGTGGCTTCCATGAGGGCTTTGGAGCCATCAAGGCGGTCACGCATACCAGTCCAGCCTCCAGAGCGGCAGCGTATTCCTCCAGCACCACGGCCTCCAGCTTAATAGAGCACTTCCAGCACCCCCAGCAAAACAGAGTGTCAAAGTATGTGCTTAGTGGTTCGGCATTCCCATCTGCACGATCTAATAACTAGTTAACGTATTTCACAAGCGAGCTGGCCACCCGTTTTCTCAGCAAAAATCAGAGAATTGAAACCGTAATATCTCCACCAAAAGTTGACGAATAATTTTGAAACTTCGTATATAGGTTCAAATATACAACTGAAATATCTTGATTTAATTTCAAAATAGAATCTAAAGTAGGCCTGGAAATAATGGGGAAAGTATGCTTAAGTCGCTAACAAACGCGGCACCCAGTAAATGTGAGGGGGTGGGCGCCTATAATTAGCGACCCTCATAGGGGCTTTAGTGGGGTGGCCAGCTCGCTTGTGAAGTACGTTAAGTTACGTTAACTACGGAGTAGAAATGCGGCTTAGTCAGCACTACACATGGCTAGGAGTATCGACTTCGGATCACTCAGAGCAAAGAAATGAGTGCAAATCGCATTAAAAAGTGGTCTTCTAAGGCGTACAAGTAGTGCACGAGTACATCTCAATATTTTAGGGCTCAATAGTGGTGAAAAATAGGGGCAAGGCGCCTCCGGACCGATTTCAGCTAGCTCCTAGTCCATATCGCCGTTGACATGTTTAAAGCTTTGCTCACGGTCAATCATTTCAAGCGCAGCCAGGGCTCGTACGGCTTTTACCGCGAGGGTGGCTGTGTTGAGTATCACGATAGCCGAAGCACGTGACAGGGATTGGAAACGCGTATATAGGAGGCGTCCACCCGTCACTAGTCGGTAGATCCTCTTAGTACCTGCGAATCTACCGCCAAAATGGAGGGTTTTGACACACTTTTCAGAGGCATTCCCACAACTCTCTAATTGGTGCACGTGAGACTCCCAACACCAAGGCCCGAGCTGCGGAGGCGTTTCGAGCGATTGGCATGGGTGTAGTTGATTTCCATACGTTCAACTGGTGGGAATGTCGCACCTCATCCACACCGCACGCGCCGGCATTCCTGGCCCTCTCTCACGGCCAAAACCAACTTAGCCATGTTGTCGCCAGCATTTGGAACCTCGCGGAAAGAGACGGTCGTGCCGCGTGGCTGGCAATATAAACTGTACTACGGTCAGGCCAGCGGCCTCCGGTTGTCCGTTTATGACCTTCTCTTCCTCTTTGATTCAAGCGACATCCCACCTTTCCAAGCTTGCAATTGCAGCCTAATGAACTCGCTGTTATCATTGCTGCTTAGTGTTACAGTTCTAGCTGTTTCCCTTGTCTCTCATTTGAAGCAATCAGAACTCCGTCAAAAAAGGCCAAGCACTGCGAATAACCATACTACAAGCACTCTCATTCCAATGCCAGCTCGAGATGAACCACCCGTTTTGCTCGTGGAAGTTACGATGGCCGTCATGAGACGCGAGGAAGTAGAGCTCTGCGGAGGCGTCGCTGTTACCATCGTCTTTGTAGAATATAACACCGTTGCAACACCGCCGCCAGCACCTGTGATGACCAAGCCGCTGTCTCCTGCGCTTAATACTACACCACTAGACAAAGTGATTGCAGGTCCTCCAACAGCGATCTCCCCTATTCCTTCAACGTCTATTATTGTCGAGCCGTGACTGTTCACAGACTCAAGCGCGGTTAGAGTCTCTGAGTGTACAGTTAGAATTGCGACGGCACTCTCAAAAGCCTCGCTGGGCAGCAGCAGGCCGCCGTCACTCCCAAAAGCCTGGCTGGACAGTAGCAAGCCGCCGTCGACAACTGACAAAACCACTCCATCTGTGGTAAGAGCCTGACCTGCCGTCAACGTCTGAGAGCCCACGATAATGAAGCCATAGGCGCCAGCAGCAATACTTGTGGCCGTGACAGCATTGCCATCTCCCAGTGTCAAAACTGCAGTAGCGGGAGCCGATGGATCTGCCGATCCGTCATATGCTACTACGACACCAGTGCCCTGAGACAGTACTGACACCGTTTGTCCATCTACTACGACACCAAGGCCCTGAGACAGCGCAGACACCGTTTGTCCATCAATAATCGTTACTTTTCCCGGTAAGAGCGTGGCGCTGTCAACCACAGCAACGCCATCGACATTGCTCACAGAGATAGCCACCGACTCGCCGCTCTTTCCGAATGTAACAACCGTACCTAACGGGGGTTCTGTGTTGGTTGCTGGATCCGGGTCAATGCTCAAATCTCCATTGCTCCCGAGTCCAGGGCCATGGTCTCCGCCAGATGCTAGATGCGAATCTATAGCTATCGTCGGTGAGGGTGCTTGCGTAACCGCTACAGGCGTTGCGCTAGGCGTAATGGGGTCTCCGGTCCAGCCTGGTGAAGCACCTATTGTAGGACTGGCCGCGCTCGATGGTGTAGGTGTCAGAAAGTCTACGGGTACTAGGGTGGTTGGTGGGTCGAAAAGTCCAACGAAATTAAAATCACAGCTCGCCCACTGAGGGAACTTCTCAATGAGCTCGGTCGGAAAGGATAGCTGCGGAGTATAAAGTGCGTCATAAATTGTCTCACACCAAGACTGGTCTATGAACTCATCCTGAGCGCCAACCGAAGTGGAAGTGTAACAATCGGGACCAGCTTCGTATGCGAGAACAGGCACCGGGTTCGGTGGTAGATCTGCAAAGTTGAATGAGTATGTGAAGAAGTTTGAATATCCATACTGGGAGTTTCGGAAAGATTTCAGATTGCTGGATGGCACCGCGACGATACCTCCGGGTGCAGTTTCTACCGAAAGGTTCAGAAAAGCCGCAATGGCGACAGGGTAACTGAGATAGCAGTTTTCGTCCGACGTGATGTTCATGCCGAACATAGAGGCAACAGGTGTGTTTGATTGAATGGCAGTAATGTCAATTGGGTCAGGATAGACGCAGAGATCTTGCGACGCAAGAGTAACAGGCCAGCTAATATGGTTAGCATGTATCTCTTGTATCTTCTTCGGAGAAGTGAACATACTAAATTAGTTGGACTACTGGAATTTCTATGGCGCATGGGTAGCTTTCCGGACCCCACATCCAGTCGTTAAAGGCTGTTTCACACGCAATTAATGAAGGTGATGCGGTGATATTTATTCCTCCACCGGTGAACATGGCGTCGCTGGAGGCAGCAGAAAGAGATGCGCAGTCTGAGGGATCAATGTTACAAGCTGGGAAAGGTGGTTCAGGTGTCCATGCTGATGTATATCCCCCTCCAGTCTCGCACTCATATACCGGAGTAGAGTGGTACTCAGTGTAGATACAATTACCATTAATTTCACTTGTAGAGGCCTCCACTACTACCACGGGTATGGTGGTTACGGCAGTTGACGCAACGACAGGCGAGGGCCAAATGAGGCTCTCATATGTGTAAACCACCTCCGGGGTATAGAAGTCGAGTGTCGAGGTAGCAGTTGAAAAGTTTAGGGGACCATCGAGGACGATGCGAGGTATTCCATCACAAAGCGTATAGGTCGAATAGAAGGTGCTAGTTACGGTTTCGAATGATAATGTGATAAGAGTTTGAGTCGCATTATACCCGGGCATCATTTCGAGCTGTGAACTGTCCCAGCTCAGCCATTCCAGAACACAACTCTCAATGGCTGCACTGCCGCTGACATATTCAATAGTTGCGGTGCTGGCACCACTGCCGCTGACATAGTCAATAGTCGAGGTGCTGGCACCAGCCACGCCATCTAAAGAGGTGATATTTGGATAGCTGGAAATGGTTGTATTTAGGTAGCTAGGAGAGTCGGCCTGGGATGAGCTGTTTGCGACGAAAGTCGATGTGGTTGTATTTGGATAGCTGGGAGAGGCGGCCTGGGATGAGTTGTTGGTGATGGAAGTCGATGCTGCCGTAGTGAGTAACTGAGTATCCTGAATCAATATATGGAGGGCTCAACTTACCCGAAACTAAAGTGCCACAAAGCGCCAAATACACCAAGAACAACAACTCCACCGAGAGTGAGAAACGGGACACCATTGTGCAGTCCGGCTGGAGAAACTTTGCGCGGCGAAAACAAGAGCCTCCATGGCGAAGGCGAAGAAAGCAGTATTTATCAACTATCGCGACTGGTTTCCTTTTGATGTCAAGGAGTTACGATACCCCATTGGACGGAGACGATCCCTAAAATAAAGTCGGCATGTTGGTGAAAAGTGGCTGCTGCAGCTTTGGCGAGTTTCCACTGTCACCTGAACATCGTTCGATTAGACTCAGGTGCCTCACATATGATGATTCCATATGCCCAGTGCTCTCATAGTTTGACCTTTTGAACCAAACTGTCTTCAGCTAGGAACGGAGCGCAAGCATACATGTAGCTGCTGATAGACCAGCCAACTTGAATCTCTTGTGGACTGTTTGCTGTGTAGCGACGCGCTGGCGCCCGTGGAAAGTAGCAGCAGAAGAAAAGCAATCAATAGCCACCTCCAGCCGAAATGAAGAAAGAAATATAGTGACGGAAACGAAAGAGATCTGCGGGCGGCGTCGTGGGAAGCTGAGTAAGGATTTAGAATCCATGTGCACTATCGTAACGTACGGTAGTTCACAAGCGAGCTGGCCACCCGTTTTCTCACCAAAATCCAGAGAATTGAAACCGCAATATCTCCACCAAAAGTTGACGAATGATTTCGAAACTCCGTATATAGGTTCAAATATACAACTGAAATTAATTTCAAAATAGAATCTAAAGTAGACCTGGAAATAATGGGGAAAGTACGCTTGAGTCGCAAAGAGAC
>Ga0335073_10004254_pt1 | contig 20028 bp, 16 predicted proteins | sample Lox_Sample_22_FD_207093 | JGI IMG/M metagenome (GOLD analysis project Ga0335073, IMG submission 207093) | Soil microbial communities from Loxahatchee National Wildlife Refuge, Florida, United States - Lox_Sample_2.2 | ecosystem: Environmental > Terrestrial > Soil > Wetlands | place: USA...
GCTGCTGCGGCCCGGGCGGCTGCCCGTATTGGGGCTGTCCGTACTGCGGCTGTCCGTACTGCGGCTGTCCGTACTGCGGCTGTCCGTACTGCGGTTGTCCGTGCGGTGGCTGACCGTGCTGGGGATTCGGCCCAGGTCCCTGGGGATAGTTCATCGCGGGTGATCAGTGCACTTTGTACTTGATCGCCAGCTCTACGCCGATGATGCTCACCAGCCAGATGCCGGTGATGAACAGCGTCAACCGGTCCAGGTTCTTCTCGACGACAGTCGACCCGGACAGGCTGGACTGCACGCCACCGCCGAACAGCGTCGACAGGCCGCCGCCCTTGGCGCGGTGGAGCAACACCAGCAACACCACCAGCACACTGGTGACCACCAGGGTGATCTGTAGGGCCAATACCATGAGTGGCAGCCTACCGAACGTGATTCGACCCGCCAAAGGCGCCGTGCCGGCGATGAGAGCGCCTGGCCTGCGGTGAGGGCGGATCGATCTCGTGACCGAAGCCGGGGAACTCGCAAAATCCACGCCCTGGTCGCAGGCTCGACGCGGTAGCCGCAGACTCGACGCCGGCCGAAGCTCCAACAGGCGACTCGGACGATTCGCACCGATACTGGGACCCATGGCTGAACCGACCGATTCCGCGCTGGAACCAATCGGTGCTGTGCACCGGACTCGGGTCGGCCGCGAGGCGACCGAGCCGATGCGCGCCGACATCAGGCTGCTGGGCACCATCCTCGGCGACACCGTGCGCGAGCAGAACGGCGACGAGGTGTTCGACCTCGTCGAACGTGCCCGGGTGGAAGCGTTCCGCGTGCGTCGCTCCGAGATCGACCGGTCCGAGATGTCGCGCATGTTCGACGGCATCGACATCCGCCAAGCCATCCCGGTCATTCGGGCGTTCAGCCATTTCGCGCTGCTGGCCAACGTCGCCGAAGACATCCACCGGGAGCGCCGTCGCGGTGTTCACGCCGGGGCCGGCGAGCCGCCCCCGGACAGCAGCCTGGCCGCCACGTACGCGAAACTCGATGTGGCGGAACTAGATTCAGCTACCGTCGCCGATGCCCTGAAGGGCGCGCTGGTGGCTCCGGTCATCACCGCCCATCCCACCGAGACCCGGCGGCGCACCGTCTTCGTCACCCAGCACCGGATCACCCAGCTGATGCGGCTGCACGCGGAGGGACACACCGAGACCGACGACGGCCGCAGCATCGAAGTGGAGTTGCGCCGCCAGATCCTGACGCTGTGGCAGACCGCGCTGATCCGGCTGTCCCGGCTGCAGATCACCGACGAGATCGCGGTTGGGCTGCGCTATTACCAGTCCGCGTTCTTCAAGGTCATTCCGAAGGTCAACGCCGAGGTCCGGGACGCGCTGCGGGATCGCTGGCCCGACGCCGACCTGCTTCCCCAGCCGATTCTGCAGCCCGGCTCCTGGATCGGTGGCGACCGCGACGGCAATCCGAACGTGACCGCCGACGTGGTGCGGCTGGCCAGCGGCAGCGCAGCGTTCACCGCGCTGGCGCACTACCTGGTCGAACTCGACCGTCTCGAGCAGGAGCTGTCGATGTCGTCGCGACTGCTCGCCGTTACTCCGGAGCTGGCCGCCCTGGCCGACGGCTGCCAGGACAAGGCTCGCGACGACGAGCCGTACCGCCGGGCATTGCGGGTGATCCGCGCCCGGCTCAGCGCGACCGCCGCCGAAATCCTGGACCAGGAGCCGCAGCACCTACTCGACCTGGGTTTGCCGGCCTATGCCACCCCGGGCGAGTTGCGGGCCGACCTCGACACGATCGATGCTTCGCTGCGCACCCACGGCAGCGCGCTGTTGGCCGACGACCGCCTGGCCCTGCTGCGGGAAGGCGTGGCGGTCTTCGGGTTTCACCTGTGCGGCCTGGACCTGCGGCAGAACTCCGATATGCACGAAGAGGTGGTCGCCGAGCTGCTGGCGTGGGCCGGGGTGCACCCGGACTACCGCTCGCTGCCCGAAGACGAACGGGTCGAGTTGCTGGCCGAAGAACTCAGCACCCGCCGCCCACTGGTCGGCGACCGCGCGCAGCTCTCCGAGTTGGCCCGCGGCGAGCTGGGTGTCGTCGCGGCCGCCGCCCGCGCGGTCGAGATCTACGGCCCGGCCGCGGTGCCCAACTACGTCATCTCGATGTGCAAGTCGGTCTCGGATGTCTTGGAGGCCGCGATCCTGCTGAAAGAGGTCGGCCTGTTGGATGCCTCCGGGCCGGAACCCTATGCGCCGGTGGGTATCTCGCCGCTGTTCGAGACGATCGAGGATCTGCAGAACGGGTCGGCGATCCTGCACGCCATGCTGGAACTTCCGCTGTATCGCGCGATGGTGGCCGCCCGGGGCGAATCCCAGGAAGTCATGCTGGGGTATTCCGATTCCAACAAGGACGGCGGGTATCTGGCGGCCAACTGGGCGGTTTACCGGGCCGAGCTGGCCCTCGCCGAAGTTGCCCGCAAGACCGGAATCCGGTTGCGGCTCTTCCACGGTCGCGGCGGCACCGTCGGCCGCGGTGGCGGCCCCAGCTACCAGGCCATCCTGGCGCAACCGCCGGGAGCGGTGAACGGCTCGCTGCGTCTGACCGAGCAGGGTGAGGTGATCGCGGCCAAATACGCCGAACCGCAGATGGCGCGGCGAAATCTGGAGAGCCTGGTGGCAGCCACCCTGGAATCCACGCTGCTGGACATGGAGGGCCTCGGCGACTCCGCGGAGCCCGCTTACGCCGTGCTCGACGAAGTGGCTACCCTCGCGCAGCGCGCTTACGCCGAATTAGTCCACGACACACCGGGTTTCGTCGAGTACTTCAAGGCCTCGACGCCGGTGAGCGAGATCGGCTCGCTGAACATCGGCAGCCGGCCCACGTCACGCAAGCCCACCCAGTCGATCGCGGACCTGCGCGCCATCCCGTGGGTGCTGGCCTGGAGCCAGTCGCGGGTCATGCTGCCCGGTTGGTACGGCACCGGGTCGGCGTTCGAGCAGTGGATCGCGGCGGGCCCGGAAAACGAGCGGGTGGCAGTCCTGCGCGACTTGTACGAGCGCTGGCCGTTCTTCCGCAGCGTGCTGTCCAACATGGCGCAGGTGCTGGCCAAGAGCGACCTGGGCCTGGCCGCCCGCTACGCCGAGCTGGTACCCGATGAGTCGTTGCGGCACAGGGTGTTTGACAAGATCGCCGACGAACACCAGCGAACCATCGCCATGCACAAGCTCATCACGGGTCAAGAAGACCTGCTGGCCGACAACGTGGCGCTGGCGCGTTCGGTCTTCAACCGATTCCCGTACCTGGAGCCGCTGAACCACCTTCAGGTGGAGTTGCTGCGCCGGTACCGCTCCGGCGACGACGACGAATTGGTGCAGCGCGGCATTCTGCTGACCATGAACGGGTTGTCCAGCGCGCTTCGGAATAGCGGGTAACTCCGGCGATCTACGGCCCGCGCATCCTTGGGCGCCTCGGCATCAATCCCTCGTCGGCGCTGGGCACTATCGACCAGGGCAATTCAGCGGCAACTCGGGGGAATTTCAGGTAGTCGACTACTCGCGACAGTTCTTACTGCGTTGGGCAACATACCTCGTGGCTGACCCTACCCACCGTCAGGCATCCGAGTATGGAGAACGACGTGTCTCGAACGACGAACAACTCCCATGACTGCGGAGCAGGGGCACAAGTGCACATGCTGCTGGAGCGGATGGATACCAGCAACTTCACGCTGATCAACCGTGGCTTCCACTGGGTGCAGCCGGACCCTTACATCCGCTGATCGCGGGGGTCGGAAACTCCGCTGCAAGGACTCGAACTTGAACTGGTCGGAAAAATGGATGTGTGGGTGACCTACGACGAATTGCATATTCGATTGTGGCGCACGCGGATTGTGGTCGGATACGATTTCAGTTCCGCACTCCATTGCAAGCTGGACAGCTGTATGAGAAACAGAGGCCCCTATACAGGAGAACGGCGATGAATAACGTAGGCCCCGAGATAGGGACGCACTTCGGACCCTATTTGCTCAAGCGGTTGCTCGGCAGTGGCGGCATGGGGGCCGTGTATGAGGCCCAAGACACCGTCATGGATCGAGTTGTGGCCTTGAAACTCATCTCGGGCCCCTACGCGCAGGATCCCGACTATCGGCAGCGGCTACAGCGCGAAGCCCGCATCGCCGGGCGGCTGCAGGACCCCCATGTGGTGCCTGTCCACTCCACCGGCGAGATCGACGGTCAGCTCTACGTCGATATGCGGCTGATCAACGGCACCCCCCTGGACACAGTCTTGAGGAACTCGGGACCGCTGTCGCCGGCAAAGGCGGTGTCTGTGGTGGGCCAGATCGCCGCGGCGCTGGATGCCGCCCACGAGGTCGGGGTGCTGCACCGTGACGTGAAACCGGGAAACATCCTGATCACGGCTCGCGACTTCGCTTACCTGGTGGATTTCGGTATCGCCAACGCCGCCACTGAGCAGAAGTTGACCCAGATAGGCAATGTGCTCGGAACGTGGACCTACATGGCGCCGGAAAGGTTCCAGGGCGACGGGACCCAGGTGACGGAGCGTGCTGACACCTACGCGCTGGCGTGCGTGTTGTTCGAAGCCCTCACCGGGGCTCCGCCATTCTCCGGCGACACCGCGAGTCTGGTCGCCGCACACTTGACCCAGCCCGTCCCGCGCATCGGTTCGCGCGTGGGGCTGCCACCGGCACTCGACGACGTGATCGCCCGCGGTATGGCCAAACAGCCTCAAGACCGATACGCGACGAGCGGAGAGTTTGCCCGAGCGGCCGAAGCTGCTCTCGCGACCTTGGGCAGCACGACTACCCGGATCCCGCTGGCGACAGTCACCGATTCGCCCGCACCGACTCTGCCCGCCCAGCACACGCCGCCGAACGTAGCAGCTCCTCAAATTCACGCCAATCCATACGGTCCTTATGCCGGGTCTTACGTTCCACCGACAACACCTCTTGGACCGCAGCCTGTACCCACGCGCGGCAAGCGGGGGCGGTGGGTTCTGGTCGCGGCGGCGATTCTCCTCGTCGTCGCCTTGGCGGCGGGATTCGGGATCTGGAAGCTGGTTGGCGGCAAGTCCTCCCGGCCGCAAGGTGTGGACCTCAGCAAACTCGACGTGGGACATTACGGGACGAAGCCCCGGCCCCTGACCGGTTCCCCGACCGTGGAGGAGGGCCGCTATCTCGAGGCCTTTCGCCTCGGCGAGGGCATCGTAAATCCCTACGACGTCGACCCCATACTGGATCACGTCGGCGGAGGGGCGCTAACGGAACCTCGGCGGGTCGCCGAGAGAATCAGCGGCACGCAAACACCCGTCGTGCAGCCGGTGTTGGAAAAGTACAGCATGATTACCACCTTTGCCGTCTCGGCGTTGAGCGACACAGGCAAAGACCGGCTGCATGTGATGTTGATAAGTTTCCCCAACGCTGACCTCGCCAGGAAGGCCGCCGCCGAGATGGACGCGACCGACTTCGCGGTAAACCCGGAAAACCGGCAGGCCGCGATCCCTGGGTATCCACAGGCGAATTCACATTTTTGGCCCAAGTCTCCGACGCTCGTGGCGACCCTGGCACAAGGCAGGTTCGTCGTATGGACGCAAACCATCAACGCCCCAACGCCCGACCTGGACGCTATGAAGCAGCGGTTGAAACACGTCTTCGATCTACAGGTTCCCTTGATGCAGAAGCTGGCGGGTGCCTTGGAAGGCGACCTGACCTCGTTGCCGCTTGATCCGGATCAGATGCTCAGTCGAACCTTCGTCGCCGGGGACCAACCGAAGATATCCGATGCTTTTTGGAGCGCGGGTCCCCGCGCCGTCGGCGTGCTTTGTTCGAACAGCCAAATGCTCAAGGACGGGCTCCTCGGGCAGGCTGGCGTCGACCGATGCTCCCAGGGCGCCGACGGTTTCCTGCTGCGGGCGAAAGACGAGACTGCTGCTGCGGCGGCTCTGCCCAAGCTGATCGAGACTCGGAAAGAATCCGTCGAACATGACGTCGCACCACCGGACGGGCTCGCCAACGCCGCCCGGTGCTTCGAAACGAAGCAAGAGCTCTGGGCCCAGAGCGCGAAGGCTCGCTTCATGTGTTATGTGACGTTTGGGCGCTACGTCGCCGGGATGACGAGCGGCGAGGAAAAGGACGCGCGCCGGCGCGCTGCTGCCCAGTACGCAATCCTGGTCAACGCCGATTAAGCGCCCGTCGATGGCTGTCGTGCGCCCCTGACAAAGTCGTCCGGGAGCTCTCAAAATGCTTGGGGCTCAACCCCGCAGGTAGTCGACCGGGCACGGTCCTTCGGCCCGCGCCACGCCGCCGATCTGGGCCGGGACCGGCTGTGGATGCGACGTCCAGCCCGGCGTGAGCTGGTAGCTGCGCAGCAGGTGCGTCGTCGCCGCCGTCATGGCCGCCAGCGAGAACGGCTGGGCCGGGCAGGAGTGGCGTCCGTGGCCGAAGGCCGTCACCAGCATGGGTGACGGCAGCGCGTTCTGGTTGGTCAGACGGTGGCGGGTCCAGCGATCGGGATCCCAGTGCTCCAGGCCGGGTGCCGCCGACGTGTTGAGCAGGGGCAGCAACGTCGCGATGATCCAGCCCGGCGGCACCTGGTAAGTCACGCCGCCGGTGTCGAGGCTGACCGGCGACAACACGGCGCGGGTCATGATCGAACGCTGCGCCAGACGCGTCGATTCCAGCGCGCAGCGCTGGGCAAAATCACTGTCGCCATTGCCAATTCGCGCCGACGCCGAAGGATGCTCGAGCAGGTCGACCAGCGCCCAGCCAAGCGCCGCCGGCAGATTCGACATGGACGCGACGTGGATCAGCGCGATGTCGAGCGCGATGCCGCGTGGCTGCTCGCTGCGCTCCCTGTCCGACCACAGGTCCACGATCCTGCCGAACAGACCGTGGCCGTCGGTGTCACCGGCGTTGTATGCGCACACCGCGTCGGCGATGACGTCGACGACCTCGTCGAGCGCGGCCCGCTCGGCGCGTTTTTCCGTCGCGGCCACCGCCGCCATCCGGTCCGGGTGAACGAACGCATCGGAGCCGTCCAGTGTGTCGAAGGCACGCACGAGGCGCTCGAAGGCCTCACCCTCGGCCGACCCAGGGCCCGCCCACGAGGCCAACCCCATGCGGTGGGCGATCCGTCGGGCGAGGTCGAAGGCGTCCGCCGTTCCGCGCGGTCCCAATTCGGCGCTGGTCTGTTCGAGCGCCCGGTCTAGGTTGGCCAGGTAGACGGCCACGTCGTCGCGCCGAAACAGCATGCTGGGCAACACAAGACGCCCGCGGAAGACGTCGTCGGGCAACTTGCGGCGCAACATGAGATAGTCCGCGACGCCCTTGCTGGCCAGATCCTCGTCGAGCGCATAGAACGATTCGACGCCGGTGGGGGAGAAGGTGAACAGATAGCGGTCCGCACCGCTCTCCACCACGAACGTGTCGCCGTATCGGGCACGGGCCTCGGCGATAACGCTGACGGCGTCGCCGACTGCGACATCCCAGGGCAGGCCGGTGCCCTGCGCGACCGGCGGAGCGGGGACCGGATAGGGCACGACCTAACGCACAGACCGGTTGCGCAGCCTGTCCATCACGCCGCGCACCGCGTGCTCGGTCACCGACAGCGGGGACATCACCGTCTCGCCCAGGCTCACGATGTAGTCGATCCGCTCGACGATGGCTTCCACCGGCTCGACGAGAACGATGAGCCGCTTGGCTAGATCGTCCAGGCTGGACAGCGTGCCTTCCAGATGATCCAGTCCGCCCTCCAACCGGGCCACCGTGGCGTTCAAGGCCGACAGCGAACTGTTCAGCTCGTTCATCGTGGTGCTGAGCCCGTCCAGCACGTCTTCGACCTGCTCGACCGTCTTGTCCGCGTTCAACGCGGCTTGGGTGAGGGTCTTCATTCGGCTCCGCGCAGGCGCTGGGCGGTCGCTTCTGTCTGCCATGACGGTCATTATTGCTTTGCCGCCGAGCGTCACGCCAGAGCGACCCCGACGGCGAGCGTCACGCCAGAGTGACTTTCGAGGGCGAAGACGGGGTTAGCCCGGAAGCTCGGCGGCGGCCTCCTTGTCGAGCAGCCACAGCGTGGTCTGCAGCCCGATGCCGCCGGCCGCAGGTATCGAGACTGGGTCCGCGCCGCCGATGGCAGCGGCCACCGCCTCCGCTTTCGCCCCGCCGGACACCATCAGCCAGACCTCGCGTGAGCGCTGAATAGCGGGCAATGTCAAGGTGATTCGTTGCGGCGGCGGTTTCGGGGAGTCTTCGACCGCGACCACCATGCGGGTGGTCTCGCGCACCGCCGGGGTGTCGGGGAACAGCGAGTTGACGTGGCCTTCGGGCCCCATTCCCAGCAGGTGAACGTCGAAATTCGGCACCGGCTGACCCGGTTCGGCGTTGGCGGCCAAGACCTGTTCATAGGCCAATGCCGCGGCGGCCAGGTCGCTGCCGAACTCACCGTCGCTGGCCGGCATCGTGTGCACGTTGCTCGACGGGATGTCGACGTGATCGAGCAGGGCTTCGCGTGCCTGCTTGTCATTGCGCTCGTCGTCGTCCTCGGGAACGTAGCGGTCGTCGCCCCAGAACAGATGCACCCTGGACCAGTCGATCTGCTGCTTGTGCGTGCTCAGATGGCGCAGCAGGGCGATGCCGTTGCCGCCGCCGGTCAACACGATCAGCGCCCGCCCCCGAGCCGCAACGGCGCCCATGATGGCGTCGATCAGTCGGTTGCCGGCGGCTTCGACGAGGGTTGCGCTGTCCGGGAAGACCTCTACGACGGTGCTCATACGTACTGCACCTTCTCGATGCCTTCCAGCGCCGTGAAGTAGATCTCGTCGGGATCCAACCGGCGCAGGTCCTCGGCCAGGCACTCCCCGGTTACCCTGCGCGCCAACGGAACCAGCGCATCCGGGCGGGCTGTCCGGCTGAGCGTGGCAGTCACGCCGTGTTGGGGCCGGCTCAGCACGATGGTCTCGCTCTTGCGCACCAGCTCGACCTTCAGGTCGCCGACGGCTCGGCGCACCGGACCGTCGATCCGCCCGGCCAGCCAGCCGGCGAGGATATCGAGCGACGGCTCGGTCTTCAACCCGGAGACCAGGGCCGACTCGATCGGCTCGCGCGGCGGCAGGTCGACCGCGGCGGTCAGCAGCGCCCGCCAGTAGGTGATGCGGCTCCAGGCTAGGTCGGTGTCGCCGGCAGTGTATCCGGGCAGCCGGCTCTTTATGGCCGACAACGGGTCGACTCCGTTGGTGGCGTCGGTGATCCGCCGAATTGCCAACTTGCCCAACGGATCCTGGGCAGGAACCGCCGGGGCGATGTCGGGCCACCAGGCAACCACCGGGATGTCGGGGAGCAAGAACGGAATCACCACGCTCTCGGCGTGGTTGGACAGGGCCCCGGACAACCACAACACCACGACCTCTCCGGCGCCCGCGTCGCCACCCAACCGCAGTTGGGCATCCAACCGTGGGTTGTCGGCGTAGGGATCGCCCCTCATCGTGACGATGATCCGGCTGGGGTGCTCGTGGCTGGCGGCGTTGGCCGCTTCGATGGATTCCTCGAACACGGCTTCGCTGTCCGGAGCAATGATCAGCGTCAGCACCCGGCCCATGGTGACGACGCCGGCCTTCTCGCGCAGCTCGTCTAGCTTCTTGTTGACCGCCGTCGTGGTGGTTTCAGGCAGTTCGATGATCATGGTCGCCGCCATTCCCGGCCGGTGCGGCGCAGCATCTCAAAGGCTGACTCCGGGCCCCAGGTTCCCGCCTCATACGGGTCTGGCGTACCGTGTGCCGCCCAGTTGTCGAGGACGGGATCGAGTATCTCCCAGGCCAATTCGACCTCCTCGTTGACCGGAAACAGGGACGGCTCACCGAGGAGGACATCGAGGATCAGCCGCTCGTAGGCCTCCGGCGACTCCTCGGCGAACGCCGAGCCGTAGGAGAAGTCCATGTTGACATCGCGGACCTCCATCGCGGTGCCCGGAACCTTGGATCCGAACCGCAAGGTGATGCCCTCGTCCGGCTGCACCCGGATCACCATCGCGTTGGTGCCCAGCTCGTCGGTCATGCTGGCGTCGAACGGCAGGTGCGGCGCCCGTTTGAAGACCAGCGCGATCTCGGTTACCCTGCGGCCCAGGCGTTTTCCAGTCCGCAGGTAGAACGGCACGCCGGCCCAGCGCCGGGTGTCGACTTCGAGGGTGATGGCAGCGAACGTCTCGGTGGTGGACTCCTTGGAGAAGCCCTCCTCGTCGAGCAGCCCGACCACTTTCTCCCCGCCCTGCCAGCCGGCGGTGTACTGGCCGCGACTGGTGGTCTCGTCGAGCGGCTCCGCGAGTTGCGTCGCCGAGAGCACCTTGATCTTCTCGACCTGCAGCGCTCGCGGTTTGAAGCTGACCGGCTCTTCCATCGCGGTCAGCGCCAGCAGCTGCATCAGGTGGTTCTGGATGACGTCGCGGGCTGCGCCGATGCCGTCGTAATAGCCTGCGCGTCCACCCAATCCGATGTCCTCGGCCATGGTGATCTGCACGTGGTCGACGTAGTGCGCATTCCAGATCGGGTCGAACAGCTGGTTGGCGAAGCGCAGGGCCAGGATGTTCTGCACCGTCTCCTTGCCCAGGTAGTGGTCGATGCGGAAGACCGCCTCCTCCGGGAAGACGGCGTTGACCGTCTTGTTGAGGTCCTTGGCGCTGGCCAAGTCGTGACCGAACGGCTTCTCGATAACGACTCGAGCCCACCTGTCCTCACGCGGCCGGGCCAGCCCGGACTTGTGCAGTTTTTCGCACACCAAGGGGAAGGACTTCGGTGGGATCGCCAGGTAGAAGGCGTGATTGCCGCCGGTGCCGCGCTCGGCGTCCAGCTTGTCCAACGTCTCGGCAAGGTGGCCGAATGCCTCGTCGTCGTCGAAAGATCCTGGTACGAAACGGAATCCTTCGGCCAAGCGGTCCCAGTTTTCCTGCCGGAACGGGGTCCGGCAGTGCTCTTTGACCGCCTTGTACACCACATCGCCGAAATCCTGGGTGGTCCAGTCCCGGCGGGCGAATCCCACCAGCGAGAACGACGGCGGCAGCAGCCCACGATTGGCCAGATCGTACACGGCCGGCATCACCTTTTTGCGGGCCAGGTCACCGGTGACGCCGAAAATCACCATGCCGCAGGGGCCGGCGATTCTGGGCAGTCGCTTGTCCCGCTTGTCGCGCAGAGGATTACGCCACTGTGCTGCATCCGCCGCGCTGCGGGCTGGGCTCATTTGCCGGCGGAGCTCAGCTGGGTCTGCGTCTCGTCGAGCAGCTGCTGCCAGGATTCCACGAACTTCTCGACGCCTTCGTCTTCGAGTACGACGAACACGTCGGTCAGGTCGATCCCGACCGCCGCCAACTTGTCGAACACCTCCTGGGCGGCCGGACCGGTGCCGCTGACCGTGTCACCGGTAATAACGCCGTGATCCGCGACCGCGTCAATCGTCGTCTCCGGCATGGTGTTCACCGTGTGTGGGGCGACCAGCTCGGTGACGTAGAGGGTGTCGGAGTAGTCGGGGTTCTTGACGCCGGTGGAAGCCCACAGCGGCCGCTGCACCCGGGCCCCGTCACTCTTGAGCGCCGCGAAGCGTTCGCCGCCGTCGAAGACCTCCTGGTACGCGGCGTAGGCCAGCCGGGCGTTGGCGACACCAGCCTGGCCGCGCAGCGCGAGCGCATCCTCGGAAGCGATCTTCTCCAGCCTCTTGTCGATCTCGGTGTCCACCCGGGAGACGAAAAACGAAGCCACCGAATGGATCTTGGACACGTCGTGGCCGGCCTCGCGGGCCTTCTCCAGCCCGGCCAGGTAGGCATCCATCACCGCGCGGTGCCGCTCCACCGAGAAGATCAGCGTCACGTTCACCGAAATCCCTTCCGCCAGAACGGCGGTGATAGCCGGCAGGCCCGCCTTGGTGGCCGGGATCTTGATCAACAGGTTCGGCCGGTCGACGATCTTCCACAGCTCGATGGCCTGTTGGACGGTCTTGTCGGTTTCGTTGGCCAGCCGCGGGTCGACCTCGATGGACACTCGGCCGTCGACGCCGTCCGAGTTCTCCCACTGGGGCCTCAGCACGTCGCACGCATTGCGCACGTCGTCGGTGGTGACGGTACGGATGGTGGCATCGACGTCGGCGCCGCGCTCGGCCAGCTCGGCGATCTGGGCGTCGTAGGAGTCGCCTTCGGCGAATGCCTTCTGGAAAATGGATGGGTTGGTGGTGACGCCGACGACACTCTTGGTGTCGATCAGCTCCTGCAGGTTGCCCGATTGCAACCGGTTGCGCGACAAGTCATCTAGCCACACCGATACTCCCGCGGCGCTCAATGCCGCGAGGTTGGCGTTTTGAGTGGTCATCTGAACTACCCTTTCTCAGTTATCCACTACTTGTTCCGCGGCATCAGCGACGGCCTCCGCAGTGAAGCCGTACTCACGGAACAAAGTCTTGTAGTCCGCGGACTCTCCGTAATGCTCGATGGAAACGATCTTTCCAGTGTCCCCGACCAGCTTGTGCCAGCATTGCGCGACGCCGGCCTCGACGGCGACCCGAGCCGATACCGACGGCGGCAGCACGCTGTCGCGGTATTGGTAGGGCTGCGACTCGAACCACTCCACACACGGCATGGACACCACTCGGGCGACGATGTCCTTGTCCGCCAACAACTTCTGCGCTTCGACCGCCAGCTGGAGCTCGGAGCCGGTGGCGATCAGCACCACGTCCGGTTCTTCGCCACCGTCGTCACCCAGGATGTAGCCGCCGCGGGCCACGCCCTCGGCGTTGGTGCCTTCCAGCACCGGCAGGCCCTGCCGGGTCAGGATCAGGCCGACCGGTCCGCTGCCGTTGCCCCGTTCGAGGATCGTGCGCCAGGCGTACGCGGTCTCGTTGGCGTCGCCCGGGCGCACCACCGACAGCCGTGGGATCGCGCGCAGCGCCGAAAGATGCTCGATCGGCTGGTGGGTCGGGCCGTCTTCCCCCAGCCCGATCGAATCGTGCGTCCACACGTAGATGGTGTCGATGTCCATCAGTGAGGCCAGTCGCACCGCCGGACGCATGTAATCGGAGAACTGCAGGAACGTGCCGCCGTACGCGCGGGTCGGGCCATGCAACACGATGCCGGACAGGATGGAGCCCATGGCGTGTTCGCGCACACCGAAATGCAGCGTGCGGCCGTACCAGTGCGCGGTGTAGTCCTTGGTCGAAATCGACGGCGGCCCAAAGGAGTCGACGCCCTTCATGGTGGTGTTGTTGCTGCCGGCCAGGTCGGCCGAGCCGCCCCACAGCTCGGGCAGCTTCGGGCCTACCGCCGACAGCACCTCGCCGGAGGCGGCCCGGGTGGCCAGCGCCTTGGACCCGGGTTCCCAGTGCGGCATTTCGGCGTCCCAGCCGTCGGGCAGCTGCCCGACGATCAACCGGTCCAGCAGCGCCTTGCGTTCGGGTTCGCGCGCTGCCCAGGCCTCGAACTGAGGCTGCCAGCGGTCGTGGGCCTCTTTGCCCCGCGCCACCAGCCCGCGGGTGTGGGTGATGACGTCCTCGCGTACCTCGAAGGTCTTGTCGGGGTCGAAGCCGAGGATCCTCTTGACGGCGGCCACCTCTTCGTCGCCGAGAGCCGCGCCGTGCGCCTTGCCGGTGTTCATCAACTTCGGTGCCGGATAGCCGATGATGGTGCGCAGCGAGATGAACGACGGCCGGTCGGTGGCGGCCTTCGCGTTGGCGATGGCCTCCTCGATACCGACGACGTTCTCGCCGCCCTCCACCTCTTGCACGTGCCAGCCGTAGGCGCGGTAGCGGGCGGCGGTGTCCTCGCACAGCGCGATGTTGGTGTCGTCCTCGATGGAGATCTGGTTGTGGTCGTAGAACACGATGAGATTGCCCAGCTGCTGGACGGCGGCCAGCGACGACGCCTCCGACGTCACCCCCTCCTCGATGTCGCCGTCGGAGGCGATCACGTAGATGTGGTGGTCGAACGGGCTGGTTCCCGGCTCGGCGTCGGGGTCGAACAGCCCGCGCTCGTAACGCGCGGCCATCGCCATCCCGACCGCCGACGCCAGACCCTGGCCCAGCGGGCCGGTGGTGATCTCAACACCCTTGGTGTGCCTGAACTCCGGGTGCCCGGGGGTCTTGGATCCCCAAGTGCGCAGCGCCTCGATGTCGGACAGCTCCAGGCCGAACCCGCCGAGATAGAGCTGCAGGTACAGGGTCAGGCTGCTGTGGCCGCAAGACAGCACGAACCGGTCGCGGCCCAGCCAGTGGGTGTCGCTGGGGTCGTGTCGCATCGTGCGCTGGAACAGGGTGTAGGCCAGCGGGGCCAGGCTCATCGCCGTGCCGGGGTGGCCGTTGCCGACCTTTTGTACCGCGTCAGCGGCCAACACCCTGATGGTGTCGACCGCAGCCGAATCGATCTCGGTCCAGTCGTCGGGATGGCGGGGTTGGGTGAGCGTCGAGATCTCTTCGAGTGTGGTCACAGAGCAGTCCTTGGGTCAGTCCGTGGATGCGTGAAGCTGATCAATCCTCAACCCTAGTGCCGGAGTGCCGGCTATTGCAGTGCAGGATTTGGGGTACCCTCCGCGGCGCTGAAAAATCCGTTGTGAAAATTACGCGCCGGGCGGTTACTCTGTGCGATCTATTCGGTATTCCGGGAAAAATCTGGGTGAATAGACCCGCGGCGCGGCGACGGTGGGCATGCTGTCTACCATCGTGTGTAGTAGAAGCTGCGCGCTGCTGCGACCCCGAGGAGTTAAAGCGTTGAGCGTTCGCGGGCGCGTTGCGCCAGGCCGGTCCGGAGGCACCGGCCGGCGTCGATTCGGGTCGGATAGCGGCGTGCGGAAAAATCGGGCTCTCAGCACGGTTTTGGCTTACCTGGCGTTGACCAAGCCGCGGGTCATCGAGCTGCTGTTGGTCACGGCGATACCGGCGATGCTGCTCGCCCATCGGGGCCAGGTGAACCCGCTGCTCATCCTCGACACGTTGATCGGCGGCATGATGGCCGCAGGCGGCGCCAACACGCTCAACTGTGTGGCCGACGCCGATATCGACAAGGTGATGAAGCGGACCGCGCGGCGGCCGTTGGCCCGCGAGGCGGTGTCCCGGCGAAATGCTCTGGTGCTCGGGCTGGTTTTGAGCGTCGGCTCGTTCTTCTGGCTGTGGTGGACCACCAATCTGCTGTCCGGCCTGCTGGCGCTGGCGACCATCGCGTTCTACGTGTTCGTCTACACGCTGCTGCTCAAGCGCCGCACGTCGCAAAACGTGGTGTGGGGCGGTGCGGCCGGCTGCATGCCGGTGATGATCGGTTGGTCGGCGGTCACCGGCACCATCGGCTGGCCGGCGCTGGCGATGTTCGCGATCATCTTCTTCTGGACCCCACCGCACACCTGGGCCCTGGCGATGCGGTACAAGGACGACTACAAAGCCGCCGGCGTCCCGATGCTTCCGGCGGTTGCCACCGAGCGGCAAGTCACCAAGCAGATTCTGATCTACACCGGGCTGACGGTGCTGGCCACGATGGTGCTGGCGCTGGCGACGGGCTGGCTGTACGCCGCGGTCGCACTGGTGGCTGGGGTGTGGTTCCTGGCCATGGCGCATCAGTTGTACGCCGGGGTCCGCGCGGGCGAGCCGGTCAAGCCGCTGCGGCTGTTCCTGCAGTCGAACAACTACCTGGCGTTGGTGTTCTGCGCGCTGGCGGTCGACTCGGTGATCGCGCTGCCGACCCTGCTGTGACGAGCAGTCGCAAAAGCACCCATTTCGGGCCGAAAATGGGTGCTTTTGCGTCTGCTCGCCAGTGAAACTTAAGGCAGCAGCACGATCGAGCCGGTGGTCTTCCGGCCCTGCAGATCCCGATGGGCGCGCGCCGCGTCGGCCAGCGGATAGCGTCCGCCGACTTCGGCGGTGACTGCACCGCTGCCGATCACGTCGAACAGTTCCCCGGCCCGCCAGGTGAATTCCTCGCCGGTGCGGATGAAATGGGCCAGCGAGGGCCGGGTCAGATACACCGAGCCGGCGTAGTTGAGGCGTTGCGGATCGAACGGCGGCACGGGTCCGCTGGCGGCGCCGAACAGTGCCAGCGTCCCGCGCACGGCCAGGCTGGCCAGGCTGGCGTCGAACGTGGTGGCGCCGACGCCGTCGTACACCGCGGCCACCCCGGCACCGCCGGTCAGTGCCCGCACCTGATCGCCGAACTGGGCGGCGTCGGCGGGGTAGGGCAGTACCTCTGCGGCGCCGGCCTGCCGGGACAGTCGCTCCTTGTCCGAAGTCGACACGGTGGTGATCACTCGCGCACCCAGGTAGGTGGCCCACTGCGTCAGGATCAGCCCGACCCCGCCCGCCCCGGCGTGCACCAGCACGGCGTCGCCGCTTTGCACCGGATACACCGACTTGAGCAGGTAGTGCGCAGTCAGGCCCTTGAGCAGTACCGAGGCCGCCACGTCGGAGGCCACGCTGTCGGGCACCTTCGCGGTCAAAAACGCCGGGGCAACGCAGAATTCGGCGTAGCCGCCGTTCGCCGACGCGCTGACCACCCGGTCGCCGACGGCCAGGCCGGCTGTGTCGGCCCCCTCTCCCACAGCGACGACGGTGCCGCACACCTCCGAGCCGATGACGAACGGCAACGGGCGCGGGTACTGGCCCGAGCGGAAGTAGGTGTCGATGAAGTTGACGCCGACGGCGTCGGCCTTGATCAACAGCTCGCCATGGCCGGGGGTGGGTTGGGGGACGTCGACGTAGCGTAGGACATCGGGGCCGCCGGTTTCGGTGACTTGGATCGCATACATGTGGTTATCTTGCCCTGCCATGAAGCTCGCCCGACCGAATACCTTCCACCCCCGCATCGTGCTGGCAGGGTGGACACAACAAGTCGCCGGGGACGGTGACGACGCCGGCCTGATCGCCGCGCTGCGACACCGCGGTCAGCATGCGCACTGGATGTCCTGGGACGATCCCGAGATCAGTCGCGCGGATCTGGTGATACTGCGGGCCACTCACGATTACGCGGATCGGCTCGGCGAATTCCTGGCCTGGACCATCGGCGTGAAGAACCTGCTGAACCCACCCGGCGCGGTGGCCTGGAATGCGGACCGGCGATACCTGGATGAGCTGGCGGGTCAAGGAGTTCCGACGGTGCCGGGAGAGGTCTTCGCGCCGGGTGACAAGGTTCGGCTGCCGCGCGACGGTCACGCCTTCGTCAGCGCGACCATCGGATCGGGCGCGCAGCGCTGCACCGACCGGTCCGCGGCCGCCGAGCGCGCCGCCGAACTGCACGAAGCCGGCCGGAGCGTGTTGGTGCAACCCTGCGGATCGGATCCGGAGACTGTGCTGGTGTTCCTCTGCGGCGAGCCGTCGCACGCATTCACCAAGCATTCCGAGGGGGACGGCACCTTGCATCAGGCCGAGCCCGACTTCGAGATCTGGGATGTCGGTGCCGCCGCGCTGACCACCGCGGCGGGCCAAGTCACTATCGACGCAAGCGAATTGCTCTACGCACGGGCCCACGTGATCGGTGGCCCCGACGACCCGCGGCTGCTGGAACTGCAGTTGGTGGAGCCCTCGCTGGGCTGGCGGGCGTTGGACGCCGAAACCCGCGATCTTGCCCAGCGCGAGTTCGCGCTGGGCGTCGAGTCAGCTTTGGAGCGGCTCGGGCTTGGCCCGTTCTCGCATCGAAGCCCATAGTGCAGCGGTGGCCGCGGTGCAGGCCGCGGCGCCGGCCACGTGGACTGCGACCAACGCGGCCGGCACACCGGTGAAGTACTGCGTGGTGCCGACGGCCGCCTGCGCGAAGACCAGGGCGACCAGCACTGCCAGGCGCACCATGATGGCCCGGGCGGCGCCGACGGCCAGCAGCCCGAAGCCCAGCCCGACCAGCAGCGCCAGGTAGGACACCAGCAGCGACGAATGCATGTGCACCAGCGTGGTGATCTCGACTCTCAGTCGCGGTACGGTCCGGCTGGGGCTCCGGTCGCCGGCGTGCGGGCCGGCCGCGGTCACGAGGGTTCCGGTCACCAGGACCGCCGCCAGATTCAGCGCGCTGAGCGCCGTGAGGGCACGCAGCGGCTTGGCCACCCGGGTATGGACACCGGCCCCGTTGTAATCGGGCTCGCCGACCTTGACGTAGAGCAGCACCGACAGCCACACCATCGTCATCGACGCCAGCAGGTGAATGGCCACCGTCCACCACAGCAGCCCGGTGCGCACGGTGATGCCGCCGATCACCGCCTGCACGACCGTCGACGCGGGCATCAGCCAGGCATAGACCAGCACCTCGGTGCGGCGACGGGCCCGCGTGACGGCCAGCACGGCCAATATCGCGGTGATCACCACCGCGAAGGTGATCATCCGGTTGCCGAACTCGACCGCCTGATGGACCCGCGGCACCTCGGCGACCGCCACCGGGACGAAGCTGCCCGGAAAGCATTGCGGCCAGGTCGGGCAGCCCAGCCCGGACGCGGTGACGCGGACGATCGCCCCGGTGACCGCGATGCCGCCCTGGGTCAGGATGACGGCCGCGGCGATGATCCGCTGCACGCGCAGGCTGGGGTCGGGGAGCAGATCCACCAACCGCAGCAGCACTTGTCCGACGCGCACCGCCCGATCGTAACGACGACTACGCCGCGTAGTAGAAAACGGGTGTTGAGTCAGCGGCTGTGGCGGCGAAGTGCGAGTAGGGCGCGCCGCCAGCGCAGAGTCAACACGTCGCTTGAGGGACGAGAGGCCGCAGAGTCGCAGCGCACTCAGGTGAAGCGGAACCAGCGCAGCGCGGCCAGGGTGGCCAACCCGCCCCACACCGCCAGGACGACGATCCCGAACCCGTCCACTCGCACCGTCATCGCCTGGGTCAGCGCCTCGGTGAGCGCGCCGGACGGGGTGAGCCGGGCGGCCCACTTGACGCCCGACGGGATCATGCTCGTCTCGAGGGTCAGCGCTCCGAACCCGGCGAAGACGAACCACATCAGGTTGGCGACCGCGAGGACGATCTCGGCCCGCAGCGTGCCGCCGAGCAGTAGACCCAGCGCCGCGAACGCCGCAGTGCCCAAAGCGATCACCACCGCGCCCAACGCCAGCGCGGCCGGTTGCGGTTGCCAGTCGAGCGCAAACCCGATGGTGCCCAAGATGATTGCCTGCAGAAACACCACCGCGACGACGGCCAGGGATTTGCCGGCGATGATCCCCCAGACCGGCAGCGCGGTGGCCCCGAGCCGTTTCAGCGCGCCGTAGCGGCGATCGAACGCGACGGCGATGGCCTGCCCGGTGAACGCGGTCGAGACCACCGCCAGCGCCATGATCGCCGGCACGAACGTCGCCGCCCTGTTGTGCCCGAACGATCCGAGCGGCAGCAGCGTGAGCCCGACCAGCAGCGTGATCGGGATGAACATGGTCAACAGCAGTTGCTCGCCGTTGCGCAGCAGCAGCTTCAACTCCAGCGTGAACTGTGCCGCGAGCATCCGGCCCACCGCATTGGGGCGCGGGTCCGGGGTGAAGATGCCGGCCGGGAAGGACGGGGCGTGCGTTTCGTCTGTCACTGCCGCAACTTCCTGCCGGTGAGATCCAGGAACACATCCTCGAGGCTGCGCTGCTCGACCCGCATGTCGGTGGCCAGCACATTGATCTGCGCGCACCACGCCGTGACCGTTGCCAGCACCTGCGGATCGACCGGGCCTTCGACCAGGTACTCGCCCGGCGTCAACTCGGTGGCCTTGTAGTCCTCGGGTAGCGCGGAGGTCAGCAGCGACAGGTCGAGCCGGGGCGGCGCGGTGAACCGCAGCTGGTCTTTGGCGCCACTGCGCATCAGTTCCGTCGGCGTGCCGGCGGCGACGGTCACCCCGTTGTCGATGATCACCAGCCGGTCGGCGAGCTCCTCGGCCTCCTTGAGCTGGTGGGTGGTCAGCACCACGGTCACGCCGTCCCGACGCAGCGCGTCGATCAACTCCCACACCAGCAGCCGGGCATGGGCGTCCATGCCTGCGGTGGGCTCGTCGAGGAAGACCAGCTCGGGACGGCCGACCAGGGCGCAGGCCAGCGCGAGGCGTTGCTGCTGTCCGCCGGACAGTCGT
>Ga0335073_10004255_pt1 | contig 20026 bp, 17 predicted proteins | sample Lox_Sample_22_FD_207093 | JGI IMG/M metagenome (GOLD analysis project Ga0335073, IMG submission 207093) | Soil microbial communities from Loxahatchee National Wildlife Refuge, Florida, United States - Lox_Sample_2.2 | ecosystem: Environmental > Terrestrial > Soil > Wetlands | place: USA...
CTACGACGCGAACTGGGGATTCGTGACGCTGGGGTCGTCGCAAGCGCTTGCGGGAGTGGGCGACGTGGTGAGCCTGCTCGAGGTGCGCATCCAGAATCTGGACGACGCGAGCAAGATTGCGAACGAACTGGTGCAGCGCGCGGGGCCGAGATTTCACGCGACGACGTGGATGGACGAAAACCGGGCGCTCTTTCGGGCGCTGAGCCTGGAAAAACTGGTGACGGCGCTCTTCATCGGGCTGATTACGTTCGTGGCGGGGCTCAATATCCTGGTGGTGCTGACGATGACTGTGACCGATCGGGCGAAAGACATCGCAGTGCTGATGGCGGTGGGCGCGCGGAGGCGCCAGATTCGGAGAATCTTCGTGCTGCAGGGGCTGGCAATCAGCATCGGGGGAACGCTGGCGGGGCTTGCGGCAGGCTACGGATTTTCGTGGGTGGCGAATCGATGGCAATTGATTCCGCTGAATCCCGAGGTGTACGCGATCCCGTACGTTCCGTTTCACGCGAACGGCACGGACGCGATCTGGATCACGGCGGCGGCGCTGGCGATCAGTGTGGCGGCGACGATTTTACCCGCGCGATCGGCGTCGAACATCCTTCCGGTTGAGATCTTGCGCTTCGAGTAGAAGAGCGCGCAGAAACTTTCCCCGGCATCTCCGATCCAATAATCGAGTGTCTTCGATAGCCCTTTCGATTCGTCCGGGAAGAGCGGGCGTGTTAAAATGCGGATGTCGTTGTGGGACAGTGTCAATATTTGGCGGTGGGTCCAGACAGATAAGGGAAGAGCAGTGGACAAGTGTGAAATGGCTTGTCCAAAGGCGGGTTTCGACAACGATTAATTTGAAGTAAAAGAAGGACATATCTGCAGCGGTTTTCGGCATCTAACGTGTGGTAGGGATTCAGACGAGACGATGCAGACGCAAGCCAGCACAACGATCGAAGCAGACGAGTCGAAGGCCGGGGGCGTCCCGGTTCCCCGTGAAATCCTGCGCGCGAAAAACCTTCGCAAAATTTTCTATTCGGGCTCACAGGAAATCGTACCCCTGGGGGGGATCGATCTTTCGGTGGAGCGCGGAGAGATGATCGCGATCGTGGGACCGTCGGGAGCGGGAAAGAGCACGCTGCTACACCTTCTAGGCGCGCTGGACACTCCGACGAGCGGTGCAGTATACTTCGCCGGGAATTCACTCCGTTCACTTCGAGAGGCCGAGCTGGCAGAGTATCGCAACAAGTCCGTCGGTTTCGTGTGGCAGCGGCACCATCTGCTGCCGGACTTCACCGCGGCGGAAAACGTTGCGATGCCGTTGCTGGCAGGTGGCACGGCGGCGGGGCAGGCACTGCGGACGGCGGGCGAGTGGCTGGCGGAAGTCGGCCTCGGGGACCGAGCGACGCAGCGAGCCGGGGAGCTTTCGGGAGGCGAGCAGCAGCGCGTGGCGATCGCGCGGGCGCTGGTGAACCATCCTGAGATTCTCCTGGCGGACGAGCCGACGGGCGATCTGGACGAACGGAGCGCAGAGAACGTTTTCGAGCTCATGCAGGGGTTGCACGAGTCCCACCACCTGACGTCGATTCTGGCGACACACAACATGGCACTGGCACGACGGACGGATCGCGTTCTGAAACTGGAGCACGGGATCCTGACGCCGGAAGCGGAGGCGCTCGGCACGGCGGCGGGTGCGAGACGCGCGACGGGTGCTGGGGCGAGTTCCCCGGGAGAGTGCGGGTGACACGTGTTTGAACGCTACACAGAAAAAGCCCGGCGAGTGATCTTCTTCGCCCGATACGAAGCGAGCCAATACGGCAGCCCGTACATCGAGACGGAGCATCTGCTGCTGGGATTGTTGCGCGAAGACAAGGCGCTGGCGAACCGGTTTCTGCGGACCCACGGGTCGATCGAATCCATCCGCAAGGAGATTGAATCGCGGATCACGGTCCGCGAACGCATTTCGACGTCGGTAGAAGTCCCTCTCAGTCAGGAGTGCAAGCGCATCCTCAACTACGCCGCGGAAGAAGCGGAGCGGCTGGGCCACAAGCACGTAGGAACGGAACACCTCCTCCTGGGGGTCTTGCGCGAGGAGAAATCCTTTGGCGCCGAAATCCTGCTGGAACGGGGATTGCGGCTATCCACCGTGCGCGAGGAACTGGCGCGCAGCACGGGAGAGAAGGTGCCTGTGAACCGTCCCAAAGAAGCATCCCTGCTGGCGGAATTCAGCCGCGACTTGACGCAGGCGGCGATGGAAGGACAGCTCGATCCGCTGGTCGGACGCGACCGCGAGCTCGAGCGCGCCATTCAAATTCTGTGCCGGCGCACGAAGAACAACCCTGTCCTGATCGGGGAGCCGGGGGTGGGCAAGACGGCGATCGTCGAAGGACTGGCGCAACGGATCGCGGACGGAGACGTGCCGCCGTTTCTCGCGGACAAAAGAATTCTCTCGCTCGATTTGTCGCTGATCGTCGCCGGAACGAAATATCGCGGGCAGTTCGAAGAGCGGCTGAAGACGATCATGAAGGAATTGATGGAGAGCCAGAACTCGATCGTATTCATCGACGAGTTGCATACGCTGGTGGGCGCGGGATCGGCGGAAGGCTCGCTCGACGCGGCGAATATCCTGAAGCCAGCACTGAGCCGGGGCGAGATTCAGTGCATCGGAGCGACGACGCCGGCGGAATACCGAAAATCGGTGGAGAAAGACCGTTCGCTCGAGCGGCGCTTCCAGTCGGTGAAAGTGCCTGCGCCGGGAGAAGATGAGGCGATCCGCGTGCTGCAAGGCGTGCGCGACCGCTACGAGAAATTCCACGCAGTGAGCTACACGGAAGAGGCGATCCGCTACGCGGTCTATCTCTCGAGCCGGTACATTCCGGACCGGTTCCTGCCGGACAAGGCGATCGACCTGCTGGACGAAGCGGGGGCGCGCGTGAAGCTGCGCCAGGCGATGCTGCCGGACGAGGTGTCGGAAGTGCAGAAGCGCGTGAAGTTCATCACGCACCGGATGGAAACGGCGATCGCGAACCACGAATTCGAGAAGGCACGGTTCTACTCGGAGGAGGAGCGCAAGGAGAAAGAGCATCTCCGGGTGCTGCGGGAGAAGCTGAAGATCGACGATTCGTCGACGGGGATCGTGACGCGCGAGGACATCGAGGAAGTGGTGGCGCGGTGGACCGGGATCACGGTGACGTCGATCAAGGAAGACGAGCAACAGAAGCTGCTGCGGATCGAAGAAGAGCTGCATCGCCGCGTGATCAGCCAGGACAAGGCGATAACGGCGCTGGCGCGGGCGATTCGCCGGAGCCGCGCGGGACTGAAGGCGCCGGGGCGTCCAGTGGGGTGCTTCCTATTCCTGGGGCCGACGGGCGTGGGCAAGACGGAAGTGGCGCGGCGGCTGGCGGAGTTCTTGTTCGGCAGCGAGAAATCGCTGATCCGCTTCGACATGTCCGAATATATGGAGAAGCATTCGGTTTCAAAGCTGATCGGCGCGCCTCCGGGATACGTGGGATACGAAGAGGGCGGACAGCTGACGGAGCGCGTGCGGCGGACGCCGTATTCGGTGATCCTGCTGGACGAGATCGAAAAGGCCCATCCGGACGTGTACAACATATTGCTGCAGGTATTTGAAGACGGGCAATTAACGGACGGGCTAGGAAATACAGTTGATTTCCGCAATACGATCATTATCATGACGTCGAATCTTGGGGCACGCCAGTTGCAAAAGCAGAGTGGCCTGGGCTTCCAATCGGCGGACGGCGTCGCTGTGGCGAAAAGCCAAGACGATATGGTGATGACCGAGGTGCGGCGGGTCTTCAATCCGGAATTCTTGAATCGCCTGGATGAAGTGATTCTGTTTAATTCGTTGACAGACGCAGACCTGCTGCTGATCATCGATCTTCTCATCAGCCAGATGAACGAGACGCTGGTGCACCGACAGGTGCAAGTCGTGACGACACCCGAGGCACGCCAGTGGATACTCGAAAAAACCTGCGGCGATCGAAATTACGGCGCGCGTCCGCTTCGGCGCGCGTTGCAGAAGTACGTCGAAGACCCGCTGTCGGAAGCTCTCATTCAGGGCGAACTCCAGCGACCGGCGACACTGGAAGTGTTTCTCTCCGGCGACGGCCTGGCGTTCCGTCCCGTTGCGGAAGCAACCCCGGTGGCCCACTAAGAATCCTACACGCGCAAGCCGGATATATCCGAGCCGGCGGGGGAGCATAAAATCTTGGGCGGGGAACTGCGGCCTTGATCATCCCGGCCGCCAAAAGGGAGATATTTCCGCGCGCGTTCGAGTTCTTCGTCGTAGTGTCTCTGCTGGTGCTCACGGGCACGCAAAGCCTTTGGGCGCAGGAACCGGCCGAATCGAACCCTCAGCAGTACGTGATTGAGCGCATCGAATTCATCGGACTCCGCCGAATTCAGCGGGATACGCTGCTGGCGCGTATTTTTTCGCGTGCAGGCGATCCGTATAGCGCCGAGGCTCTGCGGCGGGATTTCCAGGCCCTGTGGAATACGCAATTCTTCGAAGACATTCGCCTGGAAGTCGAAAACAGCCCGGACCAACCGAACGGAAAGATCGTGCTCTTCTACGTGACGGAGCGGCCGATCATCCGGCGCATCGAGTACAAGGGAAACAAGTCGATCACCGAGTCGGACATCCTCGACGCGTTCAAGGACAAGAAGGTGGGGCTCTCGGTCGAGAGCCAATTCGATCCCACGAAGATCAAGCACGCCGAAGTGGTGATCAAAGAGCTGCTGGCCGAACATGGGCGGCAGTTCGCGACGGTAAAGCCGACCTACGAGCGCATCGCCGCGACGAATGCCGTGAAACTCGTCTTCAACATCGACGAGGGGCCGAAAGTCAAAGTGGGGACGATCACGATCGTGGGCAACAAGGCGTTTTCGACGAGGAAAATCATCCGGGCGATGAAGCACGACCGGCCGGTGTCGATTCCGCTGCTGATCACGGATATTCCGATCATGAGCAAGACGTTCGACCGGCCGAAGCTCGACGAAGACCTCGAAGTGGGGGTGCGCGGCCTTTACCAGGATCACGGGTATTTCAAGGCGGTCGTGGACGTCAAGGACTTGAAGACCGTCGATGAGCACAAGAGCGGCGTGCCGATTCCGATTCCGGGGATCGGGGCGGAGCACGGAAAGGCCACGAACATCACGGTATCGATCGAGGAAGGCGCCCAATACCACATGGGGAAATTGAATTTCCGGAGCGCCGATCCGGACCAGGGCCTGATCTTCAAAACGGAGTTTCTGCAGCGCGTTTTTCCGCTGAAGGAAGGCGATATTTTCGACGCGGACAAGATCCGCAAATCGCTCGACGATTTCAGAAAACTCTACGGCGATTACGGCTATATCGACTTCACCGCCGAGCCTCTCTTCGACGTGAACGACACGAAGAAGGTGATCAACATGACGCTGCAATTCGACCAGCAGAAACAATTTTTCGTGCGGCGCATCGAGTTCGTGGGCAACACCACGACGCGGGACAAAGTGATCCGCCGCGAGCTGCTGCTGGACGAAGGGCAAGTGTACAGCAACCGGCTGTGGGAACTGAGCGTCCTGCGGTTGAACCAGCTGGGGTATTTCGATCCGATCAAGCCGGAGAATGCGGACCTGAAACGCAACGTGAAGGCGGGAACGGTCGACATCACGCTGAAGGTGAAGGAAAAGGGCAAGCAATCGATCAGCTTCAACGGAGGCGTGAGCGGACTGGCGGGCAGCTTCATCGGCTTCTCGTATCAGACGAACAACTTCCTAGGGCTGGGCGAAACGCTGACGCTCTCGGCGCAGGTGGGCAACATCCAGACCGATATCCGCCTGGGATTCACGGAGCCGTACCTCTTCGACCGTCCGATTTCGACCGGGTTCACGATCTTCGCGAGCAAACTGGACTACAACACGGCCCGCGAAGAGGGATTGCTGTTGAACCAGCAGGTGGCAATCGATCCCGCGCTGCAGGAAAACTACAACACGAATTCGAAGGGGTTCACGATCTTCGCGAGCTATCCGCTGCGCAGGTCGGCGTTCACACGGCTTGGCTTGCAATACGGCTGGTCGACCACGAACATCACGCCGTTCAGCCAATCGGCTACGCTGCTGTTCGATTTCACAAAGTTCACGAGCCTCGCGGGTCCGTCCGCGCTGAACGGAATTCGCATGAGTTCGATCACGCCGACGATTTCCTACAGCACGGTCGACAGCCCGGTCTATCCGACGCACGGGAAGAGCATTTACTACGGGGCGAGCCTGACGGGCGGGCCGCTGCAGGGGAACGTCGACACGCTCAGCAACACGTTCACGATGTCGTACTACCGTCCGCACTACCACCACCGCAATGTGATCGCGCTGCGGGTGCAGGGGGCCGAGATTAACGGATTTAACGGCAGAGAAGTCCCGCCGAACAACCGGTTTTATCTAGGGGGCGAGCAGGACGTGCGAGGATACGAGTTCTACACGATTTCGCCGTTCGTCTTTATCCCGTATTCGACCACGACGACCGTGCAGTTCTTCAATCCGGAACATCTGACGCTCTCGGGACGGCCGACGCTCGAAACATTGCCGGTGAACATCCTCGAATACGTTCCGACACGGCCTGGGGGCGACCTGCAGGGCGTGTTCAACGCGGAGTACCGCATTCCGCTGGTGAAAACGTACGTGATCATGAACTTCTTCAACGATATCGGCATTGACGGGACGGTGCACGACGTGCAGATCGATCCTTCGGCGACGGCACTGCTGCAAGAACAGTATCCCAACGCAGATTTTCCGAACACGCGCGTCGGAACGACGCTGCCCATCGCCAAGGGCACGAATTTCCGGCCGCACACGTCGGCGGGCATCGAGTTCGACATTCAGATACCGATTATTCAGGCGCCGTTTCGAATCTTTTATGCGTACAATTACCTGCGCCTGACCCGGACGATCGTGCCTCCCGAAGGCGCGTTTTACGTTCCGCCCGCAGAGCGGCAAGCCCTGGAACAATTGGGTGTGTACGACACGCAGATCGTGCCGGGGCTGCAGAATGCCTTGTTCCAAACACGGTCGGGGCAAACGATCCCGCCGGGGCTGCTGGAACCGGCAACGTCACTACGCTTCGCAGTGAGCCGGACATTCTAGTGATGGGCAGCGCGGGGAATGGGATGCGATCCGAGCGCCTGGGCGGCGCTCTTCGCCGGGAGCAAGTGAGAAGCCGAATGGAAATTGCGGGAGGGAAGCTCATGAGACGGTTGGGTGTGGCTGCGGCGGCGCTCCTCGCCGCTTGGGTCGCCGGCTGCGGCGGGAACTCGACTCAGGTCGGGATCATCGTGAGCCCGGATCCGGCGTCGGTGGACCTGAACGATTCGGTCCAGTTTGCGGCCAGCGTAACGGGAATCTCGACGACAACCGTTTACTGGCAGGTGTGTTTGCCCGCGACGGTTGCGTCAGGCACGAATCCGCCCCCGCAGCAGACCGAGCCCACCGACTGCACGACGATTCCAGGCGTTGCCGCGCCGAAAGGCGGGACGGTCCTGACGGGGTATGGAACGATCAATCAAAACGGTTTCTATACGGCGCCGTCCGAGCTGCCGACACCGAACGAAGCGGTGATCCTGGTGACGAGCACCGTCAAGACGACGGCGTTCGTGGTCGTTCCGCTAACGATCGAGTCGGGTGTTCGCGTCCAAGTGAACCCGCCAACGGCCACGCTGGGTCCGCTCGAATCGTTTCAGTTTACGGCGAAAGTAACGGCCCCGCAGAACGTGACCGACCTCGGAGTCACGTGGACCCTAAGCGTTCCCGGGAACAACAATCCTCCGCCGCTCGGAACGATCACGCCTGCCGGATATTATACGGCGCCGGGCGCGCCGGGTACGGTGACGGTGACAGCGACTTCGGTGGCTGACCCGACGCAGAGCGGAACGGCGACAGTCACGATAACGTCCGGTGGTGCGCCGACGCTCCAGAGCAATAATACGGGGATCAATCCACTTCCTTTGGACCCGAGCGTAGCCGTGCAGGGATCGGTGCAGCAGGATATCTATATTTCCGGGTCGAATTTCGAGAGCACGAGCGAGGTGATCGTCACGGCGCCGAGTCAACTGCCGGCGACGCTGCCGGCGGCGGCGGTGTTTTTCATCACCCCTAGCCTGATGCGGGCAACGGTGCCCGGAAGCCTGCTAGCCACAGCCGGACCGGTGAAATTCCAGGTAGAAAATCCAACCATACCCACGCCGAACCTCTCGAACACGGCAACGCTAACGGTTTTTGCAGTTCGCCCAGCGCTGATCGCGGCTTCTCCCCAGAACGTGTCGCAGAATTCGGCAAGCGCGAGCATCGGCTTGACCGGCGGATATTTTTCGGGAGCAACGAGCACCACAGTCAACGGAGCGACGGTCGCGACGGTGCTAAACAGCAGCCGCCAGCTATCGGCAGGCGTGCCGGCGGGAGTGTTGTCGACGCCGGGATTGTATCCGATCACCGTCCAGAATTCGGGCGTTGCCACAGGCGAGCCGTCGATGACCGCTCTCAACGTGGCCGTGACGCCGGTGCAGGCGACGATTCCCGGAGCGCCGAATGGCGGGGCGATCGGTGTCGGCGCGAATCCCTCCGCGGTGGCCATCGACGAAGCAGACGGCTATGCGGTGGTGGCGAATTCCGGCGACAATTCCGTGTCGGTGATCAACGTTGCGAGCGGGATGGGGGTTGGAGGAGTCATCGGAGTCGGGACCAATCCGACGGGAGTGGCCGTGGACGACATGCTGCCGAATCCGGTGGCGCTGGTGGCGAACAAATCCGACCAGACAGTGACGGCGATCGACCTGGCGACGCGAAACCAGACGACGCTGAACGTGTCGATATCCTCGGGGACCAATCCTCCCCTGCCCTTCTCGGTCGGCGTGAATCCGCTGACGCACCGAGCGGTTGTAGCGTACCAACTGTCGAACCTGGCGATGATTCTGGACGTGACAGATAGCGGCGGGACGCCGGGCCTGAGCGAGGTACAGACCATTGGAGGGAGTGAGAGCAACTTCACCGGGACGGGAGCGTCTCCGGAGGTGGCGGTCGATCCAAGACTGAACTGGGCGATCATCACCCCAGGTGGGGCGGGTGAAGTGAATGTGGTCGATCTCGGAGTGGACGCCAGCCCCGCACAACCGCAGGGCCGCACGCCCTACGCGGTGGCGAACTTGTTGATTTCGCAGACGGTGCAGGGCGTAGCCATCGACTCCGAAACGCACCAGGCGTTTCTCACCGATCCGAATGTCGGGACGCTGTACACCTACAGCCTGCTCGACAACACCGTGGCTGCGGTCACTTTGCCGAGCAACGGACCGCCCGGGAGCGGCGCTCCGCTGGACGAATTAGGATTCGGGGCGGCAGCGGCGAGCCCTCTGGAGGACGTGGGCATCGCGGTGAACGCGAACGCGACGGCTGTCGTTGTGGACCTGTCGAGCGGGATTGTTCTGCAGACCGTCTCGAATCTCGGGGCTTCGGCGAGGGCACAGGGCGTGGCGGTCGACCCGGTAAGCAATCAGGCGGTGGTGATCAACCATGAAGCGAACTCAGTCTCGCTGGTGGCACTGGGGACGTCCCTCAATGCGCTGCAGATTACCGAAGCGAGCCCCGCGGTGATATTCGGAGGACCGGCTGCGTCGAACGCGACGCTAACGATTCTGGGGGGAGGCTTCGTGACGGCCGGAGGGACGAAGTCGGAAGTATTGCTGGACGGCACGGCGTTGCCGGGAGGGGACGTCAACGTGGTCAGCGCGCGCAAGATCATCGCCATGGTGCCTGCGGAGATGCTGGAATCCGCGCGGCGGTACATCGTGCAGGTGCAAAACGGGGCGGGTGGAGCGGTATCGAACGTCACCGACCTGAGCGTCGTGCAACCGATTGCGACTGGGCGCCTTCCGGTGGGAGTGGCGGTGGATACGGACCGCGACCTGGCGGTGGCGACGAATTCGGGAGACGGAACCGTTTCGCTGATTTCGCTGGCTACGCTCAGCGCCGAATCGCCGCTGTCGCTCGGAAACGCCGGCGTCGTGATCGGAGGGCCGGTGCTGGTGGGGACGACGCCGGAGGGCGTCGCGATCCTGCCAAGACTGGGGCTGGCGGTGGTTGCGAACAACGGAAGCAACAACGCGTCGGTTGTCGATGTGACGGGCGTTGCAGGTCCGGTGACCGTCAGCATCTGCGGAACGGGCGCGTGCGCGTCTCCGACGGGCGTGGCAGTGAATTCGGACACAAACTTGGCGTTGGTCACAGACACGAATCCGTCGAGCGCGACGAGCACCGGAACACTCAGTGCGTTCGCTCTGCCGGCGAGTCCGACGACAACACCAGAATCCGTCAGCGTGGACCACGATCCTGTGGCGGTTGCGGTCGATCCGAATCTCAACTACGCCGCGGTGACCACAGCCTCGACCTCGAGCAGCATCGATTTCGTGGAGCTCGGAGCCGGGGGGATAGCGGGAAGCATTCGTTCGACGGCGCTTCAAAATCCGAGTGGAATCGTGTTCGACCCGGTGAACCAAGTGTTCCTGGCGTCGAACAGCCTGCTGAACAACGTGCTGATCGCCGACCCAGCGAGCTTCACCTTCAGCCCGGTAAACGTGGGAATCGCGCCGACGTCGGTCGACTACAACTACCAAACGAGTACGTTGGTGACCGCCAATTCACCCAGCGGGACGCTTTCGATTTTGGACTACGTGTGCCCGCCGGGCCCGGGAGCGCCGGGGTGCGTGGGCCCGCAGGTGCGCACGGTGCTGGGATTGGGCGGGACGCAGACCTCGCCGCTGTTGCTCGGGGCGAACGCCGTAGCGATCGATCCGAAACTGAATCTGGCCGTGCTAGCGGATCCGGATAACAACCGAGTGCTGCTGGTGCCGCTGCCGCACTAGAGATGGCGGACGAGCGGACGAAGATTCACGGCGGCCCGGGGAAAACGCGTGCAACCCGAATGCGATTGACCCTGTTCCAAGGGAGAAGCTATAATCTCGGATTTGTGTTTACCGGAATTTTCTCTATATCTGAGCGAGGAGTGAGAATGAAGATCCGAACGACGATTGTATTCCTGGCCCTGATGATGTTGACGCCTTCTCTGCGGGCGCAAACGGCGGCTGCGGGGCCGGCCCCCACGAAGATTGGCGTCATCAACATGCAAGCGGCGATCCTCGGCACGGCAGAAGGCAAGGAGGCCGCGGCCGAGCTGCAGTCGCAATTCGCGCCTCGCCAAACGGAACTCCAGGACATGCAGAAGCAGATCGAAGACGATCAAGGCCGGCTTCGGACCGGCGCGACGACGCTTAGCGACGAAGAGCAGGCGCGCCTTCAGCAGGAAGCGACGCGGTTGTCCAGGAAGTTTCAGCGACGGAGCCAGGAGGATCAGGACGACGTCAACGACGCACAGCAGGACCTGATCAACAAGATCGGGCGGAAGATGGTCGACGTGCTGGATAAGTACGCCAGGGACGGAGGCTATGCGGTGGTGCTCGACAGCTCGTCGCAGCAGACGCCCATCATCTTCGAGGCAAACCAGATCGATATCACGCAGGAGATCATCCGGCTCTACGATCAGGCGTATCCGGTGAAGGCGTCGACGGCAACGCCGACGAGGCCGGCGCCGAGAACCCCAGCGCCGCCGAAGCAGTAGAACCGGTAGCGCAGCTCGCGAGGAAACAAAAGGCTCCGCCCAGCGGCGGAGCCTTTTGTTTTGTGGGGCGAGTTTGTCGAGGCGCTGCGGCCTGGGCTATCATGAAGCGGACCTGAGACGACGGTTCGCACGCATCCATTTCCCAAAAGCGAAAGAGGAGGATCAATGGCGATTTCGGTGGGGGCGGAGGCTCCTGAGTTTTCCCTGAAGGATCAAAACCAGAAGGAAGTGAAGCTCTCGGATTTCCGGGGCAAGAAGAACGTGGTTATCGTCTTCTACCCGCTGGATTGGAGCCCGGTCTGCACGAACGAGCACGTGTGCCTCGTCAACGACATGAAGCGCTTCGAGCAGCTCGATGCGCAGGTGCTCGGACTGAGCGTGGATAGCGTGTGGTCGCACAAGGCGTTCGCCGACAAGATGGGGATTCACTACCCGCTGCTGGCCGATTTCCATCCGCGGGGAGCGGTGGCCGACAAATTCGGGGTGTACCTGGCGGACAAGGGGATAACGGGGCGCGCGATCGCCGTGGTCGATCGCAAGGGCAAGCTCGCTTGGTTCAAGAATTACGACATCCCGACGGTGCCGGACGTGAAGGAAGTAGCCGACGCCATCGCGCAACTGAAGTAATGGCGGATTTCGCCGCGGACGGCGGGCGAGTTACGGCTGGGCGGCGGGCTGCTTTGCCGCGAACGTGCGGACGTAATCGACCACGTCCCAGCGTTGCTCGGGGGTGAGCTTATCGGCGAAGGCGGGCATTGGATGGTGGCCCTCCGTAATCTCGAGAAACACCTCGCCGTCGGTCAAGCCGCTCATCTTCGCCGCATCGGTAAAATCGCCGGGAGCGACCGAGAGCTCGGGTGCCTTTTGGCCCTTCCCGTCGCCCGCCGCGCCATGGCAGCTCTGACAGTGGTTCTCATAGATCTGCTTGCCTGCGGCGATCGCTTCGGGAACCGGGGGCACGGGATTCTTCATCTTGCGAGCCTTGGCGCGCGTATTCCACTGCAGGACGGCGTACGTCGTGAGCCCGATGGCGAGCGCGAAGAAAAGAAAGATCACCACGAAGAAAGTCTTGTGGCTTGGTTTGGGGGGCGTGGCGGGCACGTCAATTGAGTCCGTGAATCGCGCGAAAGACGGAAACGACGACGAGGATGAGCATTACGACGACATAGACCCGCAGGCCCCAAAGCAGAAGCCTGATTCCGAAGGAAAGGTCGCGGGGACCGAAACGCGATTGGCGTTTTGCGGCGACCACCTGATCGGCTTCGAGCAGCGACAAAACGAGGCCAGGATCGGCCAAATCGGGTTTCTTCCGTTTCGCGGCGGGCGACACAAGAGTTTGCTCGCGTCGCGACGAGCTTTCGTCAGATGAATTCATTTCGTCTCCACTAAAATTGGCCTCTTCCCTTCTTCTTTTCTTTCTTGAAAATCTCTCTGATGCCGCTAGCCGCCGAGCCATTTCGGGAAAACCGTCGCCAAACCGAAACCGATTCCGGCGATCACCAGCAACACCGTGACGACAACGCCCGCGATATTCGCCCAGGGTCCGTTCACATATTCTCCCATCACCTCCCTGTCGTTGACGAGGAGCAAGAGGAATGCCAAGGCGGGCGGCATCGCGAGAACAGCAATCACGTTGACCGTGAGCACAATAAACTCGAGCGGAAAGCGGGGAATAAGAACCAGAGCGGCCGCGGCCGTGGCCGAGCCGAGCAGCGTGAGATAGAAGGGCCAAGCCTCGCGCAGGGGACGGTTCAGGCTGTGCCCGGTTTGCAGCACCTCACCGAAGGCATACGCGGAAGAGGTAGAAATCGTGATCGCGGCCACGATTCCGGCTTCGAAAATCCCCAGGGCGAAGAGCGATGCACCCACGTGGCCAATCCACGGCTCGAGGGCCTGCGCGAACTGGGCGCCCTGAAAATTTGCGGCGCTGATACCGTGATGGAAAAGCGGGGTGGTCGCCAAGATTGCGGCGATGGCGAATGCGGAGGCAAGAAGGGCTCCAACCGCCGTGTCGAAGCGGCCCGCGCCAATGTCGCGGGGCTGCATGCCCTTGTCAACAACCGCGCTCTGCTGGAAGAAGAGCATCCAGGGCGTAACGGTGGCGCCGATATCGGCGAGGATGAGAACCAGAATATCGTAGGCGCCTCCGTGCGGAAGCGGCTTCCACGTGAGCAATGCGACGCCGGCCGCATGCCAATCGGGATGAGCGAGGAGGGCGGCCGGAACGAAAACCCCGTTGAAGATCGCGAGGGCCATCGTGATGCGCTCCCACGTCCAGTAGCGCCCGGTCGCGATCGCGCCGAGAACAATCACGAGCGAGCCTCCGACGGCAATCGACGGCCGGATGCCGAAGAAGCCGAGTCCGGCTCGCACACCGATGAATTCGGTGACGAGCGTGAGGAAATTCCCGAGCACGAGATCGCCCATGGCGAAAAATCCCCAGAACTTGCCGAAACGGTCAAAGATCAATTCGGCATGGCCGCGATGCGTGACGGCTCCCAGGCGCACCGTCATTTCCTGGACGATGAATCCGATCAGAAACGTGAGTATGACGAAGGGCAGGAAGAAGCCGATGCCGAAACTCGCTCCCGTGGCGGAATACGAGAGCATGCTTGGCGCGTCATTCTCGCCGAGGAAGACGAGCACGCCGGGCCCAATGAGGAGCCACAGCACGCCGAAGCCGCCGAAAAGCCGCGAGCTGCGCTCGCGCAGCCGCGCGTGAGCCACCTGCCAGCGGTCTCGCGCGCGATCCACATCCTCGTGCGTGAGGAGGCCGACGAGCTCGCGGGCAACGGCCGAGCCGGCGGCGGATTCGGTGGTGGGATGCGCCGGGCGGAAAGAGGAAAGCTTCGGCGCATTGGGCGGAGTTTCCATAGTTAACTGCAATAAATCTTTCATATAAACTATGCTTAATAAAGAACCGTGTCAACGGGTTGCGCGGGGCAGTTTCGAAGGGCAACGCGAACGATTCAGCTCTGTTATAGTGGGCCGAATGAATTCGAACGCGCCCAGGGAGAGACCGAATGGCTGAAGCGCCGAAACAGATGCAGATCAAAGCCGACGAAAAGGAGCTGCTCGGCCAGTACTCGAATCTGGCGGTGATCCATCACAACGCGGAAGAGTTCACTCTCAACTTCGTGTACATGTTCCCCACCGTGCCGCAGGGAAAGCTCGTGGCGAGTCTCATCGTGAGCCCAATGCACGCCAAGAGGCTGCTGCGGGCGCTGCAGGAAAATGTGGCGAAGTACGAATCGCAGTTTGGAACCATTCCCGAGGGGCCCGGACCGGGGCCGGAACCAAACGTGGGATTCGTGCAGTAGGAGAAGCCGGAAAGATCGCGCCGGAATTCAGTCCGAGAAACCGCCCAAAACCCAGGTGCCGGTGGGGTCGATGAGTTCGAGTCCCACGGCGAACCGGGACTCGGCGACCGAATGGCAGTAGGCGACGCGAGCCGTGGCGCGGAACGAGCCGGACGGCATGGTGACGGTGAGCCGGTCGTTGATGTTCCAGCGCCGGGCAGTAAGCACGCGAACGCCGCGAGCGCTGACATTTTCGGTAAACGTGGCTTCGGTGCCGGGTATGGTTGGATGACCGGCGATATGGATTCCGATTTCCATCGGAATCCGCTTGTCGCGGCGCGGGATCGCAAAATTCTTGGGGCCCCCGATGCCCAGCGGCATACCGTGCCCTCCCCCTAAAGGCAAGCGACGATCTGGCTGAGGCGCAGTTTTTTTTCGCCGCGCCCCTTCATCTGGTAGAGACCCCGGTCGGCAGCGCCCAGCAACTGCTCGATGGAAAGACCGTCCTCCGGGTAAACAGCCTGGCCCACACTAACAGAAATTCCCGGTTCCTCGCCATCGCTGAGGACCTGATCGCAGATGCGCGCAGCGGCCTGTTCGGCTTCACGCTTGCCGGCCTCGGGGAGGACGAGCGCGAATTCGTCGCCGCCGTAGCGCGCAGGCGTGTCGATCGTGCGACTGCGATCGCGGAGAGCGGTGCCCACGCGTTGGATGGCGCGACTGCCGGTGAGGTGACCGTAACGGTCGTTAATTTTCTTCAGTCCGTCGAGATCGAAAAGCAGGACAGCGAAGCGGCGGCCGGTGCGGCGCGAGCGCTGAATTTCGCTTTCGAGAACGTCGAGCAGCTGGCGGTGATTGGCCAAGCCAGTCAGCGAATCGGAGATGGCGAGGCGGCTGATCTGATCGAAAAGGTGCGCGTTGTCGATGAGCGTCCCGCCCAGGACGACGGCGTAGCTGGCGACCATGAGAACGTGCGCGAAAACGTACGTGGCGTCCAGGGCGCGCTGCGACTGGCTGATCGTGATGTGGCAGAGCGTGTTGAGGCCGGCCGCGATGAATAGGGCGCGGTCCAGCGCGGCGTGCGCGTTCCTCAGGCGCCGCCCGTACGCCAGGGTGGCGGCAAGGTAGATCATCGCGGGCAAGAGATCCCATGGGCGAGGAACGAGCGCGCCCGGCTGAATCTTGGGCGAATGCGGCAGCATGAAATAAAAGACGCTGGTGAGATACGCGGCCGCGCCCACGATCAGCGTGACGCCGGCGATCTCTTTTCCCGGGTCGCGGGAGACGGGAATACGCCGCTCGACGACGAGCGCCGCAATGAGCAGAACTCCGAGCAGGGTGCGGCCTGCCAGCCATCCGAGCGAGATTTCATATCCGGCCGAAGGCGTGACCAACATACCCCGGTAGAAGGAGAAACTGGTGGCCGCCTCAATCAACCCGGCGATTACGAAACCAAAGGCGAGAATCAGCGAGATGCGGTCGCGCGCCCCCCGGAAACGAAGCGTGGCGTTGGCTGCGAAGGTGAAAGCGACGAGGCTCCCAGCCATGTCGAGGTAGGAGCCGAGCAGGGGGTCAGCGGAGTAGGAGGAACGGCGAAGCGCCGCCAAGAGGGCACAGTAGGCCGCCAGCGCGATCGCACCCGAAAAGGCGATGCGAATCCAGACCTGCCGATGCAGTTTCCCCCAGCGGTTCACACATGCCCCCAGAAAACACGTGCCCGGTACCTCTGGGTGCAACTACGGGGCCGATTGGCTGACCAGCTCTCAGCGTGCGTAAGTGCCTTTGCCACGAACGAAGCAGAGCAACTAATTGCATTGGCGGAGCACTGGCGGCGCCCAATCCCGGGAGCAAGGCGGGGTAGAAATGTTACGGGATTAGGCGCTTCTTACCCAAAATGGAACTTAGATTAGGGCTTTGGAACCATGGGTGGCAGATCAAAGGCGTGAATCACGCTCTGAAAGCCGACTTTCTTATGCGCGCCATCGCAGAACGGCTTGTTCTCGGAGTGACCGCAGCGGCAGAGGGCGATATTCGGCCTGCCGGCCAGGCCGAAGGGCTTGCCTTCCGCGTCGACGATCTCAAAATCTCCTTCGACTTTTACTGAACCATCGTTGCGCACCGTAAGCTTCGTTGCCGCCATTCATCCCTCCTAAGAGCTCAGAACCAGCACAGTCAGAATTGTCTGTGCCACCAGAAGCGTGCGCGATCAATACTTCGGGACCGAGGGATCGACCTCGTCGGACCACGCGAGGATACCACCTTTGAGATTCCAAATCTTACGGAAGCCGGCCTTCTGCAGGAACTGGACAGCGTCCGCCGAGCGCTTTCCGCTGCGGCAGTGCGCGACGATCTCGCGGGAGCTATCAAGTTCATTCACGCGGCTCGCGAGTTCCCCGAGCGGGATCAGATGGCCGTTCAAGTTGCAGATCTGGTATTCGTGGGGCTCGCGCACGTCGAGAATATAGAGATCGTCGCCGCGATCGAGCCGCGCCTTGAGGTCGCGGGGAGTGATCTCCGGGAGATTCGTTGCCGTCACAGGTGCCTCCTCGCCTCGAATTCCGCAGAATTCGGCGTAGTCAATCAGCTTGGTTTGCGTGGGATGTGTGCCGCACACCGGGCAATCCGGGTTCTTGCGGAGCTTGAGTTCGCGGAACTTCATGGCGAGCGCGTCGAAGAGCAGCAAGCGTCCAACCAGCGGATCGCCCTTGCCGATGATGAGCTTGAGCGTCTCCGCCGCCTGGATCGTGCCCACGATGCCGGGCAACACGCCGAGCACTCCGCCTTCGGCGCACGAGGGAACAAGTCCGGGCGGGGGCGGCTCGGGATACAGGCAGCGATAGCACGGGCCATCGGGATAACCGAAGATCGTGATCTGGCCCTCGAAGCGGAAGATGGAGCCGTAAACGTTGGGCTTGCCGAGAATCACGCAGGCATCGTTGACGAGATAGCGCGTGGGGAAATTGTCGGTGCCGTCGACGACGATGTCGTAGTCCTTCATGATATCGAGCGCGTTTTCGCTCGAGAGATGCGTCTCGAAGGTGTCAATCTGTATGTCGGGATTCAGGTTGCGCAGACGATCCGCGGCAGCCGTGATTTTTGGGCGGCCGACATCGCTCGTTCCGAACAGCACCTGGCGCTGCAAGTTTGTGGAGTCGACCACATCGAAATCCACCAAACCGATGCGGCCCACACCTGCAGCCGCGAGATACAGGCCGAGCGGCGCGCCCAAGCCGCCCGTTCCAATGCACAACACTTTGGCCTGCTTGAGCTTGAGCTGCCCGTCCATGCCAACTTCCGGCATGATCAGGTGGCGGCTGTAGCGCATCACCTCTTCTTTGGTGAGCGACGCCTTGGGCTTTTCGTCTCCCGGCGACGACGCCGCGACCCCTATTTTCGTTGCCATAGGCAAATCTCCCTAGTTGCTTACGGCGGCTTATGCTCGCGCGCCGCCGGCGATGGAGGGAACGATGCTGATCGTATCGCCCTCACGGACCTGCGTCTGGTCCTTCTGCAGATAGCGGATGTCTTCGTCGTTGACGTAGACGTTCACGAAGCTGCGCAGGCGCCCGTCGTCGGAGAAAAGGTGTCTTCTCAGCTCTCCAAACGTGCCCGTGAGCGCGGTGAGCGCTTCCGCCACGGTCTTGGCCTGGACCTCGACGCTTTCCTGCTTCCCCGCATAGGCACGCAGCGGCGTGGGAATAATGACCTTCACTGCCATTCCGTCTCCTCCTGTGGTCCCGGGCAGCCTCGCCGGATTAGATGCTTGAGGTATGCACGATGATCTCGATGGCCTCGGGATCGTACCCGGCCCGGTCGTCGTGGAGCCGCCAGGACGTCGTATCCTTGGGCTCGCCCTTCTGAACGCTCACAATAATATAGCTATACCAGGGCCACGCGTGGTCCCGGTCGTATTCGCTGGGGCGCGCCGGAGCGTCTGGGTGCGAATGATACCACCCGATCAGCTCGAGTTTCTTGTCGCGGGCAGTTTTCTCGGCGAGGCGGACGTCGTCCGGCGTGACCTCGAAGCGGTTGCGCGGCGAGTCGTCGCGGCGATTGGCGAGTGGCACCAGGTCGATCACTTCCCGCGTATCGTCGCCGTCGCGGCCCAGCAACGCGCCGCAGCACTCGTGCGGGTAGGTCTCGACGCCGTGAGCGTGAATCCGGCGCAGCATTTCCTCGCGGACTCTTAGCGGAGCGGCGCTCATTCTTCGGACCAGAATCGATCGCTCAAGTATTTTTCGCCCGCATCCGGGAATACCGTGACGATCACGGCGCGCTCGCCCTTCGGCAGGCGCCGCGCGATATCGAGGCAAGCCCAAAGCGCCGCGCCAGCGCTCACGCCGACGAGGATTCCCTCTTCGCGCGCGAGCTTGCGGGCCGTGTGCTGGGCGTCTTCGGTGCGCACCTCGATGTTCTCATCGGCCAAGTTGGGATCGTAGATCGCGGGCACGAGATTCGTAGGCATGTGCTTGAGTCCCTCGAGGCCATGGAAGCCGGAATCGGGCTGCATGCTAATGCAGCGAATCCCGGGATTCAACTCCTTGAGGCGGCGCGTAGTACCGACGAATGTGCCGCTGGTGCCGAGCCCGGCGACGAAGTGCGTGATCCGCCCCTGGGTCTGCTGCCAGATTTCCGGGCCGGTGGTCGCGTAATGCGCGGCGGGATTCGCGGGATTGCTGTACTGATCGGGATAAAAGTATTTGTCCGGATCGGCGTTGTAGATTTCGCGGACGCGGCGGATGGCGCCGTCGGTGGCTTCGTCGCCGGGCGTATAGACGATGTCGACTCCGTATGCGGTGAGAATCTGTTTTCGTTCCGGCGAGGCGCTCGAAGGGAGGCACAGCTTCACTTTGTAGCCCAGCGCGGCGCCGATCGTCGCGTAGGCGATCCCCGTGTTGCCGCTGGTGGCGTCGAAAATGATTTTGCCGGGCCGGAGAGCGCCGGTGCGCTCGCCTTCGCGAATCATGGAGTAGGCGGCGCGATCCTTGACCGAGCCGCCGGGATTGAACCATTCGGCTTTGGCGAGGATCTCGACACTTGGGTATTCCTTGCCGGTGCGCTCGAAGCGAATCAGGGGCGTATTGCCGAT
>Ga0335073_10004256_pt1 | contig 20025 bp, 14 predicted proteins | sample Lox_Sample_22_FD_207093 | JGI IMG/M metagenome (GOLD analysis project Ga0335073, IMG submission 207093) | Soil microbial communities from Loxahatchee National Wildlife Refuge, Florida, United States - Lox_Sample_2.2 | ecosystem: Environmental > Terrestrial > Soil > Wetlands | place: USA...
CCCCGGCCGGCCGGCACCGATGCCGACTGCCGTCCGGCCAGGGTCAGGTACCGCTCCGCGGCCTCCAGCGATCCCTGTGCCAGCTCATCGGCTGCGGCGACAACGGCCAGCTCAGCATCCGCCGCGGGCAGGCCGGCCGGGAACCCGGCCAGCAGCTCATGCACGACCGCGGCCCGCCCGTCCAGATGCAGCCCCGGCCAGTGACCGGCCAGCAGCCGGGCAGCCCGCTCCCAGTCTCCCGACGCCTGGGCGTGCCGGACCGCCTCCACCCCGAACCCGCGGGCGGCGAACCAGTCGGCGGCCGCGGCGTGCAGCCCGGTAACCGCGCCCAGTTCGGCGCGGCGCAATTCCAGCCGCAGCAGCCCGGCGAACATCTGGTGGTAGCGGAACCAGGTCCGGTCCGTGTCCAGCGCCACCACGAACGCGCCGGCCGCCTCCAGGTCTTGCAGCACCCGCTCCCCGCCCTCATCCCCGGTCAGCAAGTCCGCCAGCTCCCCGCTGGCCCGCTCCAGGATCGAGGTCCGCAGCAGCAGCCGCCGCACTGCCGCCGGCTGCCGGTCCAGCACCTCGGCCAGCAGGTACTCCGCCACCGTCCGCTCGCTACCGGAGAACTCCGCCGCGAACCGCCCCGGATCCGGGTGCCCGGCTAGCGACAACGCCGCCAGCCGCAGCCCCGCCGCCCACCCCTCGGTCCGCTCATGCAACACCGCCAAGGCCGGCTCGTCCAGCTCCACCCCGGCCGCGGTGAACAGCTGCCCCGCCTCGGCCAGGGTGAACCTCAGGTCCCCGGCCCGGATCTCGGCCAGCCCGCCCTCCAGCCGCAGCCGGTGCAGCCCCAGCCGCACGTCATGCCGGGCCGCCAGCACGAACCGCAGCTCCGCCGGGGCCCGCATCACCACCAGCTCCAGCTGCCGCAGTGCCTCCGGGCCCAGCTCGTGCACGTCATCGATCACCAGCCACAGCCGATCCGCCAGCGGCGCCAGATCCCCCAGCAGCCGCTCCGCCAGCGCCCACCCGTCCAGATCCGGCGCCCCGGTCACCGCCCGCACCAGCCCGGCCCCCGGACCCGTCGCCCGCAACGCCCCGGCCACTGACAGCCAGAACCGCTGCGGATCCCGCTCCTCGCGCCCTGCCGCCACCCACGCCGCCCGGCCCGCCAGCCCGGCCCCCGCAACCCAGGACCGCAGCAACACCGTCTTCCCGCTGCCCGCCGGTGCCGACACCACCGTCACCCGCGCCGCCCCCTCCAGCCGGGCGAACAGCCCCGGACGGGCCACCACTCCGCCCGCGGCACGGCCACTACCGGTCACGGACGGCGATCCTGCCGGAGATCCCACACCCCCCATCATCTCACCAGTCTCTGACGGCCTCGAAGCCGTTGGCGGCAACGGCGAGCGCGACAATGCGGTGGGAGCCAGACCCGGGCCAGGGCGGGTGACCGGCGGTGCCGGTACAAGCCTGAGGCGCGGCGGCAGCTGGGTCGGCTGGGCCCCGAGGGGTCTCATGACGATGGTTCCCCCGGCTCGCACGGCGGTAGGCGGCGGACTTCGATGAGCTCCAGGCCGAGCGCCTCGACCTCGGCCAGCACGCCGTAAAGCGCGGCCTGGTCGGTCAGCACGCCGGTCAGCGCGGTGTCGCCGCCGTCTGCCCCGGCGTGGAGGGCGGGGAACGCGGAGCAGATCGTCTGGCCCAGCCGGCCGCGGACATAAATCTGGTACCGCTGCGGCCAAGACTCGCGTTGCCCGCCCGTCACGGGCAGCCCGCGCGTGAATCCGCGGCCCGCGCGCAAGTGGGCGCGGCGCAGGTAATGAGCTTGATGATGACCCTCCCGTCGTTCTGGTCCCGGCTGCGAGCCTGGCTCGGGACAGGGTGAGCGGCAATCACCCGGTCAAGGTGATTCCCGCCCGGTTTCGACGTCTACGGTTCGTTTGCCGCCTATCGCGCAGGTCAGCGTTATGAATCCGGCACCATGCCTCCCGTGTCGGCGCCGTGTCGTCGGGAAGCTGGCTGTGCGGGCGGCCGGAAGGGCCGGAGTGTCTCGCGGAGCCTTTGTGCTAGCAGCGACGGCTCGGCCACGGCGGGGAAGTGGCCGCCCCGGTCGTGCTCGTGCCAGGAGGCGACCGTGAAGGACCGTTCGGCGAGCGGCCTGGGGGCTGGGGAACGGGACGATCTCGCCGCCGAAGATGTCGATGGCGGCCGGCACGGGCGCGGGGTCGTCGGCCGGTCCCCGAAAGGCCAGGTAAACGGCCATCCTGGCGTAGCATCGGGGGACCTTGGGCTAGAGCAGCTTGTCCGGCGTGATGGGCAGGTCGCGCACGCGCGTGCCGGTGGCGTTGTAGATCGCGTTCGCGACCGCCGCGGCGACGCCGGTGATCCCGATCTCGCCGACGCCATGCGCGCCCATCGCCGCGTGCGGATCGGGGATATCGGTCCAGATCACGTCGATCTGCGGCACGTCCGCGTGCGTCGGCACGTGGTATTCGGCGAGGCTCGGGTTCATGATCCGGCCATTGCGCTCGTCGAACAGCGTCTCCTCCATGAGCGCGAGTCCCAGCCCCATGATGATGCCGCCGCGCAGCTGGCTCGCCGCCGTCTTGGCGTTGATGATCCGCCCGCAGTCGAACGAGCCGAGGAACCGGCTGACCCGCGTCTCGCCAGTGACGGCGTTGACGCGCACCTCGCAGAAGTCCGCGCCGAACGAGTGCATCGACCAGTGCTCCGTCTCCGCCGGCGGGGGCGCGCTGGCCTCGGCGCTGATCTCGTCGAGGTGCGCGCCGTCGAGGATCGAGGCGTAGCTCAGCCACCGGCGGGGATCGGCGAGGCTGCACAGCCCGCCGTCCCGCGCGCCCACCTCGTCCACGCCGAGGCCGGCCAGCGGCGAATCACCGCCGCACAGCCTGAGCAGCTCGGTCACCAGCGCGCGGTGCGCGGCGACGACCGCCCTGGCGATCTGCGCGGTCTGCTGGGACCCGCCGGCGCTGTACACGCCGGGGAAGGACGATTCGCCGTAGGCGACGGTCACCTGCTCCAGCGGCAGGCCCAGCCGCTCGGCGGTGACCTGCGCCTGGGCCGTAGCGGTGCCCGTGCCTATCTCGTGCGCCGCGACCTCGACCCTGGCGTGCCCGTCCTTGGTGAGGGTGATCCGCGCGGCGCCGCCCGGGAACGTCACGTGGGGATACGTCGCGCTGGCGCAGCCCATGCCGGTCAGCCACTCGCCGTCGCGGCGCCCGCACGGCCTCGGATCGCGGTTGCCCCAGCCGAACCGCTCGGCGCCCGTCCGGTATGCCTCGGCCAGGTGGCGCGAGGAGAAGGGCAGGCCGGACCCGGGATCGGCGGCCGGCTCGTTCCGGAGCCTGAGCTCGACCGGGTCCATGCCGATCCGCTCGGCGAGCTCGTCGATCGCGCTTTCCAGCGCGAAGCTGCCGACCGAGTCGCCCGGCGCTCGCATGAACGTGTTGGCGAGCATGTCCAGGTACACCGCCCGGACGTCCAGCTTCAGGCTGCCGGCCGCGTACATGGACATCGCCGGCAGGATGAACGGCTCGGGCACGTAGTTGCGCCGGATCTTCGCCGTCGTGCCGGTGTGGATCAGCGCGTCGAACCGCCCGTCCGCCTGGGCGCCGATCGCCACCCGCTGCTCGGTGCGCGCGCGCCCGCCCACCACCCGGTAGACGCCCTCGCGGGACAGCGCGATCCGGACCGGGCGCCCCGCCAGCCGCGCGGCCGCAGCCGCCAGGACCTTGTGCTGCCACAGCGTCTTGCCGCCGAACGCGCCGCCGACGTAGGGCGACGAGACGTGGACCTGCTCCTCCCGCAGCCCGAAGGCCTCCGCGAGCGACCAGGCGACCTGGCTCACCATCCGCGCGCCGTCGTGAACGGTCAGCTCGTCCCCGTCCCACGCGAGCGTCATGGCGTCCAGCTCGATCGCGTTGTGGTTCTGGAACGGGGTCCGGTAAACGACGTCCACCTTGAACGGCGCGGCGGCAAGCGCCGCTTCGGCGTCGCCGGCCTGCAGCGACAGCGGCTGCCCCCAGAACACCGCGGGTTCGCTCCCGAGCGCCGTGGCCTCCGCGAACGAGGTGATCGCCGGCTCGGCCTCGTAGCTGGCCTGGATCAGCGATGCGGCGTGGCCGGCCTGCTCTTGGGTCTCGGCCAGCACGACCGCGATCGGCTGGCCGTTCCAGTGGATCCGGTCGTCCTGCATGATCGGCAGCTCGTCCCCCATCGCCCCCTTTGGCGCGCCGGAAAGGAGCGCGGGCAGCGGCCTCAAGCGGGGTGCGTTCCGGTACGTCATCACCAGCACGACGCCGGGCGCGCGCTCGGCCGCGCCGGTGTCGAGCGCCGCGAGGCGGCCCTTGGCCACCGTGCTGTAGGCGAGCGCGGCGTAGACCATGCCCGCCATCGGCACCTCGGCCGCGAAGCGCGCCGCACCCCGGACCTTGACCGCGCCGTCCACCCGCGAGACCGGCGCGCCGAGCAGCCCGTCCCTGCGCCTGATCAGCGGATCGGGCTTGCCCGTCGCCCAGCCATCGGGCCCGGGGGCGATGGCGGCCTGCGCAGCCGCCTGGACGGCGTCCCCTTCTGCGGTCATGCTCCGCCTCCCGCCAGTTCTCCGAGCACCGCAGTTATGGTCCGCTTGGCCATCTCGGCCTTGAACCCGTTGTCGCGCAGCGGCCTCGCGGCGGCCAGCTCCGCCTCGGCGGCCGCGCGGAAGCTCTCCTCGGTGGCGGGCCCGCCCCTGAGGTCCTCCTCGGCCTGCCACGCCCGCCAGGGCTTGGTCGCGACGCCCCCGAGCGCGAGCCGGACGTCCCGCACGGTGCCGCCGTCCACCTCCAGCGCGGCCGCGACCGAGACCAGCGCGAACGCGTAGCTCGCCCGGTCGCGCACCTTGCGGTAGGTCGAGCGCGCGGCCAGCGGCAGCCCGGGCAGCTCGACCGCGGTGATCAGCTCCCCGGGCTCGAGCACCGTCTCGATCTCGGGATGGTCCCCGGGCAGCCGGTGCAGTTCGGTGAGCGGCACCGTGCGCTCGGCGCCCGAACTCCGCAGGTGCACGACGGCGCCGAGCGCCGCGAGCGCGACGCACATGTCCGACGGGTGCGTCGCGACGCAGGACGGCGAGCCGCCCAGGATCGCATGCGAGCGGTTGAAGCCGTCGGTCGCGTCGCAGCCCTGGCCGGGGGAACGCTTGTTACAGCGCGACCCGCCGGGGTCGTAGAAGTAGGGGCAGCGGGTGCGCTGCAGGATGTTGCCGCCGACCGTCGCCATGTTGCGAACCTGCGCCGAAGCGCCGGCCACGATGGCCCGGGCCAGCACGGGGTAGCGCGTCCGCACCGCCCGGTGCTCCGCGACCGCGGTGTTGCGGGCCGCCGCGCCGATCAGCAGGCCGCCGTCCGCCGTCTCCTCGATCGTGCCCGGCAGGCCGGTGACGTCGACCAGCGTCCCGGGCCGCTCGATCGCCTCGCGCAGCAGGTCGACCAGGTTGGTACCGCCACCGAGATACCTGGCGCCGGCCACGGCGCCCCGGCGCAGCGCGTCCTCGGCATCGGCGGCGCGGGCATAGGTGAACGGGATCATCTCGCCTCCTGGTTGGCATAGGTCTGCGAGATCGCGGCGACGATGCCGTTGTACGCGCCGCAGCGGCACAGGTTGCCGCTCATCCGCTCGCGCAGTTCGTCGTGGCTGAGCGGGATCTCCTCCGCGGACAGGTCCGCGGTGACGTGGCTCGGCACGCCGCGCCGCACCTCGGCGGCCAGGCCGACCGCTGAGCAGATCTGCCCCGGCGTGCAGTAGCCGCACTGGAACCCGTCGTGCTCGATGAACGCCTCCTGCAGCGGGTGCGGTGCGCCGTCTGACGCGAGCCCTTCGATCGTGGTGACCGAACGTCCCTCGTACTGAACGGCCAGCGCGAGACACGACAGGATCCGCTCCCCGTCGACGAGCACCGTGCAGGCACCGCACGCGCCCTGGTCGCACCCCTTCTTGGTCCCGTGCAACTGCAGGTGCTCGCGGAGATAGTCGAGCAGCGACACCCGCGGGTCCTCCGGCAGCTTCTCCGTCGAGCCGTTGACGCTGATGGACACCGCTGGCTCCTTTCGCCTCTGAGGGGACTGGCTGACCGGGCTGATACACATCGACCCTGGCCCGTGGCAGGGTGACTCGTCGTCACCTCATCCGTGCGATCGGGACTGACTGACATGGAGTGAAAATATGTGTGAGGCAAGCGGCTCGAAGAGGCCGCCAAGGCGCGATGCCGGTTCGGACTATCCGGGACGGACGCAGTGACTCGACAGCCTCAGCCGACCCGGCGTCCCCAGATCACGCGAACAGGGCGAGGCCTTGTCACCCGGGCAGCGCCGAGACTGCAACCGTGCCCACCGACGGAGACCCACTGAGCATCAAGCGCTCGGCGGGAGATTGCCGGCTTGCCACCGGGCGGCTGGCCGGTCGCCCCGTCCTCGGCAGGGCTGTCGCGTGGAGGAGGAATGTCATGGCATCGCTGTCAAGCCAGGCGGCGGGCGCTCGCCAGGCCCGGCTGACCGGCGAGTTGATTGCGTCGCGGGCATGGCCGGCCGGCCCCGGTCCGGTGGCCGCGCGGTGGGCGGTTGCCTCGGCCGCCCTGTCGCCGGTGGCCACGATCGTGGGCTGGCTGGTGGCGGAGGCGCTTCAGCCGCCTTCCTACAGCCCGCTCCGCAGCACGATCAGCGGGCTGGCCGGCCTCGGCGCGACGGACCGCTGGATCATGACCATCGCCCTGCTGATGGTAGGGGCATGCTATTTCGCGACCGCCGCGTGCCTGCCCGCCGTCTGGGTGCCGGCCCGGATCGTGCTGATGGTCGCGGGCCTGTCCAGCATCGGCATCGCGTTGTCACCGGAGCCGGCGCGCGGTTCCACCCCGCAGCACCTCGCCTGGACCTCGCTCGGCGCGGTCGCTATCACCGTCTGGCCAGCCTCCACCGCCTGCCGGGGCCCCTCACGACCGCCAATCCTGCAGGCTCGCGGCGCGGCCGCCGTAACGGCCGGGTTCCTCGCTCTGCTGGCCTGGCTCATCTTCGAGACCCAGGGCGGCGGCGCCCTGGGCCTGGCGGAGCGGCTGGTGTCCGCCGTCGAGGAGACATGGCCACTCGTCGTGACCCTGGCGCTGCGGCACGCCGCAGAGCCAGCTGATTTCACCGAGCACGTGACGCCTGACGATAGCTCTGCCGTACGGGAGATCGCCAAGGCCGCCCCCGCGGGCGCGCACGCGGGCCAGGCGTTCAACACCCTCCTGCCCAGCGTCCTGGCCGCCGGCCAGGTGGAGAGCCCGCTCGACCTGTTCATCGCCGGCGCGGCGACGAGCTCGGGCGCTATCGGACCTGAACGGATCGGCCAGGGCACGGCCGCCCAATCACGCTGACAGGGTGACGCTCGCTCACCCTGGCGAACCCGAGGCTGGCATCACCAAGGACCGAAGGAACGGAACACCCGCCAGACACCCGGACGGCACGCAGGCAACTCCTGCGCGACCGGCGAGCGGCCAGGCCATCGTCGTCCACGCAGGCGGCGCGGCCGCAGCTCACTCGTTTCTATCCCAACTCCGGAAAGCAGTCACACACCATGAGCAGCATCAGCATCATCGGCGTGTCAGCGTTGATCGAGGGCCTCGCCCTGCGCCCGCCGGACACCGGCGACCTGACGATGGCGCACCGGCTGGAGGGAGCAGCCCTGCTGATGGTCGCCCCCGCTCTCGGCCAAGCCAGCAAGGACAGCAACTTCTGGCTCGGCATCAACGTGCTCGGCTGCGGGAGGACATCATGACCGAGTTCGTGGAAGTCCCAGGCGGCAAGCTCTCCTACGAGGTGAGCGGGGAAGGTCCGCTGGTGGTGCTGTCGGCGGGCATCGGCGACAGGCGGCAGGTCTACCGGTTCCTGGCCCCGGAGCTGGCGCAGGCCGGCTACCGGGTGGCCAGCGTGGACCTGCGCGGGCACGGCGATTCCAGCCTGGGCTGGCCCTCGATCACCCGTACCGACGTCGCCGGGGACCTGATCGCGGTGATCCGCCACCTGGGCGGTCCTGCGGTCATCGTCGGCCACTCGCTCTCCGGCGGGGCAGCCACCGTCGCGGCGGCGAAGGCACCGGAACTGGTGCCGGGCATCGTCGAGCTCAACCCGCTCACCAGGACGCAGCCGCTCAAGGTCGGCGCGCTGTTCCGGAACCCGCGCTACCGCCGGTGCGGCACGCTGATGCTTGGCATCCAGATGACGCACAGCCTGGGGCTGTGGATGCGCTACCTGAACCTCGCCTACCCCGCCAAGCCCGCGGACTGGGACAGTTACATGGCCGCGACGCGCGCCAAGCTGACCGAACCCGGCCGGATGGCCGAGTTCATGAAGACCTTCAAGTCCACCCCCGCCGACGCCGCCGCGCAGCTACCCAACGTCAAGTGCCCCGCCCTGATCATCATGGGCACCGCCGACCCCGACTTCGCCGACCCCAAGGCCGAGGGCGACGCGATCGCCGCCGCCATGCCCGCCGGGCTCGCCACCGTCGCCACCGTCGACGGCGCCGGCCATTACCCGCAGGCCCAGTGCCCGGCCGAGGTCGCCGCCCTTATCATCCCGTTCCTGAAGGACAACGCTCGTGCCTAGAGCGCTGATGTGCCGGTTCGGGGCCAGGCTGCCGCGGGACGGCGGGAGTGAGCGGCGCGCAGGATCTGCGCGGCCTACGGTTTCTGCGGGAGATTCCCGATCCGGGCCAGCTCCCGGTCACGCTGCAGCAATTCGGTCACCATCCGAATCCCGGGGGTGCCCACGGCGCAAGTCCCGCACCCCGGCAGACCATGTTCTTGTCACCCAGGCGCCATCGGTGATGGACGCCGCAGGACACAGCACTACAGAAAGTGGGTCCTCATGGAACTCGCACCGGATTTTGTCTTCCAGCCGCTGCCGCCTATCGCCGATTACTCGGCCGCTGCCGGGCCGAACCGCTGGGAGCCCTGGCCGGGCTGGCCGGGAAGTGGTCCGGCACCGGCTTCAACGTCATCTGGCGGCCCTTCCACGAACCGGCCACCCAGGACCGCTTCCTCGAGCTCAACGTGACCAGCGAGCAGCTGGAGTTCGACCCCATCAGCGGGGCCATCCCCAACCGGGGCCTGCTGCAGGGCGACATCGCGATGTCCGGCCTGACCTATCTGCAGGAGATCTCGGACGCGAACCTGAAGGCCGGCCTGCACATCGAGCCGGGCCTGTGGGTGAACATTCCCAAGACCGCCGATCCCAGCGTGCCGCCCACCGTGGCGCGGCTCGCCTCGATCCCGCACGGCACCACGATCGTCGTGCAGGGCACGGCCAGCACCCAGGCCAAGCCGCCGGACATCCCGGACATCGGCATCTCCCTGTTCTTCATCGGCCAGCCCTCGGCCGCGCAATCTTTCCCGGAGCAGATCCTGACCAACAAGACCAGCTTCCGCACCTCCGGCGACGGGCTGAAGGGCGTCACCCAGACCATGGTCGACAACCCCAACAGCGTCCTGCGGGCCGCGGTGGCCAAGCAGCACATCGCCTCGACCACTACCTTGCACGTGTCCACCGGCGACGGCTCGGTGCCGGGCGGCGGGACCGCGAACACGGCGTTCCTGCACGGCGGGTCGCAGGGCCCGAACGCAGTGGCGGCCTCGGCGACCGCGACCTTCTGGCTGGAGACCCTGCAGGGCCAGTCTGAGCCCACGCAGCTGCAGTACTCCCAGATCGTGCTGCTCAACTTCAACACCCTCAGCTGGCCGCACGTCACCGTCGGCACGCTGACCAAGGCCAAGTAGCCCGCCTCAGGGCCGGGAGGATCTATGGCCTGGGCAACTTCGGTGTAGCGGTTATGGCTGCGTCCTTCGACGCCGCCGAACGCGCCAGCAGCGCTAGCCACCCGACTAGGCGGACGAACATCAGGTGGAGCATCCGTACCGTCACAAGCCTGCGGTCCTGCCAGCCCCACCCGCCACAACAGCTGGCATATTCGCCAGGTCAGCATGCCTGCGAGGATCGAACAGACGAAGCCGAAGGCCGGTCGCCGGTCCAGCCGTGCCGTTCGGCCAGCTCGGCCGCCTCCGTGCCGAGCTCGGTTGCCCGCGTGAACGACTGGAAGACCACGGCCGCCGCCCACTGCGCCAGGCCGGTGAGCTCCAGCGAGGCTGATCAGCGCCAGCGCGCGCAGGTCCGCGCCAAGGCCGGGCCGCGAGGCGTCCGCGACATCGGTCATGGCCTGCAGCTCCCGCACGTCCGGGCTCAGCGAACGATCCGCAGGGTCAAAAGCATCATCCCGAACGGGCCCGGGCGGCCGACTGCAAGCGGGAGGAAGGAGCTTAAGGCCTAGGCTGAGGACTGGGGCTGGTGGGATGATCAGGGGCGTGGGATCTCCGGCGGGATCGCGCTCCGCAGCCGCAGATGGCGTCTCGGGCGGGGCGGTTGCCCGTCCGGCCTTGTTTGAGCGGCTCGGGGGGGCGGCCCAGGTGACGGTGGTGTCGGCGCCGGCGGGCAGCGGCAAGACGGTGTTGCTGCGGTCCTGGATCGCCGAGGCGGGGCTGGCGGGCCGGGCGGCGTGGGTGGCAGCGGGGCGGGAGCAGCGGGACCCGCAGCGGTTCTGGCTGTCGGCGCTCGGGGCGCTGCGCCAGACGGGCCCGGGGGCCGGGCTGGTGCGGGCGGTGTCGGCGGCGCCGGATCTGGACGGGTGGGCGCTGGCGGAGGGGCTGCTGAGTGACCTGGCGCCGCTGGCCGGTCCGGTCTGGCTGGTGATCGATGACGTGCACGAGCTGGGCCCGGACGCGCTGCGGCAGCTGGAGCTGGTGGTGATGCGGGCTCCGCCGGGGCTGCGGTTCGTGCTGGCGGCCCGGCATGACGTGCGGCTGGGGCTGCACCGGCTGCGGCTGGAGGGCGGGCTGGCCGAGCTCCGGGCCGGGGACCTGAGGTTCACCCTGGCCGAGGCGGGGGAGCTGTTCGCCGCGGCCGGGGTGGAGCTGGACGAGCCGACCCTGGCCACGTTGCATGAGCGGACCGAGGGGTGGGTTGCGGGGTTGCGGCTGGCGGCGTTGTCTCTGGCCGGGCACCCGGATCCGGGGCGGTTCGCGGCGGAGTTCTCCGGTAGCGAGCGGACGGTGGCGGAGTACCTGCTGGCCGAGGTGCTGGACCGGCAGAGCGAGCGAGTGCGGCGGCTGCTGCTGCGCACCAGCGTGCTGGAGCGGGTCAACGGGGAGCTGGCCGGGCTGCTGACCGGGGACGAGGGCGGCGAGCGGGTGCTGCAGGACCTGGAGGCGGCCGGCGCGTTCGTAGTGGCGCTGGACACGGACCGGACCTGGTTCCGCTACCACCAGATGTTCGCCGGGCTGCTGCGGCTGGAATTGCGCCGCGCCGAGCCGGGTGAGGTTACCGGGCTGCACGCCGCGGCCGCCGACTGGTTCGCCGCCCGCGGGTTCGGGGTGGAGGCGGTCCGGCACGCCCAGGCGGCGCAGGACTGGGAGCGGGCCGCCCGGCTGCTGGCCGGTCACTGGCCGGCCCTGCATCTGGACGGGCAGGCCGGGACCGTGCATGAGCTGCTGGCCGGGTTCCCGGCCGGCCTGCTCACGGCCGATGCCGAGCTTGCGGTGGTGGCCGCGGCGGATGAGCTGTCGCAGGGATCGCTGGAGGCCGCGGAGCGGTACCTGACCCTGGCGGGACGGCAGTCGGCATCGGTCCCGGCCGGCCGGGGAGAATACGTGCGGCTGCTGCTGGGGGTGGTCCGGCTGCTGCTGGACCGCCAGCGCGGGAATCTGCCGGCGGTGGCCGCCGACGCGCGGGAGCTGCAGGCCATGGCCGAGGTCGCGGACGCGGCGCAGCCCGGCCTGGGCGCGGACCTGAGCGCGCTGGCGCTGATCAGCCTGGGCAGCACCGAGTACTGGGCCACCGCGTCCCAGGACGCCGAGCGGTACCTGGACCGCGGCATCGCGCTGGCCCGCCAGGGCGGACGGCCCTACCTGGAGTTCACCGGCCTGGCCTACCAGGCGCCGCACGAGTTCTACCATTCGTTCGCGCGGGCGGCCGAGCGCGGCCGGCAGGCAGTGGAACTGGCCGAGCGGCACGGCTGGACCGGCGACCCGGCGGCCGGCATGGCCTGCATGGTCCTCGCGGTCGTGCTGGTGTGGCAGGGACAGCCGGATGCGGCCGAGCCGTGGATCCAGCGCGCCGAGCGCACCCTCACCGCCGACACCCAGCCCGCGGCCGTCCTGACGATCCGAACTACCCGCGGGACGCTTGAGCTGGAGCGAGACCGTAACGCCGCGGCGCTGGCCGCGCTGGAGTCCGGCGAGCCGCTGGCCCGGCGGCTGGCCGGGCCGTACTACCTGGTCGCCCGGATCCGGGCTTTGCTGGTGCATGCCCTGATACGCCTCGGCCAGGTCGAGCGGGCCGGGCATTTCCTGGCCGGGCTCGCCGAGCAGGACCGCGACCGCGGGGAACTCCGCGTCGCCGCCGCGGCGCTGGCGCTGGCCCAGGGCGACCCGCAGGCCGCGCTCGCCGTGCTCGCCCCCATCAAGAAGCATCCCGTTTCCGAGGATTACTGGGGATTCTGGCGGGCCCGGGCGGACGTGCTGGAGGCGATCGCCCGGGATGCCCTCGGCGACCCCGATGCCGCCGATTCCGCCCTCGAGCGGGCACTGGACCTGTCCGAGCGCAGCGGCGACCTGACCCCGTACCTGCTGTATCCCGCTGCGGGCCTGCTGGAGCGTCATGCCCGGCACCACACCGCCCACGCCGCCCTGGTGGCGGAGATCCGCGGCCTGATCGCCGATCCTGGGGGGTCGCCGCCCCGGCTACCACAGCCGCTGCTGGAGCCGTTGAGCGGCAGCGAGGTCCGTGTGCTGCGCTACCTGCCCACCAACCTGAGCGCACCGGAGATCGCCCGCGAGCTGTCGGTCTCCCCGAACACCGTCAAGACCCACATCCGGCACCTGTACGCCAAGTTCGGCACGCACCACCGCGCCGAGGCCGTCGACCTGGCCCGCGCCCTCGGCCTGCTCGCCCCCGCCAGAGCAAGCCTGGCCAGCCGCTAGACCCGCACCGCCCTTACTCGCACGCCCCGGCATAGGTAGTGCGTCTACGATGGCCGCCGCCCTGGCGGCCACGAAGCGTGACCGGCCGGCCAGGATTACGATGCAGCCGGTCTGGCATCGGCTTGACCAGCGAGAACCACGGTCCGTTCGGAATAAAGAACTTCGATTTTCCCGAACGGCCCCTGGCGCTCTCGCGCCGGCACAAGTGACCGCTGCGGCCGGCGATGCTGCGCGACAGGTGCGCAGCCAGCCATCGCTGAATACTCGAGGTCTTGCGGGCAGAGAGGAGACCTGAGCGGCGGGCGGGACACCCAGCAGTTCTTCCCCACGGCCGAATTCGGGTACATCGACGTCGTGCCGGCCTTCGCCACGTTCACCGACGGGCTCGATGTCTACGTCGATGACCTCGAGCTCGAGCTGCACTACGTCGGGCCCGCGCACACCACGAATGACGCGGTGGTGTGGATACCCGAGCGCCGGCTCGCCGTTCATCGTCCAGGGTTCCCTCGCCGGCCACATCGCCGCGTGCGAGCGCGTGAGAGAGTTCGGCGCCGCGTCTGCGGACCCGAGGCGCTGGACGCCATCTTCGCCGATTCGCCGGAATGATCGGGTTCAACAGCGGCCCCATCCGCTGCTTCGCCTAGCCACCGGGAGAGAACCGATGAAACTCAGCACCGACCGCATTCTCACCACCCACACCGGCAGCCTGCCCCGGCCCGGGGAGCTGGTAAAGCTCACCTACGCCCAGGAGGAAGGCAAGCCTGTCGATCACGATGTCATGTCCGCCGCGCAGGCGCGCGCCGTCGAGCAGGTGGTCCGCCACCAGGCCGAGGCCGGCATCGACGTCGTCTCCGACGGAGAGATGTCCAAGCCCGGCTTCACCAACTACCTCACATCCAGGGTCACGGGGTACGAGGGACGCGCCGCGCCGTGGGTGCTCGACGACCTGGTGGACTTCCCCGATCTAGTCATGGAACAGTACGGGGGCGAGGCCGGCGCGCACATCGTCATGCGCAACTGCACCGGTGACATCCGGTACGTGGGCCAGGACGCGGTCGCGACCGACGTCGCGGCGCTATCGAAGGCGATGTCCGGCATCGACGTCGCCGAGGGGTTCCTGCCCGCGACGTCCCCCGGTTGCTTCGCGCTGGCGGCCCCCAACCTGCACTACGACAGCTACGAGAACTACCTCTTCGCCCTCGCCCGTGCCCTGCGGGAGGAGTACCGCGCGATCGTCCAGTCCGGGCTGCTGCTCCAGATCGACTGCCCCGACCTGCCGATGGCCGTGCACACCAGTAGCTGGGATAACACGTCCAAGCGGATCGGCTACCAGAAGTACCTCGAACTGCACGTCGCGGCGCTGAACGAGGCCGTCGCCGGCCTGCCGCCGGGCCGCATGCGGATACACGTCTGCTGGGGCAACTACGAGGGCCCGCACCACATGGACGTGGATCTCACCGAGGTGCTGCCCGCGGTCTTCGAGGCCAGGCCCTCGGCCATCTTGTTCGAGGCCGCTAACCCCAGGCACGAGCACGAGTGGGAGGACCTCGGCAAGCTGAAGATCCCCGACGACAAGGTCCTCATCCCCGGCGTCGTCGACGTGAAGACGAACGTGCTGGAGCATCCGCGCCTGGTGGCGCAGCGCATCGGCCGGTTCGCCGACATCGCGGGCCGGGAGCGCGTCATCGCCGGTACCGACTGCGGGTTCGGCACGTTCGTCGGCTTCGGCGCCATCAACGACACTGTCGCCTGGCTAAAGCTCGGCGCTCTCGCCCAGGGCGCACGGCTCGCCTCCGAACGCCTCTGGCGGTAACGCATGATCACAGACAATCACGCTGTAGGGTTCCATAACTTGTCACGGTCTCTGACCTGCAACGTTATGGCTGGCTGGCCGCGCTGCGGCGCCGGAGGTATCCGCAGCCGTTTCAGTGGCCGACGCACCGTGGACGCCCCGACGCGGATGCCGAGACCGAGCGGTTCGCCCCGGATCCGCTGATAGCCCCAGCCCGGGTTCTCCCGCGCCATCTGTTCGATCAGCACCGCCGGCCCAGTCCAGTTTCGGGTTTCGGGTTCTGCCTCCGCAATACTGCGACCTCCTGCCGCAGGACTAGCAGTTCGGCGTCCTTGGCGGCTGCCGAGCGCGCGAGCAGGATCATCCGGCTGGTCAGGCGAACGAAGATCAAAATAGATCCATTTTCAGTTGTTGCTTCTGTTGCCGATTCAGTTGGATGGCCAGGACCCGACCTGCTGGAACCAGCTGACCCAGTCCTCCATGTGATGGGTACGGACGATCCGGCCGTCCACGATCTCGTGGAAGTCGTGGGTCCGGACCTCGGTCTCGCGACCGGTCGGCGCGATGCCGAGGAACTCGCCGGTGTGGACGCCGTGCATCCTGGCGCGCACGCCGACCATTCCGTTTCCGTCGTCGCCGCGAGCATCGATGATCTCCTCGACGACGATGCGCAGGTCGCTGAAGACCTTGCTGAGCCCCTCGGTCAGGGACCTCGCCCCGGCGCGGCCGGGCTCCTGGCCAGGCCCCAGGGGGATGTCGTCCCAGTCGTCGGTGATGACGGCGTCGAGCAGTTCTGCCTTGCCGCTGGCGGCCTCGTAGAAGGTGCCGATGAGGTTGTTGATGGATGTGGACATGATCACTCCTGGTAGATGTTGGTCGCCGCCACCTGCAGTAGGCCGGCGATGGTCAGCTGTCCGGAGAACGCGCGGAATGTCGAGTGTTCGGGCGGCTGCCATCAGGCAGCTGGTCGGCCAGGAAGTCGCGCAGCTCCCCGGCGGATTCCCCGGGCCAGCTGAGCAGATCCGCTTGCCGCCGGACTTGATAGGGTCCTCGGACCCGTCGACGAGAGTGCATCGCCGTGCCTGAAGCTGCGCTATGGCGGACACCTCCTCGGTCGATTCCTGACGCACGCCCGAGCCTCATCGGCGGCGGGGTGAGTTGCCGTCACACCATTGGTGTGATTTGCCCGAAATCGATCGCTCGCGACGGATCAGCCCGCGCTCGTGGCTGCGGGACAGCCATACAGCTGTTCGATGACGTCGGCGGCGGAGCCTGCGGTGTTGCGGGCCCTTGGATCGAGGCGGACGGGGACGCTGTAGACAGCACGCACGGCGTCAGCGGGCCGGCCAGCCGCAACCGACGCCGTGCGGATCCGGTCGAGCAGTTCCGGGATACTACATCCGAGATCCTTGCGGGCTGGTCACGCCTCGTGCGGCCAGGTGGCGGCAGCCAGGGCGGCGGCGATCGTGGGCACACGGCCCCCATGGCGTGCGAAGAACGGCAGCACAGCTTGGCGGCTGGCCGGGCTCGTCGTGGCGGGGGCGAGCAGGCCGAGGGTGTCGGCGACCCCAGGGGCCTGGCTCAGCGGCCTAGACACTGGGCACCACGGCACGGCACCACACACCACAGGACCCATGTGATCGACGTCACACACAGGTTCTAACCAAACGGCTAGAAAAAACTTGGGGCTCCCGTCAAACCTGCAGGTCACCCGCCTCAAGCGATGGGGTGAGCGAGGGGACTCGAACCCCCGACACCCAGGACCACAACCTGGTGCTCTAACCAACTGAGCTACGCCCACCATCGTCGCTGGGTCATCCAGCAACAGCAGAACGCGCGCTGCCCCGAGGGACATCGCGCGGCCCTTCAGAAGTATAGCGGTCCCGGGCACCTGTGCGTCATGTGCCGGCGCCACCCGCCGTCCCGGCCGCGCCGTCGCCGTTCACCGCGACGGGCTCGGTGTACCGGGCGGCGATCTCGCGCGCGGTCACCGAATCCGGTCCCGGCTGCCGTACGAACACCGCCTCCCGGTAGTACCGCAGCTCCTGCACGCTTTCCCTGATGTCGGCCAGGGCGCGGTGCCCGCCGTGCTTGGCCGGCGAGGCGAAGTACGTACGCGGATACCAGCGCCGGGCCAGCTCCTTGATGCTGGACACGTCGACCATCCGGTAGTGCAGGTAGGCGTCGAGCTCCGGCATGTCGCGGGCGATGAACCAGCGGTCGGTGGCGATGGAGTTGCCGCACAGCGGGGCCCTCTTGGGCTCGCCGACGTGTCCGCGTACGTAGCCGAGCACGATGTCCTGCGCCTCGGCGACGCTGACCCCGCTCGGCAGCTCGGCCAGCAACCCGGAGGTGGTGTGCATCTCGCGGACCACCTCGGGCATCTCGGCCAGCGCCTCGGCCGGAGGTTTGATGATCACGTCCACGCCCTCGTCGAGCAGGGTGAGTTCGGCGTCGGTCACCAGGCAGGCAATCTCGACCAGGGCGTCACGCTCGATGTCGAGCCCCGTCATCTCGCAGTCGATCCACACGAGCCGGTCGTTCACCCTCACAGCCTATGGCCTCGGCGCACGTGCATGGCCAGCTGACCCGCGGAGCCGGCCAGCGGTAAATCGCCCCGCTTGGCGATGTGCGGGGGAGTCTCAATGCCCGTCCGCAGGACGGCATCTGGTTCCGGCTGCCCGAATCCCGTCGTCACCGGCACCACGCCGGCCCAGATATCCAGCGCGTAATCTTCCGGCTCGTCCGCCGGTCCGCCGCTCCGGATCTTTACCGAAGCCTCGGTCAGCGGCAGCGCGAGCGCGGACGTGGCGGCGAGCTCCTTCTTGCTGGGCTGCCGCGCGTAGGACCACTGCCCGGGGACCAGGTGCTCGGTGATGGTGCGCAGCGCCAGCGTCTGCTCCCCGGGATCGGTGACCAGCCGGGCCACGCCGAAGATCACCGCGCTGCGGTAGTTCATCGAGTGGTTGAACACCGACCGGGCGCACACCAGCCCGTCCAGGTGGGTCACGGTGACGCAGATTTCCTGGCCGTCGCCCGCCATGATGCTGGAGTTCCCCGACGACCCGTGCAGGTACAGCAGGTCGCCGAGGCGGCCGTAGCCGGTGGGCAGCACGCGTGGCGCGCCGTTGACGATCACCCCGAGGTGGCAGATCAGTCCGGCATCGAGCACGGCGTACAGGTCATCGCGTTCGGTCCGGCCCCGCTCACGGTGCCGTCCGAGCGCGGCCCGCGGGGTGCTGGAGAGGTCAGGCAGGCTCATGGTTCATCACGGTATCTTCCGCCCACCTGATCGGCGTCAATGGATGTCACGTCCCAGCCGCCGCGAGGGCCACGCCAGGTGGAGAGGCTCTCCGTTTATTGCGGTGGATCCTCGCTTGGCGGTGGATCAGTGGTGCCCCAGCGCCACCGATCCACCGCGACGCGAAAATCAACCACGCAACTGGTGCGGACGTGACGTGAGAGGCCAAAGACGCCCGGCCTGCGTCCGCGGCCGACGCAGGCAGCACCCCGATCCCGGAGACCAGGCCAGGGGCACACGCGCCCCAGACGGCGGTCGCGGGGGCTAGGGACACCCAGGCCCCGCAAGACCAGCGTAAGAGGCGGGGCCGGGGGGAACCCGCGCCCCAAACGGCGGATGCGCGATCCCGCGAGAAAGCGGCAGCCTACCCAGAAGTTGGCACAACCCACGGACCGACGGGCGCCACGCACCCAACAGGGCCACACCACGGCCCGGGCCCCCACGCGGGAGGCAAGACTCAGACGGCCGCGGCGCTGAGCGTTTGGGCGGGCAGGATCTCGTGCGGCGCCCGCGAACCCAGCCGGATCGGGGCCGGGCCGGTCAGCGCCGGTTCGGGCAGTTCACGGGGGACGGTTTCCGCACTGGCGATCTGGTCGATGTCGATGCCGCCGGGGCCGATGCTCTCGCAGTCCGGTACCTGGGAGGCGCCGAAGTGCCCGCCGAGGGCCCACAGCGCCCGGCTGCGTGCTCGGCCCGCAGCACGGAACGGCGTCGGCGCCCCAGCCGGCCAGCGCCGGGGGATCCGCCACGAGTCGAGCCAGGCCAGGATGTCGGCCAGCCCCATCATCTGGTAACTGGTGAACGGCTCCCGAGGCGTGCCGAGCACCCCGATCTGGACACAAAGCCGGCCCTCGCGGTTCACGCCGGGCTGGCGATGCGGAAGCCGGTCCGGCGCGTACTCAATAGTCTCCGGGGTGCCGAGCGCGCACCCGGCCCGGACGATCGGGATCAGCTGTGCGACGTCGCCGGTGAGCGGATCCCACACCAAGTGGCACGGGCGGTTCTCCTCAATGAGCCGCTGAGCCGCCGACCAGGCCGAAATAACCCGCGGATCCGCCCCGAGCGTCAGCCAGACGACCCGCGGCGCTCCTCCCCCTAGTTGTCCCCCGTCGGTCTCTGCCCGAATGCACCTGCCGCCTGGCATCCACGCATCCGCCACAGGGTTCCTCCCCAAAAATCAACGGTCTAGACCTTCTAGCTCCCTTTCACCTGCTTACGTCAGCACCGGTAATTAGTCCAGAGGTGGGATGAGAAGATTTTCCGTTCTACGATTCGGTAGATCATGACTGAAAGCAGCAGTCCTCCGGGAATCCCCAGCCCCGCGCGCCTGGCCGCCTGGCTCAACGACCACATCACCGGCGGGCCCGTGGAGCTGACCGACATCCAGCTCATCGCGGGCGGCCGCTCGAACCTGACCTACCGGCTGGCCGTCACGGGGCCGGCCGGAAGCCGGCAGCTGGTACTGCGCAGGCCTCCGCTCGGCCACGTGCTGCCCACCGCCCACGACATGTCGCGCGAGTACCGCGTGTTGTCCGCGCTGGCGGGCACGCGAGTGCCGGTCGCGCCGCTGGTGGCCGCCTGCACCGACGAAGAGGTGATCGGCGCGCCGTTCTACCTGATGGAATACGTGCCCGGCGTCGTGCTCCGGACCCGTGACGACACCAAGGCCCTGACCGAAGCCCAGGCCGCGGGCCTGTCCCGCTGCCTGGCCGACATGATGGCCGCCATCCACGGCGTCGACGTCGGCCAGGTCGGACTCGGCAACCTCGGCCGCGGCGCCGGCTACCTGCGGCGCCAGCTGGACCGCTGGCAGCGGCAGTGGGAGCTGTCCGCGACCCGGGAGATGCCCGGCTACGCCGAGCTGGTGGAAAGGCTGACGGCAAA
>Ga0335073_10004257_pt1 | contig 20023 bp, 19 predicted proteins | sample Lox_Sample_22_FD_207093 | JGI IMG/M metagenome (GOLD analysis project Ga0335073, IMG submission 207093) | Soil microbial communities from Loxahatchee National Wildlife Refuge, Florida, United States - Lox_Sample_2.2 | ecosystem: Environmental > Terrestrial > Soil > Wetlands | place: USA...
CCAAACCCGGGGCCGAGACCGCAATCCGCCGCGTTCCTGTTCGTTCATCAACGCTAAGAATTTTTCCCGTCGTTTCAATCAATCCGGTAAACATAGCTCACATCTTCCAGGGATCGCGCAGATAACCTTCAAAGCAAACATCACTGCCGATGGCCTTCCATGAGATGCGCTCAGGAGCTGCATCGATTCGTCCGCGCTCAGCCAATAGCGGGACCGCGTCCGGTCCAAGAAACCGCGGAGCATAGAACAGACACAGCTTGTCCACAATCTGCGCAGCAAGCGCCGCGCTATTCAGCCGCGAACCGGTTTCCAGCATCGCACTGAGCACCTGCAACTCGCCGAGCCGCTCAATCACGCGAGCAAGAGAAACGTGCCCATTCATCACATCAAGGCGCTCCAGCCGAACGCCAGCCGATTCGAGCGCCCACACACGATCTAACTGGCTCGACGCATGAAAGACCAGCAGATCGCCCTGCGCAGACCGCACCAATCTCGAGTCATGAGGAAGCCGCAACGATGAATCGAGCACCACCCGCAACAACCGCCTGCGCCGAGGCAGTCCGCTGCGGTCGGTCAACATCGGATCGTCAGCGATGACAGTATCAACACCAGTGATTACAGCGTCGGAAGCATGCCGCATCCGCTGTACGACCGCGCGCGACGCTTCGCTGGTGATGTAATGCGTCTGCCCCGCCGGAACAGATGGCGGAGCAATTCGCCCATCGAGCGAAACCCCAGCCTTCAACGTGACGAAAGGTAAACGATGCTGAATGTACTTCGCAAACCCGTCATTCAGAGCCCGCGCCTCATCGCGCAGAACATCCGTAACAACAGAAATACCTGTGGCACGCAGCTTCGCAATCCCTCGACCATTTACCTCAGGATTCGGATCGCCCGTGGCAACAACCACGCGGCTCACTCGAGCCGCAATCAGAGCATCCGCGCAAGGCCCAGTTCGCCCCCGGTGCGAACAAGGCTCCAGCGTCACATACGCCGTCGATCCGCGAGCCTTATCGCCAGCCTGCTTGAGCGCCACGATTTCCGCATGATCAAGCTTGTCGTACTCATGAAAGCCCTCGCCGACAACGCTTCCATCGCTCTGCACCAGAACACAGCCAACCGCAGGATTCGGCGACGACAAACCCACCGAGCGCTGTGCAAGTTCGAGAGCGCGAGCCATCCACTTGAGATCAGCAGGCGACGCATTCTCTTCTGGCAAGACTTTAGGCTCCAAGCAGAGAATCGGCGAAGGCAGCGCTATCGAACGGCAGCAGGTCCTCGATCTTCTCGCCGACGCCGACAAAGCGCACCGGCAGATTCAGCTCCCGCGCAATGGCGACAACAATGCCGCCCTTCGCCGTTCCATCGAGTTTGGTAAGAACAATGCCGGTAACGCCAGCAGATTCCGTGAACAGACGCGCCTGCTGCAGCCCGTTTTGCCCCGTCGTCGCATCCATCACCAGCAGCACTTCATGCGGCGCATCGGGAATAATACGCTGCGTGGTGCGCCTCATCTTGTCGAGTTCCGCCATCAGGCTGTTCTTGGTATGCAAACGTCCCGCTGTATCGACGATCAGCACGTCATTGTTGCGCGCCTTGGCGGCCTGAAGCGCATCGAAGAGCGCCGCCGAAGGATCGCCGCCTTGCCGAGTCTTGATGATCTCAACCCCGCTCCGCTGACCCCAGACCTCAAGCTGCTCGATAGCAGCAGCGCGAAAGGTGTCCGCCGCGCACAGCAGCACGCTCTTTCCCTGCGCGCGATAGTACGCCGCCAGCTTGCCGGTGGTCGTAGTCTTGCCTGTACCGTTGACGCCGACCATCATAATGACTTCGGGCGGCGAAGAAACCGCACGCACCGGACGCTGCTGTTCATCAAGAATGCTCTTGATGTGTTCCTTTAGCAGTTCTTTGAGTTCCGCGCCATCACGAATCTGCCGGCGCTTGGCGCGCTCGCGCAGAGCATCAATGATCTCCGTGGTCGTGGTCACGCCAAGGTCGGAAGCAAGCAGGCTCATCTCCAGATCTTCGAGCGCCGCCTCGTCTACCTCGCGCGTGAGCGCAATGACGCTTTCGATCCGCTCGCCAAGGCTGTCCCGCGTGCGCGTGACAGCTTCTTTCATCCGGTTGAAGAGGCTCTTCTTTTCAGGCTCGTTCAGGCTGCCAAATAACGTCTGAATCATGCGCGCGACAACCTCAAGTGCCGCTGTCTTGAGTGTAACAAGCTACTCGTCGCGCCCGGGACGCGACATCAGCTCACGCATCGCCTCGATCGGAGGCTTGTCTTCATCCAGAATCGCAGCCACCTGTGCGGTAATCGGCATCTCGACATGATGCCGCCGCGCAAGGCCCAGAGCCGCGGAAGTTGTCCGCACACCTTCGGCAACCTTGCCGTGCAGCCCGGCAAGAATCTCCGCCAGCTTGCGGCCTTTGCCCAGCTCAATTCCAACCGTGCGGTTGCGCGAAAGTGATCCGGTGCATGTCAACACCAGGTCGCCGATGCCGGAGAGCCCTGCAAGCGTCTCGCTGCGCCCACCGCAGGCGACTGCAAGCCGCGTCGTTTCAGCAATGCCCCGTGTGATCAGCGCAGCCGCGCTGTTGTACCCGAGCCCCAGGCCTGAAACAATCCCGGCAGCAATCGCAATCACGTTCTTGAGCGCGCCGCCCAGTTCCACGCCAACGACATCATCGTTTGTATACAGACGCAAAGAACGGCTCCCAAACTCGCGCTGTATGCGCGCGGCCAACTCCGCGTCATGCGATGCAATCGTGATCGCCGTCGGCGCGCCTGCAGCTACTTCCTGCGCAAACGATGGGCCGCTGAGAACACCGACAGGCAGGTTTAAGTCGAATCTACTGAGCACATCGGCGATCACCTCGCTCATGCGCAACAGCCTTTCGTCTTCAATGCCTTTCGTCGCGCTCACCAGCAGCTGTCCTGCGCAAAGAAACGGCGCGAACTGCTCATAGCTCGCGCGTACATGATGCGACGGCATCACGCTCACAACAATCTCTGCATCGCGCAGCGCTGCTTCTATGCTCGAAGTCGCGCAGATACTCATTGGAACAGCAAAGCCGGGAAGGAATCGAGTGTTCTCTCCACACTCGACAATTGTCTCGCTTACTTCAGGCGAGTGCGACCACAGCGTCAGATCATGACCGCCGCGGCCCGCAAGACTCAGAGCTATCGCGGTGCCCCACGCACCGCTTCCCATTACGGCAATACGGCTCATGCGGCTTTTGCCTTCGCTTTGTCGAAGCGATATTCAGTGCCATGCAGAAGTCGATCAATATTCTGATGATGCTTGACGATCACAATCGCAGGCACGATGAGAATCACCACAATCATCGACGCAGAATAGGGGAAGTGTGGCGCGAGAAACGCGAAGACCGGAAACGATGCGGCAGCGAGGATCGAGGCCAGCGACACATAGCGTGACAACACCAATATGACGATGAACATGCCCAGCGCGCCGACCGCAGCCAGCCATGCCACCGCTACAAAAACTCCGAACGCAGTGGCCACTCCTTTACCACCCTTAAAGCCGAGCCACACAGGAAACATGTGTCCGGCAATGGCCGCCAAAGCCGCAAGAGCCATGGCATTCTGCAGCGGAACCTGCTCTACCATGTGCAGATTCAGTACCCATCCAGCGGCAATCACCGCGATATAACCCTTCAATGCGTCCAACAGAAAAGTGAGCGCGCCCAATCCCTTAGCGCCGGAGCGAACAACATTCGTCGCGCCGATATTTCCGCTGCCCTTCGAGCGAATGTCTTCTTTGCGGAAGAGCCGCACCAGCACATATCCAAATGGGATCGATCCAAGCAGATAAGAGATAGACGCGACGACAAGATACGTAGCCACAGACATTGCGACTATGAGTGTAGCAGCCGAATGTGGCTTACATGAGCTTACGGCGCACCATGTCGAGCGCCTGCTGGCTTGCGAAGAAGCGGATGCGACCGCGGTCACCGGGAAAATTCTTTTCTACGACTTCTGTCTGCACCCCATCGCTGATGGCGATGTAGACCAGTCCGACTGGCTTTTCTTCCGTTCCGCCACCGGGTCCGGCAATGCCGGTAACACCCAATCCATAGGTGCTGCGGCAGCGGCGGCGGATGCCCTCGGCAAGCGCAGCCGCCACTTCCCGGCTCACCGCGCCTTTTTCCTCGATCAGTTCTTCAGGAACGCCCGCAAACTCAGTCTTCAATTCGTTGCTGTAGACAACCGCTCCGCCAAGAAACGAGCGCGAGCTGCCGCTGATGCTCGTCAGCCGCTCGGCAATCAGTCCTCCGGTGCAGCTCTCCGCGACGGCCAGCGTGGCGCCGCGCATTTCCAGGTAATAGAGAACGATCTGCTCCAGCGATTCGCTCTTCGCAGCCGATGAATAGATCAGATCATCCAGCTCTTCTTCAATCAGGCTGGCCAGTTCCATCACACGCGCTTCAGCCTCTTCCATCGTCGGCTTCGTGCAGATCAACGTCAGCTGAATGTCGCCGAGATGCGCAAGAATGGTCGTCTCCACATCTGTATAACGCGAATAAATCGGCGCAATGCGCGCGTCCGCATGCGATTCGCCGATCATCGCCGCCTTAAGCGTGCGCGTAGCCATGAAGCGCTGCGGCAGAATCTCGCGCAGGCGTGGCACGCACTGCTCGTCGAACAGGGGTTTGATTTCGCTTGGAGGCCCTGGCAGCAGCATTCCCAGCTTGCGATGCGTGCCGAACACCGTGTCCAGCCATTGCCCCGGAGCCGTGCCCCGCGGATTTTCAAGCACCTGCGCCCCATCGAGCACGTCGGCTTGCTTGAGATTGTTTTCCGTAAGCTGCCAGCGCCGCTGTGCCGCCCGCGCATAGAGCTGTCCCACGATGTCAGCGTTGCGCTTCAGCACAATACCTAGCGCGTCCGCCCACGCTTCGCGCGTCAGATCATCTTCGGTGGGACCCAGGCCGCCCATGGTGATCGTGATGTCTACTCGCCCCAGAGCGGTGCGAATCGCATTCGTCAGGTCTTTTCTGCGGTCGCCAACGATCGTCTTGAATGCAACTGTCACGCCCAATTCGTTCAGCCGCTCTGTTAAATAGAGCGAGTTCGTGTCCTGACGGAAGGGCGTCAGCAGTTCAGACCCGATGGCAATGATTTCACATTTCATGCAGTACGGAGGGACAGAGACAGAGTTAGAAGGTGCGCAGTCCTTCCACTCCCAAAGCTAAATGATACATGGCTGTATTGGTGGCCAGAACCACATCTCCGCCCGGAGCAAACGCGAGCCCCACAATCCCTGATCCAGCTACGGCCAAAGCTGGTTCTCCAGACGGGCTAATACGCACTACCCCGCGCCGTCCCTGCCATGATGCTGCAACATACAGGTTACCGGCAACATCGATTGCCAGCCCCTGCGGCCGGCCAAGTCCACGATAGAAGATGCGCGCATTACCGTCACGATCAATGGCGTAAACACTGTCGTAACTCGATGTCGTCGGTCCGGTGACGTAAAGTGTTCCATCGCGGTCGAATGCGAGATGATATGCTGCAACGCTGGGCTCAAGCGTTGCAAAGACGAAGATCTGCCGGTCAGGAGCGATTTTAAAGATGGTGCCGCTGCGGTCACCTACGTATAGATTTTGATCCGCATCGAACGCAAGCCCGGTGGCAATCCCCATGCCCTCGGCAAATTGCGTATAGATGCCGTTCGGTGAGACGCGAAAAACCGTCCCGTCGTTGCGCGAAGAAACATAGAGAAAACCTTCGGGATCGACTGCAAGCCCTGTGGCATTTATAATGCCTGTAACAAACGGACGCATTTCTCCATCCGATCCGATGCGAAACACCGAAACAGGCGTGCTCTGACCGCGTGTTCCAGAAAGCGTGGCATAGATATTGCCTTCACTGTCCACAGCTGGGTTTGCAACGATGTGTACGTCCGTCGCAATCATTCCCGCAACCAGCAGTTTGACCGAATTGCTCTGCGCCCCGTTTTGCAATAGCTGCAGTTGTCCGGACTCAGCTTCGTCGGGAACCCGTAATTTCAGGCGCTTGCCGCGGCTCAGCAGAACCGACGCCGCCAGTTGGCCAAGCATCGCGACCGGCTGTCGCATCGCACGCGGACCAAGATTTATGCCTTCCAACTCCACTTCGCCGCCGGGCAGAGCCGCCGGCGGCAGCAATGCGTCAATTCTCGGATGATCCGACGGGTCCGGTTTTGTTGTTCGGGCCATATCTCGAAACCAGCGACTCATTTCCTATTCTCTTCGCAGCAAAACCTTACCACCAGTGATGTATGAGAAGAAACACCAGGAGCGCATATACACCCGCAGCTACATCGTCGAGCATGATACCAGCGCCGCCGGGCAATCGCTCCAGCTGACGTGCCGGCCATGGCTTTATGATGTCGAAGGCGCGAAAAAGGAGCACCGCCACCAGTACATACGCCCAGTTTGCCGGAGAGGCCGCAAGCGCGATCCACTGTCCGCAAACCTCGTCCAGCACTACATAGCCGGGATCTTCGCGTCCGCTCTCCCGCTCGACGATCGTCGCAGCCGGGATGCCAATGAACAACGCCAGCAGCCCACAGCCCCAGGAGGCTATCGCCGTTTGCAGCGGGGGAAGATGCGCCAATCGCACCGCCGCAAACCACAGTAGCGCAGCCGCTATGGATCCCCACGTTCCCGGCCCCGGCTTTCCGAACCCTGCTCCAAAGAATGTCGCCGCAGTCCACGCCCAGAGCGTCTTACCCTTCGTCGTCATGCCTGCGGCCCGGCTTCAATCCTTTCAGGTCTTCCAACACTTCGGGATCAAGCACCGGTGATGAGATGCGATACTCGCCGCTCGCCCACTTTCCCAGGTCGATCTGCCTGCAGCGGTCGCTGCAGAAAGGAAAATCCTCGCCGTCCGCCGTCACCAATGTTCGGCATGTGGGACAGCGCAGAACGCTCTTTTTCTTCGCAGCCTTCTTGCTCATGCTTCTGAAAGTACGCGCGCAATTACATCATAATCGTGCGCTTCCGTGATTTCGCATTCATAAAAACGCCCAGGTTCAATTGCTTCCATCGGCCCGAAGTCGTTGATATAGACCGTGCCGTCGATCTCAGGAGCGTGAAACTGCGAGCGCCCCTCCCACAAGAGCGGCGTCTCGGCCGATTCACCTTCCACCAGCACATTCACTGCCCGCCCCACCCACTGCTGCTTCGCCTTCTTGCTCAGGCCCTTTTGCAGTCGCATCAGCGCGCGCCTGCGCTGTTCAATCACCTTCGCAGGAACTTTCTCGCCAAGTGAAAACGCTCCCGATCCTTCTTCATCCGAGTAGCCAAAGACGCCAAGCCAGTCGAACCGCGCCTTGCGGACGAAATTCGAAAGCGTCTCGAAATCCGCATCCGACTCGCCTGGAAAACCAACAATAAACGATGTGCGCAGAGCAATCCCCGGCACTGCTGCGCGAACCTTTTCAATCGTCTTCAGAAAAATATCCGCATTCGCGCCGCGTTTCATGCTCTTCAGCACCGGCCCCGAAGCATGCTGCAACGGAACATCGAGATACTTGCAGATGTTGTCGTGCTTTGCGATCGTCTCCAGCAGCTTGCCGGTAATTTTGTTCGGATACGCATAAAGAAAGCGCAGCCAGCGCAGCCCGTCAATGCCCGCGAGCTTGTCCAGCAACGTCGCAAGACCATCCTTCAAGCCAAGATCCTCGCCGTAACATGTCGTGTCCTGCCCAATGAGCGTGATTTCCTGCACACCCTGCGCAACCAGCCGCTCAGCTTCAGAGACCACCGATTCAAAATGCCGGGAGCGAAACTTGCCGCGCAGGTTCGGGATCACACAGAAGCTGCAAGGGTGATCGCAGCCTTCCGCAATCTTGATGTAAGCCGAAGGCCCGCGCGTCGCCAGCAGGCGCGGCGTCGTGTGGTCATAAAGATACTGCGGCAGCGCCGCATCCGCGCCATCCCATTCTTTACGCGCGAAGCGTCCCTGCGATTCGCGCAGATTGCCCTCCGCCCGCGTCGTCGTCCCCGAAAGAATATTGAACGGCGATACAGGCTGCGCAACCGGATCAATAGGCGCATCCAAACCGGCAGCTTCAAGAATCTTCTCCAACTCGCCGGTGCCTACAACAGCATCAACCTCAGGAATATTCTTCCGAATCTCGTCGCGATAGCGCTCCACCAGGCATCCGGCAACAATCAGTTTCTGCGCCTTGCCAGTCGTCTTGTGCTGTGCCATCTCCAGAATCGTATCCACCGATTCCTGCTTGGCCGTATCGATAAACGAGCAGGTATTCACCACCAGGACATCGGCGATTTCTGGAGACGTAGTCATCTGCGCGCCTGCCCGGTCAAGCAAGCCCATCATCACTTCGCTGTCCACCAGATTCTTAGGACAGCCAAGGCTCACAAAGCCCACCTTCAGGCGAGGCGTCTGTGTTGCGGTTTTCAGGGAATCGATGACACTGATGTCAGCGTCGTCGAGAAGAGATTGAGTCACATTGTTATTTTACCGGAAAAGGCTCCACTTACTCCGTGCGCGTTCGCCGGCGAACACTCCACTCAGTGCTATCATTAGGAATGTGCCGGGTCCTACGCGACTCAATCCCGCCAACCCCGCCAGGCCCGGAAGGGAGCAACGGTAACGGGCTAGTGTGTGCGCAGTAGGTCGCCCGGTACATGTCTTCTTCTCAATACGCCCAATTCTTCTGACACAGAACTTTTACACTTCCCACATGTGCAATCACTCCGTTTCATAGACATCGAAGCATGCGCTCGTAGAAAATGATTCTTTACTTTGCAGCAGATGGAGAGCAGCCTTGAGCCTTACTGTGCGTCAGCACACTTCACGACGCGCCAAAATCAGTGCCCTCGGAACCTACGTTCCTCCTCGCGTATTGACCAACGCCGATCTCGAAAAAATGGTCGACACCAGTGACCAGTGGATTGTGGAGCGCACCGGCATCCACGAGCGGCACATTCTTGAAAGAGGTCTCGCCACAAGCGACATGGCTGTCGAAGCAGCAAAACAATGCCTCGCCGAGCGCGGCATCGAGCCCACGGAAGTCGAAGTCATCATCATTGCCACCGTCACGCCCGACATGCTCTTCCCCGCAACCGCATGCCTCGTCCAGGACAAGCTGGGTGCAAAAGGCGCATGGGGATTCGACCTCTCAGCCGCCTGCTCCGGCTTCGTCTACGCGCTGCAGACAGGCGTGAAATTCGTCGAATCAGGAGCGCACTCCAAAGTGCTCGTCATCGGCGCCGACACCATGTCCTCGATCCTCGATTACACCGACCGCGCCACCTGCATTCTCTTCGGCGACGGAGCCGGCGCAGTTCTGATCGAGCCGGCTGAAGACGGCGAACTCGGCATGATCGATTTCCTGCACGAGATCGACGGCTCCGGAGGCTGCTCGCTCTACATGCCTGCCGGCGGCAGTCTCCATCCATCGTCCGCAGAAACCGTCGCCAAAAAGATGCATTACGTTCATCAGGATGGACATGCCGTGTACAAATACGCCGTGCGCAAAATGGCGGAAGCGACAGAAAAAGTGCTCACCCGCTGCGGCATCACTGGAGCCGATCTCGGCTGCTTCATTCCGCATCAGGCCAACAAGCGCATCATCCTTTCGACCGCCGAGCGCCTCGGCATGCCGCTCGATCGCGTCATCATCAACATTGATCGTTACGGTAACACCACAGCCGCTACCATTCCTCTCGCCATGCAGACAGCCCGCGAAGAAGGCCGGTTAAAGAAGAACGATCTGGTACTCGTCGCCAGCGTCGGCGCCGGCTTCACCACCGGCGCATCCCTGCTTCGCTGGGAAATCTAGTTTCGAATCAAGCCGTGCCCGCAGGCACAGGAGCATCAGCCTTGCCTGCGCGCTGATCGTGCCGATACTTCCATATCCCGAACGCAATTCGCCGCGATGACTGTCGGACACGGCTTTGCAACTACGAATCGCGCAAGCTGCAGGTTTACAGAAATCGAAGATCGGGAATCGCAGGCAGCGCGCCGCACTCCATCCCGTAGCGATAAAAGAGTTGCAATCCTTCCAGGCACGCCGCATCGAGATAGTAGTGAATATTGTGCGTCAGATATGTACGGATGGTAGCTTCAGGAACCGTGAGACGCGCAGACCACTCGGCAACCAGATCGTCCACGCGAGCAAGCCCATGGTCCCGCGATTGCTGAAAATCGCGCACCACTGCCTCAGCACTCACGCCCGCTTCACGCAACCCCTCCGGGCGCACCGCCCAGAAGGCCGAGACCCACGCCGATCGAGTCAAAGCATGCCATTCGTGACCAAGATCGAGATAGATTAACTTCTTGCCTGTTCGCTGCTCGCGTGCCGCGCGATCTTCGAGCGCCAGCAGCGCCGGATCGCCAATCAGCAGCGCAGCGTCAGCGACTCCCAACATTGCATCGAGATCAGGAGCATGCGACACAAACTCCGCCGAAGCATTCCAATATTTATGAAACAGTATTCGCGTATATACCGCCGAAGTGCGCGACGAAGTATCGAGCGCAATCCTGCGCACGCCTTTCACTCCATCGGCATGCTTCACAACCAGAAGGATCGACCGGATATCTCCGAGCGAAGCAATCGCGCACCCCGGAACAACGGCCAGCGACGGCGCAAAAGTACACGTCGCCACCGGCACCAAACCGATGTCAGCAGTTCCCTGAATCAACTCATCAGCGCAAGCTGCGGGCGTGGTTTGATGCATGGAATAACGTTCCGCCAGGCGGCTCTTGCCCGGCTCGTGCTCAAAATCCCACATCAAAGGAGCGGGATTGAGAAAGTTGATGGCAGCAATTCTTAAACGGCGCACTCGTTAGTGTAACAACGCATCAGTAACTTGACTTCGCGCCGTCTCGCGTCTACTCTCCGAGCAAATTCACAAACCAAATTGTTTCAGCAAAGCATCGCCGAAGGTGTCTATTGGCCACAAATGTTGACTCCACTTTGCCATCCGGCCCAGCATCTCCATTGGCTGCAGAGTCTATAGACCAGGGGCGGCTCGCATGGCTCGCTCTCGCACTTACGCCCGGCCTGGGTCCGCGCCGCATCCTCCGCGCCATCCGTGAAGCCGGAGCAGCCGAAGCAATCCTGCATCTTCCTCTCACCGGACTCGAAGCTCTTCATTTCCCCGCGCAGGCCGTACAGTTCATTGCCGATGGTAAGGCATTGACCGCAGCGAACGAAGAGCTGGAATCGCTTCGCAAATCCGGCGCATCATTTCTCACCTACAGTGACCCCGACTATCCCGAGCGTCTGCGCGAAATTTTCGACGCGCCCGCGCTGCTCTGGATACGCGGAGACGCAACACTCCTTGCAAAGTCTGCAATCGCCGTCGTCGGCACACGCCACCCCACTCCCTATGGCTCGGGTATGGCTGAGATGCTTGCTCGCGATCTGGCTGCGCGCGGCCTTATCATCCTCAGCGGCATGGCGCGCGGTGTTGACACATCCGCGCATAGAGGAGCGCTCGCTGCGAAAGGAAAAACCATCGCTGTCTGGGGCACGGGCATCGATGTAATTTATCCCAAAGAAAATAAATCGCTCGCCGAGCAGATTCTTGCTACTGGCGGCGCAATCGTCTCGGAACTTCCGACGGGCACATTCCCCGCGCCGCAAAACTTTCCCAAGCGCAACCGCATCCTCAGCGGAATGAGCGTCGGCGTTCTCGTTGTCGAAGCAGGCGAGCACAGCGGCACGCGCGTGACCGCGCGCTGCGCGCTCGAGCAGAACCGCGACGTCTTCGCCGTCCCCGGCAACGTCACCACAAAAAACGCCTGGGGGCCTAACACATTGATTAAGCAGGGCGCAAAGCTCGTCGCCACGTGGGAAGACGTGTGGGAGGACCTGCCTTCGCAGGTTCGCCTCGAAATTGAGTCAGAATGGGAGCTTGCATCGAAAGGGCCACTTGCTGCATCGTTATTTGAGGAAGCTCCCCTGCCACCTGCCGAGACTCGGGTCATGAGCGTGCTTCGCCACGACGAAGCCCTGCAACTTGACGAGATCATGGAAAAGCTGGAGCCTGAGCTGAGTTCATCCGAAGTGTTTACCGCACTCTTTGAACTGGAGCTTGCAGGGCGCATCAAGCAACTTCCGGGCAAGAACTACGTTAAAAGTTTTTGACATTCCCGAAAGCGTTGATGTCATGTGCCAATACGCGGAATCCTGCGTCTGTAGAAATGTGCGCGCTGGATTCATCGCGGCAAACCGTGATAGCTTCCATAAGAATTAAGTGCAGTTTGTAAGTTGGGCGAACGTTGCCCGTGAATTGAAGGCAAACAATGAGCAAAGCGCTTGTGATCGTCGAATCCCCCGCGAAAGCAAAGACGATCAGCAAATATCTGGGCAAGGACTACACAGTCGAAGCTTCGGTCGGACATATTAAGGACCTGCCCAAAAACAAAATTGGTGTCGATCTTCTGGACGGAACCTTCGAGCCGGAGCTGATCGTCATCCCCGGCAAAGAGAAGGTCGTAGACCGTTTAAAAAGACTCGCCGCAAAATCCGACCAGGTCTATCTCGCGCCTGACCCTGACCGCGAAGGCGAAGCTATCGCCGCGCATCTCGCCGACGAATTGGGTAAGGTCGTCAAGAAGAACGCGATCCATCGCGTCACCTTCAACGAAATCACGCCGAAAGCCGTGCGTGATGCGTTTCAACACGCACGCAACGTCGACTCGCATCTCGTCGATGCGCAAACCACGCGCCGTGTGCTGGATCGCATCGTCGGCTACCAGGTTTCGCCCCTGCTGTGGGACAAGGTCCGCCGCGGCCTCTCCGCCGGCCGCGTGCAGACCGTGGCCGTGCGCCTCATCGTCGAGCGTGAGCGCGAAATCAAAGCCTTCAATCCAGTCGAATACTGGACCATCGACGCCCAACTCGAAGCCCAAAAGTCGTCCCCCTTCACCGCACGATTCATCGGCATCGACGGACAGCGTGCTCGCGTCGAAACCGTCGATACTCCATCCCTGCCCGATCAGAAAATCACCGACGAAGTCATCGCGCAGCTGAAGAAAGCCGCGTGGTCTGTGCGCGCGGTCGACCGCAAGGAACGCAAGCGCAATTCAACTGCGCCCTTCACCACCAGCAAGCTGCAGCAGGACGCGTCAAGAAGACTTGGTTTCAACGTCAAGCGCACCATGGGCGTCGCCCAGCGCCTCTACGAAGGTGTCGAGATCGGCAGCGAAACCGTCGGTCTTATCACCTACATGCGTACCGATTCGACGCGCGTCGCGCCCGAGGCCATCACCAACGTCCGCGACTGGATCAAGAAGAAACTCGGCGCTCCCTATCTGCCCTCTGTGCCCAACGCCTACAAATCGAAGAAGGACGCGCAGGACGCCCACGAAGCTATCCGTCCGACAGACGTCAATCATCATCCCGATGAAATCCGCCGCTACCTCAGCGACGAGCAGTACAAGCTCTACAAGCTGATCTGGCAGCGCTTTGTCGCATCGCAGATGACGCCTGCCGTCTTCGACCAGACTACCGTCGACATCCTCGCTAAAGCCGATCGCAACTACGACTTCCGCGTCACCGGCTCCGTGCTGAAGTTCGACGGCTTTCTCAAGGTCTACGAAGAATCAAAGGACAAGAAGGACGAAGACGACGAAGCGCTCGCCAACAAACTGCCTGCGCTCGATGAAGGTCAGTCGCTCAAGCTCAACGAGCTGAAGCCGGAGCAGCATTACACCGAGCCGCCTCCGCGCTACAACGAAGCCTCGCTCGTCAAAGAGCTTGAAGAGCAAGGCATAGGCCGGCCGTCCACCTACGCGTCCATCATTAATACAATCCAGGATCGCGAGTACGTGCAGAAGATCGGCGGGCGCTCCGGCCGCTTCGTGCCCACGGAAATCGGCACCGTCGTCACCGATCTGCTGGTGAAGAACTTCCCCTACATCTTCGACACCAAATACACCGCCCGGCTCGAAGAAGAGCTCGACGACATCGAAGACGGCCGCGAGAAATGGACGGACCTCCTGAATGGCTTCTATGGCCATTTTGCCGAGGAACTCCAAGACGCCAGCAAACACATGGAAGACATCAAGCGGATGGAGAAGCCCACGGACGAAAAGTGTCCGCTCTGCGGCTCACCGCTGGTGCTGAAGTGGGGCAAGTTCGGCTCCTTCTACGCATGCAGTTCCTACGACAAGAAGAAGAAAGACAGCTGCACCTACACGCGCGAAAATTTCGAGGCGAAGCCGAACCTTCAAACCGAGAATCAGGACGCCGAGCAGGAAGAAGAGTATTGCGAAAACTGCGGTCGCGTCATGGTGCTGCGCAACGGCCCGTGGGGACCGTACATGGCCTGTCCCGGCTACAACGAAGATCCGCCCTGTAAGACCGTCCGCCGTCTGCACCAGAAGCAGCAGCAGAAACCGCCCGAGCCGATCGACGAGATGTGCCCGAAGTGCGGCAGCCAGCTGGTCAAGCGGCAGGGTCAGTATGGCGAGTTCATCTCCTGCTCCGCGTACCCCAAGTGCAAGTACATCAAGCAGAACACCATCGGCGTCGTCTGCCCCAAGTGCAAAGACGGCCAGATCGTCGAGAAGAAGGCGCGGCGCGGCAACATCTTCTATGGCTGCGAAAACTATCCGAAGTGCGACTTTACGGCTAACTTCAAGCCGGTTGACAAGAAATGCCCGGAATGCGGCTCACCATATTTAATGGAAAAGACGCTTAAGTCCGGCGTCTACCTCGTCTGCCCGAACAACAAAAAACCTGCGGCAGCCGACGAGGTCGAGAGCCCGAAAAGACGCAAAAAGACGGGCGAGGAAGAACCAACCGTCGCCTGCAGCTACTCGAAGCGCATCGGCGATGCTCCTGTAGTTGAGAAACCTACTGTGGAAACCCACGGCCCGCTAGTGGAGCAGGCGGTTTCCTGAACGCGAACACCGCTTGCCACCCCTTCCCCCCTGGGGTGGTAAGCTCTTCCGTTATTTTTCAATCATTTACGGGGGGATCATCCCCTGCTATGGCGCTGACTCCAAAGACTTTAAGCCATTTCCAGTATTTTCAACCACTTACGAGGGGATCCCGGCTGCCAATCTGCCTGAGCCCTCCGCGGATTTCTCCAGTGGATGATATTTCATTTCGCCTATTACTATGGTAGCAATTTTGGTCATAATTGTACGCCAACTTGCTTCGCATATAAGCTTCCTATTATCTATGAGTTGCAAAAATAATAGCGGACAAGGGGCTTGACAGCATGCGCAAGGGCTTCGGGGCAACGATGATTTCAGCCAGCGTGCGTCTTTTGCTAAACGCCAGCATCTGCTAATGTATACGGGGTTGGATCCACGGAGGGGTAAGAAACGTCGCGATGGCAAAGGCAGTCTGGAACGGAAAAGTAATTGCAGAAAGTGATACTTACGAGACAGTTGAGGGGAATGTGTACTTCCCCGAATCGGCAGTGAAGCGCGAATACCTGCGGTCGAGCTCGACGACTTCCACCTGTCCCTGGAAAGGCCTGGCGCGGTACTACAGCCTGATGGTGGACGGGCAGGAAAACCAGGATGCCGCCTGGTATTACCCCGATCCCAAGCCAGCCGCCCGTAACCTCAAGAACCACATAGCTTTCTGGCGCGGAGTCGAGATCGAGAAATAGCCGGAATACTGGCGCCTCTTCTGCGCACCCTTTCTTTCAGCGAAGGATTTCGATCAGCAGCACCCAGGCGCTGAAGACTGCTCCCACAAAAGAGAATATGACGCCGGGTACGATCCAGTAGAGAGCGTGCAGGTGGCCATACCCGAAGAGCAGCCCCAGGCCGGCAATACAGAACGGCAGCGTGGCTGCCTGCGTAAAGATGGCGCGAAAAAGCACCCAAGACAAAGGGTGGTCCTTGGCAGACCGCCGGTAATGGATTTGTCCAGCAACCTGCGCGGCCCATGATACGGCTGCGATGAGAAGAATTTCGAGGGCGAGAAGACGCAGAGGCTGTCCCGGCACCAAAAGAATGGTAGCTATGAAAAAGATCTGGAGCAGCTGCAGGATGGATTCTCCGGCGCGGCCCGGAAGACCGGGAAAGCTCATGATCTTTTGAAGGTTGAGGGAGACGGCGACGAAGACGAGTCCGGTGAGGGTCGCCGCAGCGCCTGCCTCTACAGCAAGAAAGGTGCTCCATTCGGCAATGAAGGGCAGTTGCATGGTCCTGGCTATTCTGCCATCGGATGGCGATGCGATGGTAGCACGGGGCGCGGGGCGGATAGTGGGTAGTGGGCCAGCTTGAACAGTCGATCCCTCAGGAATAGTGGTATAGGCCTGTGGCTTTGTCTTCATCGCATGGATTCTTCGGCGGATTGCGCCTCAGAATGACGGCTGGTGAGTGATTACGGCACCGACCTATGTCAAAGGGATTGTCATTACTAAAGTCGTGCCCCTTCAAAACAAACCCGAACTGACGCATTACCGGATGGTCCTTGTCCTTATCTGTTGAAGATGCTATCAATAACAATCAAATCAACCGGATGACTGCAGGTTCAGCTTGACTGGCTGCACCTCTGTCTCCGCGGCCCTTGTACCTGAATATTCAACGGAAAGAAGAACGAGATGATCAGGAATGTAATTTTGGCGGGTGTTCTTGCGCTTTGCCCGGTGCTGGGTTTTGCCGCTCAGGATGTAGTCAGCGCAGTGGATGGAACGGTCAAGAAGGTCGATGCCGGCACGAAAACCATCGTCGTGCAGGCGTCTGACGGCACCGAACACACCTTTCACTACGCCGGCGACTTAGTGGTACACGGAGGAAAGGACACCGCAGCAGCATCGGAAGACAGCTTCCACGGCATTCATGAAGGCAGCAAGGTTGCTGTTCACTACACTGCGGACGGCACAAAAGAAACGGCGCACGAGATCGATAACATCGGCGACGATGGCCTGAAGGCAACCGAGGGCACCATCACTCACATCGACCGGGGAACGAAGACTGTTGCCATAAAGACGGCTGATGGAACGGAGCAGACTTTCCGCTTGTCCAGCCATGCAGCGGCCGATACGGGAAAAGATATCGGCGAGGGCGCCGACAAGACGGCGAAGGTGACGGTGTACTACACCGAGAGCGCGGGCAAGAAAACGATTCACTTCATACGCAAGGAATTCTGAGGCTTGCCCTGAACCTGCTTCAGGCCGTCCGTCCAGGAGCCGGGACCGGCTGCCGTAGTTGCAGGGATTTGAGTTGCATGGCGAGGACGATGAGCGGCGGGCAGCAGGGCTGCGTACCGTAACCGGTGCATCCGGTGCAGCAATCCGGGGCGTGCGGTTTCGGGTCGACGGTAGATAGCGTGTCCATAGCACGGATGATCGGCCATGGAGCGCGAATCCCACAGTGACCTGAATCACAGATATCAAGACTAGTATCGGGACTGCTATCGAGACTACGGCTGGTCCTTGTACATGCCGATTTCGGCCTTGCCGCCTTCGGAGATGCGGGCGCGGTACATGCCGGGAGTATTGAAGCTCCAGACCATGTCGCCTTTGGTGTCGATGGCGATGACGCCGCCGTCGCCCTTCATATCGGTGAGCTGATGCTGGATGACTTCGTCGGCTGCGGCTTGCAGGCTCATGCCTTTGTACTGGACTAAGGCACAAATCGTACGCGCGACGGTGAGGCGGATGAAGTATTCGCCGGTTCCGGTGCCGGAGACGGCGCAGGAGCGGTTGTCGGCGTAGGTGCCTGCTCCGATGATGGGCGAGTCGCCGACGCGGCCCCACATCTTGGCGGTGATTCCTCCGGTGGAGGTTCCGGCGGCGATGTTGCCCTGCTTATCGAGGGCAACGACGCCTACGGTACCGAACTTGTGCGCTTCAGGGGACTCAATCGGAAACATAAGTTTGGCATCGGGCTTTCCAGCAGGCGGCGATCCGGCGGGACGCGGCGGGACGGGTTTGCCTTCCTTTTGCAGTTCCCTCACAAGGCCATCCCAGCGGCGCTCGGTGAAGAAGAAGCTGGGGTCGACCATTTCGAGGCCATTTTCTGCCGCGAATTCGTCGGCTCCGGCGCCGATGAGCATGACGTGCGGCGATTTCTCCATGACGGCGCGGGCGAGCGAGATGGGATGGCGGGTGCGGGTGACTCCGGCGACGGCTCCGGCTTTGAGGTTCGAGCCGTCCATGATGGCCGAGTCGAGCTCGTTCTTGCCCGCGGCGGTGAAGACGGCTCCGCGACCTGCATTGAAGAGCGGATCGTCTTCCATGAAGCGGATGGCGGTCTCGACCGCGTCGAGCGCCGAGCCGCCTTTGTCGAGGGTGTCGGCGGCCTTCATGAGCGCGGTTTGCAGATCAGCCTGGTAGGCAGCTTCCGTCTTCAGGTCCATGTGGCTGCGCTCGATTACGCCTGCTCCGCCGTGGAGGACAACGGCCCACTTGTGGGACTGCTGGGCCTGGGTGGTCATGGTCAGCAGGCAGGTGCAGAGAACGATAGCTGGCTTGCGCATGGTGGCATGATACATGCGGAAATGCCGAGCGGCCCGATCAGTTGCAGAATGTGAGAAAGCCTCAGTCCGTGGCTGCGGCGAAGCCACAGAACTTGTTCACGAAACCCTCAAATGGAAGCTTGACCCAGCGGCTGTTGCTGCCCCAGTTATAGCAGGAGAGTTCAACGTTCTCATCCACAACGCGCACCCGGTCGACATAGGTGAGATGGAAGGTATGCTGGGCCGTCCTTCCTCGCAGCACATTCCAGGCCAGCTGCACCCGGCTGAGGTTCTGGCTGCGCAGATTTTGCGTTTCGGTTGCGAGTGCGCGATTGTAGGATTCTTCGGCAACGCCCAGATTTCGCGGATTGTCGCTGTTGTCGAGAATGGACTGCTGCTGCGCGTCGAGCGTGCGAGTGGCGGTGGCAATATCCCCGAAGGCGAAGAGGAAGATCTTCCAATCGCGCGCCGATAGATCGGCCATGAGCTTGACCATATTTTCTTTGGTCATGGAGGCGTCGACGGGCAGGATGCCGGCGGGCGCGAGCTGGCATGTCTTGACGGGAAACTCGACCAGCATGACGACCTTGGAATAGCCCGATCCGGTGAGCCACGCGAACATTTGATCGGGACCGGACAATCCATGGAGGGCGTCGGTGACGGCGGTTGTGTCGTTGCGCAGGCTCGCGCACATGATCCAATCCGCTTCGGGAGGGTTGGTTCTGTTGTAGTTCAGAATTTCGACGCGGGGGCGCAGCGTGAGCGTACCAAGGGGAGCGGTGCCGTGATCGGCGAGCGTAATGCAGGTCTGGGCATACAGCACCGGGTTGTTCTTGATCAACGCCATGACCACCGACGCGGGCCCGCAGAGGTTTGTTCCGCCCTGGTTGAGCAGGCTGGGATCGATGATGCGGGAGACCAACTGCACTGCGATCTTGTGGCGATTCAGGTTGGGAAAAGCCGTGGCTGTGGCTCCGGCTCCCTTTCCAAAGCGGGTGGCTATGACGATCGCATCGTCCTGGGCCTGTGAGAACTGCCGCCGCGCTGCGCTGAAAAACCGCAGGCGCAGACCAGCCAGAAGATTGTCGTAGCGGGCCGCATCCATATTGGTTGTGTTACAGGTCGAAAGCTCTGAAGCAATGCGAGCAGGCGGGGCAGGCCGGACGGCCTTGTCCTGCAGCCACTGGATGATTTCGTCGATTGTCACGGGAGCAGTATATATGCCTTGGTGACGGGGGATGGGTCAAGGGAAAGAAAAATCTGCTTATCCTTCTCCGATGCTGCAATGTCCACATTCGGAATCGACGAACTGCGCAAGCGAGCCACCGAAGTCCTGTTTTGTGGGCGGCATGCTGAACTGCACTCCTTTGGCCTTCATATCTTCGTAGAACTTTTCAAGGTCCGGCGTGGTGAAGCCCAATTCTACTGTTCCCGGAGGATTCTTCTCGGATGCTGGGTGCAATCCGAGCGTGGTTTCGCCAGTGACGAATTCGCTCCAGCCGGGGGATTCAAACTTCAGGGGCATGCCGAGGGTATCGCGATAGAACTTCACGGCGCGATCCATATCGCCGACGAACTTGATCACGTAGCCTAGTTTCATTGGTTCC
>Ga0335073_10004258_pt1 | contig 20020 bp, 22 predicted proteins | sample Lox_Sample_22_FD_207093 | JGI IMG/M metagenome (GOLD analysis project Ga0335073, IMG submission 207093) | Soil microbial communities from Loxahatchee National Wildlife Refuge, Florida, United States - Lox_Sample_2.2 | ecosystem: Environmental > Terrestrial > Soil > Wetlands | place: USA...
ACCGCCGAGATGTGCAGGGCGAACAACAGCGGCACCGTCGCGGTCGGGATCAGCGCGAGCGGCAGCTCGGTGATGGGGGCACTGGAGGGCGTGATGCTGAGCAACTGGAATCCGGTGAGGGCGCCGAGGGCCACGGCCACGATCAGGTCGGTCATGCCGAACGCGTTGAACCACAGGGCGGCGCGGCGGCCGGTGCCCTGCGCGAGCCTGCGCGCGACCAGCGGCGCGGCGATGCCGGCGGCGATGTCACCCACGCCCGCGGGCACGGCGAACAACGCCGGCAGGTGGCCGAGCGCCAGGTACAGCAGGAACGCCACCCCGGCCACGCGGGGCGTGTGCGGAAGCTCGAGGCGGCTCAGCATGCCCGGTGCCGCCAGCGCACGCGCCACCACCGGGATCCGGCGCAGGGCCAGCAACAGGCCCAGGTAGCCGGTTACCGCGAGCGGAAACCACGGCAGCGTGCGGTACCAGCCGTGACCCGCGATCACCGCGCTGGCGGTGATCCAGCCGCCGAGCACGACGGCCGCGGCCCCGGCCAGGAGCACCGCACGCCCGAGCCCCAGGCCGGAGCGCACCGCGCCGCCGTACAGCACGACACAGGTCAGAGCCGCGACCGCGGCGGGCCCGGCGATGATAGTCGCCCACAGATAGGCGGGCGGGTCGTACATGACGGCCTCCACGTGCAGATCGATGGCCCGGCTTTCTACGAACGCTACGAACCAAGGTCGCCGCGGGGCGTCACCCGAAGGTGCCCTCCGGGTGGAATGTCGCTGCGCGGGGATCCCTCACCCGAAGGTGCTACCGGGCCGGCCTGGGCGATGCGCCACGGGGTGTCAGGGGATCAGGCCGAGCTGCCGCGCCCGCGCGACGGCCTCGGTCCGGTTGGCGGCGCCGAGCTTGCCCAGCACGTGGGTCACGTGCTTTTTGACCGTGTCGAGCGCAACCACCAGGTCGTGCGCGATGCGCTGGTTTGACCTGCCCGTGGCCAGCAGCCGCAGCACCTCCAGCTCGCGGCCGGTCAGCGGCTCGGCCAGGCCCGGCGGCACGGCGGCGTCTCGCCTCGTCGGCGGGACGTCCGGCGCGACATCTGGCGGGCCGCAGGCGCGAACGAGCGCGGCCAGGTAGACGGGATCGATGTCGCAAGCCGCGGGCCGCTGGCCGGGCCGGGCCGCGGAGAGCTGCTCCAGCAGGGCGTGCATCGGAGCGCCCTCGTCGGCCAGGACCCGGATGTGGCCGTGCCGCCGGGCGAGCCTTACCGCATCGGCGAGCGCGCCGAGGGCACCGGCGTGATCGCCGCACGCGGCCAGCGCGAGCGCCCGCAGCGCCTGGATCTCGATCACGCTCGCGGTCCGGCCCTGGCTGACCGCGGGGTCGAGCAGCCGCCGCAGCAGCGTCAGCGCCGGGCCGGGGTCGCCCTGGGCGAGCAGCACCCGCGCCAGCACCAGATATCCCGGCTCGCGGGGGTAATCGGGCTCGTCGTCCGGGCTGAGACCGGCCGCCGTTGTCCACCCGGCGGCCGCGTCGAGGTCGCCCTGGGCGAGCAGCAGCCGCGCCCGCTGCGATGGCACCGGGTTGAGCAGGGCTGTCACCTGCTGGCTCAGCCCGGCCTGGCCGGCCTCGCGCATGGCCTCCCGCGCCCCGGCGGCGTCGCCATGAGCGTGCCGGATCCGGGCTACCAGAGCCAGGCCGGTGACCACCGACTGGGTGAAGGCGAGCTGTCGGCCGAGCGTGACACCCCGGGTGGCGTGGTCCAGGGCGGCGGTCAGCTCGTTCCGCTCGTACAGGACCTGGGCGAGGCCTATATGCGCCGGGCCCGTGATGGCCTCCTGGCTGGTGTCGCCGCCCGTGTCCAGCGCCTGCCGGCTGGTCGCCAGTGCCGCATCCAGGTCGCCCTGGGCGCGCTGCACCTCGCCCAGGTCGTAGCAGACGCGCATGGCCAGAAAGTTCCCCGAAGAACTCGTCGGCCGCGCGCCGCTCCTCGAGCAGTTCGGCCAGGCCGCGCTCGGCCGGCCCGAGCCGCCCGTCCAGCCAGTCCGCCACCGCCTGGTTCCAGCGCACGAAGGCGCGCATCAGCCAGTCGTCCTCGCCCAGATCGGCCAGGGCCTGCCGGTTGTAGTCGGCCGCGAGGGCGGCATCACCGCGCAGCCGCGCGAGCGAGGCGCGCAGGAACGCGATCCCCGCGGGGACATTGGCCAGCACGCTGTCCCCCTGCGGCGGTCCGAGGGACGGCTCATACGGTTCGTCACCGCTGACCGCGAAGGCGCGCTCGGCCTCCCCGAGCAACGCCTCGAGCGCTTCCAGCTCGAAGCCCATGGCCGCGCCGTAGGCCCGGGCCAGGCACAGGCGCGGCCGGCCGCGTACCGACTCGGCCGGCAGCGCCGAAAGCCAGCGGCGCAGGGTCACGCCCTCGCTGCGGCCGAGCAGCGTCTCGACGTGCCGCTCTACCAGCCGCGCCGCCCAGGCGGCGTCCCCGGCGGCCAGCGCGTGCCGCACCGCGTCATCGGCCAGGTCATGCTCCTCGAACCAGGCGGCCGCGGCCCGGTGCAGCGCCCGAACCCGGCCGGGCTGCTCGGCCTGCAGCCGGGCGCGGAGCAGATCGGCGAACAGATGGTGGTAGCGCCACCAGGCGCGGACCTCATCGAGCGGTACCAAGAACAGGCCCGCCCGCTCGAGGTCTTGCAGCATCGCCTGGCTGCCGGCCCGGCCGGTGACCGCATCACACAGCTCCCCGGACAGCCGCTCCAGCACCGAGGTCTCCAGCAAGAACGCGCGCACTTGCCCGGTCTGGCCGTCAAGGACCTCATCGGCCAGGTAATCCAGCACGAAGCGGTGGCTGCCGCTGAACGCCGCCGCGAACCCGGCCGGATCCGCGTGCCCGCGCAGCGACAGTCCGGCCAGCTGCAGCCCGGCCGCCCACCCCTCGGTGCGGGCCACGAGCGCCTCCGCCGCCGCGGCCGGCAGGCCCGGTCCAGCGGCCTCACCGAGCAGCGACGCCGCCTCATCGGCGGTGAAGCGCAGGTCGGCGGCGCGCAGCTCAGCCAGCTGGCCCCGGGCCCGCAGCCGGGCCAGCGGCAGCGGCGGGTCAGCCCGGCCGGAAACCACCACCCGCAGGCCCGGCGGTAGATTCTCCAGCAAGAACGCCACCGACTCGTGCACCGGCCCGGACTCGATCAGGTGGTAGTCATCGAGGACCAGCAGTACCTCGTCCGGGCCCGGACCGGCGGCCAGCTCGTTGATCAAGGCCGTCACCAGACCCTGAGGCGAACGCGAGGGCAGCGGGCCCACCCGCCCGGCCAGCCCCGGCCGAGCCCGGTCCAGCGCGGCCACCGCGTGGCGCCAGAACCGGGCCGGGTCGCTGTCATCGCCATCCAGGCTCAGCCACGCCGTCGGCCTGCCGGCACCGCGGGCCCAGGCGGCCAGCAGCGCCGTCTTGCCGAATCCCGCCGGCGCGCACACCAGCACCCGCCCCCGCGCCAGGCCCTCGCCCAACGCCTGCACCAGACGCGGGCGCGGCACGAAACCGGGCTGCCGCCCGGGCACATGCAGCTTGGTGGCCAGCAGGACGTCCCGCCCGGACAGAGCGGTCTGGTCGGTCATCTGGTGTCTCCACGCGGCCCGGAGGCGGCCCAGGCCACGAGTAAATCGTCAGGCCATCCGGCGCAAGCAGATTACCGCTCGTATACCCAGGCCGGTCACCCGCATCACACCGAGGCAGATCTTCCACTCCGATGCCACCTTCGGGTGACGCTCACCGCCCGCGCCCGTTCATACCGTCGACAGATGAAGCAAACGCGACCGGTACGAAGGACGTGGTGAGTGCCTCCGGCGACCCGGCCCGGTATGAGATCCGGGTGGCGGGTGTCCTGGACGGCCGGTGGGCCGCCTGGTTCAACGGCCTGCAGATCAGCAGCCAGGGCGAGGAGACGGTGATCTGCGGCATGCTCGCCGACCAGTCCGCGCTGCACGGGCTGCTGACCAAGGTCCGCGACCTCGGGCTCTGCCTGATCTCCGTGCGCCGGCTGGATACCAGCCGTGCCGACGCACTTTGAGTTCAGGGTCTCACGGTGAGGGTGCCGCTCACGTAGCTGCTCGCGTCGATCGTGTAGTTGGGGTCGGCCGCTTCCGAACAGTAGGTCGGGTACGGCGACGACGATGTCGCGGTGGTCCAGCACGTGGGTGCGATCGGCAGGGACGCCGCGCTGTCGCCGTTGACGAAGCCGGAGTACGACGCGGTGACGGACGAGGCCTCCTGCCTCATGTACTTCGATTCGCTGGCCAAGCGGCCGGGCGTCGCGCTCGGAATGCAGTTGCAAACGGGTGATATGCAGTTCCTCAACAACTTTGTGACCGTGCATAACCGCACGGCATTCGGTGACGACGTCGACGACGACATCGACATCCACTCCGAGAAGGACGTGGAGTCGGCGAACAGGCCTAGTGATCCGGCTCGAAGGCGGCGGAGAACAGGTAGCTGGTGGCCAGGCTGCGGTAGGGCCGCCATTTGTCGGCGATGTCCAGGACCTGCTGCGGTGCGGGGAGCTGGTCGAGCTGGTAGGCGGCCTGGATGGCATTGCGAAGCGCTAGGTCGCCGGGCAGGACGACGTCTTCGCGGCCCAGCGCGATGATCAGGGCGCCCTGCACGGTCCACGGGCCGATGCCCGGTATGGCGGTGAGCTCGGCCATCAGCGCGTCGTCGGGCAGGCTGCTCAGCACGTCAGGGTCGAGCCGGCCGTCCACGAGCCGCCCGGCGAGGTCGCGCAGCGTGCCGATCTTCCGCCACGACAGGCCGGCGTCGCGCAGCCCGGCGGGATCCACGCCCAGCAGTTCGCCGGGCGACGGGAGATGCCCGCCGAACAGCGCCTCGATACGGGCCAGGGTCCGGCGGGTCGCCGCGACCGACAGCTGCTGGCCGGTGACCTGGAACAGCAGCGCGCCGTACAGGTCCATCGGCGGGAGCTGCGCCATCCACGCCCGCGGGTCGAAGTCCGGCCGCTCGTCGATCAGCCGCGCCAGAACCGGGTCGGCCCGGCGCAGGTAGGTCCGCGCTTGCCGCAGCCAGGCGGCGCGGCTGGATTCCTCGGTCACCATGCCCGCTCCCTTCCCTCGGCCGTCCTGGCCGCCACCATGGCCCTTGATCCGGACCGTGTACAGCGCGGATGGCGGGTTCATGCTGCCATCGTCGGGCGCCGGCCGGTGAGCTGACATCGCCAGATTCTGGTGAGCGTCGGCGACCGGTTATGGGCGGTTATGGGCGACAACTCGATCAAGATGCCGCGGCGCCAGCGCGGCGCGGCAGGACAGGACCACGACCAGCGGCCAGATCGCCTGCGCCCCGCCCACGAACCGCTCGGCCAGGCCGACCTGCCCGGAGCCGCTGACCAACTCCCCGACGAACCAGGCCAGCAGGACGAGCTGGCCGGCGACCGCGCCGGCGCCGACGGCCGCCCGCAGGCCCCAGGGCACAGACGGGCCGCGGCGCCACGCCCAGGCCGGCCAGGCCGCCAGTCCGGCGAACCCGAGCGCCGCCCAGACCGCGTGCGAGAGCGACCCTCCGGGATGCGCAGGATTGGCCGCCACCATCATGCCGGAGACCGCGCCGGCGATCAGGATCAGCCGTCCGGGCCGCGCGGCCGGCCGCAGCGCCGCCCCGGTCACGATGTCGCAGACCCCGACGGCCAGGAAAACCAGCGTCATCACCCACCGGTCGGTCGCGCCGGCGGCCGCGAGCGCACTGACCGTGTCCGCCACCTGGTTGAAGGGCCGGGACTGCAGCATGGCGGCGATCGTCCACCCCCCGATCAGCAGGACCGGAGAGGCGGTCGACGAGACCACACCCCACCACGGCACCCCCCGCGCCCCCCGCACCGCTCTACGTTAGGCGAGGAGCCGTCGGAGCCTGGAGGCCAGGCGGCCGTTGGGGAGCGGCCTGGGGGAGAGACGGGGCGTAAAAGACTGCTTTCTCCCTGCCGGAGCGGGCAACAGCAGTCAAGGCGCTGATGCGGCCGCGTCACCCGGCCAAGAGGCTGGGCCTGTGACGCCGGGCAACCCAGGCATGCACATGATCGGATTGCCCGGCGGCGGCTACGCCGAGCACGCGCCTATCTATCGGACGGGCAGCGGGCGGGTGTTGTACACGTGCCGCGCCCACAGGTACGCGCCCAGCGACACCCCGGCGGCCCAGGCGATGGCGATCAGCGCGTTGTCGCCGACGGCGCCGCCCAGCAGGAGTTGCCGCACGGCCGTCGTCACCGGCGTGAACGGCTGGTACTCGGCGAACCACCGCAGCCCGAGCGGCAGCGAACTGGTCGGTACGAACCCGCTCCCGAGGAACGGCAGCAGCATCAGGAACATCGGGGTGTTGCTCGCGGTCTCGACCGACTTGGCGACCAGGCCGAGCGCGACCGTCAGCCAGGTGAGCGCCAGCGCGGTCAGCGCCAGCAGGCCGGTGACCGCGAGCCAGGCCAGCGGGCTCGTGGCGGAGCGGAAGCCGATCAGGACCGCCAGGCCGGTGATCGCCGCGACGCCGAGCAATGACTGGATCATGCTGCCGAGCACGTGTCCGGTCAGCACCGAAGCGCGTGCGATGGACATCGTTCGGAAGCGCGCGATGATGCCCGTCGTCATGTCCATGGCGACGCTCACGGCGGTGCCCTGCGCCACCGCGGCGACGGTCAGCAGGAGAATGCCCGGGGTCACGAAGCCGACGTAGGCGGCCCGGCCGCCGGTCGTGTGCCCGAGACCGGCGCCGAGCGTTCCGCCGAAGACGTAGACGAAGATCAGCAGGAAGATCACCGGGATGCCGAGCACCATCAGGGTGAGGGTTGGATAACGCTGCATGTGCCGCAGGTTGCGCCGCAGCATGGTGGCCGAATCGGCGACCGTGTAGCTCAGGGAGGTCATGGCTAGGCTGCTTTCTGCGGGTCAGGGTCCCGCGCATCGGACTCGCCGGTGAAGGCGAAGAAGACGTCGTCGAGGTCCGGGGTGTGGATCGACAGCTTCGCCACCGGGACGGCGCCGAGCTTGTCGATCAGGCTGCGCAGTGAGTCGAGGCTCCCGTCGCCCGGCACCTGCAGGGTGAGCGCTTCGTCGTCGCGCGACGTCGCGTTCACCAGGCCGGCCGCGACGGCCAGGTCCTCGGCGCTCGCGAACTCCAGCTCGATGTGGCCGCCGGGGATCTGCCGCTTGAGCTCGTCGGGCGTGCCCGCCACCACGATGCGCCCGTGATCGAGCACGGCGACCCGGTCGGCGAGCTGATCGGCCTCGTCCAGGTACTGCGTGGTCAGGAAGATCGTCACGCCGCCGGCCGCCAGGGTCCGGATGATCTCCCACATGGTGCGCCGGCTGCGCGGGTCGAGGCCCGTCGTCGGCTCGTCCAGGAAGATCAGCTTCGGGTCGCCGGTCAGCGTCATCGCCAGATCGAGCCGGCGCCGCATGCCGCCGGAGTACGTCGCGGCCGCTTTGCCCGCCGCGTCCTGCAGGCCGAACTGCCGGAGCAACGCGGCGCCGCGCTGACGGCCGGCCGCGCGGCCCAGGTGGTGCAGGTCGGTCATGAGACGCAGGTTCTCCTCGCCGGTGAGCAGGTTGTCGACGGCGGAGAACTGGCCGGTGACCCCGATGGCCGCGCGCACGGCGTCGGGCTCGGCGGCCAGGTCGTGGCCGGCCACCCGGATCTCGCCGCCGTCGGCGGGCAGAAGGGTGGACAGAATCTGCACCGCGGTGGTCTTGCCGGCGCCGTTCGGCCCGAGGAGGGCGAAGATCGTCCCCTCGGGAACGGTGAGGTCGATGCCGTCGAGCACGAGCTTGTCGCCGAACGACTTCCTCAGGCCGGTGACGGCGATCGCCGCCGGCCGGCGGGCGTCGGCTGGGCTGTTCATGGGGGTCTCCGTTCACGAGGGCGGCGGGCTCAGGCACGCCGGATGACGATGTCGCCGAAAGAGGTCCGGGCGTGCACCTCGGCCGTCTCGTCGGCGGGCTCAGGGCGGTCCGCGACGGCCAGGCTGTTGCGCACGTTGCCCAGCCGGGTCTGCGCGTCCACCAGCGCGGCGGTGCCGGCCGCGATGCCGACCTCGATCTCGCCCATGCTGGTGGTCAGCGTGGCCATGCCTCGGGAAACGCGGCCGATGCGCAGGCTGCCGTTGGCCGTCTTCGCGGTCACGTCACCATCGGCCCGGTCGACGGAGATGCTCCCGTTGCTGGCGCTGACCTGCAGGTTGCCGGTCACGGCGCCGATCCAGGTCTCGCCGTTGGCGTTCCGGACCACGGCGGGGCCGTCGATCTCGGTCAGCCGGACGCGGCCTGAGCCGCAGGTGACCTCAGCGCTGCCGGTCACGACGCCGACGCTGATGCCGCCCGCGCCGGTGGTCAGGTCGACCGGCCCGGCGTTCTCCAGGTCGATCTCCCCGGCGCCGGTCTTGGCCTGGCACCGGTCCAGCCGCCCGGTGCACCGGAGCGTTGCCACCCCGGCCTCGGCGCGCAGCCGGGAGCCGGTCGGCAGGTCGATGGTCACGTCGATCGAGCCCGGCTTGCTGCGCAGCGACAGGCCGCGCTGCCTCGGCGCCTTCACCAGGAGGCCGTCGGAGGTCATCTCGACGCGGGTCTGCTCCGCGGCGCGGACGTCGGGCTCGTGCGACGGGTCGCTGGGGCGGACCTCGACGACGGTGTCGGTGCGGTCGCGCGCCGCGATGCGCAGGTCGCCGACGGGGACCTCGACGGTCGCCAGGATCGGCTCGGGTGTCTCGAACGTGGGCATGGTGGTACCTCCAGATGTGCGGGTGAGCGGTCCCGGTCCCGGGACCGGGACCGGGGATCAGATCTCGGGGCGGCCGCTCGAAGCGGCCGCCTTGTCGTTACCGGACCCAGCCGGTGAAGTGCTGGCGGCCGGTGGCGGCCCGACGGGGGGCGGCGGCGCCGCCGAGGGCGGCGTCGGCGTCGAGCGCGGCGGCCGCGGTCCGGACCAGCCAGCCGTTGACCGACAGCCCGCTGCGGTCGGCGGCCTGCTCGATCCGGTTCTTCAGGTGCTCGGCGAGGCGGAAGTTGATCCGCGCGATCGCGCCCTCGTCTCCTTCCGGAGCGGGGGGCAGCGCGGTGCCGGGCGCCAGCGGCACCGGCCCAGCCTCGGCGAACGACTCGGCGAACGACTCAGCGGGGGGCGGCGCCACGACGAACTGCGGCTCGCGGCCCTGCAGCCGGACGTGGACCGAGCCGGGGGCGAGGTCGCGGGTGATCTCGTCGGCGGCGGCCGACAGCGCCTCCAGCAGGGCGAGCCGCACGGACGACTCCAGCGGGATGATGAGCCGCTCGGCGACCGCCGTGGCCTCGTCCCCGGCCGCCTCAGCCGCCAGAGCGAACTCCTGGCGGATGGTTGCGACGTACGGTTCTAGTTCCATGACGCCAGTGTGGCGCCAAAGTGGCGCCATGTCAAACGTGATGGCGCCACAGTGGCGCCATCATGGCGCCGCTGTCCGCGTCGGGGCCGGGCCCGGGCGGCTGGGGTCGGGCCCGGGCGGCCGGCGGTCGGGCCGGGCGGCTGGGGCGCTGAAGTGGCGCCTGGGGCGAGGCGACGGCGGGCCGGGAGGCGGTGGAGCGGTGGGCCGCGTGGCGGCCGGGCCGAAGACGGGCGTCCAGATGCTGCCCTGATCAGAGCCTGTTGTGCTGCAGCGGCTGGCCGGCGCCCTCGGTGAGGATGTCTTCGGGCTCGAGGCGCATGAGGTCGTCGCGGGTCCAGCGACGGTGCAGGTCGGAAGCCAGCCGATGGGCGTGGCGGAGCCGGGCCCGCTCGAGTTCGTTGCGGACGCTACGGGCGTTGGCGAACATCGGCTCATCCATCTGGCCGGTGAGATAGCCACGCAATGTCGCCTCGGCTGCCTCGGAGAGGTAATAGCGCGACCGATCCAGCATCAACCGCCCGATGGCGGTGAGCTCGTCCAGGTCGTAGGAGGCAAAATCAAGGTGGTGCGCGATCCGCGAGCGCATCCCGGGGTTAGAGGTGAAGAACTCATCCATCCGGTCCTTGTATCCCGCGAGGATTACCACGAGCTTTTCACGCTCGTTTTCCATTACCTGGAGCAGGATGTCGATCGCTTCCTGGCCGTAATCCAGCGAGTCCCCGGTCCGCCAGAGATAGTAAGCCTCGTCGATGAACAGGACCCCGCCCATCGCCTTGTCAAGCACGCGCCTGGTCTTCGGCGCCGTCTGCCCGATGTATTCGCCCACCAGGTCATTGCGCATGGCGTGCACCAGTTGCCCTTCCTCCAGGAACTCGAGCCGGTGCAGCAGTTCCGCCATTCGCAGGGCCACGGTGGTCTTCCCGGTGCCAGGGGGACCGGTGAAGCACATGTGCAGGTTCGGCCGGGGCGCGTCGAGCCCGAACTTCTGCCGCGCCCGGTCGACCAGCAGCAGCGCCGCGATCTCCTGCACCTTCGTCTTCACCGGCACGAGCCCGACCAGGTCGTTGTCGAGCGCCGCGAACACCTCGTCGATGCCCGCCTCCTGGCGTTCGTCGGCGAAGGTGACCGTCGCATCCGCGGGCAGGAGCTTGACCCGGTCCTTCTTGCGTGACCGGGAACCGCCGCGCCATGGTGGTGCCGCAGACCCTCGCTTCTCGCGGCCTGCCCTGGCATGAGCGTGGCCTGGCCCCGCATTACCGAAGACAGGCCTGGCCGCAGCCGGGCCCTGATGGTCGTCGTCTGCCATGTCGTCTCTCTGGAACCCGACGACGGACATCAAGATCAAGCAGCCGAAAACGAGGACAATCAGCACGACGATAATGCGCCAGTCAATCATGAGCTCGCACAGGGCCCTCCCCGCGCCCACCAGGACACCTGCACCGACCATACATCTGTACCCGGTTCCGGATCCAAGGCCGGTGCCAGGCCCCGGACCGGATGGCGATCGTCAACGGCTCAATGACTCCGGGCCGCGGCGCGGTAATCGACCGCTCGGAAACACCCGTGCACGTGATCGTTCACCACGCCGACGTTCTGCATAAATGCGTACACGCTCGTGGGTCCCACGAAGCGGTATCCCTGGGACTTCAGTTGCCGGGCGAACGCCTCGGCCTGCGGGGTCGAGCCGGGCAGGTCCGCGATGGAGCGCGGGGCCCGCGTGCGGTTGATCTCGTAGACCTTCGCGAGCGCCGCCAGGTCCGGCGACGCCGACATCATCGCGCGGGCGTTGTCGACAGTGGCCTGGATCTTGGCACGGTTGCGGATGATCGATGCGTCGTGCACCAGCCGGTCGACGTCCGCCTCGGTCATCGCCGCGACCTGCGCGACCTCGAAACCGCCGAACGCGGTCCGGAACGCGTCCCGCTTCCCGAACACGATCGACCAGCTCAGCCCGACCTCGAACACGCCCAGCGTGAGCGCCTCGAACATCGCCGGCTCGTCCTCGGTGCGAGTGCCCCACACCTCGTCGTGGTAGCGGCCGAAGGCGCTGTCGTCGGCGCCGGCCCAGGCGCAGCGCGGCTTCCCGTGGTACGCGATGATCACGTCGTTGCTGCTCATACGGCTCCCGGCCGCCCCGGCGCGGCCGCACGCGAGTCAGGCATCGAACATCGCGAACAGGGTGTTCAGGCCTTCGGCCAGAAGCGGGTGCGTGAAGATCGCGTTCGCCATGGCGGTGTACGTGAGCTGGCCGAGCATCGCGACCTGGATCATGGTCATGATCTCGCCGCCCTCGCTGCCAAGGATCGCGCAGCCGAGGATCTGCTTGCTGTGCGCGTCGACGACGGCTTTCATGAACCCGCGCGTCTCCCCGGTCTCGAGGGCCCGGATGACGGCGCTCATCGGGAGCTTCGCCACCCGGATCGCGCGGCCCTCCGCCCTGGCCTCGCGCTCGGTCAGGCCGGCCCGGCCGAGCTGCGGGCCGATGAACACCGTGTAGGGGATGATCCGGCCCCGGGTGCTCTCCTTCTCGTGCTTGATGAGGTTGGCGTGCAGGATGCGGTAATCGTCGTAGGAAAGGTGGGTGAAGGCCGGGCCGCCCTTGATGTCGCCCATCGCGTAGACGCCGGGAGCGCTGGCCAGGTACTCGTCGACCTCGATGAAACCGCGGTCGCTCAGACGGATGCCCGCGGCCTCGGGGATGAGCGCGTCGGTGTTCGGGACGCGGCCGATCGCGGACAGCAGATGCGAGCCCTCAAGTTGTCGCTGACCGTCCGGCGTGCGAACGGCCAGCCGCACGCGGCCGTCACCGGCCGGCTCGGCCCGGACCGGGGTCGACGAGGTCAGGACCGTGATCCCGTCATCGCGCAGGATGGTGGCGACCTCGTCCGAGACGTCCTCGTCCTCGATCATCATCAGGCGCGAGGCGGTCTGGATGATGGTGACCTCGCTGCCGAACCGGCGGAACATCTGCCCGAACTCCAGCCCGATGTAGCCGCCGCCCAGGATGATCAGGTGCCCGGGGACCTCGTCCAGCTCCATGATCGACGTCGAATCGAGCACCGGGACGTCGTCCGCGCCGGGGATCGCCAGCGGCCGGGGCCGGCTGCCCGCGTCGATGACGACGACCGGAGCGGTGACCTGCCGCGTCCCGCCGCCAGTCAGGGCGATACCGACCGTCTTCGGCCCGGTGAAATGGGCCTCGCCCTCGATCAGGTCAAGCCCGTTCTGCGGCGGGCGGCTCGCGTAGTTCTGCCGCGCGCCGGCGACCATGGCCCGTTTGCGTTCGCGCACCGCGGCCAGGTCCACCGATACCTCGCCCGTGCCCACGCCGTACTCCGAGCCGCGGCGCGCCTGGTAGGCCAGGCGCGCGCTGGCCACCATCGTCTTGGTCGGGGTGCACCCCCGGTTGACGCAGACGCCGCCGAGCTGGTCGCGCTCGATGAGCGCCACCTTCTGGCCCGCCTTGGCCAGCTCAGCGGGGAGGAACCGGCCCCCCTGGCTGGTCCCGATCACGATCGCGTCGTAGTGCTCATCGGTCATTTGCGTCTGCTCCCCATGTCCTGGTGAGTGCGCGGACCGCTTCTCAGTCGATCTTAGCTAGGTCGCCGTTGCCGCCTGCGCCAGGGCGGCGTCGAGCAGGGTGGCCGCGGCCGCGCGGGCCGCGACGGCGGCGGCGGGGTCGTGGTCCAGCCGCGCGGACTGCCCGCTGCCGTCGTAGAGCAGGTGCAGCTCGCGGGCCAGGGCCCCCGGGTCCGGCGCGCCGGCCTGCGCGGCCAGCTCGGTCAGCAGCGCGCGCACCCAGCCGCGGTAGGTCTCGGTGGCCTGCCCGGCCGGGTCGCCGGGACGGGATACAGACAGGGTGTCCGACCGGGCCATCGCCCACCCGGACCCGCAATCATCACTGAGTTTTTTACGCCCCGGCCCGGGGAGGATCATCGTGCCCGGCCCGTACGGAGACGGGGGCGCCCCAACGACGCAACCACGGCATGCGCGTGGCGCCAGCGCTCTAGGTTGGCCCGCCCCGGCGCCGCCAAGATCATTCCGAAGTTCTCCCGAAGGAGGAAAAACATGAGCACGGGCTCAACGCGCAACGTGGTCCTGGTACACGGCGGGTTCGTCGACGGCTCCGGCTGGAAAGGGGTGTACGACGCGCTGACCGCGGACGGCTATCGCGTCGCCGTCGTGCAGAACCCGACCATGACGCTGGAAGACGATGCGGCCGCCACGCGGCGGATCATCGACGGCCTGGACGGGCCGGTCGTCCTGGCTGGCCACTCCTACGGCGGGGCGGTGATCACCGAGGCGGGCCGGGACGAGAACGTCGCGGCCCTGGTGTACATCGCGGCATTTGCGCCGGACAACGGTGAATCGGTCAACACGCTCATCGCCGGTTTCCCGGCCGACGGCCCGCAGCCGCCGATCCTGCCGCCCAAGGACGGCTTCCTGGCCCTGGACCGGGATAAGTTCCACGCGTCGTTCGCCGGCGACCTGCCGGCCGACGTGGCCGCGTTCATGGCCGACTCCCAGGTCCCCTGGGGCGTCAACGCACTCGGCGGAACGATCAGCGAAGCCGCCTGGCGGATGAAGCCAAGCTGGTACCTGCTCACCACCGAGGACCGGATGATCCCGCCCGGCTCGCAGCGCGCGATGGCCGACCGCACCGGGTCCACCGTCACCGAGGTCGCCGGCAGCCACTCGATCTACGTATCCCAGCCCGGCGCCGTCGCCTCGATCATCAAGCAGGCCTCCGGCTGACACCCGGCTTCCCGGGGCGCCCGGTCAGATCGCCGGCAGTTCACCAGGATCTGGTGACGACCAGTCCATCTGGGCGAGGCGATCAAGGCGACGCCCCGAGGACCTGCGGCTCATGATCGATGTCAACCTGGGCGCGGCGCTGTGGCTGACCCAGGCGGTGGTCCCGTACCTGGAGCTGCGCCCGCTCGGGATCCGGGTCAACGCCGTGGCGCCGCAGTTGCTCGACACCGCCCTGACCCGTCCGTATCTTTCGCCGGAGCTGCTGGCGCAGGCGGTCACTCCGGCGGCCGTTGCCGATCTGATCGTCTACCTCGTGAGCGGGGCCGCGGCGCCGGTCAGCGGCGCGATCGTGCCCGCCCATGGCGGCTGACCGGTCGTACCTGAAGGAAGGCAGCGTGACCGGGAACCGGCCGGAACTCGGCGGGCCGGTCGCGCCCGGCCCATGGCGGGTGCGCCGGACCGGGGGTGGTGATAGCGACGGTCAGGCCCCGCGAGGGAGAGGGCGCCCCTGGCGCCCTCTCCCTCGGCTCGGTCAGTGCACGAAGCGCAGCGGGCCGGACAAGGTCGGGAAGTTGCGCGTGCTCAGCGCCTGCACGCCGGCGTTGTGCTCACCGTTGAATGGCGTCACCGTGGCCGGGCAGCCTGCCCTGGCCGCGTCACGCGGCGAGTTGAACCACAGGCCCAGGTGATACATCTGGATCGGGTTGAATGACGGGTTGAATTTTGCGTTCGGGAACGGCGGCTTGGTGAATACCTGCGGCGCCGGGGCCGTGCCAGGGGCGACCGCGAACGTCTCGATGCTGAAGCGTCCGATAAAGGTGCCGCGGGCGTTGCCGAAGCGGTTGCTGTCCAGGTCGCCCTGGTACCAGGAGATGCCAAATGGCGCATTAGGCACCTGAATGACGAACAAGTCGAAGTCCGTGTTCCGCGGCAGGTGGCTGGCGAAGACCTTCATGATCTCGACCGGACCCGCGGACCTGATCGTGACCAGGGCTTGCGCTCGCTTGAGGCACCGGGCGCTGACGGCGGTGGCCGAGGGGACCATCCGGAACGCGAACACCCGGCCGTGCGAAGGGCTGGCGGATGCGCTGGCGAGGGCGATGCCGGCGGCACCGAGGACGGCGGCCAATGCCGCCACCACCACAGTGAGCCGTTTGGGCAAATGACGCATTTACGTTTCCTTGCCTTTCTTGGGACATAGCCTTAATGCGCGAATATTGAACCGGGATCACGACCTAACAGAAGTCTCCGGCCCAAAGGCTTAATGCATTCAGCAAGGTATCAAGAAACGCTCAGGAAACGTTACATTGCCGCCTCAGTAAAAATACGGTGTCGGCGCAGCGACATTTAGTGATCAGGGGCTCAGAACACCGCGGCCATACACCGGTTGCCAAAAAAATAGCGCCGCAGGATTGAACCCCCGTGCCGCGGCCCGTTACCGCCGTGGGCCACCCATCGCGCGCACCGCCACCCGGCCGGGCGATGGCATCGCAATGGTGCGCCCGGCCGTCCACCGGCCGGGCGATAGCGAAGGGGCGCCATCCACGAGATCTCTGACGAAGACCGCGTTCACCCCGGCCGCGGTCGCGACCTTACTGGGAGCGGTGGGCGGCCGGCCCCGGCGACGTACCGGCCGCCCGCAGAGCGCCGCTCATAACGGTCCCGGCCGCCACGGGTAACGTGGCCGGCAGCCACGGGTAAACGGGAGGGAACGGATGATCGCGTCGATCAACGACAACAATCTCAACGTCGAGGTGCTCGGTCCCGAGGATGCCCCGGTCATCATCGTGCATCACGGCGGTGGCGGCATCGGCTCCCTGGCCGAGCCGAAGGCGAGCTTCGGGTGGCTGGCGGACACGTTCCGGGTCGTCGTTTACGACGCCCGCGGCTGCGGCATCAGTGAGGGCAAGCCGCCCTTCAGCCACGCGCAGTGGGCGGCCGACCTGGACGGGCTGCGCGAGTGGCTGGGTGTCGACCAGGTCATCGTGGCCGGGGGCTCGTACGGCGGCTTCATCGCCATGGAGTACGCCATCGCCTACCCCGAGCACGCCCGCGCCATGATCCTGCGCGACACCTCTCCGGACAGCTCGAACCTGAAACTGGTGTACGAGAACGCGCGCAAGCAGACTCGCGTCCCCATCAACTGGGACAACTTCGACCGCTACTGGACCGGCCGGATCCACGACGACGAAGACCTCAAGGCGCGCTGGGCCGAGATCGCCCCGCTGTATTCCTACGAGGACGACCGGGAGCGGGCGGCCGCGAGGGTGGAGGGCGGCAGCTACCGTTACGAGACCCATAACTGGTGTTTCCAGCAGAACCGGCCGACCTACGACGTCAAGCCCGCCCTGCCCGGCGTGCGCTGTCCCACTCTGATCACTGTGGGCCGGCACGACTGGGTGACCCCGGTGGAGATGTCCGAGACCATCGCCGCGCTCATCCCGGACTCGCAGCTGGTGATCTTCGAGAAGTCGGGCCACTCACCGCCCAGCGACGAGCCCGAGCTGTTCCGGCGCGTCGTCCGCGACTTCCTGGCCAAGGTCGCTCCCGAGGTCGCGTAGTCGTGGAACACGGACATGTCGCTGCTGGTGTGCGTCGCGTTGGGGAAGATGTAGTTGTAGGTCACCCCGGCCGGCAGCGCGATCGTCGCCGTCCCGCCCGCGACCGGCTTGCTGGACGACCCGGACGAACCGGACGACCCGCTGCCGCCGGAACTGCAGCCCGCCGCGATCAGCCCGGCCACGGCCACCCCGGCAGCCACGGCGAAGCGGAGCGTACGTCCCCGCACCCTTATGTGGCGCTCCCTTCGCGACGACGCTCGCCTCCGTTTTGACAGTAACTTTGCCGATGAGGCCAATTCCAGGAACAGATGTCGCAAATTCGTGCCTATATCGCCGCCACTCATTGCGCATCCGTCGGAATGGCCGCCCGCTGGCATTACGCCACAACTGCCCCTGGCCGGCCCGGCCCGCCGTCGGTAGGCTCCCTGATCATGACCACCTGGGCCGTGTGCCAGGGGAGAGGCAGAAGCGATGATGTACCAGGTTGTGAACCCCGCCACGGGCCAGGTGGAGCACGAGTACCCGACGGCCACCGACGCGGAGATCGGCGAGATCCTGGATCGGGCCGATCGCGGCTATCGGTCCTGGCGGCGGACGGCCATGACCGAGCGCGCCGACATGCTGCGCCGGGTGGCCCAGATCTACAAGGACCGGTCCGCCGACCTGGGCGCGATCATCACCCGCGAGATGGGCAAGACCACGGCCGAGGCCCGAGGTGAGCTGAAGACCACCGTCGGCATCTACCGCTACTACGCCGACAACGGGGCCGACCTGCTCAAGGACGAGCCGCTGCAGTCGCGCACGCCGGGCTCGGCATGGATCCGCAAGTCCCCGATCGGGGCGCTGCTGGGCATCATGCCGTGGAACTACCCCTACTACCAGGTCGCCCGGTTCGCCGCCCCCAACCTGATGACCGGCAACACGATCGTGCTCAAGCACGCGCCGCAGTGCCCGGAGTCGGCCCTGGCCATGGAGCAGATCTTCCACGAGGCCGGGCTGCCCGCCGACGCGTACATCAACGTGTTCGCCAGCAACGAGCAGGTGGCCGACATGATCGCCGACCCCAGGATCGCCGGGGTCTCGGTGACCGGCAGCGAGCGGGCCGGATCGGCCGTCGCCGCGACGGCGGGCCAGAACCTGAAGAAGGTCGTGCTGGAGCTAGGCGGCTCGGACCCGTTCATCGTGCTGGACGGCGCCGACCTGGCCAGCGTGGCCAAGGAGGCGGCCGAAGCCCGGATGGAGAACGGCGGTCAGGCGTGCAACGCCTCCAAGCGCATGATCGTGACCGCCGACGTGTACGACGAGTTCATGTCCGAGTTCGTTTCCGCGATGTCCGGCTATGCCACCGGCGACCCCTTCGATCCGGCCACGGCCTACGGGCCGCTGTCCTCGGAGCGCGCGGCCGCCCTCCTGATGGACCAGATCAACGACGCGATCGGCAAGGGCGCGACCGTGCACCTGGGCGGGCACCGGCTGGACCGCCCCGGCGCGTTCGTGGAGGCCACCGTGCTGTCTGGGGTGACCCCCGAGATGCGGGCCTTCCGCGAGGAGCTGTTCGGGCCGGCCGCCGTGGTGTACAAGGTGTCCGACGCCGATGAGGCCGTCGAGCTGGCCAATAGCAGTGCCTACGGGCTCGGCGGCGCCGTGTTCTCGAGCGACGAGGCGCTGGCTCTGGACGTGGCCGACCGGCTGGATGTCGGAATGGTCTGGATCAACCAGGCCGAGGGCGGCGGCCCGGAACTGCCCTTCGGCGGGACCAAGCGCTCGGGCGTCGGACGGGAGCTCGGGCCGCTGGGCATCGACGAGTTCGTGAACAAGAAGCTGATCCACACCACGCCCGAGGCCGACTAACGGGCGGGTCTCGCGCCTCGCGGGCGAGGCGGGGATCGATCCTGCTCGCCGGTCAGCGCGGCGTGGATCCGAACCGGATCGCCGCCTACGTCGTGTCCGGGATCGGTTTCCTGGGCGCCGGGGTCATGCTGCGCGACGGCGTCACCTTGCGCGGCATCAACACCGCGGCCACCATCTGGTGCTCGGCCGCCGTCGGCGTGCTGGCCGGCGCGGGCTACTGCCTGCCGCGGCCATCGGGGCCGGGTTGATCCTGCTGACCCATCTGGGCCTGCGGCCGGTCGCGCGGCGGGTCGACCGGCTGCCGGCCAGCGCCGAGACCGAGGTCGAGACCAGCTACAGCTTCCACACCGTCTGCCAGGCCGCAGACCAGTCACACATCGGGCGCTGCTGGTTCAGGAGCTGGCCCGCGGCGGGTCCTTCCTGCAGTCGGTTCGCAGCCGCGACCTCGACACCGGCCGTGGCCTGGCCGAAATCACCGCCGACCTGCACCGCCATGGCCGCGACGACCTCGCCATGGATCGCATCGGGCGGCGCGTCGTCTACGACTGCCGCGTGCTGCCGGGCTGGTCTTCGGCGGCTGGCGGTAGCTCGGGCACCGGCGCGGCCGCCAGGGCGAGCTGCGGCTGCCTGATCTGCTCGTGCGAGGGGGTCGGCAACGGGCGGTGGCTATGCCGGCCGCGCGCGGGCGCCATCGATCGCGTGACCAGGGCGACCGAGGCGAGCGCGGCCGACGGCGCGACGGCGAGCCCCCCGATCTCGGCGAGTATCAAGGCGCTGATCACTGGCCCTCCCCGTAGGGGGACGGGGTCGCGGTGGCCGACGGCGACGCGTAGCCGGTCGGGCTGGGACTGGGACTGGGACTGGGGCTTTGGCTCGGGCTCGGGCTTGGACTGGGGCTCGGGCTCTGACTTGGGCTTGGACTGGGGCTGTGGCTGGGGCTCGGAGAAGGGCTGGGGCTGTGGCTCGGCGTCGGCGTCGCGGTATGGCTGGGGTGCGGGGCGGGGGTACTGGTCGGCGGCGCCGAAGGGGCCGGAGAATGCGACCGGGGGACGGGGAGCGACGGCGACGGATACAGCATCGGGCTCGGACCCAGGGCAACGGGCAGTCCCGCCCGGGCCCCCTTGCGACGGTGGTTGTGCCCGGGCGAACTCGGCGGGCGTGGTGGCAGTGCCATCCGCTGCGGCAGCGCGAGGTAGTTGCCGCCTGATGCGCGAGAATGGCGTGCCTTGGCGGCGACCCGGGCGTCGATCGCCGCCGCCGCGCCGGCGACGACCGCCAGGGTGACCGCGACCGATAGTCCCCAGGACACGACCCGGAACGGGAAGGCCTCGGCCCACGCCCGCCAGGTCACGACCGGCGCCCGCCGGCGGACCTTCAGCCCGGCGGCCAGGGCCAGACCGGCCGCGCAGACGATGCCGCCGGCCGCCGCGAGCTCGATCGCCGTCATGAAACGATCGTGTGCCGCCG
>Ga0335073_10004259_pt1 | contig 20019 bp, 15 predicted proteins | sample Lox_Sample_22_FD_207093 | JGI IMG/M metagenome (GOLD analysis project Ga0335073, IMG submission 207093) | Soil microbial communities from Loxahatchee National Wildlife Refuge, Florida, United States - Lox_Sample_2.2 | ecosystem: Environmental > Terrestrial > Soil > Wetlands | place: USA...
CGCAACATTTCCAGATCGTGATTCGATTCCATGATCAGCACATCGCAGCCGCGCAAATGATCGCGTACGCTAACCGGAATATATCCGAGATCGGTGGCCAGCCCGATCTTGACTCCTTCTGCGCGAAACGTGAATCCAACCGGATCGGCGGCGTCGTGCGGAATGGTGAACGGCTGCACCGCAATATCTCCGATCTGAAAGCTGCAGCCGGATTCGAAGCGTTCGAATTTCGCAAGCTTCGGCGCTTCGCCTTTCTCATGGCGCACCGCGCGCGCCCACGCCTGATGCGTCGCGCCAGTCATGAAGACAGGAATCTTCAGCTTCTTCGCGAGTGTGGCGAGACCGTAGATATGATCGGAATGCTCATGCGTGATCAGAATCGCCGCCAGTGATCGCGGATCTTCCCCGAGTGACTTCAGCCGTTTGAAAGTCTCGCGCGCGGAAATCCCCGCATCGACCAGAATCCTGGCCTGGGCGCTGGCGACCACCGCGCAATTCCCGCGGCTTCCCGAAGCCAGCATGGAGACACTTACTCCCATGCTCGCCAGCATACCCGCATTGCCTGTGAATTCGGGAGTTACTTTGTGGTTAAGCCAAGCGAACGGCGTCAGACCTTGGGCGTCGAACCCAAGTGGGGGACTCGCCCCGCTTCTCCATTGTCATCCTGTTGGCAACGTCTGTGCTGATGCCAAGCTGCATAGGTCCTTCGGCCGCACAAGACGCGGGCCTCCGGATGACAGTTCCGAGCATCTTCGGACCCCAGACTCCGGCTCGACCCTTCGCTTTGGGTCTCTCTTCAGCCGGCCTCGCCTGAGGTCCGAAGCGTTACAGCAACCCACGATCGGGAGAAAAAACCGCAGCAGAATAGATCGGCAGATTGTCACAAAACTTTAGAGCTGAATTCATTTGCTAACCCCGCCGATGTCATCCTGAGCCGCGCTTTCTGGCGGCGAAGGATCTGTGCGCTCTTGTGCGGCGCATGCACTGCCGGCAGGCACAGAGGTCCTTCCGCCACAAAAAGCGTGCGGCCTCAGGATGACAATGACGACAACGGAAGGGCATTACTTGCCTTGCCGCAGGTTCTCAAACACCTGCCGCATGATCGCGCCGCCGTAGGCGCCGGCAATGCCGGGAAAGAAGGCGAGAAACGACCCGTAGATCTGCGCCCGCGTCGGTCTCACGGTTCGCACGAGGTAAGCGGCCAGTTCGGTCAGTGGAATACAAACGCCCACCACCAGCACCCATCGCCACGGCCATCGCGGACGCAGCGTGCCGAGCAGCATGCACGATGCCACCACCAGCAACGCGGTAAACAGCAGATCGTCGGTGAGAACGTCTGCGATTCCCGTCCCCACGCCGCACAGCGCGGCGAGCGCGTAGCACCAAGCATCATTTTGGATAGAGGAAACCGGTGTCATTTGGAACAATCATTTCACCACCGCGCTGGGGAGCACACGGTGATCCACGCTTATCAATGTTCGGAGGTCATCCCGAAGCCCCGCGCTTTCACCGGCGATCAGGATGACGCAGTTTCATAGCTGCGACCAAATCAGTACTTGTAGAATCCCCGTCCGCTCTTCCTTCCCAGCCAGCCTGCATCTACCATCTTGATCAGCAGCGGGCATGGCCGGTACTTCGGGTCTCCCAAGCCGCTGTGCAGCACGCGCATGATGTCGAGGCAGACGTCGAGTCCGATGAAATCCGCCAGCGTGAGCGGGCCCATGGGATGCGCCATCCCCAGCTTGAAGACTTCATCGACCGCTTCCGGCGTCGCGACGCCTTCCATCACTGCAAACATGGCTTCGTTCAGCAACGGCATAAGCACGCGGTTGGAGACAAATCCTGGCGCGTCGTTCACTTCGACTGGAGTTTTTTCGAGCTTCAACGATAGGTTGCGAGTTTCGGAAAATGTTTCGTCCGAAGTTGCCAGCCCGCGGATCACTTCCACCAACTTCACCACCGGCACAGGATTGAAGAAGTGCATGCCGATGACTTTTTCCGGACGCTTCGTCAACGCTGCAAGTTTCGTGATCGAAATCGACGACGTGTTCGAAGCCAGAATAATTTCCGGACGCGTTAACCGTTCGAGGTCGCGAAAGATTTCCGTCTTGATCTCGAATTTTTCGGTCGCCGCTTCGACCACGAAATCGCAAGCGGCAAGCTTGGCGCGATCCGTGACGGGCTGAATGCGTCCCAGCGCCGAAGCTCTGTCGCCAGCCGTGGTTTTGTTCTTAGCGACTTCTCGGTCGAGATTCTTTCCAATCGTTTCGAGGGCGCGATCCAGGAAGCGCTGCTCGATGTCGCAGAGGATCACGCTGTATCCTGAGCGCGCGAAAACGTGGGCGATGCCATTGCCCATCGTGCCCGCGCCGATCACGCCGACGGTTTTGATCTCCATACTTGCCTCCCAGGAAAACGGTAGAGTGTAGCACCGCGAAACGTTTCTCGCTCCTCGCGGCAGGGCACGCAAAAGGACGCAGAAGAGCTTCTTCTCACTCGATCTCACGGCTGGGAATTCTGGCGTACCTTGGCGCTTGTCCTGAACCACCGCCGGGAGTATAGCTGGCTACGAAATTTCCCAGCGAATTCTGCAATCCCGGCCCGCCCCCCTCGGGTCGCGGTTCGGCCTTGTGCTCTTAATCAATCCCTAGCCTAACCTTCAAACCGATTCACGAAAGGAGCACATCATGTTTGCAAGCATTATTGAAAGCATTCCGAAAATCGAATTGTTGGAGAAGAAAGACGAAATCCTGCGCGTCCTGAAGGACCAAGTCCTGCCCGTTCTGAGAAAGCAGCGTGGTTTCCTCGAGTTCCTTCCCTTCACTCCCGAGATCAAGAACGAGAGATTCATCAGCATTACTCTCTGGGCGGACAAGAAGGACGCGGAGCGTTATGAGCGCGAGTCACTCCCCGAAGTTCAGGAGATCATGAAGCCCTATCTGGCCGTCCCAATGACCGCCAGAATCTATACCGTTGAGACCACACTCTGCGAGCACTTCGAGAAGGCGCTGGCTGCCTGATTCGAATGCAGCCCTCCCCGCTCGCAGGCAATGCTGGAGCGGACCTGCAGTCTGCTCCAGCTTTCCGCTCTTAATTACGAGGGACTATCCCGGGCACCACTCTCTGCTACACTACCCGGCCATGAAAAAGTTCCCGGTTCGCTTCCTGATCCGCACTTTTTGCCTAATCGGGTTGCTCACGATTGTGGCTGTCGCGCAGGATGTCATTCCTCTCTATCCTGGCACGCCACCCGGTTCGACGCTCGAGAACTATCCGGAGAAAGAGTATTTCTCGAAGCTCTGGAACACCGAAGTCGTCGCCAACGTGACCAAGCCATCCCTGCTGGTCTACAAGCCCGCCGCCGGAACCGCGAATGGCACCGGGATAGTCATTTGCCCGGGCGGCGGCTACATGGCGCTCTCCATCAACAGTGAAGGCATCGACGTCGCCAAGTATCTCGTCGCAAGAGGCCTCACCGCTTTTGTTCTGAAATATCGTCTGGCTCACACCGGCGAAGACGCCACGCAGGAATTCACCAACCAGATCGCAGACCGCGAAAAGTTTAAAGAGACAGTCGTCCGCGAAATCGCTCCTCTGGCGATCGCTGATGGACTGGCTGCCATGACCTACGTCCGCGAGCACGCTTCGGAATGGGGAGTCTCTCCGGATCGCGTTGGCATTATCGGCTTCTCCGCCGGCGGAGGAGTCGCAGTCGGCGTTGCCTTCGCATACACTCCCACAAGCCGTCCCGCTTTTGTGGCTCCGATCTATGCGGGCGGAGAAGCATTCAAGGATGCAGCGGTCCCCTCGGATGCGCCGCCGATGTTTATCGCCGCCGCGACCGACGATTCACTCGGACTCGCGCCCGTGAGCGTGGCTTTGTACCAGAAGTGGACCGAGGCGCACAAATCCGCGGAACTGCACATGTATGCCAAAGGTGGACACGGCTTCGGCATGCACAAGCACAATCTGCCGACCGATCATTGGATCGAGAGATTCACTGACTGGCTGGAATTAGAAGGGTTCGTGAAGAAGTGAATAGGGTGCCCCACCCAACGCGGCTTTCGTTGGGTGGGGCCTTTGACGTTCACCGCAGGAACCTCCATCTCATGCCGCCGCTCCGGAGGTTAGTGCGCGTCATCGTCGTGATGCGGTTTCGGCGCTCGGACCGCACCGTTGATCGGTTGCGAACCGAAATGTCCGCTAGCGGGCGCGCCAAACACCAGAGTGATGTTCGAGAATTCCACCTGCGATCCTCCGGTAATGCAGACTTGCAGCTGTGATTGCTGGCCTGTGGGCGCGAATGGCGGGAAGCCTCCATTTCCAGTAACGCTGGCGGGCCCGGTGATCATGAACCCGGTGGTCGTGTCCGGCACGTAGCTGCTGGTGGGACACTGGCTCATGTTGCTGGAGTCGAGCCAGGTGACTTGAGCACCCTCCATCGAGATGTGATGGGTATGAGGAGTACGGACTCCCGGCGTATCCGGATTCGGAGGAGGCGGCGTGACCCTGTTCGCGTTCTGGACAAACCAGTAATCGGAATCCTCCATAGTTAGAGCGGCGGAGAAATTGGCCAGACCCGAATCTTTCAGTGCCAGGTGCCATTCGCCGTGCATGACCCACGGACCGCTCGGGTTGCCTTTGGCGTCGTGGGCAGGTGTGAAGTCGTCGATGATCCCGCTGAAGTGTCTCGGATTTTGAGCTTGCGCCAAAGCCCCCGTGACCGCTACCACCAGAATGAAACGGCATATTGCACAACAAACAGTTTTGCAGTTCATTGGAATTCTCCAAACTTCAGAATTTGATTCAGCCGGAGCCTTCTGCCTGGGGGTCGATGCCTAAGGGCGCTCGGCAAGCGCGTTTCCGGCCAATTTCCGCCAGAGAACGCGGACACAGATTCGGCCACCGGAGCGGCCGGGTCAAACGGCATCATGCGGAATGGGCCTTTGCCGTCAAATGCTGCCTTTTGCTGTTTCCTTGGCTGCGGGGTACAATCACGCAACCCTTCCCCCGCCATACGCAGTATGCAGAAGAACTCGACCAGTGAACCGATTCCGGGCACGCGACCGGCTGCCGCAATACCCCAACAAAGGTTGGACTCCTGGAAGGAAATCGCGGCCTACCTCAACCGCGACGTGACGACGGTCCAGCGCTGGGAGAAGCGGGAGGGGATGCCTGTCCATCGCCACCTGCACGACAAGCGCGGCTCGGTCTATGGCTTGAGCTCCGAGTTGGATGTCTGGCAACGAAGCCGCAAACTCGAGATCGAGGACGAGCCGCTGCAGCGCGTCGCGGAATCGCCGAAGGATCCGGAAGCCCGGATGCCGACCGTTTCGAATGAACGTCGCTGGCTTGTTTTGAAATCCGCAGTTGCGTTGCTCGTTCTCATAACGCTCGCTTACCTCGCCACGCGTCTCCGTACAGGCGATGCGAGCCGGCCCAGGATTAAGTCGCTCGCCGTGCTTCCTTTTCAGAATTTGAGCGGAGATCCCGCGCAGGATTACTTCGCCGATGGCATGACCGAGGAGTTGATTGGTCAGCTTTCCGCGATTCATGGGTTACGAGTGATCTCCCGCACTTCGAGCATGCACTTCAAGAACACGCAATTGGCGATGCCTGACATTGCGAAAATGCTCGGAGTCGATGCCATTCTCGAGGGATCGCTGGTCCGGGAAGGAAGTCAGGTTCGCGTTCACGCTCAACTGATCCGTGCGGCCAGCGATGAGCACATCTGGGCAGGAGAATACCAGCAAGATTACCGCAGCATTCTCGCGGTCCAGGAGGAGGTCGCGCGAAGCATTGTCTCGCAGATCCAAATCAATCTCAGGCCGGAGGACCGAGCCCGTCTCGCCTCGACATATGCGGTGAATCCCGAAGCTCACGAGGATTACCTAAGGGGCCGTTACTACTTCAACCAACGGACCGAAAGTGCGCTGAATAAAAGCATCGCCTCCTTCCAACAAGCTGTGGCCAAGGACCCGGGCTACGCTCCCGCTTATAGCGGGTTGGCGGAGGCTTACGCCATGCTCGGATTTCGCGGCGGACTGCCATCGGAAGATGCTCTGTCGCGCGCGAAAGCCGCAGCCGAGAAAGCGATTGCTCTGGATAGCGCCTTAGCCGAACCGCACGCCTGCCTCGCGTTCATTGCGGAAACGTATGAGTGGGATTGGGCCACCGCTGATCGGGAATACAAGTTGGCCCTCGGCTTCAACCAGGGCGACGCCCAGGCTCACAACTGGTACGCCGGTTATCTCACCTACACGGGACGATTTGAGGAAGCAATCTCTGAGGCCATGCTTGCCCGCGATCTCGACCCGTTATCACTGCCCATCAACAATGCTCTGGCGGGAAGATTTCTGGCCGCCGGTCGTTACGGCGAGTCCCTGCGGCAAGTACAACGGACCTTGGAATTAGATGCCCATTTTGCCCCTGCTCACCAGACCCTGGGCTGGATCAACCTGCAGAATGGAAAGAAAGACGAAGCGATTCAAGAGTTTAAACAGGCACTCGAGCTCTCCGGAACCGAAGACACGGACCTTCAGTTGGATTTGGGTTTCGCCTACGCGGTGTCAGGCAAGCAAGATCAGGCACGAAGGATACTCGCCAAGCTGGAGGCGCGCTACCAGCAAGGCCTCGTTCCCTCCGGTTCGGTGGCAATTCTCCATGGTGCACTGGGGGAATCAGATGAGGCTTTCGCCTGGCTGGACAAGGCCTACGAGGAACGTGACCCTCAACTCACCTATATCAAAACGGGACGTAGATTCGAGCCGCTGCGCAAGGATCCGCGGTTCAAAGCATTCGTTCGCCGTATGGGCTTGAGTAACTAATCCAACATCCGGTTGCCCCACTCTTGTCGCGCATTCCGCGACAGGGTGGGACTTTTGATTTCCTTATGGACTCGTTCGCCGCGAGTGGCGGCTCAAGGACAGAGCCCCGTCGGGCCACTCGTCAGACCCAGCTGTGTTCCGGAAACAGGGCTTTGAGCGTAATGCCGATAACGCTCACTCCGAAAAAGGCGAGCGAAAAACGCACGCTTGTGATATGGCCTGATCTGAACAACGAAGGACGCGACTCACTGCGGACCGTCTGATAGCTGTCTAATCTCGCGGAGCATACTCGGGACTTCACGCATTCGCATATCGGTTTGCTGATATCCGCATGCCCAGCGCACAAAGACCGACAAGACGTGCGGACGACGCACTGCCGGACCAACGGCCACGTTAATGATGAGATTTCGTCCGTCCTTTGCGTGGACACCGACTTCGACGTGATCACGCGGGCTGGGCGCGTCAAGATCGGCTAAGACGGCCCACGTGACCGGAGTATCAGGGCCTGCCTCCTCCTCAAGCCAGTCGCCGAAGGCCACGCGTGGAAGCCTGCGCTCCAGGGTGCGTGCCGGGAGATTCTTGGCGATTCCAACCAGACGTTCGAACTCAGCCGCATCCGCTGGGCTCGCCTCCGGCGCTGTGGCTTGGGCAGAGGCACTGCACTCGGGTGAACTTGCTTGGGCAAAAGATGCACCGCAGAAGATGCAACTCGAAAGCAAGCACAGGACTACGCGCGTGCGCATCGCGACTCCTGTCAGGAAATCTTAGCAAAGTTACACAGGGAATGGAAAAAGGCGACACTAAATTGGCGAAAAATCCGGATAGCGCTCATCTCACTCCGGACCCGTCAAGTCAGGCTTCCATCGCGGGAGGCGGCGAGTGTCCAAGCTTCACCTCGACGGGGAACTTTGAGCTTCTGCCGACTGGTGCCACAACGTTTTCCACAGCCCATCCCGCCCCTTCTGTGACGGATAACCTTTACTCACAATCGCCGAAAGTATCAAAATGGCAACATGCTTAAACGATCTTCCAACGCGAATGGCAGCGATCCGGCAAGGATCTTTGCTATGCGCGATAAAACAGATAGAACCGCCGCTATCTCCCTGATTCAAAAGATCTTAGTCGTAACTTCTTGCGGCTCAATATTTTGCCGAAATCCAACGAGATCTGGCGCAAGTAACTCCTTACGAGAGAAGGTTTTACGCGGACCGCAAAAAAAAATGTGGCTGTGTACCTCGACGCCTCGCTCACGATGCCAACTCGACGTACAACGGACCAGCCACGCCCATTCCCGGATCATTATGCGGTGTAAACTAATCGCAGTTCATAGAGACTTCATCGATTCATCCGAAAGGAATACTCCCATGGCTACCTTAGAAGCGCCCGTCCGGCCGCGCTCCGGACTGCATACCGGCCCGTTCACGACCGAGCCGTTTTTTGATTTCCGCAACGAAGAAAATGCGCGCCGCATGCGCGCGACGATCGCGAAAGTGCGCAGCCAGCTTGGCCGCGAATATGACCTAATCATCGGCGGTAAGCGCGTCAGGACCGCGGACAAGATCAAGTCGCTGAATCCGGCGAAGCCGTCGGAAGTGGTCGGCGTCCATCAGAAGGCCGGCAGAGAGCAGGTCGAACCCGCTATGACTGCTGCGCTGAAGGCCTTCGAAACCTGGAGTCGGACATCGGTCGAAGACCGTGCCAGCCTGTTGTTTCGCGTGAGCGATCTGCTGCGACAACGCAAGATGGAGTTCATCGCGTGGCTGGTGTTTGAAGTTTCGAAGAACTGGTCCGAGGCCGACGCCGACATTTCCGAGACCCTCGACTTCTGCGAGTTCTACGCACGCGAGGCGCTGCGCCTGGCGAAAACGCAAACGCCGATTCAACTGCCGGGCGAGCGCGATTCCCTGCTCTACATTCCATTGGGCGTGGGCGCGGTGATTCCACCGTGGAATTTCCCCTGCGCAATCATGGCCGGGATGACCATGGCGTCGATCGTGAGCGGGAACACGGTGATTTTGAAGCCGTCGAGCGATTCGCCGACAATCGCGGCGAAATTCGTCGAACTGCTCGAAGAGTGCGGCATGCCCGAGGGCGTGGTCAATTTCTGTCCGGGCGCGGGATCGAGTTTCGGAGACGCCGTCGTCGCCCATCCGAAGACGCGGTTCATCGCGTTCACCGGCTCGCGCGAGGTCGGGCTGCACATCAACAAAGCCGCGGCGACGCAGGCTCCGGGCCAGATCTGGATCAAGCGCACGATTCTCGAGATGGGTGGCAAAGACGCGATCCTCGTCGATGCCGACGCCGATATCGACGCCGCCGTCGAAGGCGTAGCGCAGTCGGCTTTCGGATTCCAGGGTCAGAAGTGCTCCGCGTGCTCGCGCGCGATTATCGACGAGCGGATTTACGACAAGTTTCTCGAGCAACTGAAAGCGCGTGTGGAAAAGATCAAAGTCGGCGACCCGGCGGAGAATGCCCCGATGGCCGCGGTGATCAACGAAGGCGCGATGAAGACGATTCTCAGCTACATCGAGCAGGGAAAGAAAGACGGAAGGCTCATCACCGGCGGTGAGCGTGTTAAGGAACTGGGCGAGGGATATTTCGTCCAGCCGACCGTCATTGCCGACATTCAGCCAAAATCGAAGCTGGAGCAGGAGGAAATTTTCGGCCCGGTACTGGCGGTGATCAAGGCGCGCGGATTCGATCATGCGCTCCAGATCGCGAACGACACGGAATTCGGCTTGACCGGCGCGGTCTATACGAAGTCGCGCGACAAGATCGAACGGGCGATCTCCGAATTCCACGTGGGCAACCTATATATCAACCGCAAGTGCACCGGCGCGATGGTCGGCGCGCACCCGTTTGGCGGATTCAATATGTCCGGAACGGATTCGAAAGGCGGCGGCCCGGATTATCTGCTTCTGTTCACCCAGGCAAAATCGATAGGCGAGAAGGTGTGACAGATGTATCTTGATGTGGCTCTGACTGGGCAATATGTTCCGTCGCGGAATTCGTCCAGCCGCGCCGGGGATGTGCTGCGTCGTGCGATTGAGCGGCTGCGGCCTCAAACTGAGGGTGCGAATCCCGAATCTGCCGATACGCCCATCGTTGCCGAGCTGCGGGCGCGGTTGGAAACGATCGAGCAGGAGGCGGATCGTGTCACGCGTCTCGCCTTGAAAGAGGACGAAGTGGCAAAGCAGGAGGCCTATCTAGCTCTCGCGCGCGATATGCAACGCGAAGCACGCGAGATTCGGGAGCAGATGCGGTTGCAAAAGGGCTGAAGCACGTTCCAGCTCTGCGGTCCGGGATGCGGCCTGAACTGTGGCTCCTTGAAAGGAAACCCTGCCTAGCTCTCCGGTCGTGCGAGTGTAGGAGCCTCGGAACGACAACAGATGCCATAACGCTGCCACAGCCGAAACCACGGGCTGTTGGCCTGTTTCTCATCGTGCTTTCGATTGGCTGCCACAACATCGCTTGCGGTCAGCGGCCTCTTATCAGGAACGGCGAAGATCTGTTCCAGCCACTCGATTTCGGCGATGGTGCGTTCGGCGTCCACTCCCCAAATATCTCCCACATTAGCCTTCCCGTCAAATTGGCGGTAGCGCCGGCCCGTGCGAGAAAATGGAACCAGGGCAATACGAGAGGAGTAGATCATGGCGAGAGTGGAAGGGGTTGATCCGGGGAAGACTTCTTTTCCCATGCGGTTTGTGTTCCACAAAGTGCGCAAGATGCTCGGCCGCGACTTGACTCCGCAGAAGATCGCCGCGCGCGTGCCGCGGGTGTTCTGGCTAAGTGTTCTGGCGGAATGGCTGCTGGGACAGAAAGCGGCGGTCCCGCAACGTCAGCGCATGCTGCTGACGCTGCGCACTGCGGCGCGGGTGGGCTGCCCGTTTTGAATCGACGCCAATTCTGCCGGAGGCAGAATGTATGGCCTGAGTGACGAAGAGATCGCAGCCATCCGCGAGGGGCATTTCGAAGACTTCGCGCCCAATGAACTGGCTTTGCTGCGCATGGCCGATGCCATGGCCGACACGCCGTCGAATGTAACTGATGAACTCTATGCGGAATTGCGCCGGCATTTTTCCGAAGAGCAACTGATCGAACTTGCTGCGACCTCAGCGCTTGAGAATTTCCGGGCGCGTTACAACCGCGTGTTCGATGTCGGCAGCGATGGGCTCTACCGGAAAGGGGTGCGCTTCAAGCAGGCGGCATAAGCCCGGAGAAAACGATTCCGCGGATTCTTGACTTGAGCCAGAGAATCGCCCCGTCCTTCGCGCGAGTATTTCTTTCCCTACCGGAAATCTGATATTCAATTTGTGCAGCGCTAATCCCAACCATCTGTTAGCGAGCGAATGTGACGGAACCGGCTCCGGTCAGCGAAATTCGTAGTCGTGCCGTGAAGTTTGTCGTGCTCATCGGGATCGTCAGCTTCTTTGCCGATTTCGTGTATGAGGGCGCGCGCAGCGTCACGGGCCCATATCTGGCGATTTTGGGAGCCAGCGCAACGTTGGTCGGAATCGTCGCTGGCTTGGGCGAACTGATGGGCTACGGCCTGCGTCTGGTCTCGGGGCCCTTGAGTGAGCGCACGCGTCAATTCTGGCCGATTACCCTCGTCGGCTATGTCATTCAAATGAGCGCCGTGCCGCTGCTGGCGGTCGCTCCAAGTTGGCAGATAGCGGCGGTGCTGATCGTGATGGAGCGTGTGGGCAAAGCGATCCGCAATCCTCCTCGCGATGTGATGCTCTCGCACGCGGCCAAGCAGATGGGTTACGGATGGGGCTTCGGATTGCATGAAGGCTTAGATCAGGCGGGCGCGCTGATCGGCCCGCTGGTGGTCGCGGCCGTACTGGCCGCTCGCGGAAGCTACCGGCCGGCTTTCGCGGCCCTGGTCATTCCGGCTGCGATCACCCTTGCATTGTTGATCGTGGCAAGGCTGGAATATCCACGCCCGGAAGATCTCGAGCCGGAAGTCCGGGAAATCAAGACCGGCGGGTTGCCGCGCGCGTTCTGGGTCTATCTTGTGGGAGCTGCTCTGGTCGCGGCCGGCTTCGCTGATTTTGCCCTCATCGCATTTCGCTTCCAGAAAGCTTCTGTCGTGCCCGCCACGTGGATTCCCGTTTTCTACTCAATCGCTATGGCGGTCGGCGGTGCCGGATCGCTGGTCTTTGGCAAGCTATTCGACCGATATGGGCTTTGGATCTTGCTGCCTCTGACCGTGATTTCGGCCGCATCGGCGCCGCTGGTTTTTCTCGGCGGTTTCGGAATGGCCCTGGCTGGAACGGCCCTCTGGGGGCTCGGTATGGGCGTGCATGAATCGATCATTCCAGCCGCGGTTTCGACCATGGTTCCGCGCGAGCGGCGCCCATCGGCGTATGGAATCTTCACCGCGGGTTATGGAATTTTCTGGTTCGTGGGCAGTGTAATCCTCGGCAGGCTCTATGACGTCTCGATGCTGGCGTTGATTCTGTTTTCGGTGATCACGCAGCTCGTCGCGATTCCGTTTTTTCTCAAGGTGAGGAACGCGGGATTAAGCGAAGCGAGGTAAGCCGGCGCGTTGAAAATCAGGTCAGGTTTCCGCAGCGGAGACACTGCGATGGCATCCCCTCCGGGGAATGCCCGGCTTACTGTTGTAGCTTAGTTTCGGAGCTTGGAACTTTCTTGCCGAGGTCCGATGGCGTGGGCAACTGCGAGCGGTCCCATCCGCCCCCGAGCGCTTCTATCAACGAAACCGCAGAGGTCATTTCCTCGACCTGAATGGTCGCGAGCGTCTGCTGGTCGCCCAGCAAAGTGGACTGCGCGGTTGTGACATCAACATAAGGATCGATGCCGGTATCATAGCGGCCCATCTCGAGTTTGAGCGTCTCGACGGCGTCTTTGACCGCGGCCTGTTGGCGTTCAATCTGCTGGGAGTACAGACGAACCGCGGCGAGATAATCTTCGACTTGCTGAAAAGCCGTTAACACCGTCTCCCGATATAGCGCGAGGTCGGCGTTGTAGGTTGCCGTGTACTGGTTCAACTCCGCGCGGTACAGCCCGGCATTAAAGATAGTCTGAGAAACCGAAGGACCGATCGACCAAAAGCGGCTCGGCCAGGTAAACCACTTTGCGAACGTGGAACTCTCGAACCCGCCAGTGGCCGAAAGCGTCACCTGGGGAAAGAATGCCCCATAGCCGATACCGATGATGGCGTTGGCTTCGGCCAGCGTGCGCTCGGCCGCGGCAACGTCCGGACGCCGCTCGATCAATTCAGATGGCACCCCCACAGGAATGGGAGGAGGCTCCCGCAATACCGGACGGACCGGGATGGAAAAATCCGTTGCCACCTTGCCCACCAACACGGCAATCGCGTGCTCGTACTGCGCGCGTGCGATTTTCACATTGATGTCGGCAGACTGTACGGCTTCGAGTGCCGCGCGCGCTTCCGATACAGAAATGTAGTCGCCCACACCGGTTTGATACGCGGCCAGTGTAACGTCGAGCGCTTTCTGATCAGCCATGACGGTTTCATCTAGAATTTTCGCGAGCGCATCCTGCCCGCGAATTTCGAAGTAATACGCCGCCAGGCTTGACTGCTCGATCAATTGCTCGCCGGCGAGATCGGCCGCACTCACCTGAGCCGCGTATTGCGCCTCGCGCACTTCGTTGCGAATCTTCCCCCAGAAATCGGGAACCCAGGCCACATCGAGAGGAAAGGTCATGAGTGTGCTGGTTCGGCCCGTATTGGCAAACGTCGAGTTGGTCAGATTGTTCGAACTCTTCTGCCGCGTCCAGGACGGATTCGCGGTCACCGTGGGCCAATACTGCGCATGAGCTTCGCGGACAATGGAGCGCGCTTCCAGCAAGTTCTGGAAATACTCTTTTATGTTCTGGTTGTTGATGTTGAGCTGCTCTTCCAGCGCGTTCAGTTCTGCATCGTTAAAGATCTCCCACCACTTTCCAGGCAGTTTGGAATCCAGCGGGCTCGCGACTTTCCAGCCTTCGGTATTTTGAAAATTCACCGTCGATTCTTTGTAGTTGGGCGCAGCGGGCGCCGGAGCTTTCGGTGGATGATATTTCGGTCCCAGCAGACACGCCGGCAAAGTGCAGAGCAAGAGCGCAACAGACGCTGCCATGCCTGCATGGATAAAAGTCGGTTTTTCGGGGCTATGTTTCATATTTCCTGGGGCCTTGGCGCTTGCGGCTCGGGCTCCGGCCTGCCGCTCAACCGCAGACGCAGGCGATCGAGTTCGAGATAGACTACCGGCGTTGTGTAGAGCGTGATGAGCTGGCTCAAAAGCAATCCGCCGACAATCGTGATTCCCAGCGGCCGCCGTAGTTCGGCGCCCATGCCGGTTCCAAGCGCGAGCGGCAGCGCACCAAACAGCGCGGCCATGGTGGTCATCATGATCGGCCGGAAGCGCAACATGCAGGCTTCGAAGATCGAATCGCGCGTATTCTTGCCTTCTTCACGTTCCGCCATCAGCGCGAAGTCGATCATCATAATCGCATTCTTTTTGACGATGCCGATCAGCAGCACGATGCCGATTATCGAAATCACGTTCAGATCCATGTGGAAAATCATGAGCGCCAGCATCGCGCCCACGCTGGCGGAGGGCAGCGTGGAGATGATCGTCAGCGGATGCACGAAACTTTCGTACAAAATTCCCAGCACGATGTAGACGGCGAGCAACGCGGTGCCAAGCAGAATCGGCTCGCTCGAAAGCGATTGCTCGTACGCTTCGAGCGTTCCAGCGAAAAATCCATGGATGGTCGAAGGAGTGCCCAGACGCTCCTCCATTTGCTGGATCGCCATCGTGGCCTGGCTGAGCGAAATCCCGGGCGCGAGATTGAACGAAACGGTGACGGATGGAAATAAACCCGTGTGGTTCACTTGCAATGCGGTTGTGCTGGTTTGCGGAGACGCCAGCGTAGAAATCGGAGCCATCGCGGTCGCGTTGTTCACGAGCGTGTTGCTCTTGATGTAGACATAATTCAGATCTTGCGGATACTGCCAATACTTGGGCGCGACCTCCAGCACGACATAGTACTGGTTCATCGGCATGTAAATGACCGAAACTTCCGATTGACCAAAAGCGCCGTAGAGAGCACGGTCCAGACTCTGCGCAGTCTGCCCCAGCCGCGCGGCGCGAATGCGATTGTAGGCAAGAAGTTCCTGCAGGCCGCCATTTTGCTGATCGCTGTTGACGTCCTGCAGACCGGGAAGTTTCTTCATGCTTTGAAACAGTATGGGGCCCCAGTGGGCCAAATCGGCGATGTTGTCCGACTGGATGGTGTATTGATACAGCGCGTTGCTGAGCCGGCCTCCAATGCGAACATCCTGCACCGGCTGCAGGAATGCTGAAGCCACGGGCAGTCGGTTGAATTTGGGACGCAGGCGATTGATCACCGCCATAGCGCTGATCTTGCGGACGTTCAGCGGCTTCAGCGTAACGAAGATGAAGCCGCCATTACTCGCGCCGTTGCCGCCGGTGTAGGCATTCACATTTTGAACGGCAGGATCGGCCTTGATGACCTTCACCAACTGCAGGATCGAGAAATTCATGAAGGGAAACGACGCATCCTGCGGGCCTTGCACGCCGCCCACGAGCACGCCCGTGTCTTCGGTTGGAAAAAATCCTTTCGGAATGCGGACGATCAAGTAGAAATTGAGCGCGATGGTCAGGACCAGAATCAGGATGGTGAGCGCCGGATTGTCCAGCACCCACTTCAACGAGCTGCGGTAAATCCCCAGCATGCCGTTGAAGAATTTTTCACTCCACCGGTAAAGACGGCCGTGCCGGCCGGGCTCTTCCCGCTTGAGAAAATGCGCGCACATTGTTGGCGTTGTGGTCAGTGAAATGACCATCGAAATCAGAATGGTGGTCGCCAGGGTGATCGCAAATTCGCGAAACAGCCGGCCGACGATGCCCGCCATCATCAGAATCGGAATGAACACCGCGACCAGCGAAATGCTGATGGAAAGCACGGTGAATCCGATTTCGCGCGCCCCTTTCAGCGCAGCCTCCATCGGCGTCATCCCCTGCTCGAGAAAGCGCGAAATGTTTTCCATCACCACGATCGCGTCGTCGATGACGAAGCCCGTGGAGATGGTCAGCGCCATTAAAGACAAATTGTCGAGGCTGAATCCGACCAGATACATCACCGCAAAGGTGCCGATCAGCGAGACGGGAACGGCTACGCTGGGAATGATCGTCGCGCGCGGATTGCGCAAGAAGAAAAACACAACCAGCACAACAAGAATGACGGCGATGACGAGTGTGCGTTCGACGTCGTCGACGGAGGCGCGAATCGTGGTCGTACGATCGAGAACAATGCTGGTGTTGATTCCGCTGGGCAGGATGGCCTCAAGAAACGGCATCTGAGCACGAATGCGGTCGACCGTCTCAATGATGTTGGCCCCCGGCTGGCGGTAAATGATGATCGTGACCGAAGGGATTCCGTTGAAATATCCGGCGGCGCGAACGTTCTGCGTGGAATCGATAACGTCGGCAACATCCGACAAGCGAACCGCGGCTCCGTTGCTGTAGCCGATCACCAGCGGCTTGTATTGGTCGGCCCCGGTGATCTGATCGTTAGTGATAATGTCGGCCGTCACCGAATTATTGGCGAAGCGTCCGCGAGGCATGTCGGCGTTTTGCAGGCTCAGGACCGATTGCACACTGGCCAACGTCAGGCCACGGCTTTGTAACTTCACCGGATCGACTTCCACGCGCACCGAAGGCAGTGATCCGCCGCCCACAAAGACCTGGCCTACCCCCTCAATCTGCGAAAGCTTCTGCTCGATCACGGTCGAAGCTTCGTCGTAAAGTTTGGGGATGTCGTACTTCTTTGAAGTGAGGCTGACCACCATAATCGGCGATTCGGCAGGATTCACCTTCCTGTAAGTCGGATTGGCGGGAAGATTCGCCGGTAGATACGTCCGCGCGGCATTGATCGCGGCCTGCACATCGCGCGCGGCGCCATCGATGTTGCGCGATAGATCGAATTGCAGAGTGACTGAGGTGCTGCCCAGCGAACTCGACGACGTCATTTCGGTGATGCCGGCGATATGGCCGAGCTGCCGCTCGAGCGGTGTCGCCACCGATGAAGCCATGATCTCGGCGCTCGCTCCCGGCAGACTCGCTGACACCGAAACGGTAGGGAAATCGACCTGCGGCAACGGGGCGACGGGCAATTCGGTGTAGCCCACCGCTCCGGCAATTGCGACCGCAATCGTCAGCAACGTGGTCGCGACTGGACGCCGGATGAATGGCTCGGAAATGTTCATGCATTCTCCGGATGAGTGCCGGGATCCGTGGTTCCCGAGTGACGATCGGGTCGATGTCCGCTGAAACGTTGCGCCAGGCGGTCAAAAAAGACGTAAATGACCGGGGTGGTGTAGAGCGTGAGAATCTGGCTTATGAGCAGGCCGCCGATCATCGAGATGCCCAGCGGACGGCGCAGTTCGGAACCATATCCCCGGCCGGCCGCGAGCGGAATCCCTGCCAGCAGCGCTGTCATGGTGGTCATCATGATGGGCCGGAAGCGTAGCAGGCTGGCTTCATAGATCGCATCCGTGGAATTTCGTCCGTGCTCGCGCTCGGCCTCGAGCGCGAAGTCTACGATCATGATGCCGTTTTTCTTCACGATGCCGATGAGCAGGATGATGCCGATGATTGCAACCACATCGAGTTCCTGATGAAAAAGCATCAATGCCAACAGCGCTCCCACGCCGGCGGAAGGCAGCGTGGAAAGGATGGTGACCGGATGAATGAAGCTCTCATACAAGACGCCGAGCACGATGTAGACGGTCACCAGCGCCGCCAGGATCAACAGCGGTTCGCTGGTGAGCGAACTCTCAAAGGCCGCAGCCGTCCCTTGAAAGTTGGCCTGCAGGCTGCCGGGAAAATGAAGCTCCTTTGCGGCGTTGTTGATCTCCTCAATCGCCGTGCCCAGCGCGGCATTGGGGGCGAGATTGAATGAGACCGTGACCGCGGGAAACTGCCCTTGACGGTTGACCGAAAGCGCTTCGGTAATATTCGTGACCTTGGAAAAAGTGGAAAGAGGGACCGCATTGGCGCCGGTCGCGGCAACCAGAGTGTTCGGAGTAATGCCCGCGAAGGTGCCTGCGTTTAGTGAAGACGCGATTGAGCTGACAGTCGTGGCAAGCACGTTCCCACTCGGCTGCAAGACGGTCGACGAAGGCGTGTACAAAACCGAAGTCGTGACCGCGTTCGAGCCCGCTGCACCCGATCCAGAGGCGGAAAAAGAATTGGCCGCGGCCGCGCCGGTCGCGGTCGAAGAAGCGTTTGACTGAATGTACAAGTCGCTCAGCTTGCGCGGATCCAGTTGCCATTGTGGTTCGGTTTCCAGAATGACGTGGTACTGATTCAGTTGGGTATAAAGGGTGTTGATTTGTCGCTGGCCATAGGCGTCGTAAAGTGTGTTGTCGATGGTGGAGGGTGCGATGCCGAGTCGCGACGCGGTCACGCGGTCGATGGTTACGTCCACGGCTCGGCCACCATTCTGCTGATCGGTGGCGACATCTTCGATACTATGCAGCTTGTCCAGTTGGGCGACAAACTTCTCAGTCCACGAATTGAGTTCGCTCTGATCAGGGTCTTCGAGCGTGTACTGATAGAGCGTTCGCGTAACGCGGTCATCCACCGTAATATCCTGCACCGGCTGCATGTAGAGGTGAATGCCGGCTACCGACGCAAGCTGCCGCTGCAGCCTGCGAATCACGTCGGATGCGCTCGGCCTTTGTTCGACCGGTTTCAAATTGATCTGTAGCCGGCCACTGTTCAGAGTGGTATTGATTCCGTCGGCGCCGATGAAAGAAGAAAGACTGTCGACCGCGGGGTCTTTCAGGATAACGGCAGCCAATTCCTGCTGCTCTTTCGCCATCGCGCTGAAAGAAATCGTCGGCGGAGCCTGTGAAATTCCCAGAATCACACCCGTGTCCTGCACGGGAAAGAAGCCTTTGGGAATGAGTACGTACAGGAATACGGTCAGCACCAGCGTCGCGACCGCAATTAACAGGGTTGCGGTCTGATGGCGAAGAACGACGCGCAGCGTGCGTCCGTAGAATTCGATCATGCGATCGAAGGCGCGCTCCGACCATCGAAATAATCGGCTCTGTTCCGATTCCGCTTCGTGGCGCAAAATGCGCGAGCACATCATGGGTGTCAGGGTGAGAGAAACCACAGCCGAGAGTAAGATCGTCACCGCCAGTGTTACCGCGAACTCGCGGAACAGACGCCCAATGACGCCGCTCATGAAAAGCAGGGGAATCAGCACTGCGATCAAAGAAACCGTCAATGAGAGAATTGTGAATCCGATCTGCCCAGCACCCTTCAGCGCCGCATCCAACGGTGAGTCGCCCGCTTCCAGATAACGAGCGATGTTTTCGATCATCACAATCGCGTCATCGACTACGAATCCGGTGGAGATCGTCAGCGCCATCAACGAAAGATTGTCGAGGCTATAGTCGAGCAGATACATGGCCGCTAAGGTGCCGATCAGCGAAAGCGGAACGGCAACGCTGGGGATGACGGTGGCGCGCAGGCTGCGCAGAAAGACAAAGATCACCATCACGACTAACGCGATGGTGAGCATCAGTTCGAATTCGACATCGTTAACCGACGCTTTGATGCTGGTGGTGAGATCGGTGAGTTCGGTGATGTTGATGGACGCCGGCAGTCCAGCTTCCAGCTGCGGCAGAATCGTCTTGATGCTCTTGACGACAGCGATCGTGTTGGCGCCGGGCTGCCGCTGAATGTTAAGGATTACGGCCGGTTTGGTGTTCATCCAGGCGGCGAGCTGGGAATTCTCTACACCATTGACCACATCAGCGACGTCTTTCAGGAAAATCGGAGAGCCGTTGCGGTACGCCACCACTACGTATTCGTAACCTTGGGCCTCTGTGATCTGATCGTTAGCATCGATTTGATAATCCTGACGCGGGCCGTCGAAATTCCCTTTTGCCGCGTTCACGCTGCTTTCGGTGAGCGCAGTGCGAACGTCTTCGAGGTTCACTCCGTACGACGACAACTTGGTCGGATTCACCTGAATCCGCACTGCCGGTTTTTGTCCGCCGCTGATGCTGACAAGTCCAACCCCGTTCAGTTGCGAAATTTTCGGTGCCAGCCGCGTGTCCACCAGATCTTCCACCTGCGGCAAGGGCATCGTGTCCGAGGTGATGGCCAGGGTCAGA
>Ga0335073_10004260_pt1 | contig 20018 bp, 23 predicted proteins | sample Lox_Sample_22_FD_207093 | JGI IMG/M metagenome (GOLD analysis project Ga0335073, IMG submission 207093) | Soil microbial communities from Loxahatchee National Wildlife Refuge, Florida, United States - Lox_Sample_2.2 | ecosystem: Environmental > Terrestrial > Soil > Wetlands | place: USA...
AACGAGTAGGAACTCGCTCCGACGACACGGAGCGGCGCGGAGTGCACACCTCGCAGGGGCGCGGTGGCGCCACCCATTCCAGTCCGACCGTTCGGATCAGGCGTGCCAAACGGCGGTGGCGATGCCGGCGGGAGGCGCATGATTCGGTACTTGCTCGGTCTCTGTTGCATTCGCGCTCTTGAGCGGTCGCCGGTCACTTATACGCGGAGGTGGATAACACCGCGGTAACGGTGTTATCCACCAGTTACAGCCGCGGTCTTTACCCGGGGGCCGCGAAGGACAGGTTTCACGCTCGACTCATATCGAACCGACGTAGCGAACTAGATCCAGCGCCACGAGCTGATCATCTGGGCCAGCGCTGGCATGCTCGCCGCATACCCCGTCGACGAGGCGGTGTAGGTGATCACGTAGATCCAGCCTTGGTGCTCCACGACCACCTGACGCAGATGGAGCCGCCGTGTCGCCGGCCCGTATAGATAGTCGATCGCGCGCGCCGGCTCGCCGGCAACCGTGACCGGCTCCGGAGTCGAGATCCGGAGAGTCCCGGGCAGCATCAGCCTCAGGCCCTTCACCTCGGCGCGGACGATCGCGTTGATGTCCGTCGCCCCGGCAGATGGTTCGCGAACCACGTTGATATTGGTGGTGAGGCCTCTCACGCGCGGCCCGGTGGCGAGGTACAGAATCCTGATTGGCCCGTCCTTGGCTGATGCAGTCGCGTTCCTGAAGCCGGCGGGGGTCGCGGCCACGAAGCCTCTCTCGCGGCTGCTCACGCGTGCCGAGGACGACGTCGTGGTCGATGTGCTTTTCAAGCTAGCCGGCTTTGCCGGTGGGTTCGATGAGATCGAAGCGGGTTTCGGAGCCGAGGCGGCCACCGATCCCGATGACGACGACGAGGAGGATCCGCAGCCGGCCAGGGCCAGCGCCGCGGTTGCGGCCAGCGCCACGGCGCCGTACCGGATCGATGATGAGGAGAGTGCGATGCTCACGGGGTTGCTCCTTAGAGAGAGAGGAAGGCGTGGATGCCCTCCCGACGCCCGAGTCCTGTGCCGCTGGTGGGGTCGGGAGGGCATGGCTACAGGCTCCCCTCCGGCACGCCGGCGCAGTAGGGGACACGGGTCTCGACTCCCACCCCACAGGTGTCGGCTGGCACCCCCCGAGGTGTCGCTGTCACAGTTCTCGCTCTGCGGGCACTTATCTGTGATGGGCGAGCTCAGGGCGAACAGCGGCGATCTCTACCTCTTGCGGTCGGCGTGCGAGGATCCCGAAGCGTTCGGCGCGTTCTACCGTCGCCACGCCGTAGGGGTCGAGCGGTGGATCCGGCGGCAGACGCCTGACGCGGTCACGGCGGCCGATTTGACCGCCGAGACGTTCGCGCAGGCGCTTGTCGGCCTCAAGCGCTTCCGCGGCTCGAGCGACGACGCAGCTTGCGGCTGGCTGTATGGGATCGCTCGCAACCTGGTGCGGCGATATCACCGTCGCGGACGGGTCGAGCTGGCGACCTGCCGAAAGCTCGGGATCCAGCTCGACCACGATCTCGACGAGCTCGCCGAGATCGAGTCGAAGATGGACGCCGCCGAGCAAGCCGCGACGCTGACCAGAGCCCTCGACACCCTGCCCGACTCCCAACGTCAAGCGTTGCAGTTGCGCGTGGTGGATGAGATGGACTACGACCAGGCCGCCGCCCTGATGGGGACCAGCGAGCAGAACGCCCGCATACGCGTGTCGCGCGCGCTCAAAGCCCTTTCGTTGCGACTACAAGGAGGCTCTCGATGAGCACCGACGCCAACCTCCCCGTGCACCTGGAAAGACTCGGTGGGCAGCTGGTCACGGCCGCCCATGAGCTCCGCGGCGCCGATCGGCGCCGTCGTCGCCGGCGCGCACACTCGCTCGTCGCCATTGCGGCTGCGGCCGCCGCGTTAGCGGCGCTGCTTATCACCAGTGCGGGCACGTCGACGCCCCCGGCCTACGCGCTGACCCGCAATGCCGACGGGAGCATCACGGTCACCCTGAGCGATCTGGCGACTGGCATCCCTCAGCTCAACGCACGCTTCAGACAGATGGGTATCGACGAGACCGTCATCCCAGTCACGCCGAGCTGTCCACACCTCGGGCTGGTGGCCGGTCCCGGCAGCATGAGCGAGACGGTGACTCTGTCTCCCGGGTACGCCGACCCCGGCAACGCCGGCTTCGACGGCTATCTCGCCGCCGAGCGGCTCCCCGACGGACGCATCGCGATCGGGATCGGGTCGGGCCGTCCGCCGCTGCCAAGCTGCTTCTCACCGAAAGCTTTGAGCGTCGTTCCGTCCAACGTGCCACTGGACCGGAACGGGCGCGAGCGAGCCCGCCGGTAACTCCGGATCGGGGCCGTCTCAGATCAGATGAGGCAGCAAGGCTCCGGGGTCCGCCAGGTTGAAGATCGCGAGGGCCGCGCACACGATGCCGACGTTGCGGCGCGCGATCTCGCCGGTGTGTTGCCCATGCCAAACGATGAAGAGCGCGAGCAGTGCACCGAACAGCGGCGCGAACAGCGCAAGCAGCAGCATGATCAACGTGACCACAACGAGGTCGACGACACGGTTGGTGAGGCGCGGGAGTGCGATGCGCCGCGGCCGCTGCCTCCGCGTGGCGGCCCGGCGGCGGTGAGCGTCGAGATCGGCGCCGCACGACGGGCACGTCGCCGCGAACGGATGGATCGTCTCGCGGCACATAGGGCAGCGGTTGGCGCTCGGCATCTGATGACACCGTAGCCCCCGCTCGGGATCAGTGCAACGGTGACTTCCGGACGGCTCCGGCGTTACGCCGTCAGGACGGTCCGCAGTTCAGCCGGGACTTCCGCGATTGACTGCGGCGGTTCTGCCGTCACCGGCACAGGGATCAACTCGCCCGGCCGCGCTCGCCGGCTCGACGGCCGGCACGGGTGGCCGTTCGCCAGGATCACGCCGTCGCTGCAATGGGCCTCCACGACCCCGTTGCCAAACTGTTCCTCGTACAGTCGCGCGTAGAGGCCGCCCAGCGCGAGGAGTTCGTCGTGGGTGCCGCGCTCGACGATCGTGCCGTTCGCGATCGCGAAGATGACGTCGGCGTTTCGGATCGTCGAGAGCCGGTGTGCGATGGCGATCGTGGTTCGCCGCTGGATGAGCGACTCGAGCGCCTGCTGAACGACGCGCTCGCTTTCGGTGTCCAGCGCCGAGGTGGCCTCGTCGAGGACGAGGATCGGCGGGTCCTCGAGGATCACACGCGCGATCGCGAGGCGCTGGCGCTCCCCGCCGGAGAATCGGTAGCCGCGCTCGCCGACGACGGTGTCGTAGCCGTGCTCGAGCGCCGTGATGCGATCGTGAATGAACGCGGCTTTGGCGGCTGCGACGATCTCCTCGTCGGTCGCATCGGGGCGCCCGTAACTGATGTTCTCGCGCACCGTGCCTCCGAACAGATAGCTCTCCTGGGTCACCACGCCGACCGCGCGTGCGATCGTCGCGGCACTGAGGTCGCGCACGTCGTGACCATCGATCCTGACCGCCCCTCGCTCGACGTCGTAGAGCCGCGGTATCAGGTACGAGATCGTCGTCTTGCCCGCCCCGGAGGGCCCAACCAGCGCCGCGAGTTGTCCTGGTGAGACCAGCATCGAGACATCCCGGAGCGCCTCCGTGGGTGCGGGCGGTCCGCCGTCTTCGCCGCCGCCGTAGCGAAAGGACACATGCTCGAGCGCGACTTCGCCCCGGATCTCGCCGGTGCTCAGGTTGAGCGCGCCGGGTCGATCGGTGATCCGCGGCTGGAGGTCGATCAGCTCGAAGATCCGCCCGAACAGCGCGAGCGATGACTGGACGTCGACCGACACCTGCAGCAACTGGTTGATCGGGATCAGCAGCCGGCTCTGCAGGGTCGTGAACGCCACCAACGTCCCGGCCGAGAGGTCGCCGTGGGTCCCCTGAAGGCCGGCGACCAGATAGACCAGCGCCGGGCTGATCCCGAAGAACGCCTGGGTGACGGCGAAGAACGATCGCCCGGTTATCGCCTGCCGGATCTGCAGGTTCGCCTGGTTCGCGTTCTCGGCCCGGTATCGGTCAACCTCGTGCTCCTGGCGCCCGAACACCTTGGCCAGCAGGATCCCAGACACCGACAGGGTCTCCTGGGTGATCGAGCCCATCACCGCCAGCGAGGCCTGCGCATCGCGACGAGCCTTGCGCCGGGCTCGTCCGACCCGCCGGCTGAACAGCACGAACGCCGGCGTCGCGGCCAGCGAGATCGCCGTCAGCAAAGGCGAGAGCACCAGCATCGCCACGACCGAGGACACCAGCGTGACCACGTTGCTGACCACCGACGACGCGGTTGAGGTGATCGTCGTCTGCACGCCGCCGACGTCGTTGGCCAGCCGCGATTGAACCTCCCCGCTGCGAGTCGCCGTGTAGAAAGCCAGCGACAGGCGCTCGAGGTGTTCGAACAGCTGGTTGCGCAGCTCCTCCAGCACCCGGTTGCCCACCACCTCGGTCAGGTAGGTCTGGGCGACGTTCAGGACCCCGTTGACGATCGGGATCGCGATCAACGCCGCCACCAGCGGGTACAGCGCCCCGAGATCGGGACCGCCCTGAACGAACAGGGCGTGGTCGAACACCCGCCGAACCAACAGCGCGCTGATCACGCTCAACGCCGACGTGATCAAGATCATCACGACGATCACCGTCAGCGCGCCGCGATGCGGTGCAAACAAGCGGACGATCCGCCGGCCAAGCCCGGGCGGATCGGCCTGAGGATCCGATGCAATCATCGCGCGAGCCTAACCGACCCGGGCGCCCCAAAGACTTCATGCATTTCCTGCCATTTCGCGCACCACAGCGCGGCCGTGGCCTCTCAGGCATGTGGGGCATGCGAGCTCGGCCACGGCCACCGGATCCGAGCCCGGCTGGCAGGTTTTGCACGTGATTCGCCGGCGCGTGAGGCGGGTCACGATCGGACCGCCTGCTCACGCGTCAAGGGGCGCGCCTCGCCCAGCGCCGTCATTCGGGTCTCACGCGCGAACTTCGACCAGAGTCGGTTCGCCGAAGTCGATCAGATGACACGCGTGACCGGGCGTTACCTGATCCCGGCGATCCAGCAACTGGACGGTCTCATCGGCTACTACGCCGCCACGTCGAGCGAGGGATCGGTAGTCCACGTCAGCATCTGGCAGAGCCATGAGCATGCCGACCAGATGGGCCGCCTCAAAGAGATGATCGTGGACGCGCGCAACGATGCAGAAGCGGTCGGGGTTACCTTCATGCCGATCGTCAACTACCCGATTGCCTGGCATATCTGACTGCCCATTCGGGAGCGGTTGATCCGCCGGTTCGGCCCATCATGAGGCATTGTTAAGCCCCATGTTCGAGCGTTTCTCCGAGCGCGCGCGCCAAGTGGTCGTGTTGGCGCAGGAGGAGGCGCGGTCGCTTAACCACAACTACATCGGTACCGAGCACGTCTTGCTCGGCCTCCTGCGTGAGAAGGAGGGGTTGGCCGCGCGCGTACTCGAGTCGCTCGACATCACGGCTGAGCGCGTGCGCGCTCAGGTCGTTGGAATCGTCGGATCCGGTGAGGACGTCACGCGGGGCCAGATCCCGTTCACGCCGCGGGCCAAGGAGGTGCTCGAACGCGCGCTGCGGGAGGCCCAGAGCCTCGGCCGCGCCAACGTGGATACCGAGCACTTTCTGCTGGGACTGGTGGACGAGAACGAGGGTGTGGCGGCCCGGATCCTGCTCGATTTCGGTGTGCAACCCGACGAAATCCGCAACCACGTCATCCGGGGACTTGCCGGGCGGACCGCAAAATCGCTCGGTCCCGAAGTCGGCGTCGCCGAGCCCTCATACGGGTGGTCCGTGGACCAGCCGTTCGCCGCGGCGAGCGACCTGGAGCTCGGGTGGCGGGGACGCCCGATCGCCTTGGCGGCTCTCGGTGCAGCCGTCTTGGCCCGCGCGGCCTTTGATCGATCGAAGACGGGATACCTGGAGCCCTTGGAGATGCAACTGCTGGCACGACTGACGCTTGGGTCGCCCGATCTCGTGCCGGCCGACCCCGGCGAGCTGTTTGAGTCGATCGTGGTAACCCTGGCCTGCGACCGGGACGATCTCCGTGACGCCGTCCGGGTCCTCGCGGAGCAGCAGCTCGTGCACCGCCAGGAGGAGGGTGGTGACCTGCGAATCTCAGTCACCATCGCGGGGTGTGCTGCCGTCCGGCGCTGGCTTGAACAGGCTGCTCCCCTGTTCGGCACGTGGCCCCCGGATCACCCGGCCGCCGACGACGCCATAGGGTGACGGCTGGACCTTATTCTCGGGCAGGCCTGGCTCGAGCTTCGAACGTAACGGACGTTCCTACCGCGCACTGCACGAACGCTTCGGGCATGGCATGGGCGATCGCGTGAACCGCTCTCCAGCCCGAGCAATGAGCGGGGAGCACGCGACCGACTCGGGCCGCGCGCAAGGCCTCGACCGTTGGCTGGATCCGCGCTTCGAACAGTCCACCGGTTAGGTGCAGGCCGCCGAGCAGCCCGGCGATTCGGGTCTGACCGGTCAGACGTTGAGCGTGACGCAAGACGTTGATCACGCCGGCGTGGGAACAGCCCGAGATGATCACCAAGCCGCGGTCGCGCACGTCGACGATGAGTGCCTGGTCGTCCCAAATCATCGGATCGGGACGCCAGCCGTCCGCCTCGCGCGCCTCGTGCATGGGAAAGCCACTCTCGAACTCGGTGACCCGCTCAACCTGCCCGGAGACCAGAACCGCGCCGTCGAGCAGCAGGCTGTGCGCGCGCTCCTCGACCACCTCGAGACCCTCGGCCTCGAGGTCCTGCCGGCTCGGCGGCGGCAGTCGCAGCTCGCCGCCGGAGGGAAACGCAACTCTTCGCTCGCGCCACGCATCGGGGTGGATCACCAGCGGCAAACGCGATCGCCCCCGACGACGAACCAACCCCTCGAGGCCGCCGTGATGATCGGCGTGGCCGTGCGAGATGACGATCGCTCGCAGATCACCCACCGGGACCTGAAGCACGTCGAGGTTGCGAGCGACCGCGTGCGGCGTGAGGCCGGCGTCGTAGAGCACGGTGCGCCGATCGCCGCCGCGCTCGACGCTGACCAATGCGGAGAAACCGTGCTCAGCGACCAGCTGCTCGCCCGCGCCCAAGTCCCGTGCCTGATAGCGAGCGACGCCGTCCTCGCCGGTCATCAGCAGGTCGAGATAGTTGTCGATCACGACCGTCACCTCGACACGATCAACGGGAGCGAGCACACCCCGATCCTACGCCCGCGGGACGACGCGGTCAGTGGGGTTGGCAGATCTTCAGGGCCTGTTGGAAGGCGGGTGATCGCGGGTCGAGTCCGCCGCCGCCGGATGATTGGACGATCCCCCCGCCGCTGCTGGTGACGGTCGGATCGGGGAAGTTGGGCACGCCGTGCTCGCGCATGCATTCAGCGTGGGCGAGCGCAGCCTTTCGTGCTTTGGCGACGAGCGCCGGGTTGCGGCGCAGGCCGCCGGCGCCGAACCCGATCAGGCCCTGGCAGGCCTTCTCGGCGGACTGGTAGGCGGGGGATTGCGTGTTGAGGTTGGCCGGAAGGTCGAAGTTGTAGCCATCGACGCCGAACGAGTTGTCGCCGCTCTGGGTCGTGGACGGATCGGGGAAGCTGGGTGCGCCGCGCGAGCGCATGCATTCGGAGTACTTCACCAGCAAGGCGGCGTTGGTCGCGTTGGTGCTGGTCTCGGCGGAGCTCGGGCCGCTGGATCCGCACGCGACAACCGCGAGCGCGCAGCCGATCGCAGCGGACACGAGCGCGAGGCGATGTCTCGGACCCCTGCGCGTCACGGTTGCGCGGCTCGGCTGCCGTCCATGCGGCCCGTTGTAGCCGGGCCACCGTCGCATACCTGTAACGCAGTTATGTTTTTGTAACCGGCGATCGATCATCCTGGGGGCGTGCCGGGCGGCCGGCGCGTTGCGCGGGCCCGGCGCCGCCGGCGAGGAGAAACGCGATGCGAGTGTTATTGGTAGAGGATCACGCCAGACTGGCGCTCACGGTCGCCGCGGGGCTGCGGCGGCTGGGGATGGCGGTCGACGTCGCCTTCGACGGCAACGAGGCGCTCGCAAAGACGACGATCACCGACTACGACGTGGTCGTGCTCGACCGCGACCTCCCGGGCGTCCACGGCGACGAGGTCTGCCGCCGGCTCGTGGCCGACGAGCGCGATTGCCGCGTGTTGATGCTCACGGCCGCCGGCAGCGTCGAGGACCGCGTCCACGGGTTACGCCTCGGCGCCGACGATTACTTACCGAAGCCTTTCGACGCCGCCGAGCTGGTCGCGCGCCTCCAGGCACTCGCGCGCCGGGCCACGCCGAGAACGGCGCCCACTCTCTCTCGCGGTGATCTGACGCTGGACACCGCCCGGCGGCTGACCACCCGAGCGGGACGGACGCTGGCGCTCAACCCCAAGGAATTCGCGGTGCTGGAACTGCTGCTGATCGCCGAGGGGGCGGTCGTCTCGGCCGAGGACCTACTCGTGCGCGTCTGGGACGAGAACGCCGACCCGTTCACCAATGCCGTCAAGACCACCGTGAGCCGCCTGCGCGCCAAGCTCGGTGATCCATCGATCATCGAGACGGTCGCCAAGGCGGGTTACCGGATTGAAGCGTGAGATGTCGCTGAGCGATCGACTGATCCGCCTTGCGTCCGGGCGCCGACTCCCGCGGCGGACTCTGCGCTTGCGACTCACGCTGCTCTACGGCGGCCTGTTCCTGGCCTGCGGAGCGGGACTGCTCGCGATCACATACGGACTGGTGGCGCATGCGCCGGTGAGACCTGGCTACGTGCACACGGTGGGAGGGGTGAGGCTGCGAGTCGCGCACGGCCATCGTCCCCCGCCCACGTCGCTGCGGTCGGCCGCCGGGGAAGCAGTGTTGACGAGCGTGGTTCGCGGACAACGAATCTCCGATCTGCACCAGCTCGTGATCTGGTCCGGGATCGCGCTCGCGATCATGGCAGTCATCTCGGCCGGGCTGGGGTGGATCGTTGCCGGACGCGCGCTGCGGCCGCTGCGGACGATCACCACGACCACCCGCGAGATCTCTGCCACCAACCTCCACCGCCGTCTGGGGCTCCAAGGCCCACACGACGAGGTGAAGGACCTTGGCGACACGATCGACGCGCTTCTGGCCCGTCTGGAGGATTCCTTCGGCGCCCAGCGCGCGTTCGTCGCCAATGCCTCACACGAGCTCCGCACCCCGCTCACGCTCAGCCGCGCGATGCTGCAATTCGCGCTCGCCGACCCCGCGCTCACGCTCGACTCGCTCAAGCTCGCCTGCGCCGACGTGCTCGACGCGGGCGCCGAGCACGAGCAACTGCTTGACGCGCTTCTCGCGCTCGCGCAAAGCCAGCAAGACATCGAGCGGCTCGAGACATTCGACCTCGCCCCGATCGTGCAAGACGTCATCGAAGCCCGCCGGCCGGTGGCCGCCACACACAACGTCGCCGTTCATGCGTCGGTGCAAACCGCGACGATCTCCGGCGATCCACGGCTTGCGCGCCAGCTCGCAGCCAACCTCCTCGACAACGCCCTCGTCCACAACCGGCCCGGCGGTGAAGCCCGCGTCACCATCGACGACGAGCCAAACCGCACGACGCTCACCATCCAAAACACCGGTCCGAGCGTTCCCCCCGACCAGATCGAGCGGCTCCTGCAACCGTTCCGGCGCTTGGAGACTGACCGCACCGCGACGAATCCCGGTCACGGCCTCGGTCTTTCGATCGTCGCCGCGATCGCCGCCGCCCATCACGCGAATCTCGACATCCGACCCAACGACACCGGCGGGCTGGCCGTAGCCGTCAGTTTCCGACCGCCCCAGCGGCTGGAACCCCGGGGTTCTATAGGATCGCGGTGGGATGGAGACTCGTGTCGCCGCAGCCGGGGGGCGGGCGCCCCTCCGCGGGCGGACGAACGAGTGCGGTCTGCTGGATGGATTGGTGGCTGACGTCCGCCGGGGTAAGGGCCGGTCGTTGGTGCTGCGTGGCGAGGCGGGGATCGGGAAGACGGCGCTGCTGGAGTACCTGCTCGAGTCGGCGACGGACATGACCGTCTTGCGGGCGGTGGGAGTGGAATCGGAGATGGAACTGGCGTACGCGAGCCTGCATCAGCTGTGCGCACCGCTACTCGACCGGTTCGAGGGGCTCCCGGCCCCGCAGAGTGAGGCGTTGCGCGTCGTGTTCGGCATGACTCGCGGCGCGCCGCCAGATCAGTTCCTGGTGGGCTTGGGCGTACTCACTCTGCTGTCCGACCTGGCGGAGGAGCGTCCGCTGCTGTGTGTGGTCGATGACGCGCAGTGGCTCGATCAGGCGTCGGCGGCGACGCTCGCGTTTGTGGCTCGCCGGCTGTTGGCGGACCCAGTCGGAATCGTGTTCGCCGCGCGCGAGCCGGGCGAAGCGCTACAGCACCTGTCCGGCCTGGAGGTACATGGCCTGCGCAACGGCGACGCTCGCGCGCTGCTGGGAACAGCGGTGCGGTTCATCTTGGATGACCGTGTGCGGGAGCGGATCATCGCCGAGACGCGCGGGAACCCGTTGGCGTTGCTCGAGTTGCCGCGAGGGTTGACCGCGACCCAGTTGGCGCTCGGGTTCGGCCTGGTGGATCCGCGGGCGCTGTCCGGGCGGATCGAGGAGAGCTTCATCCGCCGCTTGGAGCCGCTTTCTGAGGACGCCAGACGTCTGCTGCTGCTGGCGGCGGCCGAGCCGGTTGGCGACCCGCTTCTGCTGTGGCGAGCGGCAGCGGAACTCGGCATCGGGCTGGCAGGCGCCGACGAGGCGGAAAACGAGGGCTTGCTGGCGATCGGAGACCGGGTCATCTTCCGTCACCCGCTGGTGCGTTCGGCCGTGTACAGATCAGCGGCGATCGAGGATCGCACTGCCGTCCATCTCGCGTTGGCGGAGGTGACCGATCGGGAGGCCGATCCCGACCGCAGGGCGTGGCATCTGGCGGCGGCGGCGACGGGGCCTGACGAGCAGGTTGCTGCGGAGCTCGAGCGGTCGGCGGGTCGGGCGCAGGCCCGTGGCGGCGTGGCCGCGGCGGCGGCGTTCCTGCGGCGGTCGGTCGCGCTGACGCGCGACCCAGTACGACGGGGCGAGCGCTGTCTCGCCGCGGCGCGGGCGCATCTCCAGGCCGGCGCGTTCGACGCAGCGCTGCAACTGCTGGCGACAGCGGAGGCTGGGTCACTGGATGAGCTCGGGCGTGCCCGGGTTGTCCTGTTGCGTGGCCAGATCGCGTTTGCCTCGAACGCCGGCGGCGAAGCTGCGGCATTGCTCCTGAAGGCGGCCGGACAGCTTGAGCCGCTGGATATCGCGCTCGCGCGAGACACCTATCTGGACGCGTGGGCGGCCGCATGGTTCGCCGGCCCGTTCGCGCGTGACGGGACTCTGCAGGAAGTCTCCCGAGCCGCTATCGCCGCTCCCCAACCCACTGCTCGGCGCCCGAGCGACCTCCTGCTGGACGGCCTCGCCGTGCTGGTCATCGAAGGGCGCCCCGCGGCGGCGCCCACGTTGGGCAGAGCAACCCGCGAATTTGCCAAGAGCGAGATCGCAGCGCGACTGCGATGGGGGTGGTTGGCCACAACCGCCACGTGGGCGCTGTGGGACGATGAGAGCGAGCTCCTCGTCCAACAGCTGCAGCTGCTACGCGATGCGGGTTTCCTCGTGCATCTCCCGATCTATCTCCAGCAGCTCGGAGGAAACATGGCCTGGCGTGGCGATTTTGCGACGGCCACCTCCCTGATTGCCGAGGCTGACGCGGTTACCGAGGCGACTGGGACTCGCCTCACCCGCCACGCGGCCGTGATTCTTGCCGGCTTCAGGGGAGCAGAAGCCGAGGCGTCTGCAGTCATCGAGGCCGAGGTGAAGAAGGCGTCAGCGGCCGGACAGGGCCTGGGGATCCAAGTCTGCCAGTGGGTGTCCGGCGTGCTCTACAACGGTCTTGGTCGCTACGAGCGGGCCGGGGCGGAGGCTCGACCCGCCACCGAGATGGGGCCGGAGCTGGGCACGCGCGCGTGGGCACGTGTCGAGTTGATAGAAGCGGCCACGCGGAGCGGCCAGACCCAGCTTGCCGCCGAGACGCTCGAGCGGCTCGGCGAGGCGACGAGCGTCGGCGGCAGCGATTGGGGGCAGGGCCTGTTCGCGCGTTCGCGGGCGCTGCTCAGCGAAGGGCAGGACGCCGAGAGCTCGTATCGCGAGGCGATCGAGCGATTCAGCCGCACCCAGCTTCGTCCCGACCTCGCTCGAGCTCACCTGCTCTACGGTGAGTGGCTGCGCCGCGAGAATCGCCGCCTCGACGCGCGCGAGCAACTGCGGGCCGCGCACAACCACTTCACGTCGATCGGGATGGAGGCGTTCGCCGAGCGTGCGCGGACGGAGCTCCGGGCGACTGGGGAGAACGTGCGCCGCCACACGGTCGAGAGCCGTGACGATCTGACCGCGCAGGAGCGGCAGATCGCCGAGCTGGCCCGCGACGGGCTGTCGAACCCCGAGATCGGGGCGCGGTTGTTCCTCAGCCCGCGCACCGTGGAGTGGCATCTGCGACACGTGTTCACGAAGCTAGGGATCCGCTCGCGTCGAGAGCTCGCGAACGCGCTGCCCTCGCAACTCTAGGTCGAAGTAGTACAGCGTCAGCTGGATGGCCGCGAACGGCACGGTGAACGTGTACACGAGGGCGGCTGCGAGGTTGATGAAGTTGAGGGTGTGGTCGGTCAGCAGCAGCAGCCCAACTCCGAGCAGGGGACCAGACAGCACCGCGAGCGTGTCGACGACTGCGGTGAACCCGAGCGTGCGCCACCAGCGACCCTTCACCAGCTCGGAGCTGCGGCGCAGTGACTCGGTCGCGGGCAGATCGTCGAGCATGCACGCCTCGGCGAACAGCGACCAGCGGATGAAGCGATGGATCGCAAACGGGATTCCGACGACGGTCACCGTGAGCACGAGGACCATCCCAAGCTCGGTCGCCATGCCCTTGCCCAGCGATCGCCATCGGCGGAGCACGCGCCGGTACGCCTGACCGGCGAGGACACGGTGGCCGGCGTCGAGCTCGCCCAGGATGACGGCGACCGCAGCGGTCGCGATCACGCCCGCGAACAGGCCCCCGATGCCCCCGACGAGGACCGCGAGAAATGCTGTGACCGCACCGTGCCGCCCGTCGAGCGCCACCAGTGGCGCGATGCTCGTGAGATGGAAGATCACCCATTGGAGGGAGGCAGCCGCGAGGTACACGGGAACGAAGATCGCGCCCGCGGCCGCGAAGGTCAGGATGTTCTCGGCGTAGATGCGCGTCGTCGCGAGGAAGATCTGCCCGCCTTGGCGCTGCTGCCGCACCGGACGGGGATCTGGCGGCCGCCATGTCGTCGTCGCCAGGGCGGCGAGCAGAGCCACCAGCGACAGAAGCACGAGCGCGACGAACGGGACCGGATGGATGAGCGACCAGTTCAACGCGATCGCGCCCCGGGTCACGGCGCCGCAGAAGAAGCTGCCAACGCTCAGCCCGAACGCCGTTCCGCTGGGGACCTCGATGCTCGTCTCGCGCAACCCGTTGGCCCACTCGATCGGGGCCAGCCACTGCTCCTTGGCCGCGGGACCGGTCGGGCCGTTGTTGATGCCAGCCTCCTTCTGGCCCCAGTGTCCCTGGAACGCGAGCCACGCGTAGGGCGCCGAGGCGGTGGACGGGACGTCCGGCAGCAGAACCGTCTTGAGGTCGAGCGGGTCGGTGGCATCGCGAGTGTCGTCGCAGCCAAATCCCTCGCGCGCGCCTCGCCCGAGATACAGCGCGGCGCCGAAGTAGTTGGCGTGAGAGCCCGTGGCGTCGTAGATGACCGGGTGCGTGCCGTCCTTCTGAAGCTTGGTGTCGGTCCACGCCGACCGCTCGCCGCCCGCGTGCTGGGACACATCTACCTCGTACGGGCCTGCTCGAAGCGCCGCTGCCGGTGTCGACGCCGCGAAGTCGACCTGCGCCATCTCCCAGTCGCTCTCGTGCTTGTCGGTGAAGTCGTTGAACGTGTAGTAGAACCAGTAGCCGACCGCGAGCTTGCCGGGATGCAACGGATCCGTGGCCACGTGCGCGTAGACCGTCGGCGGCCGATCGTCATTCCAGCGCCGAAACTGCCGCTCGTAGCCACAGCCGGGATTGAGCGGGTTGCCGGGAAAGTCGAGGTAGTAGTCCGGTCCGAGCCCCCACAGGTCGCTCGAGGTCGGAGCGCGCTTCACGACCCGGCCGTCCGGATCACGAAGCAGCACGTCCCGCCTGCCGAGAACGATGTCGACGGTGGTGGGCCGGTACGCCTCGCCGGGCCCGCACGGCTTTGCCTGCCGCGCGAGCATCAGCACCGGCGAATACGTCGCCGCCAACCTCTCACCTGCCGACTCCGCGCCCCGGGCCCGCGCCGGCAGGGCCAAGACAAGCATGACCGCCAGCAAGGCACCGATCAAACGCTGAGATCCGGACACGCCCACGTGCCGCCGTATCTTCGTCGCTCGGCGACCCGCGATAAAGGGCAGACTGTCCGCCAGCGGCGGCTTCCGTGCCAGTCCTCGGTCGAGGCCGCGATCAGGGAGCCGGCTGCGGCGCGGGCCGGCCCCGCGATCGAATGGTCTCTAGCTCGCGGATTTCGCGGCGCAGCGGACTCGCGACGGGTAGCGTGGCAGCCACGGCAAGCAGATCGACTCAGCGACCAGAAGGAGTGCGACATGCCCGAGGTTCACGTCTACATGGCCGCCGGCCGGACCGGTGAACAGAAGAAGGGGATGATGCTCGACATCACCCATGCCCTGGTCGACAACCTCGGGGTCTCGCCCGAGGTCGTGACCGTTCAGATCATCGAGGCGCCGTTGGCCGACAAGATGAAGAACGGCCAGACGTTCGAAGAGCGGCATGCGACCGGGTAGCGGGTGAGCCGGGGCACAGGGCAATTCTCCGCTGGCCCGTACCGCCCAGCAGCGGCATCCGGGGGCAGCCGGCGGGGCAGCCGGCCCGGCGACTCCCTGACCTCAGCGTCCGCGTAGGAGCCAGCCCACCAGCAACCCGCACGCGAACGCGCCGAGCGCGGTGAACGGGACCGGCCTGCTCTTGATCGTCGAGGTGATCTGTTGCGCCCCCGCGCCCGCGGAATCGGGTGCCGTCTCCTTCGCCCGCGACGCGAACTCGTCCTTCTTGGTTTGGGCGGTGTCCTTGAGCGAGGCGATCCGCTCCTTCGCTTGGGCCTTGACGTCGGTCTTCGCGGCCAGTGCCTCGACCGTGTCACCGAGCTCCTCGCGCGTCTGCTCGATCTCGACCCTGATCTCTTCGGGCGACCTCTGACCGCCCTCGTCTGCGGCGTTCATCGGCGACCCGCCTTCGCTCGCTGCTTCGTGAATTCCACGTCCTCCTTCACGGTCTCAACCGTCTGTTCGGGCACGGGCGGGACGCCCTTCTTGACCTTGGCCTTGCCGGCCAGCGCCAGGACGCCCGCGATCACGCCGTAGACGGCCGCGACGATCAACGCCGCCAACCACGCCGACACCGCCGTAGCCAACGCCAGGACCGCGCACGCGGTCAGCGCACCGAGGGCGTAGAGACCGAACATACTGGCCCCGCCGAACATCCCCGCGCCCAGCCCCGCCTGTTTGCCTTTCGCGACGAGCTCGGCCTTGGCCAGGTCGACCTCCTGGCGAGCTAGCGTCGTGGTCTGATCAGACAGCCGCTTGAGCAACTCGGCGATCGAGCGATCACTCACTTCGCTCTCGCGACTTACGTCATGTCCGGACATCAGTTCTGGTCCTCCCCTCGCACCCACGCATGCCGTGCCGGCGAGCGCGCCTACGCGGAACGCTCTCTCCCGGAAGTACCCGCCGGCGAAGGATTGAATCTCACCGCGATCACCGGCGTTGTCCAAAATGGTCCCAACCCGGCGGTGACCAATCCTGCGCCACCGCCGGATGTGTGGGAGGAGGAGCGTCTGCGGGCACCGCCCGCGCCCTCGTTGGCGCTGCCGGCCCCCGCGGGACCTTCGTTACCCGAGTCGCTGACCGCGAAACTCCAGAACTGGGAGTGAGAGGCTGCGCTGCGTTCAGGCCCCCCTCGCGCGTCGCCCGAGGTACGTCCGCGGACATAATCGCCCCGGTTTGGTCGGCGTGCGAGCGATCACCTCGGGACCTGGGACGGGACGGCGCGCCCGCTCGCTGCGTAGGCAACCCGACGATGGGTAGCCAAGCAGAATGGACGAGCTCTATCAGGCCGAGTGGTGCCCGTACTCGAGTCGCGTGCGTCAACGCTTCACCGAGCTGGGCGTCTCGTTCGTCGCCCGCCCGGTGCCTGCCGATCGCGCAGATCGGGAGGAGCTGCGCCGCAAGACCGGGACCGATCAAATCCCCGCGTTGCTGCTGGAGGACGGGAGTGCGATCAGCGGAGACGCCGAGGAGATCATCGCCTACCTCGACAAACGCTATAGCGACCGAGCCGACGCCCAGCAGCACCGCGATGCCGCCGCGGAACACGACAGGGCGTGACGCTCGCCGTCGCACCCGTGATGCGGTGAGGCCCGCGCTTCAACGTCATATTCGAGGGTAAAGGCCGATTACAACTCACCAACCCGAGGGAGGGTCAGTGATAACACTCGGAGTAATACTCCTGATCATTGGCTTCATCGCCAAGATCGCGATCCTGTGGACAATTGGCATCATCCTGGTAGTAATCGGGTTGATACTCGCGGTGCTCGGCATGATGGGGCGCGCCGTCGGCGGTCGAGCGCATTACTACTAACGCTTTGGCGTTCACGCCGCGACTCCTCAGAGTCGCCGGCTTCTCAGAGTGAGCGGAGCGCGGGCAGTAGCTCGCGCTCCGCCCGATTTTGCGCTTGTCGCGCCAGCCCGCGGCGTGCGTGTTTCCTGAACTTACCGTCGGGTAGGGCTAGTAAGGAACCACAAATGAGAGGAGCCTCGAAAGTGGGCATCACCGACAAGGTCACAGGCCGGATCAAGAAAGCAGCAGGCGACCTCGCCGACGACGCGTCGCTCCGGCGCGAAGGTCGCCAGGAGGAGCGCAAGGGCGAAGCCAAGGAGGAGCTGAGCCACGACAAGGAGCGCGTCCAGGAGAAGGCCGAAGAGGTCGCGGACCTCGAGCGCAAGACGTCGTAGCCGCGGGCGCTCGAACCGCGCGCCGGCATGTCGCCGAAAACCGTAGCGGTCCTGGACATCGACGGGACGCTCGTCGATACGAACTATCACCACGCGATCGCGTGGTTCCGAGCGTTTAGCCGCCACGGCATCGTCCTCCCGATCTGGCGGATTCACCGCCACATCGGGATGGGCGGTGACCAGGCGGTGACGGCGCTCACCGACGAGCGGACCGAGCAGGAGCGTGGCGATGACATCCGTGACGCGGAGAAGGAGTTGTACTTCCAGCTCATCGAGGAAGTCCAGCCGATGGAAGGCTCGCGCGAGCTGATCGAACACCTCAAGCGGCGCGGGCATGCTGTCGTGCTCGCAAGCTCGGCCAAGGCCGACGAGGTCGACCACTACCTCGATCTGCTCGACGCGCGCGAGCTTGCCGACGCCTGGACGACATCAGCAGACGTGGAGTCGACCAAGCCCGAGCCCGACCTCGTCAGCTCGGCGCTAGAGCGCGTCGACGCCACTCCGGACGATGCCGTCATGGTCGGCGATACACCGTGGGACATCGAGGCCGCGCGCAGGGCAGGTGTACCCACGCTCGCGGTCCGCACCGGCGGGTTCGCGACCGCCGAACTCGAGGACGCGGGCGCTGCGGCCGTGTTTGAATCGGTCGTCGAGCTGTGTCACCGGCTCGACGAGACTCAGCTCCGCTGAGCCGCGGCCGCTCGGGCATCAGGCGGCGATGCGCTTGGCGATGCGCTTGAGCGCGGGCGACTCGGTGTTGTCGTCGAGCAATTCGACGACGGCGCGCTCGACCCGCGTCCGGACGCGATCGTCGGCGACGTCGAGCGAGGGAACCTGCTCCAACGCTCCGGCGATCGTCCATCCCGAGAGGTATCGATCGAACACGCGTGGATCGATGTACGACCTTCGCGCAACCGCGGGCGTGTTCCCGAGCAGCTCAGAGACTGATCGCGCCGCATCGTTGATGGCGCGCTTGCGAGCGGTCTTCGATCCCGCGTCCCGGCGATCGGCGGCGAGCGTCACGGCTGCCATGACCGTCGCATTCCAGGTGCGGAAGTCCTTCGCGCTGACCTCGTCGCCGAGGTGCTCCTTCAGGTAATCGTTGATGTCGTCCGAGCGGACGTCGCGCCATCTGCGACCGTCGCGGTAGGCGAGTAACTCCGCCGGACCGCTACGGCGCCGCTTGAGCGTCCTGACCAGCTCGAGCGAGATGGGATCCTCGATGACCTGCCGGCGACGGGCTCCTCCCTTACCGGGGTAGTCGAACGCGACGGCGTCGTCCTCGATCCGGACGTGCTGCTTGCGGACCGTGGCCAGGCCGATGCCGCTGTCCTCGTCGGCGTACTGCTCGCTGCCCACACGGAACATGCCGATGTCGAGCAGCCGCACCGCCAGCGCGAGCACCCGTTCACGGCTCGGCTCGCCTCCCTCCCGCAGCGTCCTCGCCGACCGGCGCCGCAACCGCGGCAGCGACTCGGCGAAGCCGATCATCCGGTCGAACTTCTGCTGATCTCGGCGCTCGCGCCAGCGCGGGTGATACAGGTACTGCCGCCGCCCGGCGGCATCGACGCCGGTCGCCTGGAGATGGCCGAGCGGGTCGGGACACACCCACACGTCCTCCCACGCCGGCGGGACCGCGAGCTCGCGGATCCGTTCGATCAGGTCGGGGTCATCGATCCGCCGGCCGTGTTCGTTCTCATAGCTGAAGCCGCGGCCCCGGCGTATGCGGCTGATGCCGGGGCCCGAGCAGTCCGAGCGGCGTAATCGCGGTCTACGCATGAATGTCTCGAACAGGCTCGAGCCCCTGACCCCCGCGACAGCGCAGCGCTAGGCGGCGACGCGCTGCTTGTGCTTGCCTTCGGCGAACTCCTCGACGATCTTCGCGCAGAACGCCGGAAGGTCATCCGGCTTGCGGGAAGTGACAAGGCCATTGTCAACCACGACCTCCTCGTCGACCCAGTCCGCCCCCGCGTTGCGCAGGTCGGTCTGCAGGCTCGGCCACGACGTCACCTTGCGGCCCTTGGCCACGCCGGTCTCGACCAGCATCCACGGGCCGTGACAGATCACGCCGGCCGGCTTGTCCTGCTCGAAGAATGCACGGACGAACTTGACCGCGTCCTTGTTGAGGCGCAGCTGATCCGGGTTGGCGACGCCGCCCGGCAGCACCAGACCGTCGTAATCCGACGGGTCGGCCTCGGCGACCGCCACCTCAGCGGTGATCTTGTCGCCCCTATCGAAGTGCTTCCACATCTCGATCTCGCCCTTCTCGAGCGAGACGATGTCGACGTCGGCGCCCGCCTTGCGGACCGCCTCGAGCGGCTCGGTCACCTCGGCCTGCTCGGCCCCGTCGGTGAACAGGAATGCCACACGCTTGCCCTTGAGCTCGTCGGCCATGCCACGGCTCCTTTCGTTTCGATCTCAGGTACTACTCATCCGCTACCCGGGCGAGCCGGGGGAGGAACAGGCTCCGGCTCATGTGAGGAGGACCAGGCAGGCGCGCAAGGCCGCCCCCGGCAGTGCGCTCAGGAGCAGCCCGCCGATCCCGAACAGAACGCCGGCGACCCGGAGTTCGTGTCCCCCACCGTGCAGGTCGAACTCGTCGACGGTTCCGAACCGGTGTAGGAGAACCCCGCGCTCGGTGAGAGGGCCGATTCGGTAAGTCCCGTCGGCTCGATTCGCGAGGCCGGTGAGCACGAGCACCTGTACCCGGGGAAGCGCACACGGCACCCGAATGCCGATGATCGGTCCGCCGCGCCCGAGGCGTCCGGAGCGCTCAGGCGTGCATTACTGATCCTCGGGAGCGATCCCGCCGGTCGGCCGCTCGACCTCGCCGGCGTCCTCGGCCGCTTCTCGCTCCAATCGACCGGATACGCCCTC
>Ga0335073_10004261_pt1 | contig 20015 bp, 16 predicted proteins | sample Lox_Sample_22_FD_207093 | JGI IMG/M metagenome (GOLD analysis project Ga0335073, IMG submission 207093) | Soil microbial communities from Loxahatchee National Wildlife Refuge, Florida, United States - Lox_Sample_2.2 | ecosystem: Environmental > Terrestrial > Soil > Wetlands | place: USA...
GGAATTCATTCCACGAACCTTTCCGGGCCAGATTGAACAACATGAATGTGGGCGCAACAGAGAGTGGCTGGCTTTGCACCCTGGCAATGAAGCTCAACTCGAAACATCCCGATTGACGCGGGTAAAGGAATCTTCAGGCATTCGGGAACACAGGTCAAGAAAGAAATGCTACCGCCGAAACTGCCTTTACACGATCGGTATCCGATTGCAAAAACCTGTTCTCCGGTTCAGGAAACTTCTCGCCTCTCGAACCGTGCACATCCGTAGGATTCGAGTACCCAACAATTTGCCGGCCACTGCGGAGAGCGGGGAACCTCACCTGGCGGGCGGCGGGATTCCCGGCACAACGTCTTGCGGGGCTGCCAGATTTGCAAGATGAATCACGTCGTTCACTTCAATATCTGGCTGCACCGCGGACACCTTGCTGGCGGCCGCGGACCTTCCCTGCCTGCGGTTTACCCACACAGTCGTGATGCCAAGCGACTGCGCAGGCGCCACATCGTGGTACAGGCTCTCGGCGACATGCAACAGGCGATTACGCGGTACCGGCAGCCGCTTTAGCAGTGCCTCAAAATTGCTGCGCGAGGGTTTGTAGCTGCGCAACTGCTGTGCCGTGAGCACCAAGTCGAATGGGACCTTCAGTTTGCGCGCCGAATGGGCAAACAAATCGTCATCGATGTTGGAGAGAATCGCCAGCTTGTAACGCGATTGCAGCCGCCGCAGACCGGCGACGGTGTCGGCGAAAGGCTCCCAATCGGCGATCGACTCCGCCAATCCCGCGGCTTCCGCTGGCGTGACATCGAACTGCAGCGCGCGAGCGAAGTCACGCACCACACCGCTTAGCACCTCGCGATAGCCGCGGTAGGGACCCGCCTGCTCCAGCGGCTCGAACTCGGAGTAGGAATTCAGGATTAACACGTCGTTTACATTGCAGCCTTTTTTCCGCAGCAGCGGCTTAAGGTAGGCAAGTATTCCCGATTCCCAGTCGATGAGCGTGCCGTAGCAGTCGAAGGAGAGCCAATCGAATTGCGCGAAGTCGAGCATTGCCGCTCAGTGGGTCTTGTCGCCGACGGCGGTGACTTTGTGCGACTCGAACTTGCGCTGCAGGGCCTCGAAAGTCGACTCCTCAGGTTTTTCGGTGACTGGAGCTGAATTCACGGCGGCAGCCTCGGCCTCGGGCGTTGGATCCTCCGGCTTGCAGTTGCCCGGCTCAGGCGCCTCGCCAGCAGCGCTTGTAGACGCCAGCGCGGCAACCGGTTTCGGCGGCTCCACGGTGCGCGAGCCCGCCAGGCCCTTCTCCAGAAATTTCTTTGTATTCAACAACGGCCGCGCCAGCGAAGGGTTGTAGCTGGTCCACGGCGTGTCGAGATCGGCTTCGCGCTCGAACTGCGCCCGCATGCTCTCCATCTTCGAATCCAGATCGTCGAGGTAGTGCAGCATGAGCGCCTCGGGAAACATGGGCAGCTTGGGCGAGCCGAACTCGTATTGCCCGTGATGGCTGATGATCATGTGTTCCAGCAGGACCCTTAGCTCTTCGGGAAATCCGGGGACGCGCGTGATCTTCTCATGCAACATCCCGAGCTCTATGATCATGTGACCCAGAAGCTGTCCCTTGGTGGTGTAAGCGATCGAGCGCTGATAGGCGAGCTCGTGCAGCTTGCCGATATCGTGCAAAAAGGCGCCGCTCAGCAGCAGGTCGCGATTCACCTGCGGATAGTTTCGAACGGCCAGATCGCAAACGTTGAACAGCGAAACCACGTGGTCCAACAGCCCGCCGACAAAGGCATGATGCAGCGACTTGGCCGCGGGCGCGTTTTTGTAGGCCGAGACGATTGACTCGTCCGCGAGAAACTCCTGCAACAACGCCTTGAGCCACGGATTTTCGAAGCTCTCGATGTAGCTGCACAGCGTCCGCCATAGCTGCTCGACGTCCTTCGAAGTCTTGGGTAGATAGTCGGCGTAGTCGATTTCCGATTCGCCCAGCTTGCGCATCTTGTGGATGGTTAGCTGCCAGCGCCCGTTGTACTTGTGAACGATGCCCTTGACCTTGACGAAGTCATCTTGCTCGAAGCCGGAGATGGCGTCATTGACGTTGTCCCACATATTGGCCTGGAGCTGGCCACTGCGATCGGCGAGCACCAGCGAGAGGTAAAGCTCGCCGCTCTTCTTCGACTTCACCTGCTTGGCGGCAACGACGAAGAGGGAGGTGATGGTCTGGTTTTCCACTCGGGAACAATCGCAGATATAAAAGTCTTTCATGCAGGGCCTGTGGGCGGTATCGGATCGATGCTATGCCGAGGGCTTATGGTACCGCACTCCAGTGCAAATTGGGCACAATCATCTCATTACGCTACCTGGCGTTACGTCAATAAGCGCACTATAGACGGACGCATCTCACCCGATGTGGGTCTATGGGCTTTCTTAAGAATCTCCTGAGCCGAACTTGCCAGCCGAATCGAACATCTCGCGAGCGCTAAGAGCGGTTGTAGAGTCCGACACTTCGGCTACCCGAGGCTATCTTCACAACGCGCTCGCTCGACAGCGCGTTTTCCTTCCTGTGCCCCGACTGCCCGACAATCTGCAGCGTGATGCGTCAGGAAGGCTGACACAGAGCGCGCGGATCGAATTCTTGTCTTTTCGAGATTCACGGGGACGAAAGTTTGTGGCCGCATTTACGCATCCTGACGCTCTGAAGAAGTGGAAGCCAGATGCGCCCTCTTGGATCGCGCTTGACACGCCTTCTGTCTGTAGGGCGGCACTCGAGTGCGGACAGTTCGCCCTGCAAATCAATCCCGGTGAAGCAACGTTCGTGGAACTCAGTCTAGAAGAGATGAAATCACTCGCGGAAGCGCAATCGGAGTGATTACGGTCGCAGCCACAGACTGCTATTGGCTAGTTGCTCGCGGCTCGTTGCTCGCGGCTAGAACAATCCCAGCTTCTTCTTCTTCTTCGGCTTGTTGGAGGTATCCGTGGCCGCGGCGGTGGTGTAGATAGGCTTGGTTTCGTTCGGGCTGGCGCCGGTGTCGAGGTAACCGGGCTTGATGTCGATATAGGCGTCCTCGCGCAACTTGGTCAGGTAATCGCGCAGCGCGGGCTGCATCTTCTGCAAGTAGATCTGCTCCTGAATCTGGTTTTCTACGTCTTTCAGCGGAGGGACGCCGGAAGTCTGGTGCTCCGTCACTTTCAGAATGACCCAGCCCTGATTGGTACGGATCGGCTCGGTGTACTGTCCCGCCTGCATGTCGAAAACCTTGGATTCCAGTTCCTTGGACAGCGTGCCTTTCTTGAAATACTCCAGATCGCCGCCAAGAGAAGAGGTCGGCCCGTTGGAATACTTCTTCGCCAGGTCTTCGAAGTTGCCACCCTTCTTCAACATCTCGTAAATCTGATTGGCTTTTGCCTGGGCCTGCGCTACGACCTCAGGAGTGGGGGCCTCGGGCAATGCGGCCTCACCTTTGTCGTTCTTCACCTCCGGACCGGTCTGGGTTGCGATCAGGATCTCGCTCAGCCGTACCTGCTCCGGACGCTCCATCTCGCTCTTGTGCTGGTCGTAGTATTGCTGGATATCTGCATTGGTGACCGTGATGTGCCCGCCAACTTCCTGCCCGATCACCCGCTGGGTCAGGATATTGTTCTTCAGGTTCTGCTTGAAGTCCTCAAACGAGATTCCCTGCGCCTCGGCCGCCTTCTCCAGATCTTCCATCGAATCGGCGTGCATCTGCTTACGCAAGTCATCCAGCTTCTTCACCAGCTCCGCGTCGGCGCTGATGCCCAGCTCCTGCGCTTTGTTCAACAGCAACTGCTGATCGATCAAATCCCGCAAAAGGTCCTTCTCGTGCTCCCTGGCCTGTTCCTCGGCGGCGGCCGCGTCGGGCTGCTGGCGCGCCTCGGTGTACAACTGTTCGCGGGCCTTGCGCAAATCGTCACGCGTGATGATGCTGTTATTGACTCGCGCAATGATCTCTTCAACGACCGTATCATTGCTGGAAACCGGCGTCTGTGCGCGGAGCAACGGTACACCGAGGAGCACCGTCAACAGAACCAAGGAAATTTTCTTCATGCAATACCTGAACACGCGAACCTACACACCTGGGAGCCGCACGTAGCTCGTCATTGGGATTAACCTTCCTGTTATTTTACCGTTTCCAGAGCAGTTGCAACGACAAAACCGCTGCGACGCGGCGCAAAAACCAGAGCCCCTCATTCTGTCCACTATCCACTGACCACAATCCACTGCCCTCAAAATCCCATGATGTTGTAGCCGCAATCGACGTAGATGACCTCGCCAGTGATTCCCGTCGCTGCGTCGCTGGCGAGGAACACCGCCGTCGAAGCGACCTCATTCACCTCGACATTGCGCTTCAGCGGCGCTCGTTCCGTATGCTCTTTCAGCATCTCGCCAAATCCGGAGATACCGCGCGCCGCCAGCGTCTTAATCGGCCCGGCAGAGATCGCGTTTACCCGGATCTTGTTCTTGCCGAGATCGCTGGCGAGATAACGAACGCTGGCTTCGAGCGCGGCCTTGGCGACTCCCATCACGTTATACTTGGGGACGACTTTCTCCGCCCCATAGTAGGTCATGGTGATGATGCTGCCGCCGTCCGTCATCAAGGGCCGGGCGGCGCGCGCCACCGCGACCAGCGAATAGGCGCTTACATCCAGCGCAATGCGGAAGCCCTCGCGGCTGGTATCCACGAACTCGCCTTTCAGGTCGTCAGCCAGCGCGAAGGCGACGCTGTGTACCAGCCCGTCGAGCTTGCCATAACGCTCCTTCAGTTGTTCAAAAAGCTGAACGATCTCCTGGTCGCGCGAGACATCGCACTGAAACGCCTGCGAGTTGGGCAAGGCGGCGATCAGTTCGTCAGCTTCCTGTTTCAGGCGCTCGTTCTGATAGGTGATGGCGAGCTGCGCTCCGGCTTCCTGCATCTTCTGCGCGATCGCCCAGGCAATACTGCGCTTGTTGGCCACACCAAACACCACCACGGTCCGCCCCTGCAAACTAGTCGACATGCGCTGTTCCTCCTCGCAGCCGGATCAAGGAAATTGAGGATACCAGCCGGCCTGAGCCACTGTCTTGGAGCGGCCCCAAATGGGCTGCCATGGACAGTCCCGGGCGACGGGAAATTCGCATGCATTCAGGCCTTTTCAGCTTGCAATTTCGCTTTCCATTGCTTGCGAATTGGTACTATACTCGCTCCGCTGCTCGCTCCCGGGGCAGGCCCCGCCGTTTGTGGAGCCCTGCGAAGGCGCATGGGATGACGCCAACCGGGTGTCGAGGCTCAGGGGAAAATCGCCCTCCCGGGCGATCAAGGCGCCCTTCAGTCTGCGACCTACAGGAGGCAGTCATGGCGACCATCCGGGACCTCATCAGCAATCGCACCATTCACTACGTGCAGCCCACGCAAACCGTATTTGAAGCCGCCAACTACATGGTGGACTGCAACGTCGGCGCCGTGCCCGTGCTGGACGACACCAAGCTGGTCGGCATCTTCTCCGAGCGCGATATCATGCGCCGCGTCGTGACCGAAGGCCGCAACCCGCTTACCACGCACATCGCCGAGGTCATGAGCACCAACGTGCACACGGTAGAGCCGAGCGCCAACTCCGAACAGGCCATGTGCCTGATGCAGACTCACGGGGTGCGCCATCTGCCGGTATGCGACGGCCGTACCCTGGTGGGATTTCTTTCTTTGCGCGATCTGCTGCGCTGCCATCTCGAGGAAAAGTCGGGCGAGGCGGATATGATGCGCGCCTACATTCAAACGTCCAGTTAGATACTCCGGCTGACGACCGTGAGACTTGCCTGATTTAGCGACTGGGTCTAATCTTGCGCCGATGGGCCTTCCTGAAATCATTCGCGAGCTGCGCAATATTGCCGGACCGGGCTCGGTGCTCGACCGTCCCGAAGACCTGATGCTGTACGAATACGATGGAGGTGTGCGCAAGAGCACTCCCGGCGCGGTCGTCTTCCCGCAGACTGCGCAGCAGGTTTCGGCGATTATGCGCGCGGCCGCGGCCGCCCATATTCCCGTCGTGGCCCGCGGAGCGGGAACCGGCCTGAGCGGCGGCGCCATCTGCAAGGCGGGCGGAATTATCATCGCTTTCTCTCGCATGAACCGCGTGCTGGAGGTGGACGTTGAAAACCTGCGTGCTGTGGTGCAGCCCGGCGTCGTCAATCTCCAGTTGTCAGAGCACGTTTCGCATCTTGGGCTGTATTACGCGCCCGACCCCTCAAGCCAAAAGGCCTGCACCATCGGCGGCAATGTTGCCGAGAACTCCGGCGGTCCCCATACCCTGCTGCACGGCGTCACCGTCAATCATGTCACCGGGGTTGAGGTGGTGATGCCCAACGGCGAAATTGTGCAGTTCGGGGGCAAGGCGGCCGAGTCCTACGGCTACGATTTGACCGGATTTTTCGTCGGAACAGAAGGAACGGTTGGCATCGCCACCGCCATCACGGTAAAGCTGCTGCGCAAGCCGGAGTCGATTGCGACGTTATTGGCGATTTTCGAATCGGTGGACGATGGCGCCCGCACCGTTTCCGCCATCACCGCCGCCGGGATCACCCCGGCAGCGCTGGAAATGCTGGACGGCTGGACCTTGCGAACCATCGAGGCTTTCTGCCATGCCGGGTATCCGCTCGACGCCGGGGCGGTGCTACTGATTGAGCTCGAAGGCCTGCGCGAAGCCGTCCAGGAGCAGGCTATCGCGGTGAGCGAAGTTTGCCTGCAGCAGAAGGCGCGCGAGGTGCGGCGCGCTAAGAACGAGGAGGAGCGTGCGCTGCTCTGGAAGGGACGCAAGCTGGCCTTCGGGGCGCTCGGGCGGGTCGCCCCGTCGTATTACACCCAGGACGGTGTAGTGCCCCGCAGCCAAATGGCCGGCGTACTGCAACACATCGGCGAAGTCAGCAAGAAATACGACCTGATCATCGGCAACATTTTCCACGCCGGGGACGGCAATCTGCATCCGCTCATCATGTTTGACCTGCGCGATCGCGATCAGTACGAACGCACTCTGGCGGCCAGCCGCGACATTCTGCAGTATTGCATCGATGTTGGCGGCTCGATCACCGGCGAGCATGGCGTCGGCATGGAGAAGCGCGACATGATGCGCCAGCTGTTCACCGACGAAGAGCTGGACGTGATGATCAGTCTGCGAAATGTATTCAACGGCGACGATGTTCTGAATCCTGACAAGATGCTGCCGGTGCCGCGGATGTGCCGCGAGATCACGGGCCCGTCGAGCAACCCTGTACTGGTGCAGGAGGGCATGTGAGCACAACTGCTGTCGTTACCCGGGTGGGACGCGAACTCATCGCCATCTGCGGCGCGGAGCACGTGACCGAGGCTCCGCCGGAACGCATCCTCGGTTGTGCGCCCTCGGTGGCTGTGCGGCCCGGCTTGGCGGAAGAGATCGTCGCCATCCTCCGCTTTGCCAACGAGAATGACCTCACGGTCGTTCCTGCTGGCGGCTTCACCCAGCAGCAATCGGGAAACGTTCCGGCACAGATCGACATCCTGCTCTACACCTCGCGACTCACCGACGTCGAGCACTATGACCCTGGCGACTTGACCATTGGCATCGGCGCCGGCAGCGCCATTTCGCAACTGTCGGCGATGGTTGGCAAGGACGGACTGCTTTTTGCCGGCGATCCGCCGCTTCCGGGGCGTGCGACCGTTGGCGGGCTGCTGGCGACGGCAATGGCCGGCCCGCTGCGGCATGGTTTTGGCGCACCGCGCGATTACTGTATCGGCATCAGGTTCGTAGCCGGGGATGGCCGCACCGGCAAGGGCGGCGGCCGCGTAGTCAAGAATGTCGCCGGATACGACATGATGAAGCTGATGATCGGCAGCCAGGGAACGCTGGCGATCATCACCGGCGCCAGCTTCAAGTTGTTTCCCGCACCCAGACAGACCCGCACGTTCGTCGCGCATTTTTCCACCGGTGCCGAGGCGATCGAGTATCAGCGCCGTATTTTGCGCTCGCCGCTCGATCCTGTTTGCCTGGAGTTGGTCTCTCCGGAAGCGCACAGGCTGCTAGTACCCGCTTCGCCTGCGGGAGCAGCGTGGTCGATCTGCGTCCGGGGCGCAGGAAGCGATACGGTGCTGACCCGCTACCGCTCCGAATTGGGCCCCGCAGTGGCGCGTGAGATGGACGGCGCAAACGAGCTGGGCTTCTGGCGGTGCGTGGCGGATTTTACTCCGCTCGCATGCGAGAAGCCTGATTCGCTGCTGCTTTCGCTCGCCTTGCCTCTGCAAGAAGTGCAGCCCGTGCTGGCCAATCTCGAGCAGATTGCTGCCTCCGGCGGGTTCACGCTTGCCGCCATCGGACGGGTGGGAACCGGGCATCTTTTGGCGGCGCTATGGCCTACAAGCGGCCGGCAAGCCGCAAAATCCGATTTCATCGCGGCCCTTTCTGCGCTGCGTGCTCGCCTGCCGCACCACTCCAGCATGGCGGTCCTGTATTGTCCGACCGAACTGCGTAGTGAAACTGGCCCGCTGCAAACCCCAACTCATCTTGAGAGCATGCGTGCGGTCAAGCGGACGCTCGACCCGAAGGACATTCTGAACCGCGGGAGGTTCCCTCTCTGAGCTTTGCAACGCCAGTCTTGCAGAATCCCGCCTCGAACTTCACGCCCGGCGAAAAGCCCACCTGGGAGTTGTACTCCAAGTGCGTTCATTGCGGACTGTGTCTCGACAACTGCCCCACCTATCGCGTCCTGGGCACGGAGATGGATTCGCCGCGCGGGCGCATCTACCAGATGCTGCAAGTGGACGAAGGCCGGCTCGCTTTGGGAGCCTCCTTCGTCACCCACATCGACCGCTGCCTCGGCTGCCTCAATTGTCAGACCGCGTGTCCCTCCGGCGTGCAATACGGGCATCTGCTGGAAAACACACGCGCCCAGATTGAGCACAATTACCATCGCCCGTGGCTGCAACGAAAACTCCATCACCACTTCTATGCGAAGGTCTTGCCGTCGTTCGCGAAGTTATCCGGCACAGCGAAGCTGATGCGCTTCTATCAACATTCGGGACTGCAGGGTCTCGCGCGCTCGAGCGGGATCCTGAAGCTTCTCGGCGTCGGAGAGATTGATGCGCTTTCCCCGCAGATCGAGAGAGAGTTTTCCTTTGTCGATCTGGGCAGGGTTTTCCCCGCTGAAGGCCGGCGTCGCGGCCGCGTCGCCCTGCTGATCGGGTGCGTCGGCAGCATCGCCTTTGCCGAACTGAATCGCGCCACCATTCGCGTACTTACCCGCAACGGTATCGAGGTCGCGATTCCGCGGGCACAGAGTTGCTGCGGCGCATTGCACGCTCACGCAGGTTTGCTCGATCTGGCCCGTGCCCAGGCGCGCAAGAACATCGATGCCATATCGAAGCTCAGCCCGGAGTTTGATGCCATTGTGACCAATGCCGCGGGATGCGGCGCCACCATGAAGGACTACGCGGCGCTGCTGGAACACGATGCCGATTACGCCCCTCGCGCGCGGGAGTTCGTAGCCAAAATGCGGGACGTCACCGAGTATCTCGCAGAAGTTGGCCTCCTCGAACCCAAACGTAAGCTGAACCAGCGCGTCACCTACTCCGATCCCTGTCATCTGGCCCACGCCCAAGGCATCCGCAAGCAGCCGCGTCAGTTGTTGAACCACATCGGCGCGCAGTTGGTGGAAATGCCGCGCCCCGATACCTGCTGCGGCAGCGCCGGCGTCTACAACGTAGTCCAGAACGAAGTCTCGATGAAGATCCTGGACGAGAAGATGCAGTTCGTCCAGATGGTCGATCCGCAGATCATCGCCACGGCCAACGTGGGCTGCATGCTGCAACTCGCATTCGGAGTCAGACGCAAAGGCCTGAAAGCCGAAGTGCTGCACGTGATTGAACTGCTGGATCGGGCGTACTGAGAATACTGTCGATTCATTGCGCGACTCACGCTCCTCGTCGGTGCCACATTTACAAAGCTTCCTAACTGCTAAAATGATTGGGCGATGATCCTTCCATTCGTCCGCGAATTCTTTGCGGACGTGGAAAAACTACCTGCTTTTGCACGTGCCGTAGCCCGAGTCAAGGGCGATGCCGGGCGGATACGTGTCTCCGGACTTACTCCCGCTGGCAAACCTCTGTTCTATTCCCTGTTGCAACGCGCCATCTCCCGCCCCCTGATGGTGGTCGTCATCGACAATCGTAGCGTGGACGAGTTGCTGCCCGTCGTCCGCTCGCTCGCCGATCTCACAGGTGCCGTTTCTCCCGATGCCGTCGTGGGTTTGCCCGCCTACGATGTACTGCCCTTCGAGAACCTCTCGCCCCACCCCGAGATCCAGGAGACCCGCGCCGCCGCACTGTGGAAGATCTCTACCGGCTCTGCCGCGATCATCATCACGCCGGTTGCGGCATCGACGATGCGGCTGCGTGCCGGCGGCTTCTATGCCGATCTGGCGAAGGTTGTCCGCCGCGGCGAGCTGCTCGATCCCGAGCGCCTGCTCGAACACTTGCGCATCGTCGGATACAACCAGGCCGATGTGGTCGAGATGCCCGGCGAGTTCGCGCATCGTGGAGGCCTCATCGATGTCTACCCGCCGGAGCTTGACCGGCCAGTGCGCATCGAGCTGTTTGGCGATGAAGTCGAGTCCATCCGCAAATTCGATCCGGAGACGCAGCGCTCCGCCGCGGTTGCGGAGGAGGTCGTCCTGCTTCCGCTGACTGAGACGCCGGTCGAGGAAGAGACGCTGGCGGCCATCAACGCGCGGCTCACGGGCGAGCGGCTGGCCGGCAGCGAAGAGATGATCGAGCGCGCCGTGCGTTCCACCGGCGTTTCCGTCTTTCCCGGCTGGGAGTTGTACGCTGCTGTCGCCGGCGCGAGCGAAAGCTTCTTCGATCTGCTGCCCGGCGCGGTCGTCATCCTTGACGAGCCCGACCTGCTGAATGAGGCGCACGATGCGTGGTGGACGAAGCTGACCGAAGCCCACGAGCGCAGCCTGGTCGGCAATCTCGTCCGACCCGAAGAACTGTACCTTTCGCCCGAGCAGTGGCAACAGCGGCTGCACCAAGCCACGACGATCAGTGTCGAGCAGCTTGGCATCGAGGGCGGTGACGAGACCGAGCACCTCATCCTACAAACGCAGCCCACAACGCGGTTTCATGGCTCGGTCGCCGCGATGACGGAGGAAACCGAGCGGCTCACCCGCGACGGCAAGCGCGTCATGTTCGCCGTCTCCAGCACCGGCGAGGTCGAACGTCTGGCCGACGTCTTCAACGAGTACAACTTGTCGTTTCGCATCGGCAGCCGCACGCCCAAGCCGGGCAACGAAGTCTTCGTCGACGAATCCACGTACTTCGCCGAAGAAATGACCGCGACAACCATCGTTAAGGCGTATCTGCCCGAAGGCGTGTCGCTGCCGGATGCCAACCTCGTTTTGTTCGGCACCCGCGATCTCTTCGACGATTCGGAAGTTTCTCTGGGCCGTCCGCAGCGGTCGAAGTCCAAGGTCTCGGCGTTCCTCTCGGACTTTCGCGATCTCGCCGTCGGCGACTACGTTGTGCACGTGGAGCACGGTATCGGACAGTACCAGGGCCTGCGGGAGATCCCGCAGGAAGACGGCGGCAACGTCGAGTTCATGGTGCTGGAATATGCCGAGGGCGCGCGACTTTACGTGCCGCTCACGCGGCTTGACCTGGTGCAGAAGTATCGCTCGTCTGAGGGTGTGAAGCCGGTGATGAACCGGCTGGGCACGCAGCAATGGCAGAAGACCAAGGCGCGCGTGAAGAAGGCCATGAAGGACATGGCCGAAGAGTTACTAAAGCTTTATGCGACGCGCAAGACGGCCCAGGGACATGCCTTCGCCGGCGACAGCGAATGGCAGCACGAGTTCGAAGGCAGCTTCGAGTTCGTCGAGACCGAAGATCAACTGAGCGCCATCATCGACGTGAAGCACGACATGGAGTCGCCCACGCCAATGGACCGCCTGCTCTGCGGCGATGTCGGCTACGGCAAGACGGAAGTCGCCATGCGCGCGGCCTTCAAAGCGGTCAGCGATAATCGCCAGGTCGCGGTGCTCGCACCCACCACCGTGCTCGCCTTTCAGCACTTCAATACTTTTCGCCAACGCTTTGCGGCATTTCCCATCAAGATCGAAATGCTGAGCCGCTTCCGCACATCCAAGCAGCAGAACGAGACAATCGCGAAGATCGAAGCCGGCCAGGTAGATGTGCTGATCGGCACGCATCGCGTGCTGTCGAAGGACGTGAAATTCGCCGACCTCGGACTGGTCATCGTCGACGAGGAGCAGCGCTTCGGAGTCCGTCACAAAGAGCGGCTGAAACAATTGCGGAAAGAGGTCGACGTGCTGACCATGTCGGCGACTCCCATTCCGCGCACCCTGCACATGTCGCTCTTGGGACTGCGCGATATGAGCGTGATTGAAACTCCGCCCAAGGACCGCATGGCGATCCAGACCGTGGTGGCAGCGTGGGATGAAAAGCTGCTGCGCTCGGCGATCGAGAAAGAACTGGAGCGCGGGGGCCAGGTGTACTTCGTGCACAACCGCGTGGAGTCGATCTACGACATTGCCGACAAGCTGCGCCAGATGGCGCCCCACGCGCGCATCCTCGTCGGCCACGGCCAGATGCCGGAGAGTGAACTGGAGCGCATCATGCTCGCCTTCATGCGGCATGAGGCGGATATTCTGGTCGCAACCACCATCATCGAGAACGGGCTCGATATCCCACTCTGTAATACCATCGTTATCAACCGCGCCGATCGCCACGGACTCTCGGAACTCTATCAATTGCGCGGACGCGTCGGTCGCTCGGACCGTCGCGCGTATGCCTATCTGCTCATTCCGCCGGATCGCGAGTTGACCGAACTTGCGCGGCGGCGTCTAGCCGCGCTGAAGGAGTTCAGCGACCTTGGCGCCGGGTTCAAGATCGCGGCGCTTGATCTGGAGTTGCGTGGCGCAGGCAATCTGCTCGGCGGCGAGCAGAGCGGGCATATCGAGGCGGTCGGCTTTGAGCTTTATACGACCATGCTGGAGCGCACCGTCCGTGAGCTGAAGGGCGAGGTGACCGAGGAAACTCCAGAGACACAGCTGAACCTTGGGCTGAACATTCGTATTCCGGCGGACTACATTCGCGAGGAGAACCAGCGCCTGCGTATGTACAAGCGGATCGCTGGAGTGGAGTCAGAATCGCAACTGGAAGATGTTGCCGGTGAGCTGGGCGATCGCTACGGTACGCCTCCGGCGCCGGTGCGCAATCTGCTGGAGTACGCTGCCTTGAAGTTGCTCTCGCAGCGCATCGGCGTGGCCCAGATCGAACGCCGCCGCGAGGCCGTGAGCATTCGTTTCACCGAGAAGGCATCGGTCGATCCCGAACGCCTGGCGCGCTTCGTGTCCCGCGAACCCCGGACGCAGTTCACACCCGCAGGTGTGCTGAAGTTCTCGCTGAAGGAAAAGCAGCCCGAGCAGGTGCTGGTACGATTGAAGTCGCTGCTGGAGCAGTTAACCGGCGAGCAGCAACCTGTGGCATAGTGCCCGACAGCATTCACAAGGATGATTATGACCAGGAAGCAAGTCCGTAAGGCGGTTTTCCCGGCCGCCGGATTAGGCACTCGTTTCTTGCCTGCATCGAAGGCGCTCCCCAAGGAAATGATCCCGCTGGTGGATAAACCCATCATTCAATATGGCGTCGAGGAGGCGCTGGGATCGGGCTGCGACGAAATCATCATCGTGACCTGCCGCGGTAAGAGCTCGATTGAAGACCACTTCGATGTCAGCTACGAGTTGGAGAAAACGCTGGAGGCGCGCGGTAAAACGGAATTGCTGAAGATGGTCCGTCAGATTTCCGGGATGGCCCATGTCTCCTACACCCGGCAAAAAGAGGCGCTGGGACTCGGGCACGCGGTGCTGATGTCGCGCGATCTCGTCGGCGACGAACCTTTCGCCGTTATTCTTCCCGATGACATCATCGATTCGGAAATCCCCTGCGTCAAACAGATGATCGACATCTATAACGAGACGGGGTGTTCGGTTTTGGCAACGCAGGTAGTCGAAGGCAAAGCTATCTCGGCGTATGGTGTGCTCGACGTGAAGCCGGTCTCCGGCAAATGGAGCGGGCGCCTGTTTGAGGTACACGACCTGGTGGAGAAGCCGAAGCTGGAGCACGCGCCCTCGAAGCTCGCCATCATCGGACGCTACATCCTCACGCCTGCAATCTTCGATTGCCTGGCTTCGATCACTCCGGGCGCTTTGGGCGAACTGCAACTGACCGACGGACTCAGGGGGCTGCTGAAGAACGAGAAGATCTACGGCTATACCTTCGAAGGCAAGCGTCACGATGCCGGCGACAAGATGGGATTTCTCAAGGCCACGGTCGAGTTGGCTTTGAAGCGCGAAGACCTGGGCAAAGAGTTTCGCGACTACTTGAAATCGCTCGCCATTTAGGCATTCGACACTGGATCCCCCCGCGAGCGATTGCTCCGGCGGCATCGAACCGCGGAGAGCACCTTACAGCGTGCCCTGCTTGCCGTGCGTCTGCACCAGAACGGTACCGAAGCGGGTGCCCGAGCCATTCGGCTTAATCGAGACCAGATGTTCGTCGTCACTGGTGCCGGCCTTGATCTCCCAGCCGCTGCCGCTCGAGTCCGAACAGCTCAGCGTGTTGTCTTCATCCTTGTTGTGCATCGAGATGTGCACATCCGAGCCGCCGTTGTGCCCATTACAGACCAGCACGGTCCCGAACCGCTTCATCTTGTCTTCATAGAAGGCCTTCACCTTTTCCGGCGAGTCATTGGTTTCATATTCGGCGGCGATGACCTTCAAGCCGAATCCGGCGGCGCCCATATTGATGTTCGCAGAATGACTGTCGCCGTTTTCCGCCGGCCGCAGGTGCGCGCCGGGATACACGGGGATGCCGTTGTCGGCGGCCTTGTCGCCGGTGTTCACTTTGAGATTGGCGAAGGGAGTCTGGATGTCGACTTTCTCGTTCTTCTTGTCCTTATCGTCGACGTTGACGCTACAAGCGCCCAGCAGCAGGACCATACAACTCAGGACGAACGCTATGACGAAGACTTGAATTCCGCGATCTTTCATTGTGGCTCTACGCAGCTTATCAGGACTCTAGACGAATATCGGCTGCGCCCCTCCGATAACACAAAGTACGCAAAACTCGCCGAAATAGTTCCCCGCGTCTGGAATCCAGTGCTGGTTCCACGCCAGCTGGCAATCGTTTTAGGGTGTCCCTCCCGAAACCAGTTTGGCAGCCTGAAGGGCGATGCTCGTGTCATCCCCGAACCCCTCCAGCCAGTTGACGTGCGGCTCACGCCGGAACCAGGTCATCTGCCGCTTGGCATAGTTGCGATGGCCTTGCTGCGCCGCGGCAATGGCTTGCTCTAAGGTCAACTCCCCTTGCAAGTACTCTCTCGCCTGGCGATATCCCAACGACTCGAATGGGGCCACCTGCCTGGTGCTGCAGTAACGATCGACGAGCGATTTTGTCTCCTCGACAAGGCCGTTGGCGAACATCTGTTGCGCGCGCAGGTTGATGCGGTCATAGAGTTTTTCGCGCGGCGGGTTGAGCCCGATTCTTAAAATCCGAAAACCACGCAAAGGGTCGCGCCCACGCCGCTCCCAGAGTTCACTCATTCGCTCGCGCGAGGCCAGGCAAACTTCAACTGCGCGGACCAGCTTCGGCAGGTCATTCGCGTGGATTTTCGCGGCTGCGGAAGTATCCAGCCGGGTCAGGATTTGGTGCACATAGGATGAACCTCGTTCCGCCGCACGCTGCCGAAGCCGTTCGCGCAACTCTTCGGAGCGTTGCGGCCCGGCAAAGAGCCCGTCCAGCAGCGCGCGCAGGTAGAGTCCCGTCCCGCCAACAACGATCGGCAACCTGCCTCGCCGGCTGATCTCCGCGATCGCTTCTCTTCCCCGACGAGCGTAGTCGCCCGCGGTAAATCGCTCTTCGGGTGCAGCGACATCAATCAAGTGGTGAGGAACCATCGCCCGCTGTTCGCGAGTGGGCCTTGCCGTGCCGACATCGAAGTCGCGATAAACCGCAACCGAATCGCAACTGACGATCTCGCCGGAGAACCGCTGCGCCAGCGTGATGGCAAGAACCGACTTGCCCGAGGCGGTTGGGCCCAGCACAACGACCAGCAGCGGTTCCGGTTGCGCGGTGGCATTCATGGGCGGCTTGTGACGCTCATCGCGCGCCCCAGGGAATGGTCTTGCCGAACCGCAAAAAGGCCAGGGCAAGAATGAGAATCGCGATCACGAGCAATCCGATGACCTTGCGGCGCTCGCGCGTCAGCAATCGTTGCTGCAGTTGGCGTTCGCTCTCGTCCGGATTGAGTGAGTTGGCGCGCCGGCTGTTCACAGCACAATTTTACGCGTCAGCTATTCGAGATCGCCTTTGCCGGGATTGTAGTAGAAGTGGAAGCGCAGACCGAGATACGGGCCGTGGAATTCGGAAGGAAGCGGTGCGAAAGGCGCAGAGGCTGTAATGCCGCCCCAAGCCGCGCGATCCAGCGCGACGTCGCCCGACGGCCCTCGCAGCGTCATGCCGGCGATCTTACCGTCCGGCAGAATCACGAACTCGATGGAAACCTTGCCCTTCTTCAGCAATGGAGGACGCGCCTCTTCCGGAATGATGGCGTACCAGTTCATCCGCACTGCTTGCAGAACGCGTGACAGGTAGGGACCAAAATCCACGCCTTGCGTATCGGTCAGGACCTCCAAATTGCCCTGCACGCGCGCATTCGATCCTCCCGGCCCGGCACCGTAATCGCCGCCGCCGCCATACATCCCGCTGCCGCGATGCTCGGCAACCGCGCGCGCCGCCTGCTCAATGGAAGAGCCCGGCGACATGATTCCCGCCATGTTCGCAGGAAATTTAGGCGTGCTCTGCGGCGGGGCAGGACTGCCCTGGGGTATGGCGGGCTCCAGTTGCGCCGTCTGCTGCCCTTGCCCCTGGTTCTGCCGCTGGGACGGTTGCTGCTGCGCCTGCTGCACCGGAGGCGCGGCCTGTGCCTGCTGTGCCGGCGCCGCCGGGGCCTGTGGTGTACCCGCGCGCTTCAATTCCTCCAGCGTCTTTCTGTCCAGCGTGGGCCGGCGGCTCTCCGCAATGCGGTTCTTGTCCGACAACACGTCGGTCTTGGGCGCCACCTTCGGCTCCTTCTGCATGTCGGGTGGCAGGTCCAGATACGTCATCTGCTGATTGCGCATCAGGTCGGCAGGCGAGATCAGCACCACGCCCTTGGTATTGGGAAATATCTGGGGCGACATGAAAAGAAATATGACCAGCGCCATGTGGACGACGACGGAAATCCAGAACGCCTCGCGCGTGCGCGAGCGCTCAAGGTCATCTTCCAACTGAATCAGCAGGTGCGGCGTGACGTAAGGGCTGGCGGGATCAAACTCGTCCCACAGCGCAAGCTGCCCGTCTTCACGCGAGGGAAGCGAGGTCGGTGTATCTGGCGGAATGAGGATCGAAGCCATCCGTCTGGTCAAGTTGCCTGGAGTTCAGGAAGATTAGACGCCCCTCGACCCTTTGAAAGCAAAAACTTCCTCGGGGATGGCGCAACCCTAGTAAACCCGGTAGCCTGCCGCAGGGTTACCTCCTCCTATTTTCGCACAGCTCTGCCCCTAAAGCGATTCCCCTCGCGACCGTCGCAAGTTCCAGAAAATCTCCGGTAAACTGATGGCTATGAAGGCGGTTATCGTCGGCACCGCGGGCCACATCGATCACGGAAAGAGCGCTCTGGTGCGGGCCCTCACCGGTATTGACCCCGACCGGCTAGAAGAGGAAAAGCGCCGCGGCATCACCATCGATATCGGCTTCGCGAACCTCGAACTGACCGCCTCCGCCAGCGCGCCCGGGGTTGGTGCGATAGGGTGGGAGCCGATCCGCATTGGCTTCGTCGATGTGCCCGGACATGAACGCTTCGTGCGCAACATGCTCGCCGGAATCGGCGGCATTGACCTCGTCCTCCTGGTCATCGCCGCCGATGAAGGCATCAAGCCACAAACCCGCGAGCACTTCGATATCTGCCGCCTGCTGGCCGTGCAACATGGAATAACCGTCCTTACCAAGTCGGACACCGTCGATCCGGAGACCCTGCAGGTCGTCACCATGGAAGTCGCCGAGTTTCTCAAAGGCTCGTTCCTCGATGCGGACAAATCTCCCATCCTCGCCGTAAGCTCTCGGACGGGCGATGGTCTCGATCAACTCCGCACCGAGCTCGCCCGCCTGGCATCAGAGATTCCGGCAAAGGATTCTACCGCCGCCTTCCGCCTGCCGATCGATCGCGTCTTCACCATGAAGGGCTTCGGCACAGTCGTGACCGGTACGCTCATCTCGGGGACGATCCACAAGGAGGATGAACTGCAAGTCGATCCCGGCGGCAAACGGGTGCGGGTGCGCGGTGTGCAGGTCCATGGTGAGGCAGCGGAGCGCGCTATTGCCGGACAACGCACCGCGCTGAACCTCGCCGGGGTGGAGACTGCGGAGCTCGCGCGCGGCATGATGCTGACAACTCCGCAGATGTTTCGTCCCACCGCACGGGTCAGCGTGGCCCTCGATCTTCTGCGCTCCGCCAAAACGCTGCGCGACCGCGCGCGCGTACACTTCCATGTCTTCACCGCGGAAACCATCGCTGAAGTGAGTTTGCTCGGCGCCAAACATCTGCAGCCCGGAGAGTCGGGGCTGGCCGAGCTGAAGCTCGATCATCCTCTGCTGCTCTTGCCCGGCGATCGCTTTATCATCCGCCAATTCTCGCCCGTGGTGACGATTGGCGGCGGACGGATCCTCGACGCAGTGAAACCGGCGAAGCGCGCAAAAGCTGGAGACCGGCTCGCGATGCTTCGCACCCTCGCCAACGCTGACGCACAAGGATCGTTGTCCACGCGCGTGGCGCGCCGGGGAGCTGAGGGACTTTCGATCTCCGATGCAGTCGCCGAAATCGGCTGGCTGCCGGCGCAGGTCGAGCGCCTCGCCGCAGAACTCGTCCGCTCCGGCGCATTAGCGCGCTTCGAAGATCGCCTGCTCACGCCGGCGTTGGTCCAGTCGCTCGGCAGGCAAGCTTTGACCAAGGTCGAACAATTTCATCAGGCGAATCCCTTGCAGCCTGGCATCGGCAAGGAGCAATTGCGCGAGTCGCTGGGGCTTTCGCCCGAGATCTTTCGCGGAGTTCTGAGCACGCTGGTGCTGGAAAAAAAGCTACAGGTGAGTGGCGAGATTGTTCACGCCGCCGGGAAAGGCGTTGTCCTGCGCGACGAAGAAGCCGAATCGAAGGCGCAAATCGAGCGCGCCTTCGCCGACGCCGGACTGAAGGTCCCGTTGCTGAAAGATGTGCTGGCCTCACTGCCGGTGGACAAAGTTCGCGCGCAAAAAATCGTCACCCTCCTGCTGCGTGACCGCGTGCTGGTCAAGCTCTCCGACGAGCTGGTATTTCATCGTGACGCCCTCGCCACCCTGCGCAGCCAAATCGCCGCGCAGAAAACCAAGACGCCCAAACTCAACGTCGGCAATTTCAAAGACCTCTTCGGCATCACGCGCAAGTATGCTATTCCGCTGCTGGAATATCTAGACCGCGAGCGCGTCACGCGGCGCGTCGGCGACGAGCGCATCATCCTCTGAAGGAAGCGCGAGCGAATGGGGATGCCCTTGCGGGTGAAGGTGGTCGGGAATCCGATCACATTTGGCACTCGCGACGCAACGCCCCACCCCGAGCAAACGATGCTCGGATAGGGCACCCCCGTCTGATGGATGCAAAAGTGCGATGCGGTAGGGTGGGCCACCCGCGAACGGGGCACCCCCGGATTAGGTCTGTCCGTTCGAGAACGAACTCACGAGAACAGCACAATGGGCGTGTATTTCGCGTAGCGCTCGAAATCGCGGTCGGAGGTGTAGATGGCCCAGCCGCGGCGCAGCGCGACGGAGCAGAGGAGCATGTCAATGGGCGTCACGGCGATCCCGTGTGAGCGGCATTGGTTGCCCATGTTGGCGGCGTCCTCATAATCCTGAATCTCG